>Ga0306865_1000526_pt1 | contig 14401 bp, 13 predicted proteins | sample AntRauTorckE5431_FD_190441 | JGI IMG/M metagenome (GOLD analysis project Ga0306865, IMG submission 190441) | Saline lake microbial communities from Rauer Islands, Antarctica - Metagenome Torckler E5 #431 (v2) (version 2) | ecosystem: Environmental > Aquatic > Non-marine Saline and Alkaline >... | reverse complement strand
GGGTCTATGTTGAATAGGGTGGGTAATGGCGTTTTATTGTTAGATTAGCGGCATGAACAATTCCAAAGAAATATTTGCATTGGCATTAGGATTACAAGAGCCTTGGTCAATCAAGGATGTTAAATTTAACCAAGCCACATCACAGTTAGATATCTACTTAGGATTTATAAAAGGGTATCAATTTAAATCTGAAGACGGAAGTGTCTCTACAGCCCATGATACAATAGAACGGAGTTGGCAGCATCTCAACTTTTTTCAGCATCACTGCCATTTGCACGCAAAGGTTCCTCGCATAAAACAAACAGATGGCAAGGTGGTAACCCAGCAGGTGCCGTGGGCACGAGCTCAAAGTGGTTTCACATTGCTTTTTGAGGCACTAGCCATGCTACTCATAGAAAATGAAATGCCAGTAAACAAAGTAGGGAAAGTGCTGAATGTATACCCCAATAGGATATGGACAATATTCAATTTTTGGATAACGAGAGCTCATAATGCAGACGATATCAAGGGTTTATATAAAATTGGTTTTGATGAGACTTCTAGTAAAAAAGGTCATAACTATATTACTACGGTTGTGGACTTAGAGGAACGTAGAGTCTTATATGCCTCGCCAGGGAAAGATTCAAAATGTATAGAGCGAAGTGTTGATTATCTGGAGAGTAAGCAGGTGGATACCAAGCAAATAAAGCAGGTGTGTATTGATATGTCTCCAGCTTTTATATCAGGCTGCGGCTCTTATCTGCCCAATGCCGCTATTACATTTGACAAGTTCCATGTGATCAAAGAGGTAAATAAAGCTATGGATGAATTGAGAAAAATGGAACGATATGGCAATAACCTTTTAAAGAAGCATAAATATACATTTCTAAAAAACAAATTATCCGCTGAAAGACTAGAGGATAGGCACTTCTTGCTAGATTATTACCCTACTCTGGGTGAAGGATATAGGCTAAAGCAGCTTTTTAGCGAATTTTGGGACATAGAGGATAAGCAAGAAGCAGAAGCATACCTTACCTATTGGTGCGACTTGGTTGAAGACTCTCAGATACAACCCTTTATTAAAGCAGCCAAAACTATCAAAGCTCATTGGAGCGGCATCATCAACTACATAGAAAGCAAGATTAATAATGGGATACTAGAAGGCATAAATGCTAAAATTCAACTCGCAAAAAAGAGAGCTAGAGGATTTAGGAATCCTCACAACTTCATCAACATGGTGTACCTCATATCAGGCAAACTCAAATTTGACTACCCACCCTATTCAACATAGACCCTTAAATAATGATACATTTTTGATTTCCCGTTTATTCTCTTTAAGCCAAGTAATATTCCAGCGTTGGTTATAGTTGTGAGCAGGATATACGGAAAGTACACAGCTAATCCTAAACCAGCCACCCCTAAATCACCAGACTCTACTATCATAAAACTACTGATAATAAGAACTACTAAGCTTAGTAATAGGATCAATTGACTTGATATGAATGTCTTAATTTCCACTGTCATATTTATCTCAAATTGCTTTCATATTATTATTTTCTTTTTTGCAGGAACAGGCAATGACTTTCAGTGAAATATTTGAAGGTTTCCATCCCCTGAAATAGCATCTGCTTACTAATTATCAGTACCCACTTGTCTCCTAAAATATCAATAGTAAACGTAAGAGGTCTGTCGCAATTAAATCTTTGGTTTATGATGATCAAATTTAAAATCTGTAAAAAAAATACATAACTATTACTTTGGATACTATGGTAACACTTAATTTCGTCTCAGAAATGAGAGCAATAATCATTTAAAACCAATAGAAATGAAAAGTTTATTTAAATCATCGGCAATAGTAGTTATTGTGTTATTATCTGCTGTAGAAGGTATAGCACAGGAGAAGGCTGATCAGTCTAAGAAGAATATTTTTGGAATTGTGGCAGGTGTAAATGTTTCATCAGTAACTAATTATGATGGTAAAACTTTAGTTGGTTTTACAGGTGGTTTATATTGGGACTGCAAATTTTCTGACAGGTTTTTTCTTTCATCCAATTTTGTTTTCTCTCAAAGAGGAGAGAACGAAAATGGTGATGTTGAAAGTTTGAAATTAGGATATCTCTACGCTCCGATAATGCTTAAATACATGGTTAACGATAAACTTGGTATTGCTTCAGGAGTATTCTGGGATAATTTGCTTACAGTTAGTGAGAATACTATTCACACCAGAGAAACTCTGAAGGCAAGTGACTTTGGAATACCCATTGCATTGAGTCATAATATTTCAAAAAACTTAGAATTAGGTGTTTCTTACAACATTGGTCTTTTGAATAAATCCGTTATCCCTGGAACTACATTGAGGAATAATTGGGGTACAGCAACTATTGCTTATGTTTTTAGATGAGCAGTGTCGTTATAAAATTTCCCCAACGGAAAACAAGTATAAATAATTGAGCTACAACTTTCAACATTAAGCCTCATCCTGCCTATTATTTCCGTTATACTTCGCAGCATTGAAGTACTTTTTCGATGCTTGTCAGATGGATTGCTTTTTTTCGGACTTAAAACTCCAAGTAGTGCAAGTACTTTGACGCAAGATGAATAACTTATAATGCTCGATGCTGCATTAAATGCTTCGTCAAAGGATAAAATGACAAATGCAAAAGACTATGTTTTTTTTTTACAGTCCTTTGAGAGTATTGCTTTATTTGGATTTTATACTGTACTATTTTTGGGGAAGGCTGCATTAGCTGTCATAGTTGTTTTTTAAGCTTTATCTGAGTAATTAATTGAGCATAGATTTTTTCACTGTCTTCATTTTTCGTATCAGAAAAATTTATTTGATAAAAGTATTTTCCTGCCGGTATAGCATATGTCCAACTTCTAATTGTATGTGACTCGTCTTCACCAAACGACATATCAAATTGAGAGACAAACTTTAAAGCTTTAAATCCATCTATCTCAATGATTTCAAGAGGAGAGAGGATTTTGAATTTTGAAAGTGCATCAGCCATTTGTTTTAGACTAGGCTCCATTATTTTTTTAAATGAACTAATGTTTTTAGTATTATTTGGTCTCAATAATACTTGAATAGTTGGGATAGGTCCATTGAATTGACTTGGTTCATATTTTGTATAAATGACCACGGGGACACTTCCGTTATTGTTCTTTAATAATTTTGTGATTTCATCATCCTTTAGGTTGTATTTAGCTAAATTATCTTTTAAACTGATTTCGGATTTATCAATCCAATTTTCAGGTTTTGGAATCTCAATTCCTTCTATTTTTTTGTTTTCTGACTGTGAGCTACAGCTAAAAAATAGAGATGAAAGAAGTATAAAGATGGAGTACGGTATGTTCATATTTATTTACGGTCTACTCGGCTTCTAAACTCACATGCTCATCACCTACCTTATACGGGAGCCACGTAATGATAAACTGCAGCATCTCGTCAGTAGTTCGCATTCCTGCTCCGCCATTGTCTAAGCGTTCACGTATTTCTTGTGGTGGGTTGTGTGGGTTGTTTTGGTTTTCAGCGGTATTGTCATACTCTGCCTCTACATAGATGACACTACCCGCTGGTATCTTAAGCATCTTCGGGAAGGTATAGAAGTACTGCCACCTGAAATCCCAGCGTGGGATCTTTATCAGGCGTATAGTGTCCTGAGCAGGAGTGAGGGCGTATGCATTAAAGCTCTTGCCGAGTAAGTGCATGTGCGGATTTATAGTTAGTATGCTGATGTCTTCTGGGATTTTTAAGAAACTGGAGTGCTTGGTTATTTTTCCCGGAGGTATCACAAGTGGCGGTATGATCTTACTCGCTCCATTGGTACCTAGCATCACTTCATTGATAGGTCGCTTGGGTGGAGTCTTGCTAAAGAAGATATTTACACGACTGTGGTCCCACTTATCTTGCGGTATCGGCCCAAAGTGTATGTCATCGGCTATTAGAATAGATTTTTTATTCATAGTAAAGCCTCCTATTCCCTCTGGGTAGAGCTGTGCTTGTACTCCTGGCAGATAGTTTACAGCAGAGTTGATCTGTGGAGGTCGAGTACCGTCGTCATTAGTGAGTCGCAGAGCATTAAACTGGCGTACGTATGCTGTTTCTTCTACTTCTAAGTTTAGAATGCGTTGACCTTGTGTGATACTTGCTTTTTTATCAGATTCATAGTTGAGTAAGCGGCCATTCATGTGGTGTACAAGGTTATTTTCATTGGGCAAGAACTCCATGGCTCGCACGTACTTATGTTCACTCAGCTCTATGGGCAGCGTAGCTATAAAAAATTTATCTCTACTGTTTCCAGATATCAAGATACTATCAAACCATACGGTAGTATCGGGCTTGCCGATGTAGCTATAAGTGTCATACTCTGGTAGTGCAGGCAATAGAGAAGTGTCACCCTCAGGTGCACCACCTTTTATCCAATCTTTGATTTTCTGTTTATCTACCTCAGTAAGATAGCGTTCGCCTAGGAAGTGGCTGTAGTTTCTGTCTGCTGGCCACGGAGGCATTAGTCCGCTTTGGGTCACTCCTAAAATGGTATTTTTTTTTCTATTGGCCTGCTGATAAGTGGTGAGTGAAAATGGTGCAGCACCGCCGCTTCTATGGCAAGACGTGCAGTTTTCATATAGGATAGGAGCTATATCAGCGGTATAGGTCAGGTCAGTACTGTGGCTACAAGCGGCTACTGCTAAGGATACTAAAAAAAAGAATACGGCTTTTTTCACTGCTCACAAAGGTAGGACAGAGTAATTAACTTTATCAAACGAATGGTAGAAGTTTCGCCCGCTTGACTACTTTCGCAATCTTTATGGCAAAAAAGTTTATAGATCTGGATAAGATAGTAGCGGAAAAAAATCCCAAACTTCATAAGCGACTTCCAAAATTCTTGTTTAATTATCTTAAAAAAATTATCTGGCAAGATGAGGTTAACCGAATAATAGCTGATAATGAGGGGGTTAATGGTATTCAGTTTTGTCATAACGTCATCAAAGAGTTTAATATAACTGCTGTAATTGAGGGTATAGAAAATGCCCCAAAGACAGGTGGAGTAACCTTTGCTTCTAATCACCCACTAGGAGGGATGGACGCTCTGGCATTTATAGACCAGTTTGGATATTACCGAAATGACATAAAGTTTATTGCAAACGATATTCTACTAAACTTGAAACCTATGCAAGATATTTTTGTAGGTGTCAATAAAATGGGAAATACCGCTGTGCCTTCGCTCAAAAATGTGGATGCTGTTTTAGCAAACGATGAAAGTGTTGTTATCTTCCCAGCCGGGTTAGTAAGTCGGAAAACTAAAGGTGTAGTGGAAGACTTGCAATGGAAAAAGACATTCGTCACCAGAGCAAGGAAGCACAATGTGCCTATTGTTCCAGTTATTATAGATGGTAAGTTGAGTAACTTCTTTTATAATCTGAGTAACATTAGAACAAAACTGGGAATAAAAGCGAATATTGAAATGTTGTATTTGGTAAATGAGCTTTTCAAGCAAAAAAATACGACGATAAGAATTATCTTTGGCAAGCCGATTTATCCTAAGGATTTAGACTTGAATAAGAAAGACATCGAGATAGCTCAAGACATTAAAAGAATAGCGTATAATCTACTGAAATCGTAGTGAACGTAAATTTAGATTACATAGCAAAACCGGTACCTCTTGATATTATCAAGAGTGAACTTACTAAAGAGCGTTTTGTGCGTATTACTAATAAGGGTAATAACCAAATTTACATTATCAATCATCGCAATAGCCCAAATGTGATGAGAGAAGTTGGAAGACTTAGAGAAGTAACCTTTGCATCTGCAGGAGGAGGAACTGGTAAGTCATTGGATATAGACCAGTTTGATACTGAGGATATCTGTTACGAGCAACTAATAGTATGGGCTCCTGAAGCTCAAGAAATTATTGGAGGATATCGTTTTATAGATTGTGCCAAGATTGTGGGGACTGAACCGCTGGCTTTATCTACTAGAAGTTATTTTTCGTATTCTGATAAATTTATAAATGAATATTTACCCACTACAGTAGAGCTAGGAAGAAGTTGGGTGCAGCCTAATTTTCAGCCGAGAGCAGGATCTCGCAGAGGTATTTTTGCACTAGACAATCTGTGGGATGGTCTAGGAGCTATAGTGGTGGATACGCCCCATATACAATACTACAGTGGCAAGGTAACTCTGTATACCAATTATAATACAGAGGCTCGAGATGCATTGATGTACTTCATGGACAACTTCTTTGAGGATAAGGAGAATCTTATAAGTCCTATTCATAGTCAAGGCATTACTTCAGATATTGAAGACTTTAAGACGTCCATAGAAGGTCTCGACTATAAGCAGGCCCACAAAGTGCTAAATGGGTATGTCAGAGAGCGAGGAGAGAATATCCCGCCACTCATCAATAGCTATATGAGTCTATCGCCTACCATGAAAACCTTTGGTACTGCTATGAATCCTGATTTTGGGGATGTAGAAGAAACCATGATACTGGTACGTATAGCGGATATCTACGATGAGAAAAAAGCCCGTCACGTAGATACGTATTTGAAGAATTTATAGGTTTTTTTGTAGGGTCGTGACTCTGAGGCACGACCCCACAAAATCGTATACGACCCTACAAAAACCCGGCATGATTCTACAAAAATATATATTCATCCAATAAACAAATCCATTCGTAGCAATTTGGATTCTTGTGGTACTACGCTCTTATGATTTATGATTTAACCAATTAACTATCCTGATAACTATCGGGGCACTAATTATCGAAACCAAATGATCCTACAAATCAAACAAGCCAAACGTTTCAATGAAACTGCTTTACTTTTTACGTTCAGTACATTGTGCTTAGTACTTTCTATTATTCGTGTGTTTGCGTCTGCTACACCTATATTTCTATTTCTAAACTGGAACTTATTTCTGGCTTTTATCCCTTGGGCTCTGAGTAGTGCACTCATTGTATATCCTAAATTACAAGAGAAAAAACTTGCTGTGATTACACTGCTAGGCACATGGCTCTTATTTTTTCCGAATGCTCCGTATATTCTGACAGATTTATTTCATTTGAAACACGTAGTGAGTATGCCGATGTGGTTTGACTTACTGCTCATACTTTCTTTTGCTTGGGTAGGATTGCTATTTGGGTTTATGAGTCTGTGGGATATAGAGAAAATTCTAAAACAATATTTGATAAAATCTCGACTCAAAGGGCTGCTCCGGTATCGATTTTCGGTATCTATATTCTCCTCTGTACTTTTGTTTATTGGAAGCTTTGGTATCTACTTAGGTAGGTATCTGCGGTGGAATAGCTGGGACATCATCGCAGAGCCATTTGCATTGATCTATGACATAGGAGACCGATTTGTAAATCCGTTTGAGCATCCACGTACGTGGGGAGTTACCTTATTTATGGGCTTGTTTCTTAATTTGGTGTCTTGGTCACTCAGATTAATCAAATATAGAAAACATTGAAGTTGGAACTCGCCTCGAGGCGAGTTCTTGTATTTTATGAAAAAGAGAGTTCTTACAGCAATCAGATATTATCATTAAATTGCCACGAGTGAATGCCGATTACCTAAACAGTGCCAAGCAGCAGTTTCAGTACTACAAACAGCTAGGTGACAAGACGATGGCTCAGCTCAGTAATGAGCAGCTTTACTGGCAGTATAATGATGCCAGTAATAGTATTGCTATACTAGTAAAACCCCTGTGGGGTAATATGATGAGCCGCTGGACAGATTTTCTGACCACAGACGGGGAAAAGGATTTTAGAAAACGAGACGAAGAATTTAAATTACATGTAGGTCCAAGCCTCCAAGGCGTGGACACGGATATCGCCGAAGGCGTGGACAATGATGCCGAAGGCGTGGACAATGACGCCGAAGGCGTGGACAATGACGCCGATGGCGTGAACACGGATATCGCTGAAGGCGTGGACAATGATGCCGAAGGCGTGGACAATAACGCCGATGGCGTGAACAAGAACGTGAGAGATGGTACGAACGAACACAGCAGAGCTGTGATTACAGAAAGATGGGAACTAGGCTGGGCGTGTTTATTCACAGCATTAGATGCTATCAATGAAGGAAATTTTGATACAACTGTCTATATCCGAAACCAAGGGCACACTATCCCCGAAGCAGTAAACAGGCAAATGACGCACTATGCTTATCACTTAGGGCAGATGGTGTACCTAGGCCGTATGATGAAAGGTGATGACTGGCAGAGCTTGTCTATACCAAAAGGCGACAGTAAAACGTACAATGCCGAGAAATTCGCCCAAGAAAAAGGGAAGAGGCATTTTACGGATGAGTATTTGGGGAAGAGTTGATTAGTTAAAGAAGAAATGGATATTTCAGGAATGTGCAATGGCGAATGATTGGCACAACGAATACGTGGAATTGTCCTCGAATTTTGATTCCTTGGTTGATAGCGTCTCACCTCTAAAATCTAACGTCTCTCTTCCTAATACTCCAACACACACCCAATAGGCTCTGTCTTCTTCAAAACAACTTCCTTTCCTGCAAGCGTAGCCTCTATGGCGTCCACTAGATAATGCTCGTCCCACTGCTGCTTATAGCTGCCCAGTGCGAGTATACGGTCATCCATCATTCCTTGGTAAAGGATAGTAGCCGAGCTATCTATAAGAAAAAATTCTGGTGTCACAGATGCATCTAGTTGGTGAGCGACTTCATAGTCGTAGTCTCTAAAAATGCGAGGCTTTAGTTTAGTTTCTGTGGCGAACATATTGATCTCCATCGGCTCATAGTGCTTGCCGCTGTATATGGCTAGGAACTGGATATCTGTATACTTGTCTGATAGGTTAGAAAACGGAGTGCTCAGGGTCATGCACAGTGGGCAGTCTGGTGCTATAAACATGAGTACAGTATGCTCCTTTGCTTTTATGAGTTTACTGAAGTTAGCGTTCATTGGTTTTTTGCCACAGGCAAAAAGACCTAAAAGGAGTATAAGACTAAGTTTTTTCAATACGTGGTAATGTAACTGTAAAGGTGGTCCCTTCGTTTAGATCAGAAGTAAATGAAATGTTGCCTTTTGCAGTTTCTACTATCTTACGGCAGATGGCTAATCCTAGACCCATTCCAGAGTTTTTAGTACTAAAGTTAGGTACGAAAACCTTCTTGTAATTTTCTTCTGGGATGCCTTTCCCATTGTCTTTTATGGTGATGCGTACGGTAGATTTCAGTGCTTTTAGTTCTATCTCTACCTTGCCGCTGCGTTCTTCTGGGATAGCTTGTATAGCATTCTTTATGAGGTTATTAAATACTCTGCGTACTTGTTCTGGATCAGCATTCACATACGCATTTGGAGCCACCTTAGCTTTTATATCTGCATTTTCAGATTGCTTGAAAAGGTCAGTGGTCCCTACCAGAATAGTTGAAATGTTAAATTTCTCAAACTTATCCTCTGGCATCTGAGCAAAGTTGCTAAACTCACTTGCCATATTACTTAGACTTTCTATTTGCTCTATGATAAGCTTGCTTGTTTTAGCAAAGAGAATATCGAGTTTTTCACTGGGGCCATTGGTGTAGGCACGTTGCAGGTGCTGCACACTAAGTTTCATAGGAGTGAGTGGATTTTTAATCTCATGGGCTACTTGCTTAGCCATTTCTCTCCAGGCTCCTTCACGCTCGCTCTCCGCCATTTGATTGGCACTTTCTTCCAGTTCCATTACCATCTTATTATACTGCTTTACGAGAAGGCCTATCTCGTCATCTCGATTGTACACGATTAGTTCATTGGATCCACGCAGCTCGGTTTTGGCTATTTTCTCACGTATGAGTAGTAGCGGCTTACTTATCTGCCTAGAGATAATGTATGCTAAGAGTACACCTCCAAGTAGTAGTAGGAAGTAGATATTTAGAATGTTTACTACTAGGTTAGAGATCTGTTTGTTAAGTTCTTCATTTTTGGCAAAGAAGGGGGTATTCACATAGCCTAGTACGGTGTTTTTACCATCAAAAAGTGGGATGTATGCACTCAGATAGTCAGAGCCTTCTAGTTCCTCTTGTATGAGCAGTTGTGAGGATTTGTCTTGTGTGAGTGCTACGAATGCTTTTGGATTCATTTGCTCACCTATGATTTGCTCATCTGTCAGATAAGGCTTTGTACTGCTCAGTAATATGCCTGTTGGACTGTAGAGATTGATATCTACATTATACGTGCTACTTTCTTCATTGAGGATAAGTGTACGTTGCTCTTCGTCACTCAGCTTACTGGCTAGATCCACTTTATTCTGCAAAGTAGCACTGATGTTTTTCACCTTGTTGAGTAGCTGGTCTTCTAGGTTTTGATTGTAGTTAGCTTGTATGAATCCTATGATGATGTAGACGGAGAGTAATAGACCAGTGAGCAGTATGATAGTAAGTGAGGTCTGTATGCGAGTACTGAGAAATCTATTTGCAAAAGGTAAAAACGCTCGAGATAGTGGATGCTCTTTTCCTAAGAAAAAATAGCTAGCTAAAGAGCTTAAGACTCCCAGTAAAAGCATAGTTACTATGGTAAATGTAAGGGTGGATAACCAAGCTCGTAGCGTATTTTCTCGCTTGCTCAGTACCACTTTATATTGACCTAAAGTATAGATGTAGTGGTGTAATGCTGATATAGAGAGCAGCGAGGACTGTGTCTCTGGTAATGCGTCTAGTCGGTAGGAGAAACTACCTCGCTGACTTACCAATTCATTGTTAAAGTAGAGCCCAAATGAATAATCATTAAGCGATACCAGCGGCTTGTTTTCTTGATTTTTGAATACCTCTGGATAGAGAAACTCTGACTGCACGATACGCGGCTGCAATAGGATATAGGTATTCCCGTAGTGACCGTTTAAATCGCAGTTTTCATATTCAGCGATGTAGCCATTTAGGCCAGACGCATTATCCAACCTATAGAAATAGGCACTCGCCGTACGGCTGGAGTGATTATTGAAGATACTGTCTAAATACCTGAATCCATACAGGCTACTTCCGTTTATGTTACTCCCATCTGGGCCAAAACTGAGTAGCTTAAGTTCATATTTCTCCAAGTAGTTACTGAAGTATAGGTGCTTTAGTCTACTCTCTATGATTTCTTTTTTGGCTACGAAATTTTCATAATCTTCTGGAATTAAAAACTCTTGTGCCAGCTCATTTTCAAAGGTTTGTAAAATACTCTCTGCCCTAGGGTCTTCGTTATTGACTAAGCGAACAGCATAATCGTGTGCTATTTCTTCATTTCGATCTTCGTGATTTTCAGCGATTATAGAAGCGGTGAGTAGTGCTGTGAGAATAAAGTAAACGTAGATTTTCCAACGTGGACGCATGGGGCGAGTATTTATAAAAACACACAGGCCTGTGAGCAGCACAGGAGGAAATAAACTGCCCAATGATCTTCCAGCATCCCAATATTGGAAGGAGGTGAATGCCAGTATGCCCGCACTCACTGCGAGCCAAGTCCTACCTTGAAGTAGATAAGCCAGTTTAGTGTAGTGAATAAGTAGCCACAGAGCGATAAGTGTGAGACATATGAATCCTAAAGCAGCGAAAGAAGTGCTGCTTAGATTAAAAAGTTTTTCGAAATCAAAAGGGATAGCCGATTTACGCACTAGGTGTGCACTGAGATCTAGAAAAAAGTCTACTAAGAAAAGTACCCCCACGCTGAGTAGAAAGGCACGCAGTAGGTTAGGTAGTTTTTTAACCAGAGAAAATAGCAGAAGACAGCTGGCTACTATACTCGCTAAATGGATGTAAAGTGTTACATTCAGTTGCAGTACACTCACGTACTCCATACTCTCTGTAGCTATCAAAAAATAGTCGCTCAGGGAAAGCTGAACATAGGAATAGGTAATAACATTGATAATGATAACGGCAGCACAGGCGGCATACATCCAGGGATTTCTTTTTTTAGCATACCATAGGACGAGAAATAAAAAGACAAAACTAGCGAATAGTGCTAAGTTTAGGAAGGCTCGTTGGGTTCTTTCCTTGGTTTGAAAGGGGAGTATTGTGCTACTTAATTCTGCTGGTAGTTGATCTTTTACCAATTGTTTGTTGCTAAAAGCATCCGCATGTTGAGCAAGTCTCGGGTGTATTTGTCCATCATTTGCTATGCGGAAAGCAAAATAGACAGTGGCACTTTTTTTGAAAAGAGAATATACATCATCGCCAAATCGATACAGCACAGGATAACGATTCATAGAAAAAATAGCAGTATCTATTCCCACCTTATTGCTGTTCCAATAGGTGAGGGTATCTTTTTCTGCACCGAGGATATACCACCGCTGTTTGCGAAGTGCAAGAGCTTTAATATGAGAGGATTGGTCAAAACCTATAGGGGTTAGCTCCGTGAAGAGCTCATCGGATTCCTGCTCTAATTCTGCTATGAATGGAGCAATGTCTAGAAGTACTGCTTTTGGTTCTGCGGCATCAGTACTGACCAGCTTCACCACGAGTACAGCTGCCAGAGATATGCCGATTAGCCATGTTATTTGCAGTAATCTCTTCAATAGGTAACGTTTAATGCTAAGTAGTTCTGTACATAATCAGCCACAGCATCTTCCAATTCGTAAAAAGGTTTTTTATAACCCGCTTTACGGGTTTTATCCATTTTAGCTTCAGTGAAGTATTGATACTTGTCACGGATATCTTCTGGGGTAGGGATATAGTTTATTACTGGAGTTTTGTTTACGGCGATAAATATGGCGTTTGCTAAATCATTGAAGGTGCGGGCTGTTCCCGTACCTGCGTTGTAGATACCGTTATCTGTTCGTTTCTCGTACCAAAACCACATAAGTGATAGTAGATCTTTTACGTAAATGAAATCACGTATTTGTCCGCCATTTTCGTACTTAGGGTTATGGCTTTGGAAAAGTTTTAGGCTTCCGTTTTCTTTTATCTGGTTAAATGCATGCATCACTACACTCGCCATTCTGCCTTTGTGGTACTCATTAGGCCCAAAGACATTGAAGAATTTTAAACCGACCCAAAAAGGTGGTTTGTTTTCTTGCCTTAGTGCCCATAGATCAAAGTCTTGTTTGCTTTGTCCATACGGATTAAGTGGTAGGAGCGGGGTGCTATCTGCCGTGTCATCAAAACCGTGCTCGCCACCACCATAGGTAGCTGCAGATGATGCGTATAGAAATGGGATTTTATTCGCAGTGCAGTGATTCCAAAGCTTTTGGGAGTAGTCCATATTCAGTTCGTCGAAGATACTTTTGTCAAACTCTGTAGTATCTGTGCGTGCACCTATGTGAAAGACAAAATTAATCGAGTGTCGGCTTATATCGTGTAAAAATATAGAGCGGTCTATTTTAGCCGTAAAGAGTTTTCCTTCCAGGTTTCTAGCTTTTTCTGTTTTGCTAAAATCGTCTACGAGGATAAGGTCTGTTAGGCCTTTTTCGTTAAGAAAAGAAACCAAACAGCTGCCTATAAATCCAGCTGCACCAGTAATGAGTATTGCCATGTGTTACAAATTTAAGTCTAAGTTTAGAATGAGTCACATTGAGCGTAGTCGAAATATAGATTCATTTGTAAATATTCGTTTAATAATTATAGTATACATTAAAGAATAGACTTGGATTTAATTTCAATCTTAGACTTATTTTTAATCTTAAGCTTATTTTTGCGGCTTTAAATGGTATACGTAACACGAAAAGTTCATTTCAATGGAGCTCATAAGCTTTTTAACCCTAGCTGGACAGAAGAGCAGAATGATGCTGTTTTTGGCAAGTGTGCCAATACAAACTGGCATGGTCATAATTTTGATCTCTTTGTTACCGTGAAAGGTGTTCCTAATCCAGATACTGGTTTTGTGATGGATCTCAAAAAGCTGAAAATTGTACTACAGGATAAGGTAGTATCTAAGCTAGATCACAAAAATTTTAATCTAGATGTAGACTTTCTGAAAGGTGTAATGCCCAGTATAGAAAATATCGTAATGAAAATCTGGGAGCAGATAGAAGGCGAAATGCCCGAAGGTGCTGCACTGCACTGTATTAAACTCTACGAGACTGAAAACCAGTACGTGGAGTATTATGGGTAGACAAGTTTAAATCTAAGATTAAGTCCAAGTTTAAAATTTCAGGATTGTATTCGTAAGTAGGAGCAACTTGGTTCTCATACTTAAATTGCGGATTTTATCTAGGAAACCGATTCCATCGGAGTCGTATATGTATAGAGTGCAGATGGTAAAGAGGTGTGCTATGGGTAAGCAAGCTTAAATCTAAGATTAGGTCCAAGTTTAAAATTTCAGGGTTGTATTCGTAAGTAGGAAGAACTTAGTTCTCATACTTAAATTGCGGATTTTATTTAGGGTCTACTGAAAAAACAATATTTCACTGATAATCAAAACGTAAATGAAGGGTATTTTTTGTGATATAAAGTTTAGGGTCTATGATTTTTTGTATTTGATGTAAAAATTGCTTTGGTA
>Ga0306865_1000523_pt1 | contig 14442 bp, 13 predicted proteins | sample AntRauTorckE5431_FD_190441 | JGI IMG/M metagenome (GOLD analysis project Ga0306865, IMG submission 190441) | Saline lake microbial communities from Rauer Islands, Antarctica - Metagenome Torckler E5 #431 (v2) (version 2) | ecosystem: Environmental > Aquatic > Non-marine Saline and Alkaline >... | reverse complement strand
GTCTAGAAGCGATAGAGCCAATGCCTTTGTGGAGGAAACAATTGCTCTGGGTACATTGAAACGGTATAATCAAATCGAATCTAGATATGAAAACTTAATATCAACGCAGACCTAAACTAGAGCCAAATATTTTTAATTTTTCTATATTTAAGGTCAAATACTATAGATTAAATTTTGGAAATTATAAATACATACTGTCCTTACACTAGAGTAAATTCCAAAATGAAATGAAGCAATGTATCTTATTAGAATGTGATACTTTTTCACCATATAAACTTAAAAATTGGTTATCAGAATCTAATTTTGATGAAAAATATGACATTTATATTCTTATTAAAACAAAACGCTACAAATTGTTTAGCGAAATATTGTCAATATTTCCGAACCTCAAATGCATCACCCATAAGGATTTATTTGCCTATAAACCCAAGGTGAAAATAGATATTAATAGCCATTTTGAATTCACAAAAAATTATTTGAATGATCAAATTACCGCAAGATTACTAGACAGACAAGGCTATTGGCCAAGTTATGGCATTGGGGTTCAAAATGGCTTAGGCTACTATACTGACGTCTCCTACAATGTGATGTCTTTTTTGAAAGAAAAAGAAATTAAATTAATCTATTTTAGAAATACACCACATGAAGCAGCAGAATGGGTGTTGGCAAAATTAGCAGATTTTTTAGCCATTGATGTATATACCAGCGAACGTTTCGTTTTACCCTGGTTATTTACCCTTTCAAAAGGATATATGAAAGACAGAGAGTCGGTTTGTGAAGACTTTGAATTGAACCCTGCTGAAGATTTACGGGAACATATCACCAATTTTGCAAAGCTAATTTCAGACAAATATGACCTAGCGATGCCTTCCTACGAAAAAAATAGACTTGGGAGAGGGGTCTTTAAATTTTATAATCCGTTTAAGCATCTTACAAAATCCATCCGCCGCCCACATGATTTTATAAATAAAACCATCAATTTTCTTTACTATAAGAAACATGCAAATAATATCGATTTTAAAAAAACAAAGTATATTGTATTTTTTCTGCATTATCAGCCTGAGCGTTCTACTTTACCTGAAGGATTTGAATTTATAGATCAATTCTACGCCATAAAAACATTAAGCATGATGTTGCCAGCAGGAGTTAAATTAGTGGTCAAAGAACATCCTTCTACATTCACACGCCAATCTGCATCAAAATTTAGAAGCCTTTATCAATACAAGTTGTTGAATAAACTTATAAATGTGGATATCTGTCTAATGAGCGTTGATAATTTTCAACTTATAGACTATTCTTTGGCGGTAGCTACTATTACTGGAACAGCGGCTGTAGAAGCCTATATTAGAAAAAAGCCAGTAATTATTTTTGGCTTAAACAATTTATTAGTAGAAGGGGTTCATGGTTTCAGTAGCATTGATGAGTTGCAAGATTTTATAGATAGGGTAGTGAATCAGTCCATTGTCATAGATAATGTTATAGAGAACTTATTTAATTTATGTATAAAAAAGTCTGCTTCAGGAATGACTAAATCTCCAGATGATGAAATTGATTATTACTTAAAATACGAGTACCAAGAAGTAGCACATTATAAATTACTTTCTAAATTATTGAATATAAAGTTGAACCCATGTTAAAACATCTTTTGGGTTGGAAGACTTCCAGAAAAATCATTGTATTTGAAAGTGATGACTGGGGCAGTTTTCGTTTTAAAAATCAACAAACTAGAGATAAATATATACAAAACCAGGACACCAGACTTTGGATGCATCATAATGATGCTTTTGAATCTTTTGAGGATCTAAAACAACTTTCATATGTCTTAACTTCAACAATTGATAAAAATCAAAATACAGCCCGTTTTACATTTCTATTTAATCCAGCAAATCCTGACTTCAATAAGATAGAAGAGGGGAATTTCGAAAATTATTATTACGAAAGTTTTAAAGAAACGCTCCATAAACGAAAAGACGGTGAACAAATTTTAGGTTGGTACCAGAATGCAATTAAAGAAAATTGTATTGAAGTAGGCTTTCATGGGAGAGAACATCTAAATGCAAGACTTTGGATGAAGCATTTAAAATCGGGCAATAAAATTGCACTTAAAGGTTTCACAGACCGTGCTTGGGGCTTTTCTAAACGATACCAGGCTGATGTGAAAAGTTCTTACAGATCTACCTTCAAAATTGAGTCTTATGATGAGCTTGATGACCTGAAGATTAACATAAAAGAAGGTGTGGAGCTAATGAATACTATTTTTAATCAAAAAACAACCTATTTTCTGCCTCCAGACGGACCTTATCATTTAAATTTAAATAAAACATTAGCTGATAATGGTATTAAATTTATTGGTTTAGCTAAACTACACAACAATCCATTGCAGCCAAAATTGCAGCAGAAGAAATTATTTTGGCTTGGAAAGCAAACCAAAGAAAAGTTGACTGTAATTACTCGAAATGTGGTTTTTGAGCCTGCTTCTCCAGATTATAAAGGTGTAAACACAACAATCCAGCAAATAGAAAAAGCTTTTGCCTACAAAAACCCTGCAATTATAAGTACCCACAGAGCCAACTATATAGGAACATTAAACCCTAATAACAGATCAAACAGCCTAACTGAATTAAAAATCTTACTAAGTAAAATTAGTAAAAAATGGCCGCAAGTAGAATTTTTGACTTCTTCAAAATTAGGGCAAATCATAAACCAAAATAAACATGCTTAATAACTTTAAAACAGCATTAAATTGGAACCTAATTAATGCTTTGGGTTGGCATACAAAAAGAAAAATAGTAGTCATTGAATGCGATGATTGGGGTAGTATTAGATCACACAAAAAAGCATGGGATGAGCTTTCTAAAAATACACAAATAAGAAATGATTATTTTCTGAAATATGATGTGTTGGAATCTGAGCCTGATTTATTAGCATTGTATGATACTTTATCTAAATTTAAAGATATAAATGGTAATCATCCTATCATTACAGCCAATACCTTAATGACAAATCCTGATTTTAAAAAAATCAAGGAGGATAAATTTGAAGTTTATCATTTTGAATTATTTAAAGAAACGCTAGAACGCTATTATCCAAACCAAAACACATTTAAAACATGGGAAAAAGGAATTGATGAAAATTTTTTAAAACCTCAATTTCATGGAAGAGAACATGTTAATGTCAATGCTTGGATGAATGCGCTGCAAAACAATGATCCCTTGGTAAAATTGGCTTTTGATCTTGGAGTTTTTGGAGCTTCAACATTAAATACAGCAAATAGAAGGGCAAATTATATGGCTACCTTCGATTTCAACACCATGGTAGACTTACAAGATGTCTTAGTCAACCTAGAATGTGGGTTCAAAATATTTAAAAATATTTTTGGTTTCCAATCTGAAACATTGATTGCCCCTTGCCATGTTTGGTCTAATGATATCGATAAAATTCTTTTGGAACATAATGTTTTAGGATATCAAGCTAACCCTATTCAATTCAACCCTGTAATAGGAAGAAAGAAATACCAAAGGAAAATACACTACACAGGCCAGACTGGTCCTTCGGGTTTGAAATACATGATAAGAAATGCCTTTTTTGAGCCTTCCCGTTATGGAGAATCAAATACCGTTAAAGATATTTTTAGTCATGCAGAGTCTGCTTTTCGCTGGAATAAACCCCTTGTTATAGGTACACATAGAGTGAATTTTATGGGCGGTATTGATGTTAAGAACAGAACTGATAACCTTACTTTGTTTGAGAATATTCTAAAAGAATTATTAAACTTGTATCCTAATATAGAGTTTATGACCTCTGACCAGCTAATTGAGCTGATGATAAGTGAAAATTGAATCAGAATACTCTGAGCCGAAATCCAACAATAGCATTACTATTTAAATGCTTAGGGTCTTTTATAAAATAAAGACACTTTATTCCATTGCAGACCCTGGAATTTACACTCATAAATTTATCGTTATATCAAAACTCACTTGTTCAGTAAGAGTTTTTTTTACGTTTTTTATCCATACTAGTTAGTCTACTCAAATCTTAATAAATTAGCATTAAAATTTATTTTTAAACTTTAAAATGCGCATTTTACAAATCAATACCGTAGCCAATTCAGGAAGCACTGGCCGTATAGCCGAAGAAATAGGTAACATCTTTATAAAAAATGGACACGAAAGCTACATTGCCTTCGGAAGAGGAAACAGACCAAGCAATTCAAAGCTGATAAAAATTGGCACACAAAAGGATATCTATCAACATGGGGTGGCTACATTGCTATTGGATAAACATGGTCTTGCTTCAAAAAAAGCGACTGCTCGTTTTATAGAAACTATTGATAAACTTAAACCCGATGCAATCGGGCTGCATAATATTCACGGCTATTACCTCAACTATCCAGTGCTTTTTAAGTTTATCAAAGAAAAAAATATCCCAGTGGTTTGGACATTTCATGATTGCTGGCCATTTACAGGGCATTGTTCCTATTTTGAAAGCGTAGGTTGTGAAAAATGGAAAACGCATTGCGAAAAATGTCCTTTGACTGGAAATTATCCAAAAGCCTTAATAGACAGAAGTTATCAAAATTTTGAGGATAAGCAAGATGCCTTTTTAGGAGTACAAGATTTAAAAATAATAACCCCCAGTATTTGGTTAGCAGGTTTAGCTAAGCAATCTTTTTTAACGTCTTATCCTGTAGAGGTTATTCACAACGGAGTAGATTTAAAAACCTTTAAGCCCAAAGCCAAAGAGAGTAAAGACGAGAACCATATTATACTAGGTGTTGCCAGTACTTGGGATGCTAGAAAAGGACTACAGGATTTTATTGAATTAAGAAAAATATTACCTTTGAATTCTAAAATAGTACTCATCGGTTTAAGTGATAAACAAATTGAACACTTACCAAAAGGAATTCAAGGAATTCAACGCACAGAAAATGTGGAAGCTTTAGTAGATTGGTATAACCAGGCAAGCGTCTTTGTAAATCCTACCTATGTTGATAATTTTCCAACTACCAATATTGAAGCTTTAGCCTGTGGTACACCTGTTGTGACTTATAATACAGGAGGTAGCCCGGAAGCCATAGACCACCAAACAGGAGCTGTAGTTGATAAGGGAGATATCAAAGCATTGTCTAAAGCTGTTTTAGCAATGTTTAAAAATAAAGCTACGGTCAATGCTTGTAGACAAAAAGCAATTGATAAATTTAATAGTAACGAAAGATACACAGACTACCTTCGTTTGTACGAAGAAACAATAAACCATGGATAAAAACACTAAAATATACATTGCAGGTCATCGCGGTATGGTAGGCTCTGCCATTTGGCGCGCATTGAGGGGTAAAGGCTATACCAATCTTATAGGAAGAACAAGTAAGGAATTAGATTTAAAAAATCAACACGCAGTAACTGTCTTTTTTAAAACTGAAAAACCAGAGATTGTGATTGATGCAGCGGCTCGTGTGGGTGGAATTTTAGCTAATAAAGAGTATCCTTATCAATTTTTGATGGAGAACCTACAAATTCAAAATAACCTGATGGCAACAGCACATCAAACAAAAGTTGAAAAGTTTATTTTTTTAGGATCATCCTGTATTTATCCCAAATTGGCACCACAACCGCTTAAAGAAGACTATTTGCTTACAGGTTCACTAGAGCCAACTAATGAATGGTACGCGATAGCCAAAATTGCTGGGGTAAAAGCATGTCAGGCCATACGTCAACAATATGGAAAAGAGTATGTGAGTTTAATGCCAACAAATTTATACGGATCGCATGATAATTTTGATTTGCAAACCTCCCACGTTTTACCAGCCATGATACGAAAGTTTCACGATGCAAAAATCAAAGAAGGAAAAACTGGGATGAGTGAGCCTGTCGAACTCTGGGGGACAGGAAGTCCAAAAAGAGAATTCCTACATGTAGATGATTTAGCGCAAGCGGTTTGCTATGCTTTAGAAAACTCCTTAGAAGAACATCTTTATAATGTAGGGACAGGCACAGATTTGAGTATTAAAGACTTGGCTGAGAAAATACAAAAAATCGTTGGTCACCAAGGTGAAATTCAATGGGATTCTAGTAAGCCAGACGGGACACCACGAAAACTATTGGATGTCTCTAAACTACATCAAGAAGGTTGGCATCATCAAATTGATTTAGATGAAGGTATTCAAAGTACATACAATTGGTTTAAAAGTCATATTGACACCATTAAGGAGGTTAAGCTAACTAAATAGATGTCAGAAGTTTGATGGTTTGTCATTCATGGTATAAGAAACTTGTCACTTCGAGTGATTTGAAGAGATACGTAGAAATCTATTGAAATCGTATCGAGAAGTCATAAATAAGTTTTCGAAAGATCGGTTCAGTATAAATTGTTACAAACTTTATCGAAAGGTCGTAGTACATTTTGAAGTTCCACGATGTTCAACTTCAAATCACTTAAACTGGCAGAAACTTGTCACTTCGAGTGATTTGAAGAGAATCGTAGAAATCTATTGAAATCGTATCGAGAAGTCATAAATAAGTTTTCGAAAAAATTGTTGAGCATATTTGAAATATATTTTTAAGTTCCACGCTATTTGATTTAAACTGACAGAAACTTGTCACTTCGAGTGATTTTCGATAGAAAATTGTATCGAGAAGTAGTTTTGAGTATAACAGAGTTCTCGATACAAATTTCACTTTTTTCAAAAGCAAAATTCACTCGAACTGACATAAACAGAAAAAAATTTTAAAATTTTGAAATTTTAAATATAGGTCGTCAATCACCTCAAGGCTGTCACTTCGAGTGATTTTCGATAGAAAATTGTATCGAGAAGTAGTTTTAAGTTTTCAAAAGATCTATTGAGTATAGCCGAAGTACATTTTACAAATAAAACCTACAAAACTAAGGCTTGAAAAAAAATGCAGTAAAGCGCATAAACGATTAAACAAACAAAAAATGTCAAATAAAGTTCATGTCATATTATCAGGGGGCTCAGGAAGCCGTTTATGGCCTTTGTCCAAAAAGTCTAGAACCAAACAGTACATACCGCTTTTCGATACCAAAAACTTATTTGAAATTACCTTGGACAATAACAAAAAGTTTTGCGATAAAATCTTGGTCGTAGGCAATATCGATAACTACGAATTATCACTAAATGCTTTACAAGAAAACGTCACCAATACGTACCAAATTATTGTAGAGGCTTTGTCTAAAAACACTGCGGCAGCAATTGCTTTTGCAGCACTATCTTTAAAAAAAAATGATTTGATGCTCGTGACGCCCTCAGACCATGTTATAGAAGATGAAAAAGCCTATGGAAAAGCCCTAAATGAAGCTTTTGATTTTGCAGAAAAAGACTACTTAGTAACTTTTGGAATTCAACCTACAAAACCAGAAATAGGATATGGTTACATTCAAAGTGAGGGGTCCAATGTGGTTGCATTTCATGAAAAACCTAACAAAGACACAGCAAAATCATTTGTGGAGGCTGGAAATTACTTATGGAACAGTGGTATTTTTTGTTTTAAAGCCAAAACATACCTTGAGGAATTAAGTGCATTCCGCCCCGATATTCTAGAGGCCTGTATCAGCGTGATGAATCTGAAGCAGTCAGATTTTTTAGATAAAGCTGAATCAAAAAAAATTCCTTCAGAAAGCATTGATTATGCAGTGATGGAACACTCCAAAAAGATAAAGGTGGTTAAAGGCACTTTTGAATGGTCTGATTTAGGGTCTTTCGAAGCATTGTACGACTATTTCTCTTTAAAAAATGCTTACGTCCAAGATTCGAATCTCGTCATTGCAGAAACAGCTCATGTCGAATTACACGGATTAGAAAATACGATGGTTATTCAAAGCGGAGAAGCTATTTTAGTAATGCCTATTGAGCAATCGCAAGAAGTGAAAAAGATTTATCAAAGATTATTGAGAACAAATACTAAACTAATTGAATAATATGGAACACGACGAACGTCCTTGGGGAAAGTATTTTGTGCTTGAAGATAGGCTAACACATAAAGTAAAACGAATTGAAGTAAAACCAGGCGGAAGACTTTCTTACCAATACCATCACAAACGTTCTGAAGTATGGACAATTGTTCAAGGTAAAGCGAGAATCACACTAAATGATGTGGATACGGGCCATGTAGTAGGAGACGTTATTGAAATTCCTTTAAAAGCAAAACATCGCATTATGAATATCGGTGAAGAAACTCTTATTTTTGTAGAAGTTCAACTAGGAACCTATTTTGGCGAGGATGATATTATTAGACTAGAAGATGATTACAATAGAAAATAAAAATTGTAAAAGCTGAATTTTTATATTGTAAAATGTTAATTTTGGCAAAACGTTATAACAAGATTTAAACCTTGGTTTGAATTACAAATTAAATAAGTGATACATAATCAAATAACCATATAATTAAAATATTATGAAAAATGCACTAGTTCTAGGAGGTGGCGGTTTTATTGGTGGCCATTTAGCCAAGAGATTAAAAAAAGAAGGGTTTTATGTTAAAATAGTTGATATAAAGCCAAATCATGAGTTTTGGGATCACGAACTGATTTGTGATGAATATATGGAAGGCGATTTAAGAGACCCTCGTATAGTTGAAAAAGCTTTTGAAAATAAACAAAATGCATCCTATGATGAGGTGTATCAGTTAGCTGCGGATATGGGTGGAGCACTTTATATTTTTACAGGTGAGAATGATGCAAACGTGATGCATAATTCAGCATTAATCAATCTAAATGTTGCCCATGAATGTGTTAAAAATAAAATTGGAAGGGTCTTTTACTCATCTTCAGCTTGTATGTATCCAGAACATAACCAATTGGATGCAAATAATCCAAACTGTGAAGAAAGCTCGGCCTATCCTGCCAACCCTGATTCTGAATATGGTTGGGAAAAACTTTTTTCAGAACGTTTATTCTTAGCTTTTAGTAGGAACTATAAATTAAGCGTAAGAGTAGCAAGATTTCATAATATTTTTGGCCCAATGGGAACTTGGGTTGGAGGTAAAGAAAAAGCACCAGCTGCCATGTGTCGTAAGGTTTCAGAAACAGACGATGGTAGTTCAATTGAAGTTTGGGGTGATGGAAAACAAACAAGATCATTTTTACATGTTGATGAGTGTGTTGAAGCTGTTCTGAGATTTATGAGACAAGACCACTTTAATGGGCCTGTAAATATTGGCTCAGAAGAAATGGTTACGATTAATCAATTGGCAGAAATGGCTATTAAATTATCAGGTAAAAACATTTCAATTGATAATCTTGAAGGTGAAGAATTCAAAGAAAAATATGGTTTCTCCTGTCCTGTTGGTGTGAAAGGGCGTAATAGTGACAACAAACTTTTCAAGGAAAAAATGGGTTGGGAAGCAAATCTTACCTTAATTGAAGGCATGAAGACTACTTTTGAATGGATCGACGAACAGGTGAAATTTCAAAATAAATAAATGGCAAAAGACGATACCGTTGTAATTTTAGATCAGGCATCTGGCTATCTTCAAATAGATATGCTAGATGCGCTGTCTAAAAAATACAAAAAGTGTGTTATTATTGCAGGAACAATCGTAGAGAGAGAAACAAAACTATCAGAAGATTATGTTTGGCATAAAATAGTTAAATATGATAAAAAAACACCCATACGTAGAATCTATACTTGGGTGCTAGCTTCTCTACAAATGCTTTTTTTGTTGCTTTTTAAATATAGAACAGCAAGGGTTATTGCGATTACTAACCCACCTTTTGCACCCTTTGTTCCCCATATACTAAAACTGAATTATGACGTACTCGTCTATGATTTAATTTTAGATGCTTTAGTCAATTTTTCATATGCTAAAAAGAAAAGTTGGATTGTTCAACAAGCTGAGAGTTTTTCTAAAAATATGTTTAAGAATGCTCAAAATATTTACACCCTCACACCTGAACTTGCTGAACAAGTCCAAAATTATACAGATAAAGACATTAAAATAGTGCCGATATGGACCAACAATGACTTCTTTAAAAGAATTAATAGAGATGAAAATTTAATCATTGAAAAGCTACAAATCGATAAATCTAAATTTGTAGTCACGTATTCTGGAAACTTAGGCAAAACTCATCCAGTAGAACTAATTGTGGCATTAGCAGAAGTCTGTACTGAAGAAAATTTTTATTTTATCATTATTGGGGGAGGTCATAAATTTGAATTAATTAAATCTTTAATTACAAAAAAAAATATAACAAATATAACACTACTCCCATGGCAACTGATAGAATTATTGCCTCACAATATGCAAGCAGGCGATGTAAATGTCGTAACCCTAGAGGAGGATGCATCGCATCTCAGCATACCAAGTAAAACATTTAATCTCCTGTCGGTAGGAAAGCCAATTTTAGCATTATGTTCTGAAAAATCTGCTTTAGCAAAATTAATTGATACCCATGCATGCGGAAAATCTTTCAGGTCTAAAGACTTATTATTGATTAAAGACTTTTTAATTGAATTAAGTATAAATCAAAAAAAGTATGATGATTATGCAGAAAATGCAAAAAAAGCGTCTTTTAGCTTTACTAAAGAAAATGCAAAATCGTTCCTCTAATAAACCTTGATTAGACTTCACCACTTTATTTTTGATGCTCACAATCGACCATCAAAAAAACATCAACAATCTTTATAATGTACAAAAATATCATTAAACCGCTTTTAGATCGCTTAGCGGCTTTATTAGCAATTTTAATTCTGAGCCCTATCTTTTTGATTGTGGCTTTATGTTTAATATTTGTAAATAGTGGAAACCCCTTTTTTTTTCAGTCTAGACCAGGAAAAGATGAGCGTATTTTCAAAGTTATAAAGTTCAAAACTATGAATGATAAAAGAGGAAATGATGGAAAATTACTTTCCGATAAAGAACGTCTAACGAAAGTTGGTAATTTTGTAAGAAAAACGTCTTTAGACGAAATCCCACAATTAATAAATATACTCAAAGGCGATATGAGTTTAATAGGATCTCGGCCTTTGTTGGTGAAATATCTCCCTCTCTATAATAATTTCCAAAAGCGCAGGCACGAAATAAAACCGGGGATCACTGGCTGGGCGCAAGTAAATGGTAGAAATGCCATTTCCTGGGAAGAAAAGTTTAATCTTGATGTTTGGTATGTAGATCACCTAAGTTTTAGCTTAGATATTAAAATATTTTTCAGAACAATAGGAAAAATAATAAAATCTGAAGGTATCACTACCCAAGGACAAGCAACGACGAAGCCTTTTACAGGGTCTGAAGTTTAGTCAGCAACTCACGTTGCTTGTTTAGACACAGCTTACGCTACTTGTTTGGCTAACAGCTGCGCTGTTGGTTTAGGAGTTTAGTGAGTGGCTTATGTTGCTTTTTGAGAAGTCAAATAATTTAATTATTCGTAGGCTAATGGCTTAAGAATAAAATAACCGAAATACAAAATGCTTTTCAATTCAATTGATTTTGCAATTTTCTTACCAATATTTTTTATAGCATATTGGTTTTTGACAGCAAAAAACTTAAGACTTCAGAATTTATTAATTGTGGTGGCTAGCTATATATTCTATGGTTGGTGGGACTATAGGTTTTTAGTTTTGATAGTATTTAGTACAATTGTTGATTTTAGTATTGGGATTTTACTCAGGGATGAAGAAAATAAACGTAAACGTAAAATACTTTTATGGTTGAGTATTTTAGTAAATCTAGGTCTTTTAGGTTTTTTTAAATATTATAACTTCTTTTTAGACAACTTTATAGATGCTTTTTCTCTATTTGGTATGAATCTAAATGTACGTTCCTTGAATATTATACTGCCGGTTGGGATTAGTTTTTATACTTTTCAAACCTTAAGTTATACTATAGACGTTTATAAGAAAAAACTACAACCAACAAAAGATTTTATAGCTTTTTCAGCTTTTGTAAGCTTTTTCCCACAACTAGTTGCGGGACCAATTGAAAGAGCAACCAATCTATTACCTCAAGTTCTTAAAGAAAGAAATTTAAAAAAAAATGAACTATTTGGGGGTATCAAATTAATTATTTACGGTTTTTTTCTTAAAATATTTATAGCAGATATACTAGCACCAGCAGTAGATGATATTTTTGTTAACTACAAAAGTATGCCAGGAGGGAACTTAATTTTAGGGGCTGTCTTTTTTTCATTCCAAATTTATGGCGATTTTAGTGGTTATTCTAAAATTGCTCGTGGTACTGCTATGCTATTTGGGTTTAACCTTATGCAAAACTTTAATTTCCCCTATTTTTCTAGAAATATTGGAGAGTTTTGGAGGCGTTGGCATATTTCTTTAAATACCTGGTTTAGGGATTATTTGTATATTCCTCTTGGTGGCTCTAGAGAAGGTAAATTCCGTTCTATACTAAATATATTCACAATATTTTTAGTATCAGGTTTTTGGCATGGTGCCAATTGGACATTTATTGTCTGGGGGGCTATTCATTCATTATTTTTTGTCCCCATATTCTTATCCAATAGTAACAGAAAGTATACAGGAGGATTTCAATTTAATAGGTTAAGTGTGGATAAATTTAAACTTTCTATTAGATTTAAAGATTTTTCTAAAAACATTTTTAATCATATTTCAAGGTGAAGATAAATTCATTAACAAGCCAAAATTATAAATATGGAAATCAAAAATTATACGGAAGGAGATGAAGTCAAAATACTTGAGTTATTCGAATTCGTCTTTAAACAAAAATTGAGTATTGAAAATTGGATGTGGCGTTTTAGGTACAACCCAGCAGGTAAACATTTGATTAAATTGATGTGGGATGGCGATAAATTAATCGGCCAATATGCTGTATCTCCAATCATTATGAAAGTTGACGGCGAAGATGTATTAACAGCCCACTCACTATCTACAATGACTCATCCAAATTATGGGGGTAGAGGTATTTTTAAACAATTATCAACATCTTTATATGATGAATTAGAAAATAATTTAAACTGTAAAGCTATATGGGGTTTTCCAAATAACAATTCGCATTACGGTTTTGTTAAGAGTTTGAAATGGGAAAATCTATCTGTTTTGCACACCTTAGGCTTAGACATAAAAAAAATTCAAAAAAAGGATATTAAATTTAAAGTAAAAACAATTGATAAATTTGATGAACCCCACGCTAAATTTATAAATGAAAAGATTACTTCATTCGCTAGTGTTTATGTAAAAAGAGATGCATCGTACTTAAATTGGCGATTTACTGATAAACCCACTACAAAATATTGGTGTTATGAGTTTGAATCTGAGTCTGGCAAAGCAGTAATTATAACTAAATTTTATCCAACAGGGAATAACAATAAATACGATTTAAATATAGTGGATTGCTTCATGGATAATCACGAAGAAATACACGATTATATTGATTTTATTATTAAAGAATCAAAACTCGAATTTGAACGGGTATCTATGTGGACAAATTTATTTGATCCAAACCATTTACTTTTAGAAAGACAGGGATTTGTTCCTGTTTTACCTCAAACATATTTAGCAGCGAGAATACATCATTCTATGCCAGAACTATTTACTAATTATAAAAATTGGTACATATCAATGAGTGATTCAGATGTATTTTAAACAAAAAAAATGAAAAAAAAGTTAATTATTGCACCTCATCCAGATGATGAAGTATTAGGTGCTGGCGGAGTTATCAAAAAATTTAGCAAAGAAGGCCATGAAGTTTATGTTTTGGTAATAACAAGAGGCTCACCAAAGTATTATTCTGACGAAAAAATACAAAATGTTCGCAAAGAAGCCTTAGAAGCACATAAAATCCTAGGAGTTAAGCAAACTGTTTTTTTAGATTTTCATGCTCCTGAATTGGATATAACCAGTAATGCAGATATTTCTAGAGCCATTTCAAAGTACATTTCAAATTGGAAAATAACCGACTTATTTATTCCCCACAGGGGAGATATACACAATGATCATAGAAAAGTATTTGAGGCTTCTTTAGTAGCTGCTAGACCGGTTGGAAATTTCACGGTAAAAGCTATTTATGCATATGAAACCTTTTCAGAAACAGAGTGGGCAGCACCTTTTAGTGATGATGCTTTTATTCCAAATCATTTTGAAAATATATCGGATACAATGTCTTATAAATTTGAAGCTATGAAATGTTTTAAAAGTCAGATAAGAGATTTCCCAAGTACAAGGTCTTTGGAAACTATAGAGTCACTAGCAAAGTTTAGAGGTTCAACAGTGGGTTTTAATAGAGCTGAAGCTTTTATGACAATTAGAACAATTGCAGGTTAATTTTAAAAAATATCAACTATTTGGTTTTAATTTATTCTGGATCTAATATCTCTCTAAAAGGAAAATTAATTTATAATGGCTCTAGTTTAATACAGCTATTATATGTATATTTAGATTATGAACATAGATAATTTAAAAGAGGAAATACTATTATTATCCACTCTAGATCGTGATAATCTGTTAAAGGATATTACAGA
>Ga0306865_1000521_pt1 | contig 14471 bp, 13 predicted proteins | sample AntRauTorckE5431_FD_190441 | JGI IMG/M metagenome (GOLD analysis project Ga0306865, IMG submission 190441) | Saline lake microbial communities from Rauer Islands, Antarctica - Metagenome Torckler E5 #431 (v2) (version 2) | ecosystem: Environmental > Aquatic > Non-marine Saline and Alkaline >... | reverse complement strand
GCTTGATACTGTGTTTAAAGAAAACCGTTTCATGTTTATATGGTTTTAGTGAAAAAATAATTTTGAATTACTATTTTTTTGTTATTGTGTTTGTTGCGTTTAGCTTTTTTCTAATTGCATGGAACGTTTGCAGAAACGCCGTAGCCGCTTTTTGGCGGCTATGGACGATTCTGCTTTTGTTCCATGCTGTTTTATTTCATTTCAAATATTTTTCACGGACTACATTTTTACAAACTTCTTCACAATTTTTCCCTTTGGTGTTTCTATGTTGACGAAGTAAATACCACTTGACAAGTTTTCAACATTATGCTGAATAGTTCTATTTCCTTGATAAACTTTTTCGCTAACAATCGGTTGGCTTATTCTCCGTCCTAACTGGTCGAAAATAGAAATAGTTATAATTGTCGGTTCTTCAATCTCTAAATCAAAGAAGATTTGATTGTTCGCAAGGGTTGGACGAATAGTAACGTCAAGATTTAGTTCTTCAACTTTTCTTGTACTTGTCGCAAAAACGGAATGATTATCTTCGTGTTCACATGGTTGAACAACAGTACCTAAGTAAGTGTCTGTTACTTTTACCCGATAGACTTTGTTACATGTAACAGGAATAGTTTGAGTAGTTAAATTGAGATTAATAGGATTTCCATTGTCAATTTCAAACCACTCAAAATTATAACATCCCGAACCATTATTAACGATTGCAGTCAGTTCTTTATCACAAGGGTCGGCAGGTGTCGGGTCGTTTTCTTCAAAAGAAATATTGATATTCGCACAATCAAATAAACCAACTGAAATCCAAGACTCTACAACTGATTCATGTTCAGTAGAACAAGCTCCGTGTAAACCAATTACTGCATCTATAGTATAATCTCTGAATTCTTCAAAAGTGTAACTTGTAGCCGCTTGATTATTATTGACTGTGGCATTTTGTTCCATTCGTTCTAATGTTGCAACTAAAATATTTTCAGCGACATTTATTCCTAATGCAGCTACGCCACCGCCGCCTTGACTTAATCCATAAAACCACAATGTAGGTACACCTGCATAATTATAAGGTGAAGGATTTGCACTATTATTCCAACCTTGTGCAGGACCCGAAGTAGCACCATCATAAATTTGTACGTTTTCATTTGGTCGATTCGACCAAAGTAGAATATGTTCAGTTGCGTCACAATCTTTAAAACTAACATCTTGACATTGGTAGTATAAAGTTGGAACAGATTCTAAAATATTAGTTGTGATACTTGCAGGACAATCACAATTTACGGGTTGGCAAGGATTTGGAGATTGATTCCAAACTCCATTTAAACAAGTTGTACAAGTCGTACTACCATTTAATATAGCATTAATATCAATATTCAACTCATCACTTGCTGTCACAAGGTCAAAAGGTGTATTAGAACTAATAGAAGCATCAAACATTTCACTTAATCCTTGCATTTGAACTTCATCAAATTCAATTTCTGTGTTTCCCGCCAAATTTGAAATATCAATTTTAATATGTGCTAATTCTTCCGATTGATTGGTTATAGTGTAGTAATTAGAAGGATTAGATGATGTATTTTGTATTACAACTTTCATCTGGTCGGGTGAAACATCTACAACATTTAATGTATAATTAGGTGCTGTAATTACTGTTCCTTTTGTTAAAGTAACTCTTCCACTTGATGCTAAATTAGTTCCAAAAGTTAGTGAATTATAATCAATTAACATTTCTCCACTATAAAAATCTTCACTGTTTAGCATGGAAGCCACATCAATATCAAATTCTAAAAATTCGTTATTTACACCCGACAAAGTTGGATTATCAATTGAGTATTCTACTTCACTTTCTATAAGTAGTTTACAATTTTTAGGTTTTTCTTTCAGATTTGGTGCATACAAATGATTACTTCCATGGTGCTTTGAGGTAAAGGACTCGACCTGTCTGTACATCTACAAATGCTTCGTATGTTTTAAGTAATTCATCTTCTTTTCGAGTACAAAATACAAAGGAATAAGTTAGTCTATCTTTGTATATCTTAAAGTTTTTACTATCAGGAAATTTGTTGTCACTTACTTTTGTTAAAGATTGTTCGTATATAAATTTTTCATCATTTTTAACTGGAATGGTAGCTTTGGCTATTTTGAAAGCTTCCATACTTGACAAGACCACTGTTGTATCTACATCTAAACCCACTTTTGCTATTGTTTCGGGCAGTCTCCATATATATCTTCCTATACTATCTCCTGTGATAGTCATTTTATAGGCTTGTGCTTGTTCTGAATAAACAGGAAAGCCTTTATGAAATTGTTGATAATCAATTTCTGAAAACTTTTCTCCAAATAAAGAATAATAAAATGATTCAATACGAGGTGTTTTATATTTAATAGAAGTCAATGCTACTAATTCATCGTGTTCACTCAAACTTAATAAAGAAGCATACGTAGTAAATAAGTTTTCAAAGGTAGGTTTTTCATAATTCTCAAAATCAACTGTTCTAAAATCGTAATACTTACTACCTGTTTTTTTTCCAATAGGTGATACATATTCTTTTTTAGATGCTTTAACCTTTTTCAAAAATTCAGGTGTAGGTACTTTTTTCTGTTCTTTCGGAATTGTTTCTGATTGTGCTTTTTGAGTTTTTGTAGTGAAAGCACAAGAGGCTAATAAAATAACAATTCCCCAAAGGATTGTTATTGTGTTGAATGGTAACCGTTTCATATTTTATGATTTTTAATGAAAAAATAATTTTAAATTATTGCTTTTGTGTTTTTGTCACGTAGGTTTTGTTTTTTCTTAATTGCATGGAACGTCCCGCAACAATGACGGTGACAGCTTTTGCTGGCACTGGCAAATGTTGCTTTTGTTGGCAGCAGTATTTTTTAATATTCTTTTTCTTCAAAATTTATATGACTTTCTAAATTAAAATTTGAAATACGATAACTATCTTGAAAGAATAAATCATTGATGTATATTTTTATAGGGTAAAATAAATCTTTTGGAATTGTTTGATTTCCAAATTTTTGCAATGATTTATAACTGTTACTCACGCTATATAGCTTGGCATTATTTCCTCTTCCTCTATTTATTGCTTTAATATTTGCTAAAAGTCGAGTTATTTTAAATTGGCTAAAAGTGTCAAACTTATCTTTAGTTTCTAAGAGATATTCTTTCACGTAAAATGTTCTAATATTTCCAATATAATTGTGTTTATTCGTTTCATAATCTGATTTATTCGGTTTTCTGAGGTAAGACACATTATCTAATTTGCATATAACTTTAGATATGCTATTTACATCAATAAAAATATCTCCATCCGTAAGTAATTTTTGGGTTGGCTCATATATTCCATATCGCATACAAGAAATTTCATACGGCGAATAATCCTTTATATTATCAGATTTTCCATGTTTTTTGAATGCTAGTCCACTTTTTTCGGGAAAAGTATAAATTTTTCTTATTTCACTAGGAGGTAATTCCTTTATCATAAATAATTATTTTGTTCTCAAAGCTAGTTTACTTTGATGTTTCCCAATAAGGTTCAAGATTTGTTTTATTAGTTTTTCTATTTGTAAATATTGTTTTGATACCTTTTATTAAACCATAGCCTACTGCTCCTGCTAAAATTGGAATTGTTGCAACGACTGTTACTCCTGCTATCATTCCTCCTCCAACGATTGAACCTATTGCTGCTAGTCCTGATGATATTCCTGCGGCAGATAATCCTACAACTGTTCCTGATGCACTAACTGCTGCTGTAATTGATGCAAAACCAAAACCTCCCGCACCTACAGTACCCATTTTTTCTGAGATTGTTTCTTTTTCACTTTCACTCAATTTAATATATTTTTTATATCCAATAGCGATTAAAATCCCAACTTGTTTGATAAGGTTATTTGTTGGTAATGTTTCTCCAACTAAAACTCTTTCCAATGTTGCTATTGAACAGCCAATTGCTTTAGCGACTTGTTTTACTGTTAAGTTATTTTCTTCAATAAAAACAGCTAAAAAATTTCTTAAATTTTCGGTATTAATTTTATTATTCATAATTATTGATTTTTTTATTTATTGCTGCCAACGTCTCGCACATACGCCGGTGCCACCGAATGGAAGCACTGGACGTTATGTGCTTTGTTATGCTTCGTATTTTCTAATTAGGCACTCTTTTTCTTTGCTACCATAAAATAGCTAGATGCTCCTTTATATATCTGTTCTGTGTCAATACTCTGAAAATTACCGTTTGTAATTAATTCATCTAAATCTGAACTTTTAATCCTTCTAATAGGAACTGGGATTATTCCAATTTTGCACATTATCTGGACTAGCCGAATTTGCAAGCCAACTAGAAAAGACATTTTATCTCCTAAGCAGGGAGTAATAGATATAAACAACCCATCAGGTTTTAATAATTCATTTATTCTTTGCACAGCATTCTCGGGATTAGGAATAGTATGCAACATATTAAAAGCCAGAATCCTATCAAAAGATTCTTCTTTTAGCTTTTTATCAAAAATATCCCCTTCTGCGAACGTTATATTTTCGATATTTTTTTCTGCTGCCTTTCCTTTGGAAATTTCAATCATTTTCGAGGATATATCAATAGCGTAAATCTCTTTAACATCTTTGGCAATCTCACAAGCTGTTGTACCTGTTCCACACCCGTAATCTAAAACAATATTGGTGCTTTCGAGATGCTTTTTAGTATTTTTCCTTGACTTTTGGTGGATGTATTCAAAGCGCTCTTCCGTTTTGTCGTAATTTTTTGAAGCGTTATCCCAAAATTTTTTTGATTTATTCATTTTTCTCACTCTGTTTTATTTCCTTTTTTATGAAGCAGAACTTTTGCAGAAACGCCGTAGCCGATTTTTTGCGGCTATGGACGATTCTGCTTTTGTTAGCATCCGTTTTTTCTCTTTTGGAAATATTTGAATAGATTTTAGTTTCACCTCTTCAAAATTTGAAAATTTCCAACATTCCCTTTTTTATCTTCTACTATAAGAATATAAATTCCCGAAACTAAATGACTAATATCAATTTGCTTATTGATAATTTCGATTTGTTTTAGAATAACTTTACCCGATATATCTGTTATTCGTAAATTATGAATTTGTCCATTATCTAATTCAATAGTTAAATAGTCTTGTGTTGGATTTGGATAAACTTTTAGAGATTTAATTAATGTTTCTTTTGTATTTACAGGCCAAACATTTACTGTCGCATAATTTAGGTTTTCAGTATTTACACAACCTACGGCATCTGTTATGGTGCATTGATACGTTGTGGATTGTGTGGGCCAAACACTTGGCATCGAACTACTCGTATCTGATATATTATAGTTTGGACTCCACGAGTACGAGATAGGTGGCACACCACCAAATAAATTCGGACTTATTATGGTCGTATCACCTGCTGTTATATACTGTATATTAGGCTCTGGAATTGTACTGTAAGATGATAAATTAACTATTATAGTGTCTTTAGCAATTTGATTTAAACTATCTTTAATAGTAATATAAAAAGTCATAGGTGGAAAGCCAAAATCAATAAATAAAGGATTAGTAGCAGTCGTATCATTTAAAAAATCAGATGCTGTAAAAACAGCAGAGCCTATAGATTGTTGAGTTTCCCACTTAATCTCAAAAGGTGGTACACCACTAATAATTGTCGGGTTTCCTCCTATACTACTACCGGGTTGAAGTCCTGTTGAGTTCATGCAAATATATTTATCTGCTCCTGCATCAATTACCAATGCTTGGGAAAATGATAGATTTAAATAAATTACGCTTATAAATATGGTGAAAATAGTTTTTTTCATAGCAAAAATATTTTGGTAAATAAAAAAGCGTAAAGGCAATGAAAATCACCTTTACGCTATTAATAAAAAACTACTCTGATGCTACATACAACATCATTTTAGAATCAACTACTTGTCCGTTGATAACCAATGAATAAAAATATGTACCTTTTTCTTTCAACTCCTGTCCGCTAATAGAAACTGATTGTTCTCCAATCATATTACTACCTCGTTTGGTTAAAACCAAACTACCTTCTTGATTATAAACATTTATGTAAATATTAGAAGTTGCATCAACCTCACTTACATTATAAGCGATTTTTGTTTCACTACTAAAAGGATTTGGCGAATTATCCGATAATTTAGATTTTTTGGTATTACCGTTTGTTTCAGAATTTCGTTCTTCTTCAAGCAAAGCCTTTAATTCTAAAACTTCTACCTCCAAATCATTAATCATCTCTTGTTGTTCCTTGATAGACTCAATTAACAATGGAATTAACTCCATATAATTTACACCTAAAATTCCTTTTTCGTCAGCCTTAACGACCTCAGGTACAACTTTTTCTACTTCTTGAGCTAACAAACCTAAATGTATTGTTGCATCTCCTTCAAAATTATCCCCTTCAATTGATTTTTGTTTTGCTTCTGATAATTTAGTGACATCAATATTTTCATAATTATTCAACTTGAAATTATAGTTATAACGGACACCATTCAAAGCCAATATCTTATCCAAACTTGAAGATAAAGGTGTAATATTAGTTTTTAAACGCTGGTCAGATGGCGGTATAAAACTCCATGCACGGATATCACCTGCAACGTCCAAACGATAAGAAGATGAACCCATTGTATTAATTCCTACATTTCTATCAGGACGCATATACAATACAAAATTACCATAACCTTGTGGATTGGGCCAAGGTTTCCAAAAATTTAAACCTCCTTCCAAGGCTTCAACAGCGTACAAGCCATTATTGGGCGAAAAAGTCGTTTGTTCTCCAAAAGTCAAGGTACGATAATCTTCATAACCGATTTGGATAAATTCGTCATTTCTGACTTTTAATTGTGCATTTGCAATCGTTGTAATAATGCAAAGCATCAAAACTGTACTAATTATATGTTGAAATTTCATGATTTTTAATTTTTTAAAATTGAATAAAATAAATAGCAATACCCAAATCTACCAACAATCTGAATCTGCAATTTTTGCTTCAAAAAAAGCATTGTTTTTAACCTCGAACCCTTCACTTAATATGATAGAATGAGTAGCTTTAAAAGTTACATTAGCATTAGAATTAACAGTAACAATACCTTTTGCTTGTGTATTCGTTACTTCAAACCCCGCATACATAGCTGTTTCAGCTTTTTCTATTATGGTATTAGTTGTTGAATAGGTTTTATTTTGTTATACTCTGTTCCCATATCTAACGCCTTTTGTACGGCAGCATAAGCATCAACACGTCCCGTTCCTAATAAACCAATGTAATTTTGATTTTCGGGAATTTGATAAATAGTCGGGTCTGCAGTTGATAAGACAATATCCTTTACTTCAACAGCCGTTAAACAAGGATTAACTGCCACAACCAAAGCACAAACACCTGCAACAATCGGAGAAGCGAACGATGTTCCCCACGCACCATCTACCGTATTATTTGGCGATAACACTTTGACGTGATACCCTGGTGCACAAATGTTTACCGCTGTATTATGATGATGTGTAGATACTCCATTTGTGTCATTACCTATGTGCTGTTCATGGCAATCCGCCCAATTCCATTTTCCAATTGAAGGATGTGTGTAGCCAATATCATAACGATGCCCAACTGAGGTTACAGAAATGACACTGGAATAAGCCGCAGGATAAAAAAATCCATTTTCTCCACCATGTGCTGGTTCATTCCCCGCACCTGCCGTTACTACTGTATTATGATTGTTTAAAATGCTATTGTAAAGGCTGTTAATGGTTTGACTATAACTTCCACCTCCCCAACTTAGATTTATGACTCTAATTTCGGGTCTTTGTGCAAGTAATAATATTTCATTATGGTTATTAGTTAATCCATTTCCCCATCTCGAAGTAAAAGCAATACTTGTTTTATTTCCTATACTTGAAATAAACTGATTGTTATCAGTTTGTGCAGCTACACACCCTGTTACATAAGTTCCATGTTTCCATGGACCTGCAAAATGTGTGTTTTCAAAGACAGTATCAATTTTATTTTTGATATCATCATGTGAAGTTTGTAAGTAGGAATCCGAAATACCAACAACTACTCGTGCATCTCCCTTTGTAATATCCCATGCTTGCCTTGCGTTAATCAATTCTAAATGGGAATTATTATGATTTCTTGCAGGGTGAGTAATATTACCATAATCGTTTGGTTGAAATAATAAAAAATCTGCAGTATGACAGTATTTTTCAATCAAATTAATCTGTTCCGATTCAACTCTTTCTACCAAATCAGGGACTTTGGCATACACAGAAATCGAATGCTGTAAAAAATCTGTCACTGAAGTAGGAAACGATTTTTCAACAATTGTAATTTCTTGTTCTAAAGATTCTCTGTTATTTAGCAATTCTAAAAAATCAGATTTGCTAAAATTATTTGGAACTTCCTCTATCCCAAGATTTACAAAATACATGTAATTACCATTCGAGTCGGGTTCGCAAGATTGCGTACTACCTCGAATACTCCAAAACACCAAAAAGGTGAAAATCAAGATTTTTTTCATTATTTTTGATTTTTATGTTAAGTAATAGGGCTTCGCAGGAAATTCTCACACCACCTGTTGAAGTCCTTTTTTATATCCAAAGATTATATTTATTTTCTAACTCATCTATTCATATTCGGTTATTGTTTTTCTTTTTTAATGGATGCTAACGTTTGCAGAAACGCCGTAGTCGATTTTTATCGACTATGGACGATTCTGCTTTTGTTACAGACAGTTTTTCTTCATTTCTAATGTTGTACGATTATTTTTTTAGTATATATTTTTTTACCATTACTCACTCGTATCAAATACAAACCATTCTGCCAATCGCTTGTATTGACCCTCAAAATATTTCCATAGTCAAAACGTAATTGTCGTATTTGCTTTCCTGTCATATCATACACTTCAACCGTTAAATCTTGATAATTTTCTCCTTGCCAATCTATAATCACTTGGTCAGTCGCAGGGTTTGGGTGGACTTGTAGTTGATTTTCCGTATCAGCTACATTTTCTGTATTTGTTGTACCAACAGGTATGTCAATATGTCCAATAATATAAGGATGTGGATAAGGTGAACCATCATTAAAGTGTGGATAATAACAAGGTGCTTCATCGTGATATCCGGGCATATAATAAAATGGATAGGTGGTAATAAGTTGAGAATTAGTTACAAAATAAAAAGTATCTGTTTCGGGATAAAGTACAGCGGAATGGGTCGGTATGGTGTCTAAACAGAAAAAAGATTCTGCAAAAATAGCATTTCCGCCTAAGTAAATATTTCTTTCTTTTACACCACTACAACATGGAACACCATAGGTTAAATAACAATATATTGTTAAAGTATCACCTGGCTGTGGGTTTTGAGGTTCATACCTAATTAAATCAATATTTTGTGCAAAACTTGAAAAAGTAAAAAGTAGAAATATACTGATAATTAATATTTTCATAGCCAAACATTTAAAAAATAAACGACTTCACTCCGAATATTCAGAATGAAGTCGTTTAAATTATTTTTGAATAATTAATTTTTTAGATTGAATAAAACCCTGTGATTTGATAGTGACGATATACATCGCATTAGGTAATGCCGATGTATCTAAAATAAATTCATTTTGGTTCGGATTAAGTTTGCCGTTATAAATCGATTTTAATTTTCGTCCTGTGATGTCATACAATTCAATGGCAACGGTTTTGTTGTAATCCGTATTGATTTGAATAGTAGTATAGTGTGACGCTGGTTGTGGAAATAGTTTAAAATCAAAATCATTTTTTACGTTTTGAACGTTACTAATCAGACTGTCAAATTGATGAACGGTATAAGCAAACTCAATAATACTATTTGTATCGACAGGAAACCAAGTAAGATGTGTATATCCGCCTTGTACATCGTTTGTATCTAATATTTCATAAATATAACCACTAAGCGTTGCCGAGTTTTGCGTATAGCTGTCCAAATATATTTGCGTATGGTCAGACGGAATATCACTATCGAAACCCAACGCATTCATACTTGTTTCTAATGGCACTTCGATTAAGTCCGATTCCATATTTCTCACCCAAGCATCAATAACATCATAATTGCCTGTTGAGAAATTATCCGTTACCGTAATTTTATATCTTCTACATCGCTTCCCTCCAAAAACACCATTCCAACCATTCACTCTTGCATAACCAATTGTTTCAGGTGTGACCGTGTAATTAGTCGTCGAAATATTAAAATGTTCTACTTTGTAGCGTGGAAAAAGTATATGTTCTAAAGCTGCACCTGCGTTTAACCTTCCAAAACCTGTAAACATATCATATCCCGCAACATTTACATCTGTCGCATATTTTTGAATAATCGCTTCACAATCTTCTTGTACTAAAGTATTTGGTGCATTGGAAAACCCATTGATATGACTTATCATTAAAGCTGCTGTTCCTGCTACATGAGGTGCTGCAAAAGAAGTTCCATTGATTGGTAATACACAAGTTTGATTAGTAATAGTTACGAACATGGTATCAACCATATTCGTATTTGTCAAGTTATCGGTACATTGATATAAGCCTTTTGTTCCTGGAGCAATCACATCTAAACCGTAACCACAAGCTGAAAATGCTACTCTATTTCCTGTATAATCATTAGCACCGACTTTAAAAATCCAATCATCTTTAAGTGATGCAGGATAAAGGAGTTGATTATCACAGATAATGTTTGAAGTTGCATTATTACCCGATGAAACGGTTATAATAGTACCATGTAAAAACGCATTTTGTATAGTATTTTCAACCATAGTATCTAAAACAGGACCTCCCCAACTATGATTTTGAACATCTTGAGCAAAACCAAATCCATTTGACGTATTTGACGCTCCTTCAATAATTGCAGATTGAAGGGTCGCATTATCTGAAAATTTTTCTCTCGTTGCACATTCATAAGCAAGCGGATGAATACTTGTAATCTTCATATCATGCAATGAAACACCTGTAATTCCTTGTGCATCATCACCACCTGCGATACCTGCCGTTCCAAAATTATTATTTCGTATTGCTCCGATAATTCCTGCAATCGGCGTACCGTGTCCAAGACTATCCGCTAAGTTATTTCCTGTAATAGGTAGTGATTGATTATTCAAATAATCATAACCATTTTTGACAACAGAACCCGCCCAAGTACCATTACCAAAATCTTGATGTTTATAATTAATTCCGCTATCAAAAATTCCGACCTTGACCGAAGCATCGCCAACAGAAACGTCCCAAGCTGGTTCAATATTGATATTGGCATTTTGAATTGAAGGTGTTGCGACTAATCCTGCCGAACTATCATTTTGATAATAGGTATCATTCGCATCAACTTGAAGCGAATACAAATGATTTAAGTCCACGACTTGTACGTGTTGATAAACTTGTTCCAAATTATATTCTAATAAGACTTCATCAATCGTATTCGGTACAATCAATACCAAAGTCGCATAAAATGGACGGATTTTTATCCAACGTCCTGTTCGTGTCAAAGACAAACTATCTGCTGTTGTCATATTCGGATGTACTTTAAAACATCGCAAATCAGATGCTTTAAATCCAACAGTTTGTGTAATATCATTTAAGGCTTGTATTGTCAAAAAATCGGCTAAAGTTCCGTGCAGAATTTCTTTATTATCAAAAGCACTCGGGATTATGGCACTCGGTTGAAATCTTACAACAACTTCATTATCCAATCTATCAGGTGTTCCGTCGGTGTTAAAAATTGGTTTTCGTTCTCTTTCGTAAGTCGAATATTTTAGCGTTAAATATTCTTCGGTTGTTCCGTCATTTTTAATTCCTGTCACATAAATATTTCCGATATTATCCGATTTTAAATCAAATGCTTCCTCGTCAGCCGTTCCATTTTTATTGGCTTTCGCCCAAATTAAGTTGCCTTCTTTGTCATAAGTCAGCGTTAGCATTTCCTTATCGTTGCTATTCTCAATACTTCCTGCTACAATAATTTCACCTTGTGACGAAATCAATAAATCCGTCGCATACACATCACCAACGCCATCAATATTTTCATAATTTTTTATCCATTCAGCATTACCGTTTGCATCATATTTTATCGTAATCATATCGCTAATACCGTTTGATTTTTCAGAATATCCTGTAATATACACATTTCCAAAATCATCAATACCTATAGCTTCCGCTACATCATTCATCCCAACACCATCAAAATTCTCCACCCAAACCAAATTAAACGCAGCATCTAATTTTATGGTTTGAATATCTTTTTGACTATTAATATCCGTGTAACCCGTGATATAGACGTTATTGTTTGCATCTAAGGAAATCGCATTAATTTTATCCAAACCAACACTTGTATTGCTGTAACGGTAAGTGTTTTGAATATTTCCATTCGCATTATTTAATTCAAGCATAGCAAAATCATAATTATTTGCACTCGAAGCCGAAGCACCCGAAACAATAATTTGATTACTTGCGTTCACCACAACTTTTGCTGCCAAATCATGCTCATTATTGAAATCATAGAATGACGACCATTGCAAAGTACCGTTGTCATCATATTTCAATGTCAAAAAATCCATTTCATTATTTGATGTTTCTGTTCCGCCTGTAATAACAATATTTCCATTTAAATCACTCGTAATTGCTAATGGAATATCGTCTAAATTCCCTATTCCGTTCCAAATCACTGTCCATTGCAACGTTCCCGAAAAATCATATTTCAACAAACAAACATCTAAATTTGAAGTCGAACCTTCTGTTGTTCCGATTACATAAACATTGTTACTATTATCCGTCAAAACACCTGTGCCGTAATCATTTCCGTTTGCTGTTCCATTGAATTGTTTTTGCCATTCTAAAACACCATCTTCGCCATATTTTGTAATCAAAATATCGGTATGATTTCCATTAATCGTGTGTCCAACAACGATTAAATCATTAGAATTGTCCAAATGTGTCGTCACTTTTGCTTGTATCAAACTACTATTTGGTGAGCCTGTTTCCTGTTCCCATTCTTTATTGATGTAGGTTTGGGAATACGCAATACTGTTAAGTAAAAATAAAAGTACGATAAAGAGCGATGCTTTTTTCATCTTTAGGAATTTTTGGTTATCAAATGTGTTTTGTTCGGTGTTTGTTTTTTTCAATTGTCTGTAATGTCCGCAACAACGATGTAGCCGCTTTTTGGCGGCTATGGACGATGTTGCTTTTGTTAGCGGTTGTTTTATTGATATGTTTCTAATACTGCATTTATCATTAAATTTAATTGTTTCTCCTCGGTTTTTAGAAAATTTAATTGTATCCAATAACTTCCTACTCTTTTTACCCATGTTTCGTTTTGTTCACTATATCTATCAGTCAGACCAAGACAAAAATCAGAATAATATTCATTTTCTATGAATTCTATACCAACAAAAAAAGATGAGGGAACGTAAATATTATACTGGCTTAAATCTATTGTATTCCAACCTTTTTTCTTAACTTCTATTATTATAGATTGTTTTAATATTTCTTTGACAGGAGTTTTATCGGTACAAGAAAATATTCTAAGTCTAACTTTTCTTACAGCTTTTCGTTCCTTTTTCAGTACGTAGAATTTAACTTCTTTTAATCTTGCTAATTCACTATTGTGATTTAGATTTAACATAGCTATATACCCTACGGTATTTGAGGAACATAAGCCTACTTTTTTAGAACTTCTTTTTTCTATACCAATTTTTTCTTCTTTTCCATCTTTAGGAGAAGATATAGCTATGGTATCAAGATTATAACTTATTTCTTTTAATTCTATGTTATATTTACCACTATGTATATATATAATTTTCGTATCATAACCAATAGCGCTTATAACCATACTATCGGAATTAGGAATGATGACTTTACATTCTCCTGCTTCATTAGACAAAAAACCAATTTCATGAGTAGAGCTAAAAACGTGGACATATGGGATAGCTTCTTTTTTTGTATTTTTTATTGATACAAAGGCAGTTGTTTGTGCATCTGCATTTATATAAAAAATGCATAATATAATTAAAATAATTTTTTCCATAGTTTTCAATATTAGTTTATCATCAAAATTATTAAGTCTTACCATTATTTCAATACTGAAGTTTAGATGCCACTTTCCTAAAAAAGCAGCATCTTATCAAATTACTTAATCACACGGAACATATCCTCCAAAACCGCTACTTACAGGAATCCAAAAAACATAATAAGTTACAGTTTTTTTTCTCCAACAATTACCATCAGCAGCTATTTCATTCACTCCATATGTTGATTCTTCTCCCCAAAACTTAGCTTCCGCTTTTTTCGGAAATGCAAAGGTGAAAAATGTACTTAAAAATAGTACCATCATCAATCGGCTTACACCGACCTTTCTTTGATTTAAACGTTTCGTATTGTGTATTATGATTTGTTATCCCTCATTTGTTTTTAGTAGCTTTGGGAATCCTACTTGTTTTATTATTCTTTTTAATAACCGCTAACGTTTGCAGAAAC
>Ga0306865_1000519_pt1 | contig 14542 bp, 19 predicted proteins | sample AntRauTorckE5431_FD_190441 | JGI IMG/M metagenome (GOLD analysis project Ga0306865, IMG submission 190441) | Saline lake microbial communities from Rauer Islands, Antarctica - Metagenome Torckler E5 #431 (v2) (version 2) | ecosystem: Environmental > Aquatic > Non-marine Saline and Alkaline >... | reverse complement strand
AAAACCAAGGGAAATGCCACATACAAATCACGTAAAAATAAAAGAATCTCAGACGGAGTTGGTCCAGAAGGTTGCAGCTCTCATCAAGGAGCGACGCCTGGAGCTAGAGATGCATCAATCTTTACTCTCAAAATTAAGTGGAGTAGAGGTAGCATACATAAGCAGACTAGAAAGGGGATTGCGTCCTGGTTTCACATTCGGAATTGTCGCAAAACTATTCACTGCATTAAAAATCGACTTCGCAGAAGTCGATAAATTATAAACTCAAAAACTAAAAAGCAAAAGCTCTCCGATTACTCGGTAGAGCTTTTTTTGTTTTGGATAAGTTCTAAAATCATTTCCTCTATACGATCAAGCTGGTCAGGAATTGCAGCTAACTTTTTGAGATCGACAAGAGACTCTGAAGAAGTCTTGTTGTTATTCAGGGAAATGTTAAGCAGATTAGCTTGAGCCTGCATAGCCTTCTCAGGCAAAAGCACTGGAAGATCTCCCTTGTTAAGAAAATTCAGGTTGACATTCGGGAAAGCCTTAACGATTCGCTCTTTGATCCCACGACTTAAACTATTCCTGCTCTTCAGGACGTGAGGAATAGTAGACGGTGAACTGTAATCTAGCTTGGTGTTAAAGCTGTTTGGGTTGTAGTCCAATGCGTTCAAAACCTCTTGTAAGATTTGAACATCAGATAATTTAGATTCATTTTTCATTTTGAGTTGTATTAATAGTTAGCGTTCCGACGGTATAAATTAAGTATTTTTAAAAAGATTCTAGTGAGATTTTATTATTTCAGAGTAAAAAGGTGTTCTATTGTAATATTCTTAAGTATTGGGTTATTCTTTTTCATTTTTATTTTTGGCTACTATTCATACATTAAATAGCTTGTTTAATAGTATTTAAAGTGTTCTTTGTAACGTGAAAATAAATTTCAGTAGTGCTTACATTTTTATGCCCCATTGATATTGATAATGGTTTTATTTCAGTTCCATTATCTAATGCGTAAGTACAATAAGAATGACGTAACAAGTGAAAAGATGCTTTTGGATGAATATATTTTTTTACAATATTTTGTATACTTGTTGTGGAATATTGGCTTTTAGATTGACCATTAAAAACATATTCTTTTGAATTAAATTTTCGATAATAATTTTCAAATAATAAAATTAGATTATCATTTAAAATTGTACATCGGTCTTTTTTACCTTTGCCATTCACTACATTCAAAACGTTTCTTTCACGGTCTAAATCAATCCATTTTAAATTAATTACTTCGCTAATTCGTAAACCGCAACTCAACCCTAAAGTCAGTATAGTTTTGTGTTTTAAATTTTTAATCTTAGTAATTCTATCGACTAATAATTCCGCATCAATTATTTGTGGTAGTTTACTTACCTTTCGAGGGCGTTCTATTTTATCTAAATGTAAATCGCTTCTGCCTAAAATATATTTTGCGAATAATTTTAACGAACCTATAATTTGGTTTTGCAATGAAATAGATGTGTAGGTTCGGCTTAATAGATAGCTTTCAATTTGTTTTGTTGTTATTTGATAAGGATTTACCCCTATATCTTTAATAGCTAATTTTAAATAATGAGAATACACTTCAATAGTTCTAATTGAGTAGTTTTTATTTGTAAGGAAAGTTTTATATTTATCTAAAATTTTAATCATACTTCTTAGCGTTTATAGGGGTTAAATATGTATTGTTGTTATATAATAGTTGTGCAACATTAAAACGATTGCACAACACCGTGTATAAGTAATGGCTGGGTTCGTGCTTTATCAAAGCTCATTGCTTATTTGCTTTTTTTCTTTTATTTTCTTCCACCCTTTTCTTACTCATATCTAAATAAAACTCTTTTAACTCAATACCTATGCATTTCCTATTTAAGTCATCACAAACAACAGCAGTAGTTCCATGACCTAAAAAACAATCTAAAATAATATCGTTTTCTTGGGTAAAGTTTTTTATAAAATGAACGGCTACTTCGTGCTTCATAACTGCCTTATGCTCTTTCGGCATAGATGAATTTACAGAAGTAGTAATTATATTTTTAGTGTAGGTTTTATTACTTTTCAAAGCCGTGTCACCTAAAACAATAAAATATTCTACTGCATTTGTTATCGCTTTTCCACTCGCTGGCATTGGATTTGATTTTTCCCAAATATGTATATCTACTATTTTATCGTTGAATAGTCCTATCAACTTATATACATCTGCTCTATTATAATAGTTAGCTTGTATATTATAAATAACGTGGTTTTTAGTAACTCTTAAAAGTTCATTTATAACAGAAACATTCATTTCAAACCAATTGCCGTTTATATCTGTAAATTCTTGGTATTTGTCATTTCTTTTTCTATTATATGGCGGAGATGTAAAAGAAAAATCTACGCTATTATTAGCAAAACCTTTCATAATATCAATACAATTACCTAATTTAAATTCTGTCATATCTTTGTAAATATTTGCCTATCGGCATTTGCCTCGCTCAAAATAAAAGAAAAAAGGCTCAGTTAATAATTCAATCTTTCGGCTCATTTAAAGCCACTACTCATACACGTGTACGTTAGGCGTAATGCTATTCGTCTTCATCACCATAATTCTCGCCACACATTTTACATTGGTCATTAAAGGTCATATCATCAGTAATTATTCCTAAGTAACTACATCCATTATATCTACGCCCTAAAGTTTTGTAATATTTGCAAGGTTTTATATAATATGTACTAAAGTCTTTCTTTGCTTTGTTCTTTTCTATATCAGGGCTATAACAGTACATTCCTTTAGGTATAGGCAACGCACTACGCCTAACACCAAATAAAAATAATAACTTCCACCATAGCATATTAACTAAGTTTTTCGCCCAATATAAGTAATTTCTAATTTTCATAATTTCTGTTTTTTTTAATCGCTACTATTCTTATTCATTCCGTTGTGTGCAATGGGCTAATTCCGTTTTAAAATCAAAGTTTAGTCTAATAATAAAAAAGAAAAAGCCCACGCTCACAAATCACTACATTTTCATATCATCAGCAGTAGGTGCTATCTTATCGTTTTCAGGTTTATAGCTATCAGGATAAGGGTTAGGTTCATTTAACCTTTTCAAGTCCATTCCTAACCACATTATTGCTTCTTGTAGTTTTGTAATTGTTAAACTTCGTTCTCTTGAACCATTTAACTTTTTTAGTTTTTGTAATTCTGCATCTAAAGAAACTCTTAGCTGCTTATTGCATTTAACGTTTTGCTCTAAGTATTGCTCTTTAGTCATGTCTTGTGAAAAATCAAATAAATCTTCCATTGTACTTTGTATTTAATTTATTGGGTACTCTATAAAGTTTTCCCCTTCCCTTTTTCTTTTTTTAGCTCTGTATTTCAAATATAGATTAGCACTAAACCACCTCAATACACACAACAACATATATAAAAAATAGCTTTTAAGTGCTTAATCCGTTAGTCTTTGCTTGTTTATATTACTTCTGTTTTACTTGTTAATTTCTACTTGTCTATACGCTACTTTTCATATACTAAACGTTAAGGCTAATACAAGTCCTCACTAAAAAGCCTAGTCAATAATATTTGTGTTTGTCCTGCTTTATATGCAATTTCTCCTCCTTCTTTTCTATCTACAAATAAATCTGTATTAGTCAAAAAACCTTGTGTTTCTCTTTCTTCTAATGAAACTCCCTTTTTTACAATTAAAGTTTTATCGTAACCAAGTGATTTGCCAATACTTTGAAAAGATGCGTAACAATTATGATGTCTCCTTCCAGAAATTACAAATCCACTTTTAATATTTTTAGGTTGATGGTTATGCTTCTTGCTATCATTGAACCATATAGCCGAACAAATGATGTAAGTACTAGCCTTAACACCATCTATAAATAATGGCTGTTTAGTGCTAGATTCTAATGTTTCTGTATTTTTATTTTCTTCTGTCATAATTCAAAGTTTAGCGAGTATTTAGTCGCCACTATTCATAGATTTAACGTTAGCAAAAATAATTTACTACTATCCACATCCAAATGAAGTGCATTACTTGGTCTACTACAAAATGACCCCAAGGCAAAGTTTTTTGCTTCAATTCGGTTTGAAACGAACCCATAGTTTTACACCACCATCCTACAAATGAACTTCGGTCTTGCAACCAATGTTGTATAGCTATTAATCCTAATTGTAACCAACTTAATTCAGTCAGTAAAAATGGTGTCATATAAAGCAAAACGTGCATCGTGCATATTAAATTACTTTTCTTCTTTACAACTGCTTGCCAATCATTTTGTAGCAGAAAGTCGCCTATGAAGTGAGCGAGAACGTAAGGTAAATTCATCCCGTAAATTACATTTACAACACGTATAAAAACAAAAGCGGTTCATTGCTTTATCGGTGTTAAGTTATTATTTATTTATTTCAGTTATCAAGTATTACTTTACAACTGCTTTTTTGTCCGCTTCAAATCTTATACAAGTACGTTACCTACAAGTGCTAAGTCAGTGGGTATTAATAATGCTTCTTCTTAAATTCTTCTGCCATTATATCTTTCATATTACCTTTGTAATATCGTGCTGTTTCAGGGTTGCTAATTTCATAACTACCTGAACCGTACTTTGGAATAAATAACCCGAAACTAAGGAAGTCAACACATAAGGAAATATTCTCTTCTCGTATTAAAAACTCTTCTTTAGTTAATCTAAGCATTTCATCTACGTTATCACACATCTGAATATATTCATTGTACTTTTCGGTTATGGATTCCATTTTCTCAGGTGTAATACAATCTTTAATGTCAGGGTATTTTTGTATAGCTTCAATTGTTTTTAACCAGTAACCGCCTATACGCTCTCTATCTCTAATTAGTCTATCCATTTCATAAGCTCTAAAATGTTTATCATCTTCCATTTCTTGCTGAAATCTTAATGCAGGAGTATCAGTTTCAAACGAAACAAATTTGTTATCCACTGTCCAATTCTTATCATCAATCTTTGTGATGTCACTTTTGTAATTACTTTTACCACTTAATGTTTTTGAGAGTCCCCATCCCATTAATCCAAAAAATCCTATCATTGCTATTAGTTCCATATTCTTAATTTTACTTGTTAATAAATCCGCACCAGCAGGTAACACCGTATATAATTCAGTTGTAAAAAACAACCGAAATCATATACCAATACGTTGTAGGCAATTAATCATCCCTCATACAATAACAGGGTCTTTTTGAAAGGCAAGTGTTGCAATATTCACTAAATAGCTCGTCTGCAAACTTTTCTCTTTCCATTCCGTCCATTTTACTTAATTCTTTCATCAAGGCACTACGCCTAACACCAAATAAAAATAATAGCTTCCACCATAGCATATTAACTAAGTTTTTCGCCAATATAAGTAATGTATAATTTTCATAATTCTGCTTATTTATTCCGCTTCAAACTTTATACAACACGTTGTATGCCATTGAAAAGTACGCTTTGCCATACAACATTTTATAACAAAACATAAAATTTACTTAGTTTCTCGTTCCAATTTTTCATTTATGGCATCAACAAACCACGATCCCAATTCATCTTGGAAATCCGATGCTTTTTGTGCATTACCTTTAAATAAGTTTTGGATTGCTCCCCAACCTCTTACATCTAATATCATTTGTAGTTCTCCTTTTTCGTTCTCTCCAAATATTTGCGTGCCATCTTCAAAGTAAGTCGCTTTCTTTCCAATAAAGTCCTGTGGTTTCATATCGTAAATTTTTCGTTTGTTATACTTAGCTTCTACAACAAAGTGTATAAAAAATAGCCTAATTAAGTTTAGTTATTAATCCGTTGGTCTGTGTATGGGCTACTTTTCATACACAAAACGTTATAAAAGTTATTATTCCTTATAAGCTTCATTACCTTTACATTCGCATACTTCGCAATGTTCTGCTTTATCTTCTGTTTCAATTCCGCAACCCTCGCAGTTATTAACTATATTTTGGGTTTCAAAATGCTTAACTACTGTGTCAATTGCTATGCCTAATTCTCTAGGTTGAGCCATTTTAGGGTCAGATTTTCTTGATAAACCAACACTGTTGAACCTTCTCCATTCATTATGGTCTTTTAATATTTGTATTGCTTCTTTTAGTTTCATCTTTTTTCTTGTTTCTTATATTTATATTCGATCATAATTCAGTTTATTTAAGTTGTTTCAATTTTACTTATACTTTTCATTCCAGTAATTTTTTAATTGATCTGCTGATTCAGTTTTGGTTTTCTTAATGTAGTGGAGCATCATATCTTCTTTCGCCCAGCCACAAATGTTCATTAAATCTCTATTAGAAATCTGACCGAACAAATTAGTAGCAAATGATCTTCTGCAAATGTGAGAGCTTACAAGCTTGTATTTTTTGTACATGCCTTTCACTTTTCTTTTGTCTTTAGTTTTCTGATCCACTACAACCAAGCCACCTTTAATTTTCTGATCAATCTCAGCCAGCATACAGATGATTTTAATTTGTTCATTAAAATGCTTGTTACTGCTCTTAACAGGAAGGTTTCCGTGGCGTTTTTTTATAACAGATTTTACTTGTGGATGCAAAGGAATTGTTACCCAGGCTCCGGTCTTCTGTGTTTTTATTTTGATATATTCTTCGTCGATGTTTGAAATATCAAGGTTTTTATTAAAGTCTGAAATACGAAGCCCAGTCCATAACCCTATAATCGCGTTATCTCTTATGTTGTCAAGACTTTGGTCGTGAGATAAGTCAAGGTTGTAAATAGCGTCAATCTCCTTTTCATTTAGATATGGATGAGTAGTATCATCGTCTTCTTTTTCTACAAAAACACGGTCAAGATAGGTAGGGTCTGTTTTAATTCCTTCTGTTTTTGCTCTGGCCAAGAAGAATTTCGCACGAACAAGATGTCTTTTTGTTGTACTTGTGGCGTAATTCTTACTTGTCATAAAAGTTGTAAGGTTATCCAAGACTTCATTTCCTAAGTCCTGAATTTTGTAGTGCTTACTGCCTTCAAACTCCCTCCATATTTTTACAAACGACTCGTATTGTGATACTACACGATTACTTAAGCTTTTATTTTTTTCGGTCTTCCATTTTGAAGCCTTATTTTTTATCCACCAATCAGCAAAATCAGAATAATAAACGAAATGTTTCTGGATCGAGAGTTTTTTCTCCTGCTTTGGGCGGTCAAAAAACGTGCTGACCGCATCGCTTAGCCAACTCTTATCTATTATGTCGCCAGTCATAAAAGAATCATTGTACGCTTCTAAGACGTGCACTTTAAGCTTTTCAAATTTGGCTTGTTTTTTTACTCGATCCTTAATTGTCGATAGGTTTTTAAAATTAGCCTTCTTATTATCCCATTTCGAGGGATCAACTCCTAAATTTGTGGAGCAGCTAATATCAAAATTTCTACCGTTTATAAATCGAATATAAAGAGTAGAGGGGTTTTTGCTTCCCTTTACTAGAAGTTTTACTGTTGCCATTTCCCGTGGTGTTAAGTTATTGTTCTGTTTAAAATACTGAGCATCCTGAACCGCATGCATCTTCAAGGTCAAATAAATCACTCTCGTATACATACTCATCAGTAGCTCTTGTGAATGGCTGCTCTGCCATTTTTACTAAATCCTCTATTGTGTTGTAACCTCTGTAAAAACTCATATAACCATTACTTTCAAGCAGTTCATTGTAACTGGGAGAAGTAGGCTTAGGAGTAGTGCCGTATTTTTCTATCATTCTGCTCCACCACTCGCCCTTCTCAGGCTCTTCTTCCAAAATAGTCATAAGCTTTCTGTTCGATTTCTGAAAGCATAAATCACAGTTACCTTTAAAAGCTGGTATATCAATCTGAATAGGCTGATTATTCCAGAACTTATTTCTTTCTTTAGTTGTGATTTGATTATCAATTAACGGGTAGAAAACATTATTCGTTTTATAATCTTTTCTTACTCTGTCAATCTCATCGGCTCTAATACCAACAGCTATCGAGTAATTTCCTTTGCCAAAAATATCATCTGCATATTTTTTTAAGGGATCAAGCTTCATATCTCGGTTGCACCACTTGTTATCCTTAAATGGTATTCCTAACTTCTTAATTCCAGACTCAAATATTTCACCGTCTCTTTTTAGATTTGCATAATTTACAACATGGTAACTCGGCCCTCTTCCGTTTTCGTGAAACTCAGCCTCTATCCAACTCAAATCTAAGCCAAAATACTGATCGCACTTATGCATAAAATCCAAACTTTCAGGTCTTTCTTTAGAAGTATTTGCCATTGCACAAACTATGTTGTGATCAGGAAACCATTCTTTAATTTTAATAGCCATCATAACGCTAGAGTAGCCTGCTGAAACGCTGCAAAAAATATTTTTATTGTCCTTAAACTTCATCTCTGAATATATTTTTATTCATTGTCTTCATTAATTATAGTTTCTGATTCAAAGTCATACTAAACATCTTCCCGATATTTTCCCGACGTATTTTACGTGGCATTATATCTAATAGTACAAATGTAGAAATAAAAAATGGATTAATATTAATTTAGTGTATAAATATGTATAAATATAGTATATGCTCTAATTCCCTCCGCGGTCGCTAAGGAATAAAAAAAAACCCCAGTAAACACTGGGGTTTTGTGGTTTTTATACTTAATTTTCCCGACATCTTCCCAACATTTCACCGTCTTCGTGAACGCTTGACTGCTACCACGTTAAATAAAGCGATCACTTCATCAAGGCTTACGGTGTAGTCTTCGTAGAGTTCATTCAAACTGTGTAATGTTAGCTTAGCAGTCTTTAAATTGTGGTCTATAATTCTTTTTACTACCACTCCATGATCGCGATGTGCAATTACGAAATCCCAGCTATTAATGTGTATTTTATTTTGCCAGTGATGTTTCTGGACTTCCCTGCATAACAGAATATCCCTATCTAAAATAGCTTCAGATGGATTTGAATTATTCATACTATCCCCTTCAACCTCAAAAGAAACATAGTTTCCTTTATATTCTCGATCTACTTCCCAAGGTATTATAGGTAGCTCTTCGATATACTCTTGATCTCCCCAGCCAGAAAGAAATCCTGCCTTAGCCCTTATGCTTATTAAAGGAACCAACTTGACTCCGTTATTGGTGTTAAAGTAAGCCTCCGGAACTGAGTTGTTAAAAGCCTCATTATACATCTGCTTTAAGATTTTCTCTTTAGTTCCAGGCACGACTTTACCTTGTTCATAACTAATAATTGTTCTTTTTGAAACGCCAAGTTTGTTTGCAAACTCGGTCTGATTAAGCTTTAACGCTTTCCTGATTTTTTTGATTTGTTCCCCGTCCATAAGTTAAAATTAAAAAAAAGTGAAAATTTGCACTATTACATATCAATTAAGTGCAATATTTTACTATTTTTGCCACGTATTGATATATTATGATGCATAACGAAGTTAATGTAGTGAAATTTTTCATATAAACAAATGATTATGAGTTTAATAATGATTTTACAGTACGGTAGAGGTCCAGGAAAGCATACTCCAGCATGCGATAATCCTAACCCACCGCCTTGGTGTCCAGACTACGAACCTGCTACAACAATAGCTTCATGGTCTTACTATATAGCTATCGGAATTTTTATTGTAGCGCTAATTTATTTCCTCTATGTAGCCTGCTTAGCCTTTAATGAATATTACTTAAAGCCGAAGAGACAAAAAAAATGGCTAGAGAAAAAATACTCAGAAAAAGAAAATAATTCTAATTAATAATAAACAATGGGAAACACAACAATTCAATTACAATCACTACACTTAAGGTACTTTAAATCTTTTCGAGATTTTAAAATCAACTTTAAAAACGACGTTACAACTATCGAGGGAGATAATGGAACAGGTAAAACAACTATTTCTGATGCTTTCTTCTGGTTGTTTTTTGGAAAAGACACCAACGACAACAGCGATACAAAGTTTAGCATAAAAACAATAGATGCTGCTACTGAAAAAATTATTGATCGAGTAGATCACAGCGTTGAAGCAGTGCTCCTTATTAATGGAGAAAGAACTACAGCCAAACGAGAGCTTATAGAAAAGTGGACCAAGAAAAAAGGTGCTAGCGAAAAAGTGTATTCTGGTAATGTAACCAAATATTACTGGAATGAAGTTCCTCTTACTCAGAGAGACTACATGAGCAAGATTAATCATTTTATATCTGAGGAAGTATTTAAACTCATAACTGATCCCTATAAATTTAACTCTATGCACTGGGAGAAAATGAGAGAGGTGTTGACTCGACTTGTAGATAATGTATCTAATCAGAAAGTAGCCGAAGGCAATAAATCGTTTCAGGATTTGCTCGGTAAGCTTACTAATAAAACGTTTGATGAGTACAAAAAGCAAATGAAGCACACTCTTAAGAAGCTTAAGGAAGATAATGAAGGAATCCCTATGCGTATAGATGAGCAGAAAAGAGGCATGCCTGAAAGTGAAGATTTTGATGCTATTGAGGCTGAAATTGAGAGTAAGAAAAAATTATTAGAAGTAGTTGACGACAAAATTTCTGACAAAAATAAAACAGCTCAAAATTTACATGATGAGTATGATAAGCTCAGAAAAGAAAAAACTTCTCTCGATCTAAGTAATGACAATATCTATTCAGAGGTTCAAAGAAAAGTAAACGAATCATTAGCTGAGAATGAAAACCCAGTCGAGAAACTATCGAAAGGAATTAAAGCTGCTGAAGACGATCTGAATAAATATTCAAGAGCCGTAAAAAATATCGAAGCTGAGATTTCTTCTGATAAAGCTAAGCTTGAAAAAGTTGAGAAACAAAAGCAAGAAAAATCACAGGAATGGGATAAAGAGAACGCTGCTGATATAAATTTTGAAGAAGGAGATTTCGCTTGCCCTACATGTAAAAGACCTTTGGAAGCAGAAGACGAGGAGAAGGAGAAGGAAAAAATGAAGACTGACTTTATTGAAGACAAGAAAACAGCACTTGCTTCAATAAATAAAGAAGGACTTGCATTAAAAAACCAAGCAGACTCTCTTCAGTTGTCAATTAAAGAGAATAAAAAAAGACTTGAAAAAGGTAATGCTGAGATCGAAAAATCCAAAACCGTAAAGGCCAAGCTAGAGAAGTCGCTTGCACAAGCTAAAGAAGAAGTCCAGACAACACCAGATAAAAAAGAGATGATTAAAGATTCTCTTAGGAAAAACAAAGAATACATAGACAACCAAACTCGGATTTTAGAAATAGAAGAGCAGCTTCAAAATCAAGAAGGTGTTGATGTTAAGTCGTTAAAGGAGGACAGAGATGGTTTGCTTGAAAAAATTTCTGACTTAAAAAAATCACTGGACGACAAGTACAAAATTGAGAGCATTAATAAACGTGTAACTGAATTAATGACTGAAGAGAAACAAAACTCTCAACTCGTAGCGGATGCAGAGCGTGAGCTTAATACTCTTCAAGAGTTTGAAATCACTAAGATGAACTTAACTGAGGAGTCGATCAATAGTAAATTCGACAAAGTAACTTTTAAAATGTTCAACGAATTAGTTGACGGCACTCAAGTTCCTGATTGCATCTGCCACTACCAAGGCGTGCCCTTCCAAGACGTAAATACAGCTTGGCAGATTGTCGCTGGACTGGACATCATTAATACCCTATGTGATCACTACAGTACACAAGCGGTAATTTTTATAGATGGTGCTGAAAGTATCACTGATATTCCAGAAACAAAAAGTCAGCAAATAAGATTGCAAGTAAAAAAAGGAGTTAAATCACTATCAATTAAATAATCATGACAAAAAACACAATCAACTTATTAAGAGACGAATGTTACCTAGCTTCTGTAAATGCTGGTTGGCATACAGATTTAGAAACAGGAGAGCTCAAAGAGAGAAACAAAGGTGAAATGCTTTGCCTAATTCATAGCGAAATATCAGAAGCTATGGAAGGAGAGCGTAAAGACCTTATGGATGATCACTTACCACACAGGAAAATGAGTGAGGTAGAGTTAGCTGATGCCGTAATCAGAATCATGGACTACGCAGGCCGATTCAATTACGATATTGGAGGTGCTATTGAAGAGAAGCTTGAGTACAACAGTAAAAGAGCTGATCACAAGCTTGAAAACAGAACTAAGAACGGAGGTAAAAAATTTTAATCTAAATCAATACTAAATTTATGAGTACAGAAACAAAAAAAACAACAGAAGTTGCTAAGAAAAAACAGACAGACATCACTAGCACTGTTTTGAAGAAAGTAGAAGCCTTTCAGCAAGCTGGTGAGCTAAGACTTCCTAAAAATTACAGTCCAGAAAATGCTTTGAAATCTGCTCAACTAATGCTGTCTGAAACAACAGACAAAAACGGTAAAGCTGTTATGGAGAGTTGCAGCAGAACAAGTATTGCTAACGCTCTTCTTAAAACAGTTGTATGGGGGTTATCTCCAAACAAAGGCCAAGTATATTTCATTCCTTATGCTGGTAAACTAGAATGTAGCGTATCGTATACTGGAAACATTGCTATCGCAAAGAGATACGCAGGGCTTAAAAGAATCAAGGCTAACTGCGTAATGAAAGGTGATGATTTCGAATTTGAAGTCGATAATGAAAGTGGTAGAAAAAAAATAGTTCATCACAAACAGACACTTGAAAGTATTGGTTCTGAAAAAATAGAAGGAGCATACGCTGTTTACGAGCTTGAAGACGGCACAATAGATGTGGAAATAATGAGTTTTTCACAAATTTCAAAGTCCTGGGATCAAAGACAAGGCAATGGCCTTAGCCCTGCTCATAAAAACTTTCCAGATCAAATGGCTATGAAAACTGTACTCAACAGAGCATGTAAGCTGTTAGTGAGAACGAGTGATGATAGCATCCTATATGATGATGAGGACAAAAACATCGACCACACCAAAGAAGACGTTAAGCACGACGTTAAGCAAAATGCCAACAAAGACACTATTGATATTGACGATGTGGAATATGAGGAAGTAGATGACGAGGTTAAATCATCTGAAAAAACTCCAGAGAGTAAAGACAAGACCTTTGAAAAGCCTGCTAAAGAAAAATCTGAAAATCAAGAAGATCCGAATCAAGCGAAAGCATTTTAATTTATGGAGTTAGTAGTTATAGGCTCTGGAAGCCAAGGGAATAGTTACATTTTAAGAAACGAAACTGACACTCTACTTATTGAGCTAGGCGTAAATTTTAAGCGAATCAAAAAAGCGCTTAACTTTAATATCATTGATGTGGATGGAGCTATTGTAAGCCACATACACAGCGATCACGCCAAGTCAATAAAGGAGGCTGTTGAATGTGGTATTGACGTGTATTCCGGAGCCGAAACTATTAATGCAACAGGAATCAAAAGTCATAGGCTTAAGCCTGTTGAATCTAAGAAAGCGTATAAGGTAGGAGCTTTTAAAATAATGCCTTTTGATCTGCGACACGACGTTCCATGTTTAGGCTTTCTAATAAAACATGAGGATTGCGGTAAGGTTGTATTTATTACAGACACGTACTATTCTCCTTTCAAGTTTGCTGGAATTAACCAGTGGATTATCGAAGCTAATTATAGTCAAGAGATATTGGACGGGAAAGACGGTTACGGAAGCTCTAAGACATTCTTAAGAAACAGAGTAATGACTAGCCACTTGAGTATAGAAAACTGCTTGAGCCTGCTAGAAGTAAATGATTTAAGCCAGACTAACAACGTTTTACTTACACACCTTTCAGACAGTAATAGTCATGCAGATCAGTTTAAAAAATTAGTAGAAAATCAAACTGGTAAAAATGTTTCTGTTGCTGAAACAGGACTCACAATACCATTCAAAAAAAGACCATTTTAAATGTCAAAAATAAAAGCAAGTGATCTCGTAGAGATTGATGAGGACTTCATACAAAAAGTTGCTGATCAACTAAAAAAGAAAAGAGAGCAAAGTGAAATTGAAAATCCTTACTACACTACAAATGAAGTAGCTAAGATTTTGAAAAAAACTAGGCTCACCATTGTAAGATATATTAACAGCTATCTTGATCCATCCAGATATCCAAACACTCAAAGACTAAAAGCAGTAAAAGGAGGTAAAAGCTGGTTGATAAAAAAATCAGACCTAGAAGCTTATTTAGAAAACCCAGAAAACCCAGAATATGATGAAAAATAGATTTTATGTTACAGATAAGGACTTATTTGAAGTTGTAACCACTCTACACAACAAAGGATTTGCTATGCTTCCTAACTGTTTTACAGGAAAAGATCAATCTAAAAAGAGTTTAATCATTAATACTAAAGACGAAACTTTCTGGACTGTTGATGAGCCAGCTTACAAGCAAACCTTATGCGTAATACATGATCATTTTAATGATTTAATATCTCCTTACGATCCTGAAGAGATATTTAATGATGTTACGGAACAACCTTTTGAGCCAGAGAAAGTTCAAAATGAAAATAGGCTTTTAGATGAGTTCGCAAAAAGTGCTTTGCAAGGTGAATTAGCCTCAATGTCAGACGATACTGTTTTCGATATTAATGTAATAACAGGAAGAGCTTATAAACTAGCAGCTAGTATGCTTGCAGCAAG
>Ga0306865_1000518_pt1 | contig 14572 bp, 9 predicted proteins | sample AntRauTorckE5431_FD_190441 | JGI IMG/M metagenome (GOLD analysis project Ga0306865, IMG submission 190441) | Saline lake microbial communities from Rauer Islands, Antarctica - Metagenome Torckler E5 #431 (v2) (version 2) | ecosystem: Environmental > Aquatic > Non-marine Saline and Alkaline >... | reverse complement strand
GGTGACGGCCTGAAAGACATGCCCGTTGCTGACCGGGCGACGATCGCGAACATGGCGCCGGAATACGGTGCCACCTGCGGTTTCTTTCCGGTAGACGACCAGACCATCGATTACATGCGCCTGACCGGCCGCGACGAGAACCAACTGGAACTGGTTGAAGCCTACGCAAAAGCTCAGGGTCTCTGGCGTGAACCGGGCCATGAGCCTGTTTACACTGACACCTTGGAACTGGATATGGATGAGGTGGAAGCCAGTCTCGCCGGGCCCAAGCGTCCGCAGGACCGGGTGGCACTGAGGAACATGAAGTCCGCGTTCGAGCTTTTAATGGAAACGGCCGAAGGCCCGGCCAGTGCGACTGAGGGCCCGCTTGAGTCGGAAGGCGGCCAGACCGCCGTCGGCATCGAGAAAAGCTATGAGCACGCCGCCAGTCAGCCGCTGGACATGAAGGGTCAAAAAACCCGTCTGGACCCCGGCGCGGTGGTGATTGCTGCGATAACGTCCTGCACTAACACTTCCAACCCCAGTGTGATGATGGCCGCAGGCCTGATTGCCCAGAAAGCGGTGGAGAAGGGGCTCAGTACCAAACCCTGGGTGAAGACCTCGTTGGCACCGGGTTCCAAAGTCGTGACGGATTATCTGAGAGTTGGCGGCTTCCAGGACGCGCTGAACGAACTCGGCTTTAACCTGGTGGGCTATGGTTGCACCACCTGTATCGGTAACTCAGGCCCGCTGCCGGACGAGGTAGAGAAAGCCATCAATGACGGCAACCTGACGGTGGCCTCTGTGCTGTCGGGTAACCGGAACTTCGAGGGCCGGGTACATCCCAACGTGAAAACCAACTGGCTGGCGTCGCCGCCCCTGGTGGTTGCCTTTGCACTGGCCGGCAACGTGCGGCTGGACCTGTCCAAAGACCCGCTGGGCACCGATAACGACGGCAACCCCGTTTACCTGAAAGACCTCTGGCCCAGCCAGCAGGAAATTGCCGAGGCGGTGGAAAAAGTCAAAACCGACATGTTCCACAAGGAATACGCCGAGGTATTCGACGGTGACGCCACCTGGCAGGCCATCAAGGTGCCGGAAAGCAAGGTGTATGAGTGGTCCGACAAGTCCACTTATATCCAGCATCCGCCTTTCTTCCAGGGCCTGAAAGAGGAGCCGGACGCCATTGAAGACATCAAGGACGCCAACATCCTGGCGATGCTGGGGGACTCCGTGACCACCGACCACATTTCCCCGGCCGGCTCGTTCAAGGCGGATTCGCCGGCGGGTAAATACCTGCAGGAGCACGGGGTCGAACCGAAAGACTTCAACTCTTACGGCTCACGCCGTGGTAACCACGAAGTGATGATGCGCGGTACTTTTGCCAACGTGCGCATCAGGAACGAAATGCTGGACGGCGTCGAGGGTGGATTCACCAAATTCGTGCCCACCGGCGAACAAATGGCCATCTACGACGCGGCCATGGAGTATCAGAAAAAGGATACGCCGCTGGTGGTGGTTGCTGGTAAGGAATACGGCACTGGTTCCAGTCGCGACTGGGCCGCCAAAGGCACGCGCCTGCTGGGCGTTCGGGCCGTTGTGGCCGAGAGTTACGAGCGTATTCACCGCTCCAACCTGATCGGTATGGGCGTAATGCCGCTTCAGTTCCCGGAAGGCACGGACCGCAAGAGCCTGAAACTGACCGGCGAGGAAACCATCAGCATTGATGGCCTGTCCGGGGACATCACACCGGGTCAGACTTTGACCATGACGGTGAAATACAAAGACGGTTCTACCGAGTCCTGCGATCTTAAATCACGGATTGATACCGCGAACGAGGCGGTGTACTTCAAGCACGGCGGCATCCTGCATTATGTGGTGCGGGAGATGCTCAAGACGGCTTGAGGATTCGAGGGAAGCGAAGTCGGTGGCGGCACCAAGCGTCGCCATCGACCGCTACCGACCTGTTTCAACAGGCAACTGGAGCCAGAAAGTAGCGCCACACCCTTCTGACGACTCAAAGCCGACACTGCCGCCCATTTGCTCCATGATTTCTTTGGTGATTGCCAAGCCAAGGCCCGTACCGCCTTTGCTCCGGGTGTCAGAGCTGTCAGCCTGAGCGAATTTCTGAAAAATTTGCGACCGGAAACTTTCCGGTATCCCCGGGCCGCTATCCTCAACCCGTATCTGAAGGTGGTTTTCGTTTGTCACCAGTTGCACGTCAACCCGGCTGCTATCCGGCGAAAACTTGATCGCATTGGATAGGAGGTTGGCGAAGGCCTGTTCCAGTCTGGCTTGATCCGCCCTGATCAAGGGATTCTCTGCGGTGCTATTAATCGCAATCGACACGTCACGATCCAGAGCGTAAGGAGTGAGGCGCTCAATCGACTCCTCTATGACGCCAAGCGCCGCGATCGTGGCGAATTCCATCATCATCTTGCCGGAAACCAGTTTTTCCATATCCAGCAGGTCGTCAACAAGGTACTTGAGGTGTTTGCTGTTTCGATAGGCAATGGACACCATCCGGGAAATGTTCTCCGGCAGATCACCCAGCGACCCGCCCTCAATTAATCCCAGAGAACCGCTGATGGATGTCAGTGGCGTACGGAGTTCATGGCTGACGGTGGAAATGAATTCGGTTTTCATCAGCTCCACTTTTTTGCGCTCGGAGATATCTTCAACGAGCGTCCACACCAGCGGGCGATCCGTTGAATCATTGATGCGCATACCACGGATGATGGCCGGATAGGTCGATTTATCTGCCCGTTGTATAGAGACCTCATATGGCCCGTAGCGGCCTTCGGTCGTCAGCTCTGCCATGATCCTTTTCTGGATGGAGGCCATTCCTTCGGGCATCAGGCCCTTGAAACCGGCTTTGATCAGCGTTTGCTGGCTAAAGCCGGTCGGAGCACGCAGGGCTTCGTTGACGTCCAGAAAGTTGCCGGTGCGATAGTCGCTCAGAGCAATCCCGATAGGAGAAAGCTCATATAGCCTTCGCAACTGATTCTCGCTTTCATGAAGCGCAATTTCAGTGCGCTTGCTATCGTCGATGTCAGCAATATAACCGTGCCAGATGATGCTTTTGTCAGGCATCGCTTCGGGTGACGCCTTGCCCTCAACCCAACGCCAGCCCGAGGCGCCGTTCTTGACGCGGTACTGGAACTGCCAGGTCGATAATGTCTTGGCTGATCGGTCGATGCTGTCGGCCAAGGCGATCAGATCCTCCGGATGGATCCGGCTGAAAGCCTCTGCGGCGTCTTCCCGGACGTCCTCGCTTTCAACCCCGTAAATTTCTCTAATATGAGGGCTTGAAAACGGAAACGCACCATGTCCATCTGGCCAAAGTCGATATTGGTAGAGCATACCCGGTGTCTGGTCGACCAGCTTTGTCAGCATTTCATTGCTGCGTTTGCGCTCCAGAACGCCACCGATCCAACGTGCGAGTAAAACCACAAACGTAGTATCGGTATCCGAAAAACTGGCGTCATGGGGTGTCGGCGATGAAAAATTCAGCGTGCCAAAGAGTTCGCCGCCAACGTAAACCGGAGCAGCGATATAGCTCTCCAGTCCAAACATCTCGTAACATCGGTGTTCGCGAAATCTAGACTCACCCATATGAGAGATGGCAAGGCTGCCTTCTTCCGCCAGTAAGAGGGAGCAAAAAGTGTCCTCCAGCGCGAAACGGGACTTCTCGTGAAGGCCTGCATCCTCCGGCGCTACGAACCAGCGAACTGAATAGGTGTCACTGATGATTTCACTCACGATACCCAGCGGCAGGTTCAAATACTGTGTGGCTAGTTGAAGAGCCTTCTGGATCCCGGTGTTTTCGTTTGTTTCAGGCTCTAGAGCCAGTTCGTTCAGTATGTTCAGTGCGGTGTTCTGCTTCTGGATACGCTCGAGATCCTTCATTTCCTGAGTAACGTCGGCGTGGGTGCCAAACATCATCCTGGGCTCCCCTGCTGCGGTCCATTCCAGAACCTGGCCACGATCATGAACCCAGACCCAGGCACCGTTCTTGTGTTTCATCCGACACCGGAAATCATACTCGGGGGAACGGCCTGCAAAATGTTCATTCAACAGGCGTGTTGACTCCGGTAAGTCATCAGGGTGTGCGAGGCTGAGCCAGGTCTGAATGTCTACTGGTGCCAGTTCCTCCAGTCGATAACCGCAGATATCGGCCCAACGTTCATTGAATATTGTTTCACCGGTCTGCACATTCCATTCCCAAGTGCCGATACGTGTGCCCTGAATGATGGCGCGAGTCCGCTGTTCTTTTCTCTGAAGCTCACGGTAGAAGTTCGATGCGGCTTCCTGCTCGATTTCATGTTCAACACAGTCTGCCAACTCACGCAGCAGCTTTTTCTGATTGTCGCTCAGCGTCCTTGGTATTTTATCAATCACACACAGTGTGCCCAGACGAAAACCGTCGCTGCTACGCAGAGGCGCACCGGCATAAAATCGAACAAAGGGATCGCCCGTGACTAGCGGGTTGTCGAAGAAGCGATTGTCTTTGAGGGCGTCCTCAACGATAAATAGGTCGGCGTAATGAATGGCGTGGTTGCAGAATGAGAGGTCACGGGGGGTTTCAGTAATCGATAAACCTTGCACAGACTTGAACCATTGACGATTTTTGTCTATCAGGCTGACTATGGCGATAGGGGCGTCAAACGCGTAGCGCGCCATTCGCGTTAAGCGATCAAAGCGCTCTTCGGCGTCGGTGTCCAGCAGGCCAGATCGTTCAAGAGCGGCTTGCCGAGCGATTTCATTCGAGGGAATGTCAGGAATCTTCATGCGGCGCCTGATCTTGTTGCTGGTAGTTCAAGCCAGAAGTGAGCACCGTTGTCATTGTAGGCGCCGATTTGCCCTCCCAGCAAAGAGGCCAGTTCACGGCAAATCGCAAGTCCAAGGCCCGTGCCTCTGAAGGCGCGGGTAGTGCCGCTCTCGGCCTGGGCGAAACGTTTGAAAAGTCGCGGTTTAAAATCTTCCGGAAACCCGCTGCCCTCGTCGCTGACGGTGAGCCTGACGTGCCCCGTTGCTGTTTCCTCTGCTCGAACCCGAACTTCGCTGTTTTCGGGAGCAAATTTAATGGCGTTGCTGATGAAATTGTCGAGGACCTGTCTCAGCCGGTGCGCATCAGTGAACAGTCTGAGATGGCTGTCGCAGTGTCCTGACAGTGTGACGCCGCGCTCTTGTGCCGTCGTTAAATTGCTCTTTACCGACTGCGCGACTATGGGTGCCAGGGGTTGCTCTTCCAGGCTGGTTTGCATTGCGCCCGCCCTCAGTTTGTTGAAGTCCAGTAGATCGGAAATCAGTAACTGAAGTCGCTCGCCATTGCGTAACGCCAGCTCACTCATATCAGCGGCCTTTCCGGGCAGAGTCCCGATGGCGCCAGAGGTGATGAGTCGAAGAGCACCGTTCATTGACGTTAGCGGCGTGCGCAATTCGTGGCTGACATTGGAAATGAAGTCGTCCTGCATCCGGCTGACGGCGTCTCGATCGTCCTGAAGTTGGTTAAAAGCGCCCGCGAGGTTGCGGACTTCCAGTGGCCCGGTTTCATCCAGTCGGGTAGACGCTTCAGGAGAGGCAGACATTTCACGGATTCGCTGGGTGATTCGATCCAGTGGTTTCATGGCTGACCGGGTGATCAGGTAGCCCAATGGCAGGATGATGGCCATAACGATCAGGCTGAGCAGAAAAAACTGGTTGAAGGAGCGGGTTGCCGGGGCAGCCGCCATTGCCTCAGGTACTGCGCGGATAAACATCCAGCCGAGTCTTTCCAGGTGACTGGTGGCGAAAATCAACTCCTGGCCTTTAATGTTGAATACCCGGCCGACCCCGAGGCCCGACATGGCAGCGTCAATCAATGCATCTTCCCCCGGCTGCGGCAGCGGATGGATGCCGTTACCATGCGCCGCAGACTCGACGTACAGGAAGTTACCGGTATCGATGACCAGAAATTCTGCGCGCTGCTGTTGGCTGACTCTCAGCGCCTCGGGAGGGATCAGGCTGGTCTTGTTCAGGTCAATGCTGCCAGCGAGAAAACCGAGAAGGTCGCCGTCGTCACTTTCGATCGGAGTGACAAAAGACAGTATCGGCGTTCCGGTTGTTCGCCCGATGATAGGTTTGCTGATCACCGGTTGCCGGGTTTCAATCGCCTCTGCAAAATGCGTTCGATCGGCATAGTTGGTTCCGATACGATTCGGGACGAACCGGTCCTCGGCGATGGCAGTTGCGGTTTCATCAAGGATCAGCAAGCCATTGGAAAAAAGATCACGCAAAGCCGCCTGGCGGCCGAGGAACGTTTCCAGCAGGTCGGTGCTCAATCGTGCCTCGCCATCCGTCAAGGTTGTACTGAAGGCCTGCAGGGTCGCCAGTCTGGTTTGCAAGCCCTGACCGACCTGGCCTGAGACCCGCTGCGCCTCGGCGACCTGTTGATTTACCAGGATGTCCTGGAAGTCCTGGTTAAGGGCACGGTAGGCGGTTAGAGTCACCGCAATGATAGCGGTCAGGCCAAAACAGACAATGATGATTGCAAGGCGACTGCCAAGGGAAACGCGGAGCAAATGGAAGCTTCCTTCTGGTGTATTTAGGCAATTTCTGCTTTCTTTGTATAATAGGACAACGTTGTCAAATAAATTGTAAAGTTAGGTGTCTCAAGCATCATGATCGAACCGGCCACCACTGACGTCAGCGTCAAACTGAAGGTTCTCCAGAAACGTTTTTCTGACAAGGCGGTCGGTGAATTCGATGCGCTCGACGAAATTGCCTCGGACATTCGTTCGGGCAGTGCCAATTGCGATCAGATTGCGCAGACCTATCGCATCCTGCATCGGTTGGCGGGCTCTGCCGGTACCTTTGGGTTCTCGACACTGGGCGATAAAGCCCGCGATCTCGAACTGAAGATTAAACCTTTTGCGGAAGATTGTTCGGACATCTCCAGTGCCCTTGTGGCTTTGCGCAAGGACTTCTATCAGCAGTTGACTGAGCTTCGGGCGCTGCTTGAAACTGATGACCAACAAGCGAAAGAGCGTCTGCCATCCGCGCCGGAGAACGCGGCCGACGAAGCGCAGGTAATTGTGTTTGAGCCGGACCAAAAGCGCGGAAAAGCGCTTGCGGAGGGTCTGGCGCTTTACGGGTATCAATCGCACTGGCTGCCCGGCTTTGATGAATGGCAACGGCAGGAAGATGCCATTCCTTCGGCCATTATTATCCGCGATGCGTTGTTTCTTGCCGAAGATACCGGGTTGCCCCAACTTTTGATGGATGTGCCAGTCATCTGTATCAGTGCCACCGATTCGTTCGAACAGCGCTATGCCCTGGCAAGTGGGGGCGCTGAGGCATTTTTCTGCGAGCCCCTGAACCTTCCGGTGATGGCAGACCATCTTGAGCGGCTGCTGACGGATCACGCCGATGCTGCCAGTGGCCGCGTGCTGATTGTGGACGACGATCAGGAGCTGGCGGAGCACTTCCAATTGGTGTTGTCCAGTGTCAGTATGGATGTTCGAACCGTTGGAGGCGACCCGTCCCGTATATTGTCGGTTCTTGCAGAGTTCCGTCCGGATATCGTGTTGATGGATATTCAGATGGGTGATATCTCCGGTCCGACCCTGGCACGGATGTTACGGTTTGAGCCTGAGTGGCTTAGCCTCCCCATTATCTATCTGTCCGCGGAAAGCGATCGGGAGATGCAGCTGGAAGCGATGGCCAAAGGTGGGGATGATTTTCTCACCAAGCCGGTGTCGGACTCTTTCTTGGTGCGCACTGTCCGCGTTCGCTGCTATCGGGCCAGGCAACTCGATAAACTGGTTTCCAGGGACAGCCTGACCGGATTGCTGAAGCACTCGCTGGCTAAAGCAGACGTCGCCAAGGAGCATGCGCGTTGCCAACGGATGAAGCATGTGTCAGTGGTGGCCATGCTTGACCTGGATCATTTTAAAAAAGTCAATGACACCCACGGCCATCGTGCCGGCGATCTAGTGATCAAGGGGTTGGCAAACCTGCTGCGACACCGTTTGCGCAAGACCGACGTCATTGGTCGCTATGGCGGTGAGGAATTTGTGGTGGCATTGCCCGATTGCCCCATTGAGAGAGCCCAGGGCATCCTAAAATCAGTCTGTGACGATTTCTCAAGACTACCTTTCAAGGGCACCGGGAACGAGTTTTCCGTGACCCTCAGTGTGGGTCTGGCCGACTTGTCAGAGTACCCGAACCCGGAAGACGCAATCGAGGCCGCCGACCAGGCACTGTATGAACGCAAACGGGCCGGTCGAAACGGCGTGACAGCAGCAAGTCTATGAGGGTTCTGATTCTGGAAGATGACGAGCTCATCGCGGACTTACTGGAAACGGTGGTGTCCGGGCTTTATTCGGGAGCTCTGATTTATATCGCGGACCGTGTGTCAGTGGCGCGGTCTGTCTGGCGGAGCAATCCTGCGGACCTTGTTATCGCAGACTGGAATTTGCCAGATGGTTCAGGCCTGGAACTGGTCCGGGATGTTCGCAAAACCCACCCGGAGACGCCCGTGGTGATTGTAACCGGTCGTGCTGATCGCGATTCCATTCTGGCGGCCGCTAATCTTGGCATCAACGGATACATCAGCAAGCCCTTCAACGTGGAGTTGGTGCGTGAACGGTTGAGTTTCCTCATTGACCCTGCCAATGCCACAAATATTGGATCGCTGACTCTGGAAGAACGCCTTGAGTCGGTGACCGAAACCGGCGTTCAGCTGCCGGGCGCGCTTGATGCTGCTGCTGTGCTTGAGCTTCTGCGGCGACAGGATGACCTTGCTCCTGGCCAGTTGGCCGAGCACTGGAAGCAGGAAACTGCACTAAGCGCCAAGCTGCTTGATGTTGCCAGCCGGTCGTCACTCAAACGTTCCGGCCAGCCGGTTCAAAGCGTAAAAGACGCCATAACGACGATTGGGGTTCCCATGGCTCTTAACCAGGCGCTCGCTCTGTCTCTGGATGTCGCGGGTCAGCTAGGGGACAAGCGTCTGAAGGCCATCGCGCTTGAGCATCAGGGGCAAGCCGAAAAGGTGGCGCTGCAGGCACAGCAGCTGACAGCACTTCTTGGTGAACGCGGCGAACTGCATTTTACTGCGGGACTCTTGAGCCGGGTCGGCGAGATGGTGGCGATCCGCATCATCCAGCAACACCTGGAGTCGGGGGAAACACTCACGGACGAGGAAATCACTGCGGCGATTACTGGTTGGGCTCAGCGCCTCGGTAATCAGGTAAAAATTCAGTGGCGGCTCTCATTGGCCCTCCGTGAACTGGTGGGTGCTATTTATGTCCTCCCCAGTGGCACAGTGTCCCGGGACCGTATCGTCATGAGGGCGGCTGCGCTGATGGCTGCCGATGAGGGAAGCAGCGAGGGTTGTCGTCGCTTGCTGCGCCGGCTCGGAATTCATGAATTGGAAAGTGAGCAAAATAATGGCAAAGGATGAAGCACTGACCCGAATTCTGCTGGTTGAGGATGAGGAAGATATCCGGGCGGTGGCTGAGGTAGCGCTGGAGGTTGTGGGCGGCTTTACCCTCAAAGCCTGCGCCAGCGGCCGGGAAGCATTGACCGCAATTGCCGATTTTGCGCCCCAGCTGGTGATACTGGATGTGATGATGCCAGGAATGGACGGTCCGGAAACCCTGAGGGCCATTCGGGGTCTTCCGGATTTTGAGTCTACACCCGTGGTTTTCATGACCGCTAAGGTTCAGTCCGAGGAAGTCGCGAGCTATCTTGCCCACGGGGCAGTCGGAGTCATTCCCAAGCCCTTTGATCCGATGGCGCTGGCAGACCGGGTGAACGACATCTGGCGATCCTGTTGACCCATCGGTTATGCTACGGCCTTTCTATAAACCTGTTTTGAAGGCCTATTGCATGTCTGGTAACGCGTCTCAGGACGAACTGCTCGCCAAGCTCAACCTGGAAACTTCACAAATAAAATGGCGCGACCTGCAGACCTACTTCGCCCGTGGGCATGTGGTTCGGGTTTCTCCGAATCTGGACCTTTTAGCCGTTGCTTCCGAACTGGCAGCGGATAATAAAGCCACCTTTGAACACTGGATGTCGGTCGATCAGGTAGGCCAGGTCACGCCCGACCAGGCGCGCCACTGGTACGAAGAAGACGCCGAGCTATGGGCTGTGGTGATCGCGCCCTGGGTGCTGATCCAGGATCGCAATGACCATGTTCTGCACTGATACTCACATGGCTGCATTTTCCACCGCACGCCCATGCTGACCGGCGCACTGCTGATTCTGGCCCCCCTGTTTTTTGGATTCGCACTGAGACTGGAAAACCGTCGGGCCATGACCGTGATTCACTATCTGGTCGAGGGCCTGGTGTATTTTATCCTGGCGCTTCTGGGGTTGGGTCTTGGCCAGATGTCAGGTCTGACAGATCAGCTGGCTGGCATGGTGGTACAGGTGTCGCTGTTGGTGCTGGTTCTGCTGGTGGTGAATCTGGCGGGGCTCTGGTTGCTGCATCACTTCCAGCCCATGGTGCCTGACGCCTCGGTTGCCACCGTATCTTCCGGCTATCGCCGGCTCTTTCTGGCCGGGTTAAAACCGGTGCTGGCGGTTCTGGCTGGCGTGGTTGCCGGTTACTCGGTGTTGCCGGACCTTCCCATGGTTGAAGACCTGGCCACAGCCATGCTGATGCTTCTGCTGTTTCTGATCGGGCTGCAACTGCGCAACGCCGGATTATCCCTGCGTCGACTGCTGTTCAACCGCCACGGCATGGGCATCGCCCTGGTGCTGGCGGGCAGTTCATTGATTGGTGGGCTGGTTCTGGCGCCCATGCTGGATGCGGGGTTGTATCAGTCGCTGGCGCTGGCTTCCGGGTTTGGCTGGTATTCCCTGTCCGGTATTGTCATCGGCGACGCACTGGGCCCGGCCTGGGGCGGTGTCGCGTTTCTGAACGACGTGATCCGGGAAATCATTGCGCTGGCCATCATCCCGCTGCTGATCAGCCAGCGACCGGCCATGGCAATTGGTTACGGGGGCGCAACGGCCATGGACTTTACGCTGCCCGTGATCCGCAGCAGCGGTGGTCTCAGCTGTGTGCCTGTCGCGATTGCGTCCGGGTTTATTCTGTCGTTCCTGTCGCCGATCCTGATGGCCGTGTTTCTGTCTCTGGCTGGCTGACTGCGGTCGATGTAAACGTCTTCTGCGCCTTGCACCATTGCTCGACCAGCCGGTTAACCGCGCTCATAAGATCCAGTATCTGGCCACCGGTGTCTGGCGTGACGGTTCTCTGGACTATCATGGCAAGAACGGTTGACTTGAGTGACTCATAGCCCGTTGCAGCTTTTGTTTCGGGAGTCTCTCCGGTCAGGTCTGCGATCAACTCTCCGATTGTCAGCCCCCGAACGGCGGCCAGGTAACTGTCGATGCCGGACACCAGTGCCGCTGATGCATGGTCTCTGTATTCCGTGCGCAGCCGACGTAAATCCGGTGCCAGGCTGGCTGTTTCCGCAAGGTAGCGGCAGACTCTGACATTCGCAGTCAACGCCGTTACCGTGCTTTGCTGCATAGAACCGGCCCGTACCCTGGAGATGTAGTCAGTAATGTTGGCACTGAGGCGTTGTGCTGAATCGGCCTGGGAGTGCAACTGGTCTGGTCGGAGTGTGTTCTGATCAAGGCTTGCCTTGAGCAGGATGCCGGTGACACCGAACAGCCGCTTGATTTCGAGCCGCGAGGCGGAGAGTGCGAGGTCCGGTGTGTTAATCAGGGTGCTGTCGAGATAGCGCGGCTCTGCCTGATCGGCCTCACGGCTGCGGAAGAGTCTGTTAAGGCCCTGCGCAATCTTTCCGATCAGCGGCAGCATGATCAGTGCGCCCAATACATTGAACAGGGTGTGGAACAGCGCCAGGGACAGGGCCGGATTGGCGTCCAGGTCCATGGCATCGGCCAGCAGGGCAACCAGCCACAGCATGCCCGGCAGAACCAGAAGCGCAATCAGGCCCGTAATGACATTGAACAGAATATGCCCCAGCGCCAGTCGCCGGGCATTTGCCGTTGCTTTGATCACCGAGATCGCCGCCGTAGAGGTTGTGCCCAGGTTGGCACCAACCACGGCAGCCGCGGCACTTTCGAGGGTCAGCAGGTTGCCGGCGGCTGCGGTCAGGATCATCGCCAGAGCGGCGCTCGACGACTGGGTCAGTAAGGTAGCCAGGAACCCGATAAGAATGAACGCCGGCAGCCCATAATCCCGCGACAGCAGGGTTTCTCCGCCCAGGCCTGCCGTGAGTCCATCCAGGGATTCCTTGAGCAGTGACAGCCCGAGGAAAAACAGCGCAAACCCCGCGATAGCCTGTCCCAGTGACCGATAGCGAGATGATCGGGCCACGAGTTTCAGCGCCACACCTAGCGCCAGTATTGGCAGGGCAAAGGCTTCGATTTTGAAACCGAAGCCGACAAGGCTCACCAGCCAACCGGTCATGGTGGTACCGACATTGGCGCCAAAGATTACGCCGAGGGACTGGGTCAGGCTCAGCAACCCGGCATTGACGAAACCAATGGTTGCGACCGTCACGGCGCTGGAAGACTGAACGATGCCGGTGATAAGCACTCCGGCAGCCAGGCCACGCAGCGGTGTGCGGGTCCACTGGCCCAGCAGGTGTCTCAGCTGCTGGCCGGCAAAATCTTTCAGGCCATCGGTCATCATTTCCATGGCCAGAAGGAAAAGCGCCAGGCCGCCGAGTATTTCCAGAGCCGTTGCAATCATGTCGGACAAGCTTCCCTGAAACCGCCGTTATCGGCGGTGTGTTATTGGCCTCGTCATAAAAGAAATTTCCGCACGTCGATTTTGTAGATGTCGGGGTCCACTGATCGCAGAATCCGGTCCTGATTTCCGGGTCTGGACAGATCTATCGTATCGATGGTGATTGCGGCACGAAAACGCGTGTCGTACATGACGCGAACGACCGGCAGGCGCTGGTCGTCCTCATTGGTCTCTACGACAACACCCAGTTTGCCGCTTTCAAGCAGCACCAGCGAGCCGATCGGATAGAGGCCTACGCAGCGAATGAATTCCCGCACCAGACCCGGGTCAAGATGGTCTCCGCTCCACTCCAGTAACTTCTTGAGTCCGTGGGTTGGCGTCATGCCCTTGTGGTAAACCCGGTCAGCGGTGATCGCGTCATAGACATCGGTAATGGCCACCATCCGGCCATAAACAGATATCTGCTCTCCTTTCAGTCCTTCCGGGTATCCGGTGCCATCAAGGCGCTCATGGTGCTCGGCCGCCGTGATGACCGACAGCTCGCCGATGCCCTTGGTGTTTGCCAGTATGTCCCGCGAATGCCGGGCATGGGCCTTCATCACTTCGAATTCTTCGGGACTCAGTCGCCCGGGCTTGTGCAGCACCTCATCCGGCGTGAGGATCTTGCCGATGTCGTGCAGCAGCGCGCCAACAATCGTCTGATGCAGGGCGTCGGAGGACAGCTTTCTGTGACGCCCGAACAATGACATCAGAACGCTGAGATTGACGGAGTGCTCCAGCAGGTAATTGTCTTTTTCGCGAATGCGGCCGAGGCAGCTCAGAGCATTGGCGTTGCGAAAGACAGAACTTTGCAACTCATTGGCCAGCTCGTGAATGGGCGCAATGTCAATGGCCTTGCCGAACTTGACGTCTTTCATAAGGTTGCCCACCAGCCCTTGGGCCTGGGTGTGTATCTGCTGGGCTTTCCTCATCTCTTCGGGCAGTGGTACCACTTTCGTAATACCGGGCTTAAGCTCGCCAGCGCTGTCCAGCAACGCGTCATTGTGATGGTCTACTTCATGTGCCGGCTCGGCGTCCTGAGTGTCCTTACCTTTCGATGAGTCAATGTAAAGGTGTTTGACGCCCATCCGGCGAATCTTCTCGATGGTTTCCTCTTTTTTGACGACCCCCCGCTTTCGTTGGGTGTTGTGAGGAATCCAATCGTTGTTCAGGTCGGTTATGTACATGCCAACCTGCAAAGCGGACACAGGGATGCGCTTTATCATAGGCTCGAGAAGAACGTTCTGAGGCTGTTGTCATAAGTAGCCGACAGCACGTTTTCCAATGGAAGCGCCTTTACCTCTGCGATTTTTTCCGCCACGAACGGAATATAGAAAGGAGCGTTTTCCTTGCCACGATAGGGCACGGGTGTCAGGAATGGCGAATCGGTCTCCAGCAGAATCTGCTCGATGGGCGCCATACGCACGATATCCCGCACGTTTTCGGCCTTATTGAAGGTTGTGATGCCGTTAAAGCCCAAACACCAGCCTTGATCCAGCGCGTATTGTGCAAGCCCCGGCCCGGAGGTGAAGCTGTGGATGACGCCCCGGCGCTTCAGGCTGCTCTCGAACTCTTTGAGGATATCGATGGTGTCCTGATCGGCTTCCCGGCTGTGAATCACCACTGGCCGGTCAGTATCACAGGCAATCTGCAGCTGTCGGCGGAAAACGTCCCGCTGGACACCGCGGTCGGCGGTATCGTAGAAATAATCCAGGCCGATCTCACCCACCGCGACAATTTTCTCGTCGCCGGCATGGGCCCGAATTTCCGCCTCGGCCGCATCGGAGTATTTCTCCGCATCGTGGGGGTGCACGCCCTGGGTGCCATAAACCCAGG
>Ga0306865_1000515_pt1 | contig 14668 bp, 24 predicted proteins | sample AntRauTorckE5431_FD_190441 | JGI IMG/M metagenome (GOLD analysis project Ga0306865, IMG submission 190441) | Saline lake microbial communities from Rauer Islands, Antarctica - Metagenome Torckler E5 #431 (v2) (version 2) | ecosystem: Environmental > Aquatic > Non-marine Saline and Alkaline >... | reverse complement strand
AGGTCGACCTTGTCGTAAACAATGCCTAGCTTGTCCATGGTTTTTGCAGTCATGGAACATTGAGCGCAGTTGGGTGTCGTATATATAACTACTGGGATTTTCATACCGCTGCTCCTGTCTGGTTAGCTATTTCTGGTTTGATGCGAGCAACTGCTGCGATTGCGTGGTCATAGCCGCGCTCCTCGGTCTTGGTTAGTGTCAGGCGACGCTTCAAGCTAACTTCAAAAGATAGCTTCCGGGTTGCGTATTCTGCGCCGACCCTTATCCCCATTTTGTAAGCTTCGTCTAGCTCCTTGCCAAATAGCAGGTCGGCAATCTCGTATTTGAAGTCGCTCCAATTTCTAATTTTCAACGTTCTCACCCCTAAGCTCCTTAGCTGCCCAACGGAAGTGCTCCGCTGCGATTAGTTCGTCCCGGTTGTGCTTGATATCGGACAGTTCGTCTAGTGCGTGAAGGCAAGCTTCAAAGCCAAGATTGAACGCGGTCATTTCTAACAGGTCGACGTGATGGTCGACGCCTTTGCGTGTTTCGATTAGCGCTTTCTCCATTCTGGGTCGCCTCCTGCAATCTTGTAAAGTTCGCTTCGGTCAATGCGGATTAGACGAGGGCCTAATCGCGTAATGCTTATGCGACCTGCGCGAATGTAGTTGCGGATTGTGTTTGGGTGAAGTCCAAGCTCGGAGGCTGCCTCCTTGATTGTGACCCTTGTGTCCTTGATGTTGGTTGTCATTTTTCTTTGTCTCCTAGTTGTAGCGATAGATAAATTACTCCGGCGGCTAGTAGCCAAAAGGTTAGCCCGACCATCTCCATTAGTTGACCTCGGCTAGTGCTTTGCGGAAGTTGCGGATTTGGTCGTTGACTGAGCGAATGAAAGCGGTTGGGACGTTTAGTGCATATCCCTGCTTGCGCTGCTCTAGTGCTATCTGAAGTCTTGTCTCTAGTTCTTGCTTGTTCATCTTGTCTCTTTCGTTGGTGTTCGTTGTAGTCCGATTCTACTATCAAGTAACAAAGCGTGTCAAGCTTATTTGTTATTTTCTTTTTGGCGTGTTGCTAGAATCCGGGTCTAAGGTTGCGGATGTTCTTAGCAGAGTTCTCAAGTTTTCTAAGCTGCTTACTACTCGCTTGGCTTCCATCTTTTTCAAAGTAGCCTTAAGGTGTTCCTGCATTTGTTCGTCGTTCATTGTGTGTCCTTTCGTTGGTGTGTTGCTAAGAATAAATGTCGGGTGGCGATTGCCGTTAGGCAACCACCATCCTTGCCTCTAACTCGGTGTCAAATTCTTGCACTTCAGTCGAACTTATTGCAACTGCAAAAAATGCATTTTGGTAATCGCAGCGAACTTTGTAGACAACGTTTTTGTCAAGCTGCTCGTTAAAGGTTTTGACTGCCAAGCCTGTCTGTGTGATTAGTCGTAGTTTTCTGTTCATTGTGTGTCCTTCCTTTGTTGTTGTACCCCAATGGTAACAAGGAGTGACAACGAGTGTCAAGCTTATTTACAAAGATTCTTGAAAGAATTTATAGGGGCGTGAAGTTCAGCTACTCCGTGTCTTCGGCGTAAAGGTGTTCGTTTTCAACGGTTATCATCTCCAGTTGAACGGTTGTGTATACGCCTCTAAAGTTTGGGTCATGCCCATTCTTGCGCAGTATTACTAGTTGCATCAAAACTTCCCACGCTTCTTCAGTAGCTACAAACCTTCGACCTCCAAGGATTGTCACGATTTGATGGCAACCCCTGCAAAGGGCCATCAAAAAGTCATTATCTGGGTCATTCTCTTTGCCCTTGACGTGATGGCTGGACAGCCCCGGCAAGTCCTTACCGCCGCAAAGCTGGCAGATTCCCTCAAGTAGCCCGATGGTTTGGCGGCGCTTGCCTCCAAAGTATGAGTTATCAGTTCTGGATTGGTTTGCGCACTTACGGTTGCAATAAATTTGCTTGTGGTTTAGTGGCCAAAACAACGTGTCACAGTATGGGCAATTTGTTTCTGGCTTGACGGCATTGCTTTTACAGTATTGCAAATACCACTCCGGGTAAAATTTTTGAAGCGCATAAGTAACTGAGTCCACGTTCAGGCTATTCATTCGGCTGAACTTTGTAATTTTGAACCCGCTTGCTTCCATCTCTAGCATGTAGCCTTTGACTTTGGCTTTTGTATACTCGCCTGTTCTGGGTATCTTTTTTGATTGTTTGTTGCCGAACCTCTGCCCTAGCCCTAAGCGACTAATCTTCAGGGCCACTCCGCTATAAGGTCGGCCTAACCTGTTTGCAATTTGCGCAATAGTCATTTGATTGGCTAGGGCAGTCAGTTCAGTCAGTTCTTTATCAGTCCAGTTTGACCCCTGAAGCTTGTAACCGAGGGCTGTCAGTCTTTCATGGACTGTTTGACCAGCCAGTCCCACAAGCTTTCCAGCTTTCCAAACGGAACCAGTTTTTAGGTATGCTTCAATAATTTCTTGATTAGTTATCATTAGATAAGTTTATCATTATCATGCACACCCAAACGGTAATCATCAGAACGGAGCGTCAGCCTTTAGCTGTGCGTTGTTGACGTGAACCGCTGCTGAGGTCTTAGGCTCGTTGTCTCGGTTTGTGTATTCCTCAATCTTTACGGACAGGTCGCCGGAGATTGTGAATGTCTGGCCCTCGGTAACCTGCTGGTCTGTCCAAATTGTGAAGTAGCGCTTAGCGTCTTCACCGTTGCGGAGCTTGAATTCCTCGACTGCCCGAAAACCGTAGCCTTCGATTATCTTGAATACCTTCGCGTCTTCGATTGTTATTTTTGCCATGTTGTTTACCTTTCGATGTGTGCAGGATTGCAGCAGTCACTTTTGCCACAGTGACGGACGCCCGGCAGTACCGTTAGCCCGTCGTCATGTATCGGAGTGACCATGTCTTCCGCATAGAATCCGTGCCAAGCTATGCAGTTGTTTACCTTTTGCGATTTTCTTGCACGGCAAGACTCGCAGCGCTCGTGCGTCTTTCGGTTAGCGTTAGCTTCCCAAGTCCAGCCACACCTAGTGCATTGAGTAATCACAAAACCTATCTTGCCAGACAACGCCGACAAAGTGCAACTGTATTGCCGTGTTCGCACTTAGGAGCAGGAGCGCTCAGCGCCTCCTGTGAGCGTTGGTCTTCTAGGTACTTGTCTTTGTATGCCAAGTCCTTAGCTCGTCGCTTCTCGGTGGCTTCACGGGCCTCTGAGGATGTGATGAAGTTGTCCCATGCATCTGCATTGAGCCAAGACGAAGGGTACTTAGTGAACTGAGGCTTTCGGTAAGGGTCGTCCTTGTACGCGGCGACACCTGCCAAGATAACTTCAAAGCTTGCCCTTTTCAAAGCGCTTCTAAAGTCCTTCACTGCTCGTCCCTTGTCTATCTTCCGAGGGTATAGCTCCCAGAACTTTTTGAACTGTTCTTGAAATTCCTCATCAACACTCGCATTAAGGGTTTCTTCTTTAACTTGTTCTTCTTTAAGAATGTTCTTCTTATGTGCGGTCTCAGCCAACGTAGGTTCAGCCAACGTAGGTTCAGCCGTCGTGGTTGCATCGCTGGATACTGGCGAGCTTGTCCAGTATGTGTAACCACCAAGGTGGCCTGAGCTATTACGCTCACGCTCATCAGAACGCGTTAGGTACCCATGCTCCATTAGCTCATTGAGTATTGTGCGTATGCTGTCACGCCCCACGTTGTTGGCGCGGCCCAGAGACTCTTGAGAGATTGACCAGCCTACAGAATGAGACATTATCTGCGTGATAAGCCCAATGGCTGCTAGTGACAGCCGGCTGTCCCTTACCCAATAATTAGGTATGCGAGTGTAAGGGTCTTCGAAAGAATCGGGGTTCCTAATTATTGGCATTAGCTCAACCCCTCCTGCTTCTCGTATTCTGCCCAAGCCTCTGTTGCAAGGCTGTCTCGGTCGCCTGCCGAATAGCGGCCCGCGTGGAAATAAGTACGCTTAAACCTCTCCGGCACAACCTTCATTGTCTTGGTTATGACCTTGACTTCCGGCTTCGTAAAGTGGCTCCGGTAACTTATGTCGTTGCGCTCTGCCTCTAGCTTTTGCACTAGGTCGCTGAATTGTAGATTCACTTTGTGTCCTTTCGTTGTCGTTGTGATGATTATGCAATCGAGTAACAATGCGTGTCAAGCTTATTTCAGAAGTTTTTTTACAAGTTTCTAAATCAGGTAAGAAGGAGGCTCGCACTCGGTCTTGTTGCCCGCCTTATCCAGCGTGTACCACCTGAGCGTTACTTGGTCTAATATCGGATGTCCCGGTGCTGAGAACTTAGAACTTTTGTGACCGTTGTCTCTGGCATACTCTGCCGTTAGTGCGTCGCTTTCCATCGCGCCATTGTATTCAGCGCAGATTAGTATCACGTTCTGTAGGTTGTCGGCAATCTTTGAGCCACCCATTCCTCGGTTTTGGACATGGTGAGGTACAAGCTGGTCGGATTCCCCGCAGTGCCAGCAGTACAAATCACGCGCTCGCAGTTTCCTAATCTCCGCCGCCTTCATGCTCGAAGCTCTGACTGGATTAGTTTGGCTTGCGTGCCAGAGGCCATGATTGCCGTTTCTAGACTTCGGATTTTCAGCCTGACACGATTTGCTTCTGCTTTCCTCAAGTCCCGTTGTAGTCGAGCGTCGGAAGCCTCAAGGCGTGCGAGTGCGTTTCTGTCCGCAACCGTGCCTTGATGTTTGATAAAAGCTTTTTGCTCGATAGTGTCCAGCAGGTGTTCTGCTTCAGCCAATCTAACTTCGGCTAAATAGAGGGCTTCAAAACCCTTCGTGTTCTCCGCCGTCAGTTCCGTCAGTTGCGCTTGTATCTCTGAGGGAATCACTTAGCACCAACAGGTGGTGGATGAGTTCACGGTTCCAAAACTGCGCGCGGTCAAGCTGTCCCAACCGAGCGGCTTGCAGGTAAGCGTCTTCAATTTCCGCCACCTTTGCCACCAGTATCGAGAGATTCTGCACGCAGTTTTATTCCTTCCAGAACAGCCTTGGGATAATCCGCAGCCTTAGCTTGTGCGTAGAGCATCCGGAGAGTTTCTACGTCTTCAAGATTAGCAGCTTCGCCTAACAAGTCGCGCACGTCGTGAGGCTTGGGAGTAATACCAGTCTCGACCTTTTCCATCTCGGTTCTAGAAGCTAGGGATGTCTTGTCGCCTGACCAACCAGCTAGGGCCATGCTGCGCCCACAAGCTGAGCTTTCCGCATTTTCCAAAGCTGAAGTCTGATTAGCCCCTCCTGTTCCGTCCACCTCGAAAGCGTGTCCAGTTGCCTTAGCCAAGTTGTTGGCTTGGTCGCCTGCCGTTAGATACAAAGAAGCCTTGACTACCCACGTGGAAACTGCTCTGTCTTGTGGCGTAGTTAGATTTTCTGTAACCATTCTTGCGTCCGGGTACTCTGCGTACACCATTTGCAAGCGCTCTGCAACCGTTGCGTATTTACTCAAATCAAATTTTGGCATTAGTTTTCCTCGTCCCATTCTTCTTCGTTTTCTTCTTCGACAAACTTCCAGTGGCGACTCATGTAGAACGCTTGGTCAATGCCCTCAATGTAAACTCGTTCAAGCTCTCGTCTATCGTCTAAGACAACTCCTGATACTGGGCCTGTAATGTATGTTTCCCCTTTGTTAAGCGTTACGGTATCTCCCAAAAAGACTTGCATCACTTTCCCTTCTTGTTTACTACTAGGTAAGGTCGGCCACCATTACGTGCTTGCCGTGAAGCAACACGAATCTTGCTACCTTCGTGTTCAAAATATGCGTGTTTCGCTTTGCCCATAACGGTTAGGACTTGAGACTTTTGCTTGTAAAACTCTGCCTCTGCTTGCTCAAAATTTGCCTGAGCAATAGATAGATTGTGTATCCCATCGACCTCAATCTCCTCATCGTTTATGTCCGGGTGCATTTCTCTGACCGCCTCATAAGTCGAAGCGGAGCCGTCCCAATCCGGAGCGGTTCCTTCGGTAACGTGCTTCCAGAATCTAGCAGCTTGGTCTAGCAGAACATCTTGCTCGAAGTCGTCCCACTCAACCCAATGTTCAACCCAAGCCATGTTGACTACTCCGACAATGACTGCGCGTTTGATTCCCATAACACTCATGTAATAGCGCACCTGCTGAATGTAGGAGGGTGGAACTTCGTGCCAGTAGTTCCGAGAAGTCTTGACCTCGACTATGACCCATTCGCCATTGACCTTAGCCAAGCCGTCGGGGTTAGCGTGCATAAAGGGGCGCTCGTTATTGGAGTAAGTTCCAGTGGAATAGATGTCCCAGTCGGGATGTTCCTCCTGCAACAGTTCCATAATCGGCTCCTCAAATTTCTGCCCAAACCTTATGGCCCAATTCCAGACTGCGCGAGATTCTATTTGAGCCGTCTTTACCGCCCATAAATAATAGGCACTCTGCCAAGGGCTAAGCCCCATAGCTATGCCAATCTCACTTCCGCCTAAGCCCTCTGCCCTAGCTGCGTGCCACTCGTCGCTACCCGGATTGAATACTCCAACCAGTTTTGCGTTGTTGAATACTTCAGGTGTGTGTTGTTCCATAACTCTCCTTTGTTGATAGTGGCTAAAGTATGCCACTGCGCTCAGACTTTTTCCACTAAAAACGATAGTCTAAGTGAATGGTAAAACACGGAAACTTATCAAGTCCTTACATGAAGTTCTTGAAACTCATCGACTTGAACGACCCTGACTGCCAGCGATTGCCGAATGTTTTCTTTCCTGAAGACATAAGCGAACCTGAGGCTAGGGCTGTTGCTACTAAAACCGCCAAGGCAATCTGTAAGGCTTGCCCAATGGTCGAAGAATGTTTTACTTACGCAATGGAGACGCATCAGCGCTATGGTATTTGGGGAGGCACTAGCCCCCATGAACGCTAGTTAGCCTCGATTTGACAACCGTCTATTGCAACGGTTACCTTTTGCTTATGAACTCGGCTCAAGCACTCACGGCACTAGCCGAAGGCATACGCGAACACGGCTCAACGGCCTGTCAACAAACCGACCCGGACGCTTGGTTTCCTGAAGGTGGAACACCGAACCCACAAATGCAACCCGCTATCCAGCTTTGTAATGCTTGCCCTGTTCGGGAGCTATGCTTGCAGTTTGCGCTGGTCAACAACGAGGCGCACGGTATTTGGGGAGGCATGAACTCTCGACAGCGACAGCGCCTGCGCAAAAGCAATAAGGCACAAGCGCCCAGAATAATTAAGTTGTTATAGCTGCTTCTTAGTGACAATGGATGTCAGGAGTGACAACAGGGCTGAGCCTGCTGCAATACTAAAGAACCCGACCCAATCCACTGAGAACAACCCAACGGTTCCGCCTCCAAGAAAAGCAAGCCCTGCCTGAGCAAAAGTCTTGACTGCTCGTTCGCCTGCGCTGTTGATAAATTTTTTGCTAAACATCTCCATTAGTCCAATCTTGATTGTTGTTTCTTCCGTCTTGCCAAGACGCACTTACAGTATAAGCCGTTGTAATAATTGAAATGAGAGATACTCCGCCAGTTATTAGTGTCACACCTACCCCCCATTGGTCAACAAGAAAAGTCAGAGCGCCGAAGACAATCATTCCGAAGCCTAACCTGTAAGAACCAAAGATTATTTTGCGCCTAAACTTCCAGCTTGCTCCGACCTTGGAGTCAGGCTCGTCTTTGAGCAGGAAAGCACCGTCTACCAGCTTGCCCATGTTTTTACGGATAGCGCTCATTACTTACCACCGAACAAGTGCCAGAACCTGCCGCGCTTATTCCCACCGGGTACGGGCTTAGAAGCTGTCTTTTTCTTTGCTACAGGAGCAACCACCGCAGGCGCTGGTCTTTTTACAGGCTTCTTTACATTGGCGAGAATTAGCTTGTAAGCGTCTACTTTGTCGGACGTGACACCGAATACACCCTTGAGTGTCCTAGAGGCTGTGACGTGGACGTGAGGGCCTGACGATTGCCCTGTGTTGCCAAGCACTCCGACGGTCTGACCTTTGCGGAGCTTCTGCCCGACTGAATACCCTGGCTTAGAATCCATGTGGCAGTAACCAAGATACCAAATCACGCCGTCTTTATCCATAGCTGTCTGCACGACAACCCAACCTAAGACTTCTGAGAACTGAATCAACCGAATCGTGCCTTTGGCGATTGCAGGGATTCGTGTGCCTCGCCGTCTTGCCCAGTCAGTTCCGGAGTGCGGTTGCATACCGTTTGCTTTTCTAAAGTTGCTCATCTCGCCATAGTGCGAGGTTATGTATTTAGCGTCATAGACTAACCGCCAATCGGCTGTCCTGTCAGAGAAGCGACTCACTTTGACTTCCTTAATTTGTATATTTTAGCCACGAAGCAAGCTCACTAACCCGACTGCCACTGCTCCCAGTGTTGCGCCGTAGACTCCGTAGACAAGGCGAGCAATAAGCTCAACCTTTGCCAAACGAGTTTCCATATTGGCTACCTTTTCAGGTAGATACTTCAAGCCACGCAGCTCCGCAAACATCTCAATCTGGTTCTCGTTAACTTCCATAAGCTTTTCATAAACTTGTGCGTTAGTAATACGTACTGAAGTTGATTCTTCCGACATTATTCTGGCTCAACAATCTCAACATTTATCCGACCATCATCTGCGACATAAGCCGTATTGTCTATTGCGGTCACAAACGCCAGCGCTTCGTCTTGGGTTAGCTCTGTAAAGCTCCAAGCGTCTAGCCCTGTTGGTTCGCCTGTGAAGTATCCAAGTATTTCTGCGCCTTCAGTTACGTCACCGTCTGGAATGGAACCTTCGGCAGTTCCACCTTGTGAAACAATGACAGGCTCAGGGCCGGTGCCATAGTCAGGGTCGGTAAAGTTTAGAGTCCAAGTTGCGTATTTCATAGTCCTAGCTCTTTCTTTGATTGTTGGACTTCCTTGATAAAGTTGTCAAGAACTCCGGCTTGTTCCATCGCTTCTATGTGTGCAGCGTTCACGCTTGTGCCGCCCATAAGCATCGCCTTGGCGTTTCCAGTTAGTCGAGCGTTCCAGTAATCAGGCTGGGCTGCTTCTATCTCTGCCCTTGTGAACTTGGTATCAAAGCTGTCGAAGATTGCAACTAGGTCATTTAGTTCACGCTCTGCGCCAATCATTGCAAGCCTTGTCTGCCTTAGCCCGATTTCAGTTTCCTGCGCCTTGAGTTCTTTCATTTCGTCTTTTGTTTCACGCAGTCGCTTGATTTTTAGCTCTGCTTTTTGAACGCCAATCTGCGCTACCTGAAACTTATAAATCATGTCTTGCAACTCTAGGCAGGTTTGGTAGTAACGCATTTCGGGTGTTGCGTGTGAGCCTGTAACAAATCGTTCTAACTGAAAACGTGAGCGAGGCTGTTGCACTTCTTCAATTGCGGCTTCTATTGCTTCATACATTAGATAGCGTCCTGAAAACCAGCAGGGTAGCTTCTAGCGCTAGACAGCCCTGTTCCTAACGTGGTTCGTGAGTCGCTAGGGAAAGCGAATTTATCAACTGTATCAATATCTGAACCGTCACTACCGCCTGCGACATAGCCTGCGACACCTGAATCGGAGAAACCTGTTGCACTATTGCGGTTGCCTGATAATCCTGTGCCCAGAGTGGTTCTAGAATCAGAAGCAAAAGCGAATTTATCAACTGTTGAAATACGTGAACCGTCATAACCACCTGCTACATAACCTGCAACCCCTGAGTCTGAGAAACCAGCTGCGCTATTGCGAGAACCTGATAGCCCTGTGCCCAGAGTGGTTCTAGAGTCACCGGGGAAAGCAAACTTATCTACCGTTGCAAGACGTGAACCGTCATAACCACCTGCTACATAACCTGCAACCCCTGAGTCTGAGAAACCAGCTGCACTATTACGAGCGCTAGACAGCCCTGTTCCTAACGTGGTTCGTGAGTCGCTAGGGAAAGTGAATTTATCAACTGTATCAACCTCTGAACCGTCGCTACCGCCTGCGGTATAACCTGCAACCCCTGAGTTTGACAAACCAGCGGGTCTAAGTGTAGCTGTAGACAGCCCTGTTCCTAAAGTGGTTCGGCTATCTCCGGGGAAAGCAAACTTATCTACCGTTGAGGTTCTAGAGCCTTCGTCACCGCCTGCTACATATCCTGCTACGCCTGAGTTTGACATTCCCGTTGATTCTTCTCTTGAACTTGATAATCCTGTTCCTAGAGTAGTTCGTGAGTCGCTAGGGAAAGTGAACTTGTCTACAGTTGTGGTTCTAGAGCCATACCTCCCACCTGCGACATAACCGGCAACACCAACAGCAGCACTACTCTTAGAAGCCGCAAGTATTCCAAGAAGTATCATGCTATGTCACCTATCAAGACAGCAGTAGAAGAACTAAGAAATAAGATTGAAGCTGCCGAATACTGAGTGTCTATTGTAAGCGCTGCGTCTTTTGAGTTGACTGTCACACCTGAACCTGCAAACGTAATCACGCCTGTTCCGATGTTTACTACATCAACCCTGTCGCCTGCGCTGAATGTTGCGCTTGGCGCTGTGAGAGTAAACGTGCCGTCGGCTGTTATGGTTTCGCCTCTGTCTCCAACTGCGAGAGTGTATGCAGCGGTCTTGGCGTTTACCGCCGGAGTGAGCAAAGCTTTGTCGTCAAGCTGTGACTGAATCCCAGAGGTTACGCCGTCTACATAATTTAGCTCGGTTGCGTCTGCTGTCACACCGTCGAGGATGTTTAGCTCTGCGGTAGTTGCGGTTACGCCGTCGAGAAGATTCAGCTCTGTTGCATCTGCTGTCACACCGTCGAGGATGTTTAGCTCGGCTGCGTCTGAGGTTACTCCGTCTAGAATGTTTAGTTCGGCTGCTGTGGCTGTTAGGTCGCTTATCTGTGAGGCAGGGATTGTAACTGCGCTTAGGTCAACGTTTAGCGTCACGTCGCCGCTTGTGCCTCCGCCACTAAGGGCTGTCCCTGCTACTACCGAAGTAATATCGCCGGGGTTAGACACTGCCACCCAAGCGCTGCCTGAATAGTATTGAAGCGAATCCGTGTCGGAAAGAAAAGCAAGCATCCCCTCGGCAACATTGTCACCTAGCGCTGTCGTTCTAGCTGCTGCGTCTGCATAAACTTGCACGACTTGATTCTGAACCAAGCTTTGAAAGTCGTCTGCCTCTACTACTTCGCCTACTGCCCATAGTTTCCAGCTCATACTAAACCGCCGTAATGTTTCCGATTAGTCGGTACTCGTCTGTCGCCACACAAAGAAGTGTAGCCGCTGAATACTGAGCGCCGATTGTAAAACTGCCCGATGTTGTGGATGTTGCGTCTCCTGCCACCGTTGCCGTGTCTGCCGTTATTGTGACCACGCCTGCGCCGTCTGCAATTATGTCTGCCCTAGCCCCGACCTGAAAGTCAGTGCTTGCGTCTACAGTTACGGTCGTGGCTGAGCCGTTGGTAAATCTAATTGTTTTATTTTCGTCTGTCGAGGCAAGCGTTCTAGAAGTCGTTGCGTCTGTCACAATTGTGGTTAGTTGGCTTGCCTGAGTATCTACTCCCACCCAAGCGGAACCGTTGTAAACCGTAAGCAAGTTTGTGTCGTCGAGGTAAGAAAACATTCCCTCCGCAACGGTAGCAATCCCACTGGTTCGAGCCGAAGCATCGGCAAATCGCATAATGGTTTGGTTCATCAAGTAGGAATTGACGTCGGCTGCTGCGAGTACCTCCCCAGCGACCCAAACTTTTTGTCCAGTCAAGTTACTCCTAAAAACCTAAAATGTTGTTTGAAGATAGTCTACCAAACACTAGGTCGGATAGAGTCCAAGGGCTTTTTTCGATAGTGCTAAAGCCAAGGCTAAGGATGTGTTCAACAGTGGACACCGAGTGGTCGATGCGAATAATCTCTGCGAACTTTGAAATGGCAGGAGCGATGCCGTTAGGCGTTAGCTTAATTTCTACGACGTCGGAAAGCTCCAAGGCAAGAAGCTGCGCCTGTTGAGCTAGTGTTCTCCGGTCAAGAATTACGTCGACCGAATTGAAACGGTACTCAGGTTCTTTGTATTTGTTGGCATAAAGCTTTGAAAGCTCGACTAAATCTGAGTCGTTATTTATTAGCAAGCCCGTTTGATTTAGACCAAAAATCCCGTAAGTGTCTATCGAGTCCAACGAACGAGCGACCGCTTGTGTGCCTGTAATTTGTGAAGTCAAAACAACTTCGTTGTGCAAGTTTTCAGAACCATACTCTACAACAATGTTCGAGTATGGGACGCCTGTTCCGTCGTCTGCAAAAGTAAATCCTTGCGCATTAGAAGACGCCCTCCTGTCACGAAACACAACCGAGCCTGCCTTTGAAATAAAGAACGAACCCGGCTCAGATTTTTCAATAGTTCTAAAGTAAGCCAAAGCGTTCGTGTTCTCTGGAATAGTGTCTGCCCCTAGCTCCATTGCGCCGACCTCAATGTCTCTTTGAGCTACAGGCCAAGCAAGTTCTGGCAGAGATAGAATCGTGTTTATTCTGTCGCCGCTTTGTTGCACGTCATTCGTTCTTGTAAAAATAAACTGACTCGCAAGTGAAGACGTTGCGTCTGAACACGCAACCGCAACCGTGCTGTCTCCGCTTGGTTCATAGAAAAGATTCCAGTCGTCAATCAAGCCGAAGAATTGAACCACCCCACCCAAGCTAATTCGAATTTGTCGCTTAGGGATAATCTGCCCTGCAAAAGGAGAGGCAGCGAACTCGGGGTCGAAGGTTCTGTCGTTGTTTAGAAATACAACGTTTGCAAGCCCTTGGTCATACTGGTCGAGCTGTCTGTTCTTGCCTCGTTGTATTGAAATGCTTTTGACCTTGGCTGTCACGTCGTAAAAGATAGCGCCTGACAACGGAAAGCTTGAGTTGTCTAGCAATCCTTTTGTCTCGCTGTCGAGCGTAAAAAACGGAGCAGTTGGCGAGGTTACGTTGAAACCAATTTCGACTAGTGGCGTAGGTACTGCCATTAGAGCGGACTCACAATAACTTGTCCGCCGCCTGTGACGTACTTAGCAACAGTGTTACCCAAAGACTTTCCAACCATCGCTAGAGACTGCGAGGTGTCCGCCTTGACGTTGATGTTTATCACAGTACCGACTGCGGCTTCAGGGCTTCCGCCTGCTGTCAAAGAGTTTCTGCTAGACCTGATTTCTGCCAAGGTAGTTTGAGCGGAAGCTCGTTGAGCAGCACTAATTGAAGCTAGGTTTGCATAGGCATTTGCTCCTGCAATCCTGTCGTCAAGATAACTAAGCACTCCTGCAACGTCGCTCGCTGAGTCAATGAGAATCCCAACTCCGTTTTTTATGTCGGAGGAAGCGCCCTGTGTGACGCCCGTGCCGAGTGAGCCACCGGGCATCGTTGCAGCATCAATCTCTTTTCCGACAGCGAAGCCTTTTACCTTCTCTAGCTTGGCTAGGAACTGGTCAAGAGTGCCACCAAGACCGCCAAACATTCCGTCCATATCTTCAATATCTTCTTGTAACTGAGACTTGATTCCAGACACCGAGTCGTGTAAAGCCACAGCAGCCTGCTCAAGGGCTTCGGCAAGCGTCGCTTGTTGTTGTACCAATGCGGCGCTCAAATCGCTCTGAGTGGTCGCATAGAGCTGCTCAAGAGCAGCAGTAGCCAATCCTTGCTTCTCGTAGATTTCAGCCGCTAAGGTATCCATCCCATTTGCCGACTCAGTTTCTAGTGCGTCAAATAGGTTCCGGAGGTTTTCTTTTGTCTCAGGAGTTGACTCAAGAATTGCACCTGCAAGCTCGTTCCCTGTCTCGACTCCTGCCGAAACAATTTGCTCAATAAATGTTTGTGTAAAGCCCTGCGACGCTAGGTCGGCAGACTTGGACAACAACCCCTTGGAAGCGTCCAGCTTGGCAGTCATTGAGCTAATAAGTCCATCGACAGACTTGTCTTCGCTGCTGTCGAACAAGCGCCCAACGTCGACCTCTACTGCTGAGCGGTATGCGTTGCGCAGCCTGTCTTGTGAACCTTGGACTATCGCTGCAAGCTTGTTGTCAAACTCCGTCTGTAGCCTCAGAATTGAATCGGCGTAATCCTGATTTGCCGTTGCAACCGTGTCGTTGTAATTCTTCTGCGCTGAAGCAAGCTGCTTTTGCGAGGACTTTATCATTGTTTGAACACGCTCGAAAGCAACATCTTTTGCACTTGGGCCTGTAGACACTCGGCTTGTTGATGGTGTGTTGTAAACAATCGGAACTCTAGGCCCCCACTTGTTACCGTCCCAAGTCATTGTGAACCAAACTTCTTCACCGGGTGCGCCGTAGAACGAGGTAAAGACTTGGCCCGGTCTTGGGTTGCCCGGCAAGCCCTTGTTCTGACCAGTAGGAGATGCTGGGATTAGCTCACCCGGAGCCATAATCTTGACCCCGGCCAAGCGAAGTGCCGCTTCCGTAGCTGCGTTTAGCTCGCCTGTTACTCCATCAAGCCTTAGATTGTTGAATCGGTTTAGCTCGCCTGTTGTTCCGTCAGTTGCCCTGTTGACTTCTCTTTGCTTGTTCACCATCCCGTTTAGGGAATTGACAAGTCCAGCAGTGGCAGCAGCAGCAGCAGCGATAATTATTGCTAGTCGAACATAAGGGTTTTTGCCGACTGCGGTGTTGAAAAGTATTTGAAGAACAGTGGCTACCTTTATCACTGCGTTTAGAGCGATGATGCCAGCAGACAGCCCAGCGATAACACCAATCATCTT
>Ga0306865_1000513_pt1 | contig 14675 bp, 11 predicted proteins | sample AntRauTorckE5431_FD_190441 | JGI IMG/M metagenome (GOLD analysis project Ga0306865, IMG submission 190441) | Saline lake microbial communities from Rauer Islands, Antarctica - Metagenome Torckler E5 #431 (v2) (version 2) | ecosystem: Environmental > Aquatic > Non-marine Saline and Alkaline >... | reverse complement strand
ACTTTTTTCATTCTTAATGAAAATGCAAAATACGATTCTAATCCAGAGTTTTCATTCCCTTACGATTACGAACATTATCGCTTAATGGACGATAAGGTAAAATCTGCAAACGTAGCTTACGAACAGTCGTATTTGCAGGCTTTCGCCAATAAAATTGATTTAAAAATAAAAGCCTTTTACTTTGGATTTTGGTCGCATCAGCGAAAAAAAGAAGCGTTGGATTTTCAAGATATTGTGGTTTTTGAGAAATGAGAAATTAGATTGTAGATATTATACAAAAGTGATTAGGTGACTTTAAGTCACCTAATCACTAACTCATTGTTTTCAATACTTTCAAAGTGTTATTTATACATAAATCTATAAGGTTTGCAGAAATTGTCAAAGAGCCAAAATCTTATCGAATCAACGTAAACGAACCAGATTTGGTCGTCGTTGCTGGACTTCCATTTTTGTCAGAAGCGGTAAATTCGATGAGATAAACATAAACACCTGGAGTAATTGCTTGACCATTCATAAAACCGTCCCAACCATTTGAGGCATCATCTGACCTAAATAACCGAGTTCCCCAACGGTCATAAATGACCATTTTAAATGCTTGAAATTCGCAATTGGCAAAGACCTGAAAAATGTCATTTCGTCCATCTCCATTTGGTGTAAATACATTTGGAATAAACGGTTCGCAAGTACAATTTTCTTTTTTGACTTCCAAAAATTGCGTCAAGCCGCCACATTGATTCGTCATTTCTAAAGTATAAATACCTGCATAGGTAATTACAAAAACGGTATCGCTTACGTCATTTTGTTCATAAAATGCTGATTCGCCAGACCACAAATACGTTCTTACCGTCGGTTGATACGCATTAAGTCTTAGAATTACATCTTGACAAATCGTTGTATCGGTCGGTAAATTTGGTACTAAAGAAGTTAAAACGTCAACGAAAACAGAATCTGAAGCAGGACAACCATTTTCATCTAAAATATCAACGGTGTAATTTCCTGCGTCTCCAACTAATAGCGTACCATCAGTTGAGCCATCTGACCACAAAAATGTTCCTACGCTGCTTAAATCTGGCACTAAGATAATCGGATCGCCATCACAAACCACTGTATCCTTACCCAATTCCACAAACGGCGTTGGATGAAAATCAATATAAACGGAATCTGAAACTACACAATAAATAGAATCCGTCAAAGTCGCCACATACATTCCTGTTGTGCTAATATTTTGAGTTGTATCGGTTGAGCCATTCGACCAAAAAATACTTTGCATATTGGGAATAGTTGCCGAAATATCGGTGGTTTCGTCTGGACAAAGCGAAACGTCTTGCGTAATCGTGACCGAAGGCGGTGCTTGCAATTGTACCGTAATCGTATCGGTGCTAATACAACCGGCTTCCGCAATAATATCTACCCAATATTGTCCAGGTTGGGTAATCAAAATCGAAGATCCAGTCGCTCCAGTATTCCAAGTGAAAGAAATCGCAAATTCTGGTAAAACATTAGACGATAAGATAAAACTTGTACCTTGACAGACCGTTGTATCGCCTTTTAAATCGGCAACTGGATAAATCACTTGAACGGTATCCGAATTAACACAGCCAAAAGTATCCGTAATTTCGACCCAAACCTCGCCTTGTTGTCCTGTCGTAAAAGTTGAATTTATTGAGCTATCTGACCATTCGTAAGTCGTGAAAGGTTGAGTTACATCAAACGTTACGGTTTGACCTTGACAGATTGCGGTATCGCTTCCTAAATCAACTTGCGGATCAAGTACATTTACAAAAACCGTATCCGCCAAAGTACAATTATACAAAACCGTTTCGACGGAATATTCGCCCGATTGAGTTACATTCAAAAAGCGATTTGTACTACCATTATCCCAAACAAAAGCAGTTGCATTCGCTCCCGCATCTAATTGCAACGGCAAATCTGCCGCACAAATCGTCCTATCTTCCCCTAAATTCAAAGAGCTATAACTGGAAAAATAACCGTATTCAGAGCTTTGTCCAATGGCATTTAAAATACCTAAATGAAATAAACCAGAGGTGTTTTCAATCGTATTACTACTACCGACCGTTGCTTGTGCAGTGGTTAAATCGACCTTTGCACCAACCCAATTTGGATTCCCAGGAATTGGAAAAAAGTTAGCCGCCTGTAAAGGTGAAGCCAAGCCATTGACCAAAAAATTACCTTCATTTCCGACCGTTGTCGCAACCAAAATCGTAAATGTTCCAGAACTTGTTCGCACAAAACCGACTTTGTCCGATCCCGTACATTCTATTGGTGGCAACAAAGCGTCTCCTATTTCCGCAGCATGTCCCGAAAGATGTAAAACATAAATTGGCTTATCGGAAGTTATATAAATTGCATCTCCTACAATGCTATGGGATTGAATTTGACCAGCATTAAGGTTAAATGTAGTCGCAGTATTTCCATTTAAATAATAGGTTGTATTGTCCTCAGTTGCCACGATATAAACCCGCTCACTCGTTGCCCAACCTTTAATGGCAATATATTCTGTTCCCAAAATATTGACTGGAACAATCTGATCACCAATCAAATCCCACGCACCACTATTAAATAAAGAATCATCACTATGCGTTACCGCAATTGGTTTATTGGAAGTAATCTTTGATCCTGCCAATGTTGCGGCAGCAGCCGTATTCGTACCAACACAAGAGAAAGTTTCGCCTTTATTTAGGACAATATTAAAAGGAATGCCAGCCAGATGACCAACAATATCGTCATTAGGAATAATCGTAACGGTTGTATTATTTTCTGTTGCCACAATATCAAAAGCAGGTGTTCCAATTTGATTCGGAAACGAATTTTGACCTGGTAAATAGAAAAACTGCCCCAATGCACTATTACCTTTTAATGGGAAAATTTCAGGATTATTCGAATTCGCCACTTCATAATAAGCCGTAATCGGCTGTGTAGATTGTATTTGAATTCCCTTATTCAAAACCGTATTGGCAGGTTGATTTTCTACCAATATCTTGAAGGGCGTTAAATTAGCAGAAACCGTTGTATTTGCAGGAACGGTTAGCGTTAGGTTAACGCCACCAATATTGCTGGGTTGTGTGATTGTAACTACTGCGGCTTGATTTTGTGCCGTTACTCTCAAAAATATAGGATCATCACCATGCCCTGCATCTACTTCAGGAGCAACAAACCAAAACTCTGTATCTGCTTGACCATAGGACAAGCCACAAACGATTAAAAGTAATAAAATGCTTAGCGTAATTTTTTTCGTCATAATTATCATCTTGAACTATAAAGGTATAACATTCGATTTTTTATTGATGTATTTTAACTCCATTGACGGGTAGTTTGGTATAAATATGACAAAACAAAAAAAACACTGAGCCTGTAACAGACTCAGTGTTTTTAATGAAAAAAAAATAATTTTATTTAGGTGAAGACTATCTAACTCCGTATGACGGACTATTGTTAATCAGATAGTCGTTATATTCTGTAACGATGTTATCAACATATTTGTAACTGTACCCTTTTTGTCCAACTTTTACTTTTAATGCAGGATAGTCTGCTACCAAACCTTGTAAGACTCCTTTGTAGTTTCCAGTACTTAACTCGATTGTTTGACCATCTTTTTCTACAAAATAACTGTGTGAAAATGCTTGAGATGAAGCACGAGTTTCGACATAAAAGTTATATAAACTAATCGTACCATTAATTTGACGCTCAACCAAAACTTCTTTTGGCCCGAAAGGAACTGGAGAAACTGCCATTTCCTTTTTTACATATTCGATAACTTGATTATCGTAAGTTTTTGTAGCTGCATTGTATTTAGGGAAAATGAAGCTATAAGCTACAACTTCTTTAGCTTTGTAAATTGTGCTGGTACCGTTATTATCAATGAATTTTACTTTCATCTCGTTTAATATTGGACCTGCCATCTCAATTGTACCTTCTAATGTTTGACCATCTTCTAAGATGACAGAACCTTCGTAAGTTTTTGCTGTATTATTTGCGAAAGCAGCAACTGAAAAAACCATTAATAATAGAGAGAAAACTGTAGTTGTGAAATTATTCATTGTAGTTATTTTTTCGGTGTGTATTTTTAGTATGATTCAAATATGCAAGGGCTTATAGCTTTTTTATTTTTATTTTCGATTAGAGTGTGACACGTTTAGTTTTAATATTTTGATAACAATGTATAGATTTGCTAATAACTTAACTAAATTATTGTGACACCATTTTAGTGATTTTATGGTAGTATTTAATAAAAATTAAAAGAAATGTTTCTATAAATTAAAAAAGCGGCATTGCCGCTCTTAAAATGAATCATTTGCACTCCTTATAGTATCTGGTTTTAAAATAGATTTCAACTCCTTTACATTCGGAATATATCCTTTCATAATAATTTTATTATCGATAATTAGTGCAGGGATTTCTACAATATTAAATCGTAAAAAATCTTCTACTTCTTCAAATTGCTCAACTTCTACTTCAAGATTTAACTCCTTAATTGCTTTAGTAAGGTTTCTAACTAATTCCCTATATTTTGAGCTACCAATCCCCAGTATTTTAATATTCCGCATAATTTTTTGTTTAATCATCTATTTTAGAAAATTGCAGCTGCGTATTTTTTTACCACAATTAAAGTTAATCTTTCAAATATTCTGAATCGCTACATTATTAATACCAATAGATATTCCTATCTTACCTTTATGAACGTACACCAAAAGTACAAGTACGAATAAGTACTACCAATGATTTTTATCATCATTTGTTTTTGATAAAGACTAATTTTAAAGAAACAGATAAAAAATGGAATATTCTGAGCAACGGTTAAGGCTTGAAGCGATTTTCGATACCGTTATAGATGGCATTATTACGATTAGTAAAAGAGGATTAATCGAAACGATTAATCCTGCGGCAGCAGAATTATTTGGCTACGACGAAGCCGAAGTTGTCAATCAAAATATAAAAATTTTGATGCCAGAACCTTATCATGGCAAACATGACGGCTATATTCATAATTATCAAACGACGGGCGAGCGGAAAATTATTGGCATCGGACGAGAAGTTTTGGGAAAACGAAAAGATGGTTCAACTTTCCCTTTTTTCTTAAGCGTTAGCGAAGTTAAATTTGAAGATAGAACCATTTACACAGGCATTATTCATGATATTTCAGAACTCAAAAAGGCAGAAACCGACCTCAAAGAAAGCCAGAACCAACTCAATGCGATTATTGATAATGCCGTTGATGGCATTATTACCATTGACGAACGAGGTCGAATGCAAATCGTGAATCCTGCGGCAGCTGGTTTATTTGGTTATAAAGTGGAGGAATTAGTTGGGCAAAACGTCCACGTCATCGCTCCGACTCCGCACCGTGAAAAACACGATGGTTATATTGAGAAATATCTGGAAACGGGCGAACGTAAAATTATCGGTATCGGTCGGGAAGTGATTGGCTTGCGGAAAGATGGTTCGACTTTTCCGTGTATGTTGAGTGTGAGTGAGATTGATTTTGGTGATAGAAAGTTATTTGCGGGTTTAATCCACGATTTGACGCAACGAAAAGCAGATGAAGAACGCATCAAAACGCTCAATACGGAATTAGAAAAAAGAGTAGAGGAACGCACCGAAAAATTGGTGGAAGTCGTCAATAAATTATTATTAACCAATGACAATTTAAAGCGAGAAATTCAGGAACGAAAAGTCGTGGAAGCAGCGCTTCAGCAATCACAAATAGAGGTCAAAAAAGCATTGGAAAAGGAAAGAGAATTGAATGAATTAAAATCCCGATTCGTCTCGATGGCTTCGCATGAGTTCCGAACGCCTTTGAGTACTATCCTAACTTCTGCCTCATTAATCGGTCGCTACACCGCCCCAGGAACGGAAGAGAAACGAGAAAAACACATCAACCGAATTAAATCCGCAGTCGGAAATTTGACAGGAATTTTGAATGATTTTTTATCTTTGAGTAAATTAGAAGAAGGTCGTTTTGAAAATGTCCCGCAAACTTTCGATTTAAAAGAATTGGTTTTGAAAACGGTTGACGAAATCAAAATGCTTACCAAACCGAATCAAGATATTATTTACCATCACGAGGGTACGACCGAAGTATTTTTGGACATAAAATTCACTCGAAATATTTGTATCAATCTTTTGTCTAATGCGATCAAATATTCAGAAAAAGATATTTTTATCAATACCGAAATTACAAAAGAAACGATAAAGATAACGGTCAAAGATCAGGGTATTGGTATTCCAAAAGAAGAACAGGAATATTTATTTACTCGATTTTTTCGTGCCAAAAATGCCATAAATATTCAAGGAACGGGCTTGGGTTTAAATATCGTTCGGAAATATTTGGAATTAATGAACGGCACCATTACTTTTGAAAGTGAACTAAACGAAGGAACGATGCTCATTATCATTTTTTCTTTGAATTAATTAAAATTAAAAATTCAAATACGAATTTTAAATATAGCGACTAAAAAAATAAAATGAAAAAAATATTATTAGTAGAAGATAATTTAGAAATACGGGAAAATACCGCTGAAATATTAGAGCTGTCAGGCTACGAAGTGATAACAGCAGAAAATGGAAAAATTGGGGTTCGATTAGCAAAACAAGAAATTCCTGATTTGATTATTTGCGATATCATGATGCCAGAATTAGATGGTTATGGTGTTTTGAGAATCTTGAATCAATCGCCTGAAACTGCTACTATTCCTTTCGTTTTCTTAACGGCAAAAGCCGAAAAAAGTGATTTCCGAAGAGGCATGAATCTCGGCGCAGACGATTATTTGACTAAACCATTTGAAGATGTCGAACTGATGGAAGTCATCGAAATGCGACTCAGAAAAAGCGAACAACTCAATAAAACGTTTGAAAATAACGAACAAGGTTTACGGACTTTTATCAATGAAGCACGAGGCGTTCAGGAATTAGCGGCTTTGTCCGAAGATAGAGAAATTCGTCATTACCGCAAAAAAGACCTTATTTTTCATGAAGAAGGTTATCCAAAACAGGTTTATTTTATTAATAAAGGAAAAATAAAAACCTGCAAAACCAATGACAATGGACGAGAATTTATCGTTTCGCTACACGGTCAAGGCGATTTTATTGGCTATTTGGCCATGCTTCAAAATACAACTTACGTCGAAAATGCGATTGCGTTGGAAGATACCGAAGTCAGCATTATTCCGAAAGACGACTTTTTTACGCTCCTGCACAATAACCGGGACGTAGCGAATCGCTTCATCAAATTATTGGCGAGCAACGTCATCGAAAACGAACAACGCCTTTTAGAATTGGCTTATAATTCCGTCCGAAAACGAGTTGCAGACGCACTTTTACGCCTACAAGAACGCTACAAAGAAGAAGACAAAAAATTCTTTACCATGGCTGTTCCTCGGGACGATTTGGCGAGTATGGTCGGCACAGCAAAGGAAACCGTTATCCGTACTTTATCCGATTTCAAAGCCGAAGGTTTGATTGAAGTCCACGGTAGTAAAATTACGATTAAGAAAACGGAGGAATTGGAAATGATGTTGAATTAGAAAAGGAAAAGAGTTGAACGTTTTAAAAACGTTCAACTCTTTTTTTTATTTCAAAATGACAACAAATCAATGCAATAATTACTCTATTTTATTACTTATTATTTTTCTAAAAAGCATAACTAAAACAGCACTAAATAGAAAAACAAATATTAATGAGCCTACTAATGATGAAATAATTTTCCATCCTTGATTGAACTCTAAGCTCTCAATAAATATTTTTATAGACCATATTAGCATTGGAATGATAAAAAATAAAGAAACAGAAGATAATAATAAAAATTTTGACTTATCCATAATAAAATAATTAAAGAGAGAATTAAACAATTGGGCTGATTGAAGACGCACATCTTCATTAGCCACCAAAAAAATGTTACGACAGATGTTAGCAAACGTCCTTTTTATTTTTCCATTCCATTCGTATTCTACTAATAAAAAATAAAATTCCGCCACTTGCTAATAAAATATGAATTATTTCTACTTCATCGGGTATAAAAAAAAGAGTTACAACTAAAAAAATTATCCCGGTTACATATAAAAAAAGGGTTTTCCTGTAAAAATAATTTTGAACCACAAAAAACACGAATTATACACGTCAAATTTTTTATAAGAAAACCCTTTATACAAAAAGCCCAATATGTTTAATATTGAGCTTTTTGAAAAAAAATAATATTTTATTTTATAATAAACTCACTTTCACTTCCACCAATTCCCTTCAAAATCAACTTATCCCAACTCTTCGGCAACGTCGGTGTAAATTTCTGTTCTACGCCATTGTCATTAATATCCAAACCGCCAAAACCATTCAAAAGTGTTTGCAAAACGCCACCTGCACCAGTTGCGAAGTACGGATTTGTACCGCCAGCAGTTTCTGAAAGTACGCCAAACGGTGGCACTTGATTCGGCTGATACGAATGACTAAACATACCGTAAGCCTTTTCGGTTTCGCCCATTCGAGCGTATAAAGTTGCCAAAACCGATAAACCCATTGCGGGCCCATCTTTTGCCATGCGAGGTTCGTAATATTTTAAATCCTTTAGAATTTGTTCTTTTGTATTCACGATATTCATTGGGTAAGCCAACAAATTCACATCGCCTTGTTTAATCGTTGCACCGTTGTAAGTAGCATTTTCACGAGTTGTGCCGTCTGGAAATTTTAGAATCGGAATATTATTCGCAACGTGTAGCCAATCTTCATTTGGCGTAATGCCCAACACTTTTGCGGCATCATTTGCGTAACGCAAAACCGTAATCGCCATGCCGTTCGTGTAAGCATTATTATCAATATTTTCTTCCCATTCGTTCGCTCCGATGACGTTATTAATATCGTATTTTCCTGCTCCGTTGCGTTCTACTCGGCTACACCAAAATTCCGCAATTTCCTTCAACATCGGATAACCACGAGTTTTTAGCCATTCTTTATCTTTTGTAACTTGATAATATTTCCAAGCTGCCCATCCAATATCGCCAGAAATATGATGCTGAAAAGGGCCAGTCAAAGCCCAAACAGGCGTATCTTCCGAACCTTCTGCGGACGATTCCCACGGAAACATTGCACCATCATAACCATGCGAAAAAGCGTTCTGTTTAGCAGCTTCAAGGCGGTCAAAACGGTATTCCAAAATAGATTTTGCAATGTCCGGTTGTAGCATTAATAAAGGCGGAAACATCCAAATTTCAGTATCCCAAAATACGTGACCGTTGTAACCCAAACCCGATAAACCCATAGGCGACAAACTCAAAGCCGTACCTTTTCGAGCAAAAGAATACAAATGATAAATCATCGAATGCACGTTTTTTTGTGCTACCACATCACCTTCGATGATGATGTCCGATTTCCACAATTCTGCCCAAGCAGCTTTATGTCGCATCAATAATCTTTCCGTTCCTTCCAAAGCTGCGTAAATCGTCAACCGCTCGGCTTCATTCAAAGGGTCGTTATAAGTTGCAGAAGAAACCGTTGAACCAACGATACTAAATTTATACGTTTCCCCAGCTTTTAGATTTTTATAAAACTTCGTCAAATGACGGTTATAATCCCAATCTTCGTGAATCAAATCTGGTTCGCTGCCGTGTTTTTCATTAAAAACAAAGGAAACCGAAGCGGCGAGATTTAAACGACCAGACGGACTTTTTCCCATCGAAGTCATCAACGGAATTTTGACGTGGGGACGGTCAATTTCTGCGTACAAATTCCGAACATCTTGCAAGTGTGTCGGTGCTTCGATAACCGCCATTGGCTGAATTTGGCAAGCCTTTTTTGCTGTAATTTCCACAATCGTCAAAGCCGTGTAAGGCAAGTGTCGCAACGACATCATCGTGTGTTTCACGCTTACTTTATTCCCAACATCAAAAGTCGTAATTAATTGTGCGTTTTGCATGTCCAAAACCTGACGATAATTCGTCGTCGTTTTTTCGCTGACAAACGTACTATCCACAATCATATCCATATTGACATGATTGAACGTTTTTAGAATATTGGAAACTCGCCCACGTTGATAATAATCATACGCACCATTCAAAACGACATCTTGAACGTGCATCGGTTTAGTGGACGATACCAAGCCAACCATACCGTTAGCAAGGGTTACACCGTAATAATTATTCGGATCAATATCTTTGGCTTCGATGTGCCAACCCGATTTTGAATAATCTTGTGCCGTGCTTAGCGTCTGCAAAGTCATTATTGCGATAAGCAAAAAGAGTAATTTTCTCATAATTTAGTTTTAATTTTTTATTCAAAGTAAGGACGAAATTTAGGAATTTATATTGACTATCGAGTAGATGTTTGAAAGTTCTACATAAATTTGGCAAGATTTACCTGCATTATATCAATAGTAGGCTGTACAATCAAGCTAAATAAGTTCCTTAACTTTTTAACTATCAAATTTCCGTTCAACTGTTATCCTTTGAATTATAATTGTGAAAATTTGATACTACCTAATTCTGCTACATCATAAATACTTTTAGTCTATAATGCAGTAGTGTAGTCGCTTTTTGTAAATTGAGATTCCAATTTTAGGATTTTAATAATCTTTTTTGTAAATTGAAACATCAACAGTAAAAGTGAATTTTTTTTTAATATTTTATGCAACAAAAAGTTGAGGAACTTTTTTATTATTTTGTACAACCTAGACCTAGGCTGTACAATCAAGCTAAATAAGTTCCCTAACTTTTTAACTATCAAATTTCCGTTCAACTGTTATCCTTTGAATTATAATTGTGAAAATTTGATACTACCTAATTCTGCTACATCATAAATACTTTTAGTCTATAATGCAGTAGTGTAGTCGCTTTTTGTAAATTGAGATTCCAATTTTAGGATTTTAATAATCTTTTTTGTAAATTGGAACATCAACAGTAAAAGTGAATTTTTTTTTAATATTTTATGCAACAAAAAGTTGAGGAACTTTTTTATTATTTTGTACAGCCTAACCTAGACCTAATAGTACAACAGCACTAAAAATTAATTTTAATTTCATGATTTTTAATTTTAAGAATTAAACACTGTTTTATTTAAAGTAGGTCAGTATTTTCCTAATAATGAGTAAAAATCAAATAAATCTAAGGTGGAATCCTTCCGAAGATTACAAGAATCTTGTAATTTTTCATAATTTTACATTTTAAGAATTAAACAATTGGGCTGATTGAAGACGCACATCTTCATTAGCCCTTTTTAATGTGAATAAAAAGACTTTATATCAAAGCACAGATACATAGCAATAGCAATATATTGAACTCAAATAATTTTCTAAAACTTAGTACTTTTGACTTTTAGCTCTCTTTTATTTTTTTACTTTTTAAATATTTTGATAGCCACAGGAACTATCGGAGAATTTCACTTTTACATTTTTAGAAATGTAGGAAATTCGGGTAATGATTGTGAAAGGGAAGGATAATATTTTTCGTGATTCACAATTATTATTAATTGATGGTAAACTAAAATCCTAATTTTTAATTCAGAAAATTGAATTAAACTATAATTAATTGACAATCAATTAATTATAGTTTTTTATCAAAAATCAAAATCAAAAATTGTGTAGTAGACTTGTTAGCCTTGTGCCTGTCTGAATTTGAGCTTATAATTCCATAAACCCGCAGCTACACCAAGTATTTTATTTTTTAATTCTTTTAATTTTAGACGGCTTTTGTTTTTTAATATTCTAAAAATTTTCATTCCCCCAATAGAATGCTCTACGAAAATACGTTTTCGAGCTACTACTTTATTCCATTGTTTTTCTATTTCCGTTAATTCAGGCTCAGGGTTTTTCTTGCTTTTTCTCGGCTTTTTATGTCCAATAAAAACTTCCATAAAATTATAATCTTTTTCAAAGCCCACAAAGCCTAAATCTAGCAAAATTCGTTTAGTTCTAAACCAATCTTTTTCAGGCGGAAATTCCTTTTTTAAAATAGCATAATCTACATTTTTTCCGGGATAATAATTACTCAGATAATAAATATATCGATTTCGGTCAGACATACATAATCCAATGTCCGTATGTGTCTTCTTTTTACCGCTATAGTCTTCTTTTTGAGCTTGATAAGTACTCGCTCGTTCTTTAGGGTTTTCAAAGCCATCTATTATTAATTCTTCTACATTTTCTGTCGCTTTTTCAAAATCTTCTACTGTTTTAAATTCACGAGCTGGCATCATCTTTTTTTTTTCTAAAGTTAGTTCCAATAAAGGCAAATATTTTGTAAAATAATTATGTGCCGTTGCCCCTGACATTTTGAATACAAAACCTAAACTATCCCATACTAAATCGTTCTTTTTTTGAAACAACAAAAAAAATAATACCTCCTCTAATGTTTCTAATTTTGCACGTTCTTCAGGAAGTAAAATTTTTGAAAGATATTCTTCGTAATTTTTACCATTTTGCACTTTATATTCCAAAGTAAAATCGGTCAATAATGCTGTAAAAGTTGCTTTATCGTATCCTGTTGTACTTTTAAATTGACGCTCGTTTGTAATTTCTACTAAATATGACATATGATTTTTTTACAAAGAAACGGCTTTTTTGCGTTTTTTCAAAGGCTAACAAGTCTAGTTATAAATTAGATTTATTTGAAATATTTTTATCCGATTTCAAAGCAAAGGGTTTAATTGAAATTCATGGTAGCAAAATTACGATTAAGAAAACGGAGGAATTGGAAATGATGTTGAATTAGAAAAAAAGGGTTGAACGTTTTTGAAGCGTTCAACCCTTTTTTTAATTTAATTTCAACTTTTATTCTCCTTCTTCAATTTGATAAATATGAATATCCGTACTCACAACTGAAAACAACACATTTTCATCAAAAACAACCGCATTACCTCTAAAAGCAGAAAATTGAATTGATTTTTGATTGACATCTTTAATAATGCTACTTAAATCAAATTCTCCATCATCTTTTATAACCAAAACATCACTTTTGACAATTTCGCCTTTAAGTGGGTCTGTTGCATTATTTCTACTAAAATAAGTAATTAAAATAACGCCAAGTTCATTATTTGGGTCAGCTTCCCATTTTAATAAATTAGTTGTATTCCGTTGAATTGTCATGCTTTGAGGCGCACCAAGTTTTCCAATTTGAAGCTTTTTAGGAACATAGAATGAAAAATCTTCACTTGTAGATGAATTTTCCAAAGTAAATGAAAAATTATTTCCAAATGCTTGTTCAAATTCAGCTTCCTTAACCCAAACCATGTTATCCGAAGTCGTAGAACTATAATCACCCATAGGCAATTTTACAGTCAAATCTTCTGGAAATTTTCCCATTAAAGAATAAGCGTCATTTGAATTAGCAGTACTAAAAGTTCCCCAATTTCCATTTGCTTGTAAAGCAATATTAAAATCTTTACGAGAAGATAAAGTAATAATTCGCTCTTTTTGTGCATCTGTTAAATCAAAAGAATTCAAATCTAAATCATAAATAGATACGGCTTCAGGTATTTCTACACTATTCGTATCCAACTCTAAAGAAACTACATCTTTACAAGATGTAAACGCAATTAGGACAACGCCTAAGCCTAAAATGATTTTATTAAATTTCATAATTATATTTTTTATTGACAAGGTCCGACAAAGCCTGACGGGTCTCGCTGATTAATAAATAATGGACTGTTACCACAATTTGGTACAAAACCCGAAGGCATTGTTTGCATTGTGTACCAACGCCAACAAGTACTGCCATTTTGCGGCTGTGGTTGAGGTTGACAATTAATATCACCTTCTATAAAACGAACAACGGCAGTATATTCACCACTTTCAGGAACTCTAATATTTCCGCAGCCATCTGAAAAAGGACTAAAAGATATGTCAGAACTTTGATAACCTAACGTACTGGAATAATTAAATTGTGGTGCTACATTAGATGTAATATCAACAGTAACGTTTGTATTCGTAACTCCATTTACACCATAAGCTAATTTTAAAGGAGTACTATTAGTCCAACAGTTGAAGTTAGTTTCTGGCGTAGTAAATGATGCAGCAACCAAGGTGGTGGTGTAGGAGCAGGATCACATTAACTATAAAGTAAAATGCTAAAACCTAACATTATAAATCCTAAAATTCTTTTTACAATCATAATTTGTATATTTTATAATTAGTATTAAATGTTGAAATAAACCATGATAGAAAAGAATAATCAGGGGGACGATAATATAAATATCGCCTACTGAAATTTGGTACGAGTTGATTAATCGTATTAAATTTCATAATTTTACATTTTAAGAATTAAACAATTGGGCTGATTGAAGACGCACATCTTCATTAGCCCTTTTTAATGTAAATAAAAAGACTTTATAGCAAAGCACAGATACATAGCAATATATTGAACCTCAAATAATTTTCTAAAACTTAGCACTTTTGACTTTTAGCTCTCTTTTATTTTTTTACTTTTTAAATATTTTGATAGCCACAGGAACTATCGGAGAATTTCACTTTTACATTTTTAGAAATGTAGGAAATTCGGGTAATGATTATGAAAGGAAAGGATAATATTTTTTGTGATTCACAATCCTTATTAATTGATGGTAAACTAAAATTATATCAAACTTTTGTAAAATCCTAATTTTTAATTCAGAAAATTGAATTAAACTATAATTAATTGATAATCAATTAATTATAGTTTTTTATTAAAAATAAAAATCAAAAA
>Ga0306865_1000512_pt1 | contig 14690 bp, 11 predicted proteins | sample AntRauTorckE5431_FD_190441 | JGI IMG/M metagenome (GOLD analysis project Ga0306865, IMG submission 190441) | Saline lake microbial communities from Rauer Islands, Antarctica - Metagenome Torckler E5 #431 (v2) (version 2) | ecosystem: Environmental > Aquatic > Non-marine Saline and Alkaline >... | reverse complement strand
TTGATAATATAATTGGCGTAAAGCCCATTTTATTTTTTCATCGTTTGAAATGATAAATGCCGTTGTATCTGTTCCTGCGATAATTTCGGAAAATTGAACCAATCCCCACGTTTCGGGAGCGTGCATGGCAATATAACCTTGTGGCGACCAAACCCAATTTTTTTCGGGCAAATTTTTACCGTTTTTGTCCTTTTGCTTTTGATAATCGCCATTGGAAATATCCATATCCCAATTTACACGAGAGAAATTCACCCGCCACTGTACACCCTCTTTAGGTCGATAATTTTGCGGAGTCATTTCTTCCAAAACTGCCCACGGAATCGCAATTTCGACAGTCCAAAAACTATCTATATCGGTCGGATTATTCAGCGTGCCATTGATAGAAACAGCGGTTTTCAAACCTTGAATATCCCATGAATCCAAGACCTTCGGCAAACCATCTTCTCGATACGGACGCAATAACATCAAATCCCAAACCGTATTCAACGCATTGATTTCAAACTCATAATAATTGTGCGTATCACCGTCTGGATCAAGAAATATTTCAAAGTCATTGTCATAAAAAATAACGGCATCACGCTCCGTCAGTTTTCCCCAAATATGCGGTTCTTCGAGGTACGCACCGAAGTAAAAATAGTCATCATCCCACAACATTTTAACATTTGTTTGAAAAGATGGACGTGGTTTTAAGTTACCTTCAATGTCTTGAAAATCGTTTGTCGGCAGCGTATTTTTCCAAATCGTTTCGTTTAATTTTCCATCAATTTGGATAGGGTTATTTGTTTTGTAACAAACGTAAGTCGTTGGTTTATAACTAATTGAGTGTTGATAATTAATTTTTTCGGTCGTTTGAGACTGGCAATAAAAAAAAGTAAAAAGTGCGAATATTGATAATATAAACTTTATTTGCATAGACTTTATTGGTGTTGATTCGTATTGTAATTTTGTTTGAATTGGTATTTTATAAATCAAAAAAACCTATGGAATTTTCAAATTTCCATAGGTTCAGACATTATGCTCCCAATTCCAAAAACGCTTTTCTCCGAATCGCCATTAGCATTGCGTCATATTCCACAGGGATTTTTTTACCAGCGATAATCAAAGATTTTGCTCGTCCGTCAATGGTTTGAAAGAACCAGCTGACAATATCCTCGACGGCATCTTTGACCCCAAAAGTGAGGAAAATTTTGATGGTTTCGACAAAGCCGATTTGATGCCCTCGATGTTCCTCTTGCATCACCAAAAAAGCTCCCGTATTGGGAATATTAAAGCTTTCGCCAAAAGTCAACCAACGATAATACGTCCCAAACATATCGTATTTTAATTCCTTATCATTGGTGACAATCTCAATCCGTAATTTATCAAATGCAAAAATAGCATCAGTTTGCCGAATTTTATCGTCCAACGAAAGTGTAATTTTACCATTAAAATAATGCTCTATTTTTTCGGAAAGGCTCTGAATCTGTTGAAAACGCTCGGTTGCCATTTCAGAAATTGTTTCATCTTCAAAATGTTGAAATTTATCAGGATGATATTTTGACATTAATTTTTTCCGCTCCTGCTTGAATTTATCAGGCGATAATTTCTCCAAACGTACACCAAAATACTTTTCAACTAATTTTTGTTCTTCAAGGTTGATTGCTTTATCCATGATTTTTTTTCAAGTATCACTACTCTCCAGAGTGGTGTAAGATTTAATTTTTTCACACCACTCTGGAGAATGATGGTACTAAAATGGGCTCGCAAAACGCAAGTCCTGCAATAACGTTTCGTCCGTCAAGGTATTTAAAAAAGTTAATAAATTTGCTTTTTCAGTATCGGAAATCGAAATCCCATTGGCTAAAATTGGCGAAAGGGTAGGAGCGGCATTAATCCCCGTTCTATAATATTCGATAACGTTAGCCAAGGTTTCAAAACGCCCATCGTGCATATAAGGTTTTGTTTTGGCAATATTTCGCAAACTCGGCACCCGAAATTTGCCTAAATCATCGGCACGATTCGTAATGTGTTTTCGCCCTTCATCGCCAGAATTATTGATGGACAAACCATTATTAATATACTCATTATTGGTAAATAAGGGTTCGGTATGGCAATCCGAACAATGTTCTATAAATAAGCTATAACCACGTTCTTCTGCTTCTGTAAATGTTGTTTCGTTGCGTTTAAACTGGTCATATTTTGAGTTTTCGGAAACGATAGCCCCCGTAAATTGTGCCAACGCATAAAATAAATATTTACTATTGATTTTATCAATATCAAATACTTTTTTGAACGATTTTGAATACTGTTTATGTGTATTTAATTTAATTAATAATTCCAGTAAAGGTTGGTTCATTTCCACCTCATTTATAATCGCATTGAAGGGAATTAACTCAATATGATTGCCGCCGCCGTCCCAAAAAAATGCGGGATACCAACGGTTATTAAAGAGTGCAGGAGAGTTACGAGTCCCCATTCTTCCTTCAAATCCTTGACTTAAATCATGGTCAGCGTGTGCGAAAGCGACCGCTTGTTGATGACAACTGGCACAAGAAATTGTGCTATCCAACGATAAAATCGGGTCATAAAATAAAGCTCGACCCAACCCAAAACCGTCTTTCGTCAAAGGATTTTTCGTAAAATTATAAACTGGCTCACCAAATTCTGGCGGATTATAACCCAGCGGCATTTCGCCTTTATCAATGTCATAATCATCGCAACTTGCGAAAGTGAGGAGTATTAGTACTATAAATATTGATTGATTCATTTATTCATCGTTTGTGTATTTTTGAAAATAAAAGGAGCACGGATTTGACAGATTACAAAACGGATTAAAAACGATTTTAAAAATCTGTTAAATCCGTTTTGTAATCTGTTCAATCCGTGTTCCTTTTACTAAGTCAAAAAAGAAAAGGAGCACGGATTTGACGGATGGAAACGGATTAAAAACGATTTTAAAAACCCCGTTAAATCCGTTTTATAATCCGCCTAATCCGTGTTCCTTTTACTAAGTCAAAAAAGAAAAGGAGCACGGATTTGACAGATGGAAACGGATTAAAAACGATTTTAGAAAATCTGTTAAATCCGTTTTATAATCCGTTCAATCCGTGTTCCTTTTACTAAGTTAAAAAAGAAAAGGAGTACGGATTTGACGAATGGAAACGGATTAAAAACGATTTTAAAAATCTGTTAAATCCGTTTTATAATCCGCCTAATCCGTATTCCTTTTACTAAGTCAAAAAAGAAAAGGAGCACGGATTTGACAGACGGAAACGGATTAAAAACGATTTTAAAAATCTGTGAAATCCGTTTTATAATCCGCCCAATCCGTGTTCCTTTTACTAAGTCAAAAAAAGAAAAGGAGCACGGATTTGACAGATGGAAACGGATTAAAAACGATTTTAGAAAACCCGTTAAATCCGTTCTATAATCCGCCTAATCCGTGTTCCTTTTACTAAGTTCACAATCAAAAAAAGTTAATCATTATGAACGTGGTGAATCATAAAAATATCTTTATAATTCTCTGCAATGATTACAGATGCAGCATTTGGACTCATAATGATTGGCGTTGCCGTAATATCTAAATCTACGGGACTTTTGAAAAATTCCGCAAAATTAACCATGAAGTGAGCCGTTGAAGTCGAACTATTCACAACGATAGGCGAACCGGCTGGAACACCTGCTACTACGGTTTTTACATTATCGGCATTCCAAGTGAAACCGCCAATATGGTAACGGAAATCAGTCGTATCTTGAACTGTTCCTTCCATTTTCATAAAAACATAACCCATATTCCAAGACCAAAACATACCGTTTTCGACGGCTAAAGCACCTTCTTGAGCGCCTGAAACATTGCTGGTGCTATCTACGCCAATTGTGAAAAATACTTGGGTATATTCGTTGTTGGGAATATCCGATAATTCTAATTTTAAACTTTCAGTATTCGTCGCATCAACGAGATGATAAGTATTTGGGACATCATACCATTCGCTTCCACTTGTATTTGCTAATGTCACATTACTAATATAATACAATAATTTACTTGGTTTAATGACATCGCCATTTGCAATCGTATATTCGTTTCCAATCGTAAAAGCATTGTCATTGAATACATTTTCAAACTCTAAAGTGACAGTTCCTGATTCTGCTGTTGCGGTGTCGGGATTACATGAAGTAATGAATAATCCGCCCGAAATTAATAAAGCAAAAATTACTAATTGATAAATTTTCATTGTTTAAAATTTTGTGTAGCATGATTTTATTGAAGTTTAAATCATGCTAATTATTAAAATAATAGGAAGTAATTTTTTTGATAAAGTTATCACAACTCATTGATAATAAATGGATAAGGTTTTTAAAATCTTATCCGTTTGTCATGCTTTTTTTTAAATAAATACATCAAATAAGCGGTGAATCGTCCTCTGTTTTCCAATAAAACTATGTTGGTAATGTGGCAAAATACCCGACGTATTGCCAACATCCGAAGAGCTGCATATATCATAAGCGAAAGTTGAGGTTGCCGCCAGTTGGCAGTCTTATACGGGAGCATATTGCTGGCTGTTAATCGTCAACTGAATACTATAAACTGATTCAAATTAAAAAAATAAACTTATGTAAATTGGAAATAAAAAATTAAATAATTACTTCGGGAGGAGAAGTAATTATATACTCAATGCCTTGATTATCATTCAATAATTGACCTTGAGGATTTGGATTTAAGGATTTGATTTTGGTAATTTCAGAAAGGAAAGATTCGACGATATAATTGGTTTTGTCCCAATCTAAAGTCGGCACTAAGTGACTGTTTGTATCGTCTGCGTTATTTTTTACAATAATTTTTTGAACGTAACATTTACCTTGACAAGTTCTTTCGTTGATGTCTTCTAAGATATTTTTGTTTTCACAAAAGTTCTCGGTAATGTAATCTTGATTCGCTTGAAATAAGGCAATATAAACCGCTTCTTTGACCGCAATCAAAGAAATTAATATTAGCAGCGATGTAGCTAAAACGGTTTTCATATTTTTTATATCGTATTATTTTGATAAATATTAAGTTTAGAATTGGTAATTAAAAGTGACGTATTTCACTTTTAACATTTTTGATAATTATGGTTGTACCGATTCGTATAGATTGACTATAGATTCATACCCTCACTTCAAATGAGGGTATGAATTATCAAGTAATCAATAAATTAACGTAATCAATGTTTCGTAATAATGGTCTTTTCCCCGAGGCCCTTTTAACTGGACTCTACAGACGTAAACGCCCATTTTGACGAGTTTACCATTATTATTTTTACGACCGTTCCATGCTTCATAAGGGTCGGATGTTTCAAAAATTAACTCTCCCCAACGGTTGAAAACCCTCATATCGTATTGTTGGAAAGACCAAAACATTCCCGCACCACGAAAGCCGTCATTGATAGCGTCTTCATTCGGTGTAAAGGCATTTGGTAAATAGAATGAAAATTTTGGAGCAATATCAAGTATTCGACTTAAGGTATCTTGACAGCCGCTCGGATGTGTCGCAATTAGTCGAATGCTAACTTGCCCCGTATCCAAGAATGTGTGGGTCGGATTCTCCTCGAATGAAGTGCCTTCCCCTGCAAAATCCCATTGCCAAGTAATCGCATCTATAGATTGATTATTAAAATCTAAAGTTGGATTTAAGTTACTCGGAGGATCAGGACTGTAGGTGAAATCCGCTAACGGATTCGGATGGACAACGACTAAGTTATCAAAAGTTTGTTCACCGACACACCCTGTTGGCGAGGTGACGACTAATGAAAGCGTATATTCCCCAATATTCGGATAAGTATGTGTCGGACTTGCATCTAATGAGGTGTCGCCATCACCCATTGTCCAAACGGTTTCATATCCGTTTATTGGATACGAATTGTTTTCAATCGTTACGGTAAAAGGACTACAGCCTTCATAAACCGGTTGACCAATAAAGATAACGGGAGCTGGAAACCAATCAATGACCTGACGAAAAGTATCGGTACAGCCATTATAATCTTGGACAAATAAACCAATATTGTAACTTCCTGCATCTACATATTGATAAACGACTTGCGTATCTGTTGCAATATTTCCATCTGCTAAATCCCATGTCCAATAGCGAATTGCAGTGTCGCCTGCGGTAGCCAAACTCGTAAATTCTACGGGGCCAATTTCGCAAGAATTAAACTCAATTACTGCATTTGCGACTGGGGCTTCGTAAATGGTAATCAAATTTGGAAAAGTATCCGTCGCTTGACAATTTAGCGGCGATTCAATATATACCGAAACGGTGTAAACGCCCGGGTTTTGATACGTATGCGTAGGGCTTGCGTCATTAGAAAACGACCCGTCACCCAAGTCCCAAGTCGTGATATAACCCGTAATTGGATAAGAATTATTAATAAATTCAATATCTCCTGGTGCGCAACCTATAAAGGAACTCGGCACAATATCAATGATGGGCGTAGGTGCCCAAACCAAATTTGTTACCAAGGAATCAACACATCCATTTTGGTCTGTAATCGTCAATTTTACATCATAAGACCCTGCGTCTAAATATTGATAAATCGGGTCGAGCGTATCTGCGAAACCGACTCCGTCATCAAAATCCCATAGATAATAGGACAATGTATCACTCGTATTGTAAGCCGATGAATTATCAAAAAAGACGACTGGGCCGACAATACAAGAATCGTAAGTGAATGAAAAATCAGCATTTGGAGGTGCGTGAATGATGACTGTAATGAAAGCGGTATCGGTACAGGAAACACTGCCAGGATTGACGACCAACATTCCTATATAAGTATCATAACCAGGAAAAGTTACGGTTGGATTATTTTGTGTTCCTGTGAAATTCGTCCCATTATTTAGATCAAAATTCCATTGATAACCGGTAATAAAATTTGTTTGTCCACTTTCGTTAATAAAATCAATAACGGTATCACCGCAATTTTCAAGAACATAATCCCGAAAACCAGTTTTATAATCTTCCAAAATGTCTGCTTGAACAGTCACGGCACAAGCAGTCGCATTGAACTGAAAATCTCTTCGGAGTGTACTCAATAATACACCATTTCGATATTCTTCTACACAAACTCCAACGACATATTGCCCCGTAATTGTTGGTATTCCTGTAATAATACCAGTTTGTGAATTAATCGTAATTTGTGGATTTCCACCCAAAGGGTTCGTTGGCGAAAGCGGTGGAATAAAAGGAACGGTAGAATAAGGCGGTGGCGTAGCTGGGCCTGGGCCCGGGTTTCCCATCTGAAAACCAGTATAAGGTGCACAAAATGAATACACCAGAGAGTCACCTTCTGGATCGGTCGCACTATGATCAATACTTAATGGTTGATTCGTACAAATCACAATTGGTGGAAAATTAGTAAACTGTGCACTTGTGTTACAGGTCGTTTGTGCTAAATCCGAAATAAATACAGTGAATGTACCACCGTAACTATTGGGATTAAAGATGTTAGTAATCGAAGAGTTACGACAACATCTTTGATAAGCAATATGGTAACCATCGGGGTTGTAAGGCAAAGTTATTGTTGTTTCATAAGTTGCCTCTTCTACACATAAGCCTGTCGGCGGAATAACGCACGGATTCCCTGTAGAAACGGGAAGATTATTTGGACCAGCAGAAATTGGGACATAAACGGTGTTCGAACCGCCATTAATGGCAACTTGATTTCCATTTCCATCAAATACACTAAAAGGTGACGGATTATCGAAAGGTGCGGCAGGATTTACCTGATTCCTGCAATCTCGGTAAACTTTCATGTATATTCTATACTGATTGTTACCCAGACATTCATAGTACATTTCGCCACCTACTAAGTGCCATGCACTCGCTGTCGTTGATAAAAGTAGGAAGAATGCAATTGGTATGAAACGTATAAATGCTTTCAAAATGATATTTTTTACGTTTGTTAAACAATATATATTTAATTTGTATTTTATTTGGTATCGAAGTGTTTTTGGTTTAAGGTTTTTATTACAAAATATGATATTCTCGATTTATTAATAAAAAATAATCGGTCATTTTAAAATCTAAATACAAGAACACCTTAAAATCTTGTAATAATTATTTATCATTTAAAGGTATGTTTTCAAACGATGAAATCAAGTCTATAGTGTCCAAAATCAAACAAGGTGGCATTATCCTTTATCCCAGCGACACCGTTTGGAGCATCGGATGTGACTTATTTAATTTAGACGCTATTCGTAGGGTATCCGAGGTCAAACAGCGTAATAATGAAAAGAGTTTTATTCTTTTGGTTAGCAATCAAGAGATGCTCAATCATTATGTTTCTAAAATAGAACCTAAGATTCAGAACATATTAGATTACCACACTCGCCCAGTCACCGTGGTATATAACGACGTTCAAAACATACCGGAATACTTTTTAGCTGCCGATGGCTCAATTGCCATTCGTATCGTGCAAGACGAATTTTGTCAACAGCTTATTGCTGAATTAGGAATCCCTTTGGTTTCCACCTCTGCCAATATTAGTAACGAACCTTGTCCTCAAATTTATACCGAAATCTCCCCAAAAATTATCCATCAAATGGATTATGTGGTACAATATCGACAAAATGACAAGAATAAAACAGAACCTTCGGTAATTATTAAGTTGCTACCTGACAAAGAAGAGTTGTTTTTTATTCGAGAATGATTCGAGTTGTAGCTCGCAACTCGGAAACTCGAAAAAAAATCGCTACTTTTGCGAAAATTCGTATTCACAAAACCTATGGAGTTTTCAAAACCCCATAGGTTTTTACATAAAACTTTATTGCTAAAAATACAAAATAAACGATAAATAATGCTGTTTGACATAAAAGAGCATGAAAGAAAAATTTTTCAACTTATCTCCGATGCTGCCGCAGAATTAAACATGCCGGCTTACGTCGTAGGAGGCTATGTTCGTGACCGTCTGTTGGGACGATCTTCCAAAGATATGGACATCGTCTGTGTCGGTAGCGGTATCGAATTGGCAACTTCCTTAGCTCGAAAGCTCCGTCCTCGCCCGAAAGTCACGACTTATAAACGTTTCGGAACGGCTATGCTAAAGCATAACGATTTGGAAATCGAATTTGTGGGCGCAAGGCAGGAATCTTATCGCTCGGACTCTCGAAAACCCATCGTGGAAAATGGTTCGTTGGAAGATGATCAAAACCGTCGGGATTTTACCGTAAACGCTTTGGCAGTAAGCCTTAACGACCATAATTACGGTGCAATTGTTGACCCTTTTGGAGGCTTATATCACCTTGAAGAAAAAATATTAAAAACGCCTTTAGCGCCAGATAAAACGTTCTCGGATGATCCGCTCAGAATGATGCGTGCTATTCGTTTTGCAACGCAACTAAACTTTGAAATCACGCCAGAAACCTTGGCTTCAGTCGAACGCAATAAAGACAGAATCCGCATTGTTTCGATGGAACGCATCACGACTGAATTACAAAAAATCATTGAATCGCCGGTGCCGTCTATTGGTTTCAAATTATTATTTGATACTGGACTTTTAGCGTTAATTTTTCCTGAAATGGTGCGTTTGTATGGCGTCGAAACTCGAAACGGTAGAAGTCACAAGGATAATTTTTACCATACTTTAGAAGTTTTGGATAATTTATCTCGCAATACGGATGACGTCTGGTTGCGTTGGTCTGCGATTATGCACGATATCGCCAAACCGCCAACGAAGCGTTTTGACGCTGAAGTTGGCTGGACGTTTCATGGTCACGAAGTGGTCGGTGAACGCATGGTTCCCAAGATTTTTAAGCGGTTCAAATTGCCGCTTGACCACAAAATGAAATACGTTCAGAAGTTGGTACGCTTACATTTGCGACCAATTTCGCTGACCAAAGAAAATATTACCGATTCCGCAATTCGTCGTTTGTTATTCGATGCCGATGAAGATTTGGAAGATTTGATGCTTTTGTGCGAAGCCGATATTACGTCCAAAAATCCAAGAAAAGTGCAACGCTATTTGGAGAATTACGAGCTGGTTCGAGAAAAAATAAAAGAAATCGAAGAGCGTGACCACATTCGCAATTGGCAACCACCAATTTCTGGCGAAATCATCATGGAAACGTTTAACATTCCACCTTCCAGACCAATTGGCGTGATTAAAAATGCCATCAAAGAAGCGATTTTAGAAGGTGAAATTCCGAATAATTATGAAGCGGCTTTTGAGTTTATGATGGCGAAAGCGAAGGAAATGGGGCTTGTTTGAAGTGTTAAATAGTTTATAATTCCAAACGTGTATTATCATTAAAACTAACCGAATAATTAGAATTGATGAAAGATTTAAACAAGGTGTATCTTTATAGGATGGTGCATATTGAAAACATTTCACACCTCCTTCAATTTGGTATTACCCATTGGAATTCTGTAAATAAAAATTCTAATTATATTCCCATTGGTGATAATAGCTTGATAAATTCAAGAAATTTCACACGCTTATCCAATAATGAAATATTAGGTAATTACATTCCTTTCTATTTTGGTTCAAGAATGCCAATGTTGCTTGTTATTCAAAAAGGGTATAATGAAGTACCTATCACCGAACCTGAAAAAATCGTATATTGTATTAGTACTGTTCAAAAAATAATGGATTTACAGTTGGATTTCATTTTTACAGACGGTCATGCAGTTGATAAAACCTCTACTATTTATGGTTTAAATGACGTTCATTCTATTCTTAATATTGTCGATTTTGATGCGATAAAAGCGAAATATTGGAAAAAAGAAACGGATTTGGATTTGAAACGTAGAAAAGAAGCTGAATTTTTAGTAAAAACAGACATACCGCCAAAGGGAATTTCAGGCTATGTTGTTTATAGCCAAACTGCAAAAGATATATTAATAGAATTGAATATTGATGCAGATAAAATTGTAATTAGACCGACCTTTTATTTTTAAAATAAGCATTAAATTTTTTTTAAAATAAAATTTTATGATAAGCTATATCACAGGAGATTTATTAGAAAGCGAAGCGGAAGCCCTTGTAAATACGGTAAATACGGTGGGTGTAATGGGAAAAGGTATTGCGTTACAATTCAAAAAACAATTTCCGCATAACACTAAAGTTTATCAAAAAGCGTGTAAGGATAAGACGTTTGATATTGGCGATATTTTAGTAGTTGACGATAAAACCTTATTAAATGGAAAAAAAATTATTATTAATTTTCCAACAAAAAAGCATTGGAGAAACCCTTCCGAATATACTTATATTGAACAAGGTTTAGAACAATTAGTAAAAATAATTACTACTCATAATATCAAGTCTGTCGCAATTCCAGCTTTGGGTGCAGGCAATGGTGGATTAGATTGGAATAGGGTTAAAGTACTGTTAGTCAAATTTTTAGAGGAAATTGATTGTAAAATTTTCATCTATGAACCAAATGTTGAAATAAAAGAAACACTAAAAAAAGAGCATGTAAAATTAACTCCTGCACGAGCAATGTTGTTGGCGGTTTTGTATGATTTAGTGCGTGACGGGGAGTTTGTTTCAGAGTTTGCAGCAGAGAAAGTTTGTTATTTTTTACAGCGTTTTGGAGCAACTTATATTTTTAAATTAGATTATAACCCTAACTTCTATGGACCTTATTCTGGGAAGGTTCGCCACGTTTTATATTACCTAAATGGTAGTTATATCATGGGTTACAGCCGAAAAGATAAGAAGCCTTTTGAGCCTTTAAGTTTGTTGATGAGTACAGAAAAAGAGGTTAATATTTTTCTTTCAAAAGATAATTTAAAAAAAGAAAAAGCAATTATTGAAAATACAAAAGTATTCTTAAAAGGATTTTATAGCGATTTCTCATTGGAATTATTATCAACTTTGGATTATATTATTCAAAAAGAAGGGACTACCGATTTAATTAAAATTAAAGATTTTTTGAATAATTGGAGCAGTCGAAAATCACAGCAGTTTGGGAATAATCGATTTTTAGAATTAGGTCTTAAAAAGTTAGAAACTATGGAAACTGTAAATTGTGAACTACGAATTATTTGACCGTTTTAACGATTTTTATATCAAAACGGTACAATAGCTAATAATTAAAAGACTCTTAGATAATTTCTGCAAACCTTATAAATTTATTTATAAATAACACTTTGAAAGCATTGAGAACAATGAGTTAGTGATCAGATGACCTTGAACTATTCCGCTAAGGATAAAAAAATACATTTTGTTTTTCTCCTTTTTTAATAATTACCGTCCGATTTTGGTAATTTCGATATTCCCTGTTTGCTAATAAAGCGGCAATATCCGAGTCGTTTAAATAAGAATACGTTTGTTTTAGAATGTTGGTTTGTGTTGTTGATCGTATTTTGATTTGGTACTATTTATTTAGAAAAATCTGTCAGGTTTGATTATCAACAATTTATGAAGGTTTATGCTTGTCTAATTCGTTCGTTTTGCAGACTAAAAATAGTCAGCTGCCCACTGAAAACTGCTAACTTTTTCAACGTTCTTTCCGATAATCAGAAGGTGAATTTCCCGTTAATTTTTCAAATTGCGAAGCAAAATAAGATGGACTGGTGTAGCCCAAACCATAGCCAATTTCGCTAATGGATTTATTCGTTTTTTCCAATAGTTTTTGAGCTTCTTTGATGCGTTCTGAATGAACAAAATGAATTGGCGTCGTTCCAAAATGATGTTTAAACTGGCGAAAAAACGTCGCTTTACTCATACATGCCTTGTCCGCAAGGGTTTTTATATTAATAGAGGAATACAAATTTTCTTTAATATAATGAATGGCATACGACAAAGGATGGTCGTTAATTTTACTTTTTTGGTAACTATGAATGAGGGTATTTCGCATATTCGTCTGCAAACAAGACAAGATTAATTCCTCGATTTTTAAATCAATCCAATAATCTTTAAACTCAACATCTTGCATCAATAAATATTGAAGACTTTGGAGCGTATTAGCAACTAATTGATTGCCGTTACCCGAATACAGACTCATTTCAGGCATCGTTTGCACTTCCTTTATTAAGGTCGTAATTTGATAACTTTCATTAATCTTATCCAAAATATTCCAAACCTGTTCTTTTGAAATTTCTAAAGTAAAACACGTAATCGGTTGCTCAACCGATGCCGTATATAAGGACACCTTCGCATCAATTTTAGTCGTTCCCATAATAATCATATCGGGCGACAAATCAATCTCTGGAACGGTCGGAATATAGACTTTTTTCACCCCATTTTTGACATAAGCAAAGACCACATTATCAAACGCATAACTTCGTTTTTCTTTAATAACATCGTGATTTACCAATAATTCAGAGCGATTTGCAGTGAAAATTGACTTTTGCGTAATTGGTTTTGATAAGTCTAACATAGCGTGATAATGATAATGATGAATTTTATAATGTATTAATTTTCTTTGAGATTATCCTTATATAATTTGAGATTATCTTTTTGAAATTTGATAAAACTTATATAGATATTTACAGAATAATATTTTGATAATGAATAGTTAATTACAATAATAGTTCAAATATAAACCAAATTTAGTAATAATAATCAATAAAAACCATGTTAAACCTTTCGGTAATTTTAGAAGATAGTGCGAGAAGATATCCGACCAAAGATGCCTTTATTTTTATGGATACGCATTTGAATTATGCCCAAATCAACGGTGCTGCCAACCAAATTGCAAACGGATTAAAAGCAATTGGCATCGGAAAAGGCGATAAAGTCGCTTTAAATTGTTTGAATTTACCTTATTTTCCAATGGCTTATTTCGGGATTTTGAAAGCAGGAGCAACGGTTGTGCCGTTAAGCGTTTTGCTCAAAAGAGATGAAGTCGAATATCATTTGCGAGATTCTGATGCGAAAGCTTATTTATGTTTTGTGGGTACGCCCGATTTGCCGATGGCAGCGGAAGGTTATGCTGGTTTTCAGAACGTGGAAACGTGTAAAGATTTCTTTGTAATTACTGCAAAACCAACCGACCCGTCGCCAATAGAAGGTACGAAAACGATGGGCATGTTGATGGCAAATCAGTCGCCCGTGACGGAAACTGTGCAGACAAGTGCGGACGATACGGCGGTCATTGTTTATACTTCAGGGACGACAGGTCGGCCAAAAGGTGCGGAATTGACGCACTCGAATTTATTGCTCAATGCCATACTTTCTACGAATATTATTAAAACAGATAGTTCTGATAGTCAATTGATTGTCTTGCCATTATTCCACATTTTTGCGATGACTTGCTTGATGAATGCTGGGGTTTATGAAGGGACGACCAACGTATTGTTACCTCGTTTTGATGCAGAAACGGTTTTAGATTTAATGCAAAAACACAAAACGACCATTTTCGCAGGCGTGCCGACCATGTATTGGGGCTTGTTGAATTATGAAAATACGAAATTTGATTTAGCAGCTATTGCTAAAAATCTAAAAACAGCAGTTTCTGGTGGTGCGGCTTTGCCTGTCAATGTTTTAGAAGGTTTTGAAGCGAAGTTTAATGTGCCGATTTTGGAAGGTTTTGGGATGTCGGAAGGTTCGCCTGTCGTGACGTTTAACCATATCGAAGTTGGGCGAAAGCCTGGTAGCGTTGGAACGGCTGCTTGGGGCGTTGAGGTGAAAATCGTTGATGAAAATGATAATGAAGTGGCGACTGGCGAAAAAGGTGAATTAATTTATCGGGGACATAACGTGATGAAAGGGTATTACAATAAGCCCGAAGCCAAT
>Ga0306865_1000510_pt1 | contig 14770 bp, 13 predicted proteins | sample AntRauTorckE5431_FD_190441 | JGI IMG/M metagenome (GOLD analysis project Ga0306865, IMG submission 190441) | Saline lake microbial communities from Rauer Islands, Antarctica - Metagenome Torckler E5 #431 (v2) (version 2) | ecosystem: Environmental > Aquatic > Non-marine Saline and Alkaline >... | reverse complement strand
CTTGACAATGTCCTTTTACAGTATCGTCAAGTTTTTCATAATCACAAAAAATAACATAATGTAAAATTTCAATATGTTCATTTTGGTATTTTGTTTCGACATACTTTTTTGATTTTTCAAGTTGTCCCTTCCCAATTGGCGTGTACCATTTGTTTTCTATATTGAGTACATATTTCGATTTTTTTAAATCACTTTCTATCTCAATTATTGCTATTAAATCGACTCGTCCTTTTTGCCTAAGTGTATTTATTTTAATTACTTTAAACTCGGAATTCATATTGGTTGTCGTTTTAAATTCACCTTTTATATTATTTTCACCATTTAGTAGTGCAAAAACAACTTCTTTTGCATAAAGATTTAGCATAGTATTGGTGTCCTTATAATCTTCTAAAGCACATCTAAAAGTCCAGCTAAGAAAAAAATCTTGTATTGTTTCATAGCCGTTATCGGTATCTTCCTCTTTATAATTAAAGAACTTAGGAAGTTTTATTTTTTTCATATTTTTATTTTGAAGAAGTTAGTATAATAATATAGTTAATTTGAATACATTAAAATTAGTGTAAATAATTGGTTGTCAAAAATTTAAGTTAGAAAAATTTGCAAAATCCTTTTTATTTTTTATAAATATTTGAGGTATTCTGAGGTGTTAAAAAAAATCCATAAAATTGATATTTAGATATAGAACCGATTTTAAAAAACGATTCTATATTTTCAATCAATTTGTACTTTTTTTATATAGAAAACTCAATACCTTTCGCAATTTTTTTTAACATAATTAATTGAAAATCAATTAATTTAAGTACAATGTCTTCAAGTTAATTACTAAGTCAGAGCGCCAATAATTAATAGGTTATATTCCATTATCTGTTTAAAATCAAGTTAAAAATAAATTTTGGCGATAATAGCTTTTCTCGCAAGTCCATATCTAAAAACATGGACGACATCAACTCACCAATTCGTTTATTTCGGTTGGCTAATTTTGCGAAAGTATTAAATAAAAAAGGATAATTTAAAAGCTGCTGCATTTTTCGACTCAGTTGAAATTCCTGTCCCAAAACCCGATAAATATCCGCATCATATTGCTTTATAAAAGTTGCTGAAAAATTGTTTTTATCTAAGCAACGCTTGACTTGATTAGCTGCATAAATTCCGCTATACATTGCATTTCCAATACCTTCGCCTGAAAAAGGATCAACAAAATAAGCCGCATCACCGACTAACATAAAATTATCGCCTGACACGTCCCGACGTTTTGAACCGATTGGCAACCCCCAACCTTCTATTTTACTTTCTAATGTTGCTTCCGCAAAACGGACTTTCAAAGATGGTTCTTCTTCGATTAGTCGCAACATTTCTTTTTTTAAATTAACTTTTTTATCGCTAATTTTTTGGCTATCCATTACGACACCAATATTTGAGGTACCATTTGGTAACGGAAAAATCCAAAAATAACCAGGCAGCAGACTTTTGAAAAAATGTAGCTCAATAAAACCGTAATCGTGATTGCCTTTTACATTTTTATAATATCCTCTAACGCCTGCGCAGTAATGCTTTCGCTCTCTTTCGATATGCCCAATGGTTTTCGAAAACTGCGAATTCGCACCATTTGCGATAAGCACTAAATCGGTTTCAATCGAAACCGATTTATTTTTATTAGTAAAAATGTAACCATTTTTTGTTTTTTCAAAATCAGTCAAAGTGAGATTTTCAATAAGTTCGATATTTGGATTGTTTCTAATTTGGCTTACCAAAAAATCATCAAAATCAATACGCTTAGAAACGTAACCAGCTGGTAATTCGCTGGTTGTTTTATAACTTTCATGAAATGGAATTTCTAAATTATAGCCATTTGGTGCAACAAATTTGATACCCCAACTTGGTAAGTTTTCAGTAGTCAAAGCCGCAAAATCCTTCATCATTCCCTCATCTAATCGCTGCATTAGGCTCACGACTTTCGCACTCAAACCATCGCCACAAACCTTATCACGAGGAAAAGTCGCCTTATCGACAATGGTACATTTAATGCCCAATTTAGCTAATTGCAACGCTGCCGCTGTTCCGCCTGGTCCCGCACCAATGATGAGTATTTTGCTCATGTTTTTTATAATCTAAAATTCAAATCCAAAACGATTGACTCAAAACGCTCAAATCCGCAACTTGTTTACTTCCGCATCGCCTCGACAGGATCCATTCTCGAAGCCTGTACGGCAGGAATTAAACCAGAAACAATTCCGATGAAAACCGAAACGGAAACACCGATAATGATACTGGATTGTGAAAGGAAAAATTCAAAACCCGAAACTGCTGTGGCGACTTTTGCTAAAGCATAAACTAAGATTAAACCGACGATTCCGCCCAAAATGCAAAGGATAACCGATTCTACTAAAAATTCTAAAAGGATAAAATAATTTTTTGCTCCTAATGCTTTTTTGATACCGATTAATCCCGTTCGCTCTCGTACCGAAACGAACATGATATTGGCAACGCTAAACCCACCAACAATTAGTGAAAAGCCGCCAATTATCCAACCTGCAATATTCAAAGTACCAAAAATAGCATCGAAAAATCCTGATAAAATAGATAATTCATTCAACGCAAAATCATTTTCTTCTTTTGGTTTTAATCGTCGTTCATTCCGTAAAGCAGCCGTTAATTCGTCCCTTAATTGTGCATTCGTAACACCTGGAGCGGCTTTTACTTGAATGTCACCTTCGTCTAATGTTTTTAAACTTCGAGCTGCATAGTAGGATATGAAAGCGACTTGATCAAAATTAACTGGATTGATTAAATCCGTTCCTTCTTTTTCTAAAACGCCAATAACCAACATTTTTCGACCTGCAATTTTTACTCTTTTACCAATCGCATTACCACCTTCTCCAAAAAGCCCGGCGGCTACTTCATAGCCCAACACGACGGCATTCGTACCGTTATTATATTCTGATAAAGAAAAATATCTCCCTTGGTCAAATGTCATTTGAAAAATATCTTGATAATCGTAAGTCACGCCACTTAAAATGACATTCGATACGTTATCCGATTTGTATTCCATTGACTTTCTTCCAATAAAGGAAGAAAATGCGACTTTTTCATACGAGCGAACATTGCGAACAATGGCTTCGTAATCATCAAAATCTGGTTCGGGACGACGCTTTATTTTAAACCAATTTTCTTGAGGGTTTTCGCCCCAACTAAAGCGGTTGACATAAATTACATCGTCGCCTAATTGCTCAAAACTACTGCGAATATTATACTCCAATGAACTGACAGCAGATAAGACTGAAATGACACATAAAATCCCAATCGTAATCCCCAATAAAGATAGAAACGTTCGTAATTTATTTCCAACTAATTGCTGAACTGCTTGTACAATGCCTTCTCCAAATATTTTAAAAAATATCCTCATTTTATTAATTATAAACTATATTCTATTAATTGTTTGACTGTTTTGATGTGTTTTTAATTTAGAAGGTATCAAAAGATTTTGCGTTTTTTACGAAACCTTTACGTTTCTGCGTTTAACCCTTTCCAAATAAAATACGAATTTCTACAAAAAATAACCAAAACTGTAAACGATTCGATGAACAAAATAGATTTATCTTTGAAATGAACAAGATATTACAAACAAGATAGAAAGATTAACCATTTTAGCTTGTACCTTGTACCCTCAAAACAAAAAACGATAAATAAACTGAAAAATGTTTCTAATGTTTGACAATTAATTAAGGACATTTTTTTAATTTTGCGGTCTAAAATATAAATTGATATATGAGAGTTAAGTTGTCCCAATTCGATTTTGATTTACCAAAATCATTAATAGCAAAGTATCCATCACATAATAGAGATGAAGCTCGATTGATGGTTGTTCATAGAGACACTGGGAAAATCGAACATAAGGTTTTCAAAGATGTCTTGGATTATTTTGATGAGGATGATGTTTTCGTCTTTAACAATACCAAAGTTTTCCCTGCTCGTATGTACGGAAAAAAGGAAAAAACGGGTGCCAATATCGAGGTGTTTTTACTCCGTGAATTAAACAAAGAAATGCGATTGTGGGACGTTTTAGTTGATCCTGCTCGTAAGATTCGTGTTGGTAATAAATTATACTTCACGGATGATGATGATAATGATATTTTGGTCGCTGAAGTAGTTGACAATACCACATCAAGAGGTCGTACCATTCGTTTTTTGTTTGATGGCACTGATGATGAATTTAGAGAGCAATTGGCTATTTTAGGAAATACGCCCTTACCAAAATATATTGATCGTCCAGTAGAGGAAAGTGATAGAGAACGTTATCAAACGCTTTATGCGAAGGAAGAAGGTGCGGTAGCCGCTCCAACTGCAGGTCTGCATTTCAGTCGTGAATTATTGAAACGTTTGGAAATCAAAGGTATTGATTTTGCAGAAGTGACGCTTCATGTTGGTTTGGGTACGTTCAGAAGCATTGATGTCGAAGATTTGTCCAAGCACAAAATGGATGCAGAATATTTCAAAATAACACAAGGAGCAGCGGATATTGTGAATAAAGGTTTGACGAATAAACGTAGAGTTTGTGCTGTCGGAACAACTTCTGTGCGAACTATCGAATCGGCTATTTCTGCGGAAAGCTTATTAAAAACAGCAGAAGGTTGGACAAATAAATTCATTTATCCACCTTATGAGTTTTCGATTCCGAACGCTTTAATTACGAATTTTCACGTTCCTCGTTCAAGTTTGTTAATTATGATTTGTGCTTTTGCAGGTTATGATTTAGTTATGAAAGCATATAAAGAAGCGGTTAAGGAAGGTTATAAATTCTATAGCTACGGAGATGCGATGTTAATTCTTTAGGAAAAGTTATAAGTCATAAAATAATAAAAGCGTGTATTGTCTAACAGTACACGCTTTTTTATTGCTCATTCGCTTTGGAAGGGAACGAAATAAATTTGTAATTTTCTGTTGATTGGCTTTCTTTCAAAGGCAAACGTAAGATAGTATTGTGGTTTTCGGTTGGTATTCTGGGCTGGCATTTTTGATTTTAGGTTGAAAGTATTGAAAAAGCGTTAAGAACAGACTGGTGTTTGAGCGTAGCGAGTTTCAGTCTGTTTAGCTTTTTCAATATTTTTAACCGTTAAAAAATCAATCAAGCCTTGATTTTTGCTTCTTTTCATCAAGTTGTTAATCCCGATTTCATATCGGGGGAAAAGAAGGATAATTTTCAATCGCCAAATATTATATTGTTTTAGTTGGTTTTCAATACGAAAACAAAATAATATTTTAGATGAGTTCGTTGTGTAAAATAATCTGATGCGTTTGCCTTTCTTTCAAATACTTCGAACAAAGGGAATTGTCATTTGTATTATTAGCTACTCCAGCCCAATCTTCAACATCTGAATTAAATGATGTGAATCCGTCAATTCTAAAAATGGATATTCTACTTTGCTCAAAAAAAGACCATTTGGCAATGCAGGTTTCTTCTTTTCCGACTCTTTTTCTTGATTTAGAACTGCACGAAATTCCTCTAAAGTCATTTTCCCACTTCCGACCTCCAACAAAAAGAAAATGCAAAGTCGAATCATTCCTCGGAGAAAACGATTGCTGGTAATCGTGAACCGCAATCTATCCTGTTTTTTATTGATAAATAATTCACATTTCGTTATTTGACACAACGTATTATTGTGCAAATCGGGTTGCTTACACAATGGTCTAAAGTCCTCCGTTTCAAAGATAAGCGCCGTAGCTTTTTTCATCAGGTCAAAATCCAACACGAAATCGTCATAGAAGGAACTGTAACGAACGAGTATCGGATCTTTGTTCCAATGAATGAAATAGTCGTAAGTCCGAGCTACCGCATCATACCGACAATGTTGATTTTCGGTGACTTCGATGACCTCAAAAATGGCGATGCCGTCGGGTAAATTTTTATTCAGTCGAAATTTTAAATCGAATGTAGGTGCTTCGTCAAGGTTGATGTGCATGACGTATTGACTGGCGTGAACGCCTGCGTCCGTCCGACCGCAACCATAAGCCGTCACTTTTTTTCTAAAAATTTTAGCGAGTTTTCGCTCTATAACTTCTTGAACCGTTTTTAACGTATTTGTTTGTTTTTGCCAACCACTATAGCTGCTTCCGTCGAATCCTAAGTGTAGAAAATATCGCATTTGTGTATTTTGAAAAGTAGAATTATGCTGTGCTTTTTGAAAAGGTATCTTTTGAAATTCTGAATGTTGGTTTGATTGGTTTTTTGGTGGAGATAACATCTGTAACAACAAAGAGATGCAGATATTACATTTGTTTCTTAGGGACTTTTTTATTTATTTTTATATTAAAGTTTGCATATATGAGATTTATAATGTAAAATTGCATTACAATTAATCATTTATGATATATTCAAATAATAAAGTCAAACGTTTACTAAAATCAGAATTAGTAAAACGAGGTATCAAAACTGTTGATTTAGTTGAATTATTGAACCAACAAGGTTTAAATGAAACTAAATCAAGTATCACAAGCAAAATTAGTAGAGGTACTTTTAGTGCTGCATTTTTTCTTCAGTGCCTTTCTGTTATAGGCTGTTCAAAATTAGAAATTGAAACGTACATTTCAACTTTTGCAATAGCAGCAGAACCTATTGTCGAATATAAAACAAATTCAGATGAAAAAGAGTAACAAACTAAAATTTATTGACCTTTTTGCTGGTTTAGGTGGTATTCGATTAGGTTTTGAACAAGCTTGTATTGAAAGAGGTATTGAGACAGAATGTGTTATGACTTCTGAAATCAAACCCTATGCAATTGAAACGTTGAAACATAATCATCATCATGAAAATTTCGTCGGTGATATTTTTAATATTAAAAATGAAGACATACCTCAATTTGATTTCTTATTCGGTGGTTTTCCGTGTCAACCTTTTAGTGCCAGTGGAAAAAGACAAGGCTTTGCAGATACGAGAGGAACTTTATTTTTTGAAATCGAACGAATTTTAAGGCATCATCAGCCAATGGGGTTTATTCTTGAAAATGTGGAAGGAATGGTCAAGCATGACTTAGAACATAAAAAAGATAAAATTGGCAGAACCTTAAAAACAATATTGTACAAGTTAGAAAGAGAATTAGGTTATCAAGTTTCTTACGAAACTTTAGATTCTGTAAACTTTGGAGTTCCCCAATCAAGGAAGAGAATTTTCATAGTAGGAACTAAAAGTCATAAGGTTTCTTTAGAACACTTTAAACCAACTTTCAAAGTAATAAAAGATGTTTTAGAAAGAGGAAAACCGACTATAGACAGCAAGTTCACTCAAAAATTGTTAGCTAAATATTCTATTAAAAACTTGTATGGGAAATCTATAAAAGATAAGCGTGGAGGAAGTAATAATATTCATAGTTGGGATATTGGTGTAAAAGGAGAATGTTCTGATGAACAAATTGATTTGTTAAACAAGTTATTTAAAGAAAGACGAAAAAAACATTGGGCGAAAGAAATTGGTATTGATTGGATGGATGGAATGCCTTTAACCTTAAAACAAGTCGAAACTTTTGCTCCGGCTAATAATTTATTTACAAGTTATAATTTGAAAGAATTGTTAGATGATTTAGTTAAAAAAGGCTATTTAAAATTTGAATATCCTAAAAAATTAGTAGTAGAAGAAACATCAAATGGAATTATAAAATCAAGAGTCTATGACAAAACAAAACCAAAAGGTTACAATATTGTAGCTGGAAAGCTAAGTTTTGAAATTAATAAAATTCTTGATCCAAATGATATTGCTCCAACACTTGTTGCTACTGATATGAGTAAAATTGTTGTTTCAGATGGAAATGGTTTACGAACTTTAACTATTCGTGAGGCACTTAGACTTTTTGGTTATCCTGAACATTATAATATACCCGTGAAGAAACAATTAGCTTTTGATCTATTAGGAAACACTGTCGTAGTTTCTGTTGTAAAAGCTGTGGCGGAACGAATTTTAGATGTTATTCCGTTAAATAGTTCAACGTCAAGAGTTGATGGAAAATTAGAAGTTACAGTTTAATTCCTGTGTTTGCTTTATATCTACTAACTACGTTTTCAAACCAATCATCTCTATATGCTTTGCATTGGTCATAATTGGGAAGAGTAGTGGATAAAGCTTTCAGGAAATCAATTTTACTGCTAAAAGGTTGATAAGACAATCTGTTTGAATACCAAGTGCAAGGACGTAAATTATAGATTTGTCCTCTTTTTATTTGTAGTTTGATTGGGTTTGGTCCCGATGGACTTGATATTTCCCAAACTTTCTTGAGCCAAATATCACTGATTTTGAATTTTGAATTTTCCATTGTATAACTTAAAATTAAATAATCAGCTTCAATCCGTTCTGGTACATTTAGTAATGAATTACAGTAAGAGTCAAAGTTTGCAATATCAAAAGCTGGACTTGCATTAGCATGAAATGTTTTGATTTCAAGGAAATTTTCTGCATCACTTTCAGATAATAGAAAATCCGGAAACTCTTGAGTATTCATTTTTGTGCGGAAATAGTAATTTTTGCTCTTCATCCATTCGCCAATCCATTCTTGTAAAAGATGACCAACCGCATCTTTACCATCATATTTAACTGAAATTCCTCCAAGAGTTAGATTTATACTACCAATCTTACCTTTGATGTCAAAATCTTCGACTAACTCTTTATGTATCCTTTGTGCTGTAACTTTTATTCGAGTATCCATTTCTATTATTTTATTATAAAAATGCGAATATAACTTTTTTTGGTTTAACCTAATACTTTTGTTCTTCTTGGTAATATTAAATCTTGTCATGTACATACGTTCGACCATAATTCATAGTCAAATGCACCCATATTCAATCATTTAAAAACCAACAATTGTCAAAGATTTACAAAAAACACTACGATTCTTATAAAAAGTTAGCAAAAATACTCGTTTATAATCGAACAAAATTACGAAAATAATTATCACGAAAAGAAATAGAGCTAAATCAAAAAATCTTGATGATTAAACCGTGTCGGCTTCACCTGTACCAGTTTATTACGATTTTTTCAGGGAAACCTTGCGGAAAACGGATACATTTTCTAATAAAAAAATAACGATTAATTACCTCTGAGTCGTTGTATTCGCAACATTAGAATCAATTTTGAAAGCCCTTAAATTCTGTATATAATTTTTTATAGATTGGTAATCTACAGACATACTTCATGTTTAATACTTAACATACCAATTCTCCGTTTTTTATTAGTTTTCAATCAAATAAAAAAAGCGATTCCGAAATTTAGAAGTCGCTTTTTTGCATCAATTACCAAACCCATTTAAACAATTTCCGCTTTCACTTTTTCCCGTAATTGCGACTGTATATTTTCAATAATAGTCGCTTTTCGTTCGTCAATTTGCGTAGCCATTGCAACTATTTCAGGTTTTAGAGGAATCTTTAATCCGATTCGGTGCTTATTTGACCATTGACTTAATTCTATAATTATTGGCACCAAATCTATGCCCCGTTCGGTGAGTCGATAAATGTTGAATTTCTTATTATTGGGTAATTTATTTTTTGTAATAATGCCTTTTTCTTCCAAAAGTGCCAACCGACTGGCTAACGTATTCGTGGCAATTTTTTCGTCAGAATTAGCAAAGTCCTTAAATGTTTTTTTATCAGATAACATCATATCTCTGATAATCAATAAAGTCCATTTGTCACCTATCAAATCTAACGTACAACTTATTGGACAATCGGAGCGAAAACTATTTTTCATCTTCTTTTTGTATCAAAATAACCTTAAAAATATAATTAACTAAAAAATCACTTGCATTTTTAAAGTTATTTCGTAATTTTACTTTAATAACAAAAGTAATAATAAAATAGTTAAAAGTCAAGTCATGCAAAAGAAGGTATTATTAACAGGAATTTCAGGTTTTGTTGGACAACATTGTGCCGTTGAATTATTAAAAAATGGTTATGCGGTAAGAGGTTCAATTCGTAATTTGTCAAAAGAAGCGGAAGTTCGTAAAGGTATTGCGAAAGTGATAGACGCTAAAGATAATTTAGAATTTTGTGAACTTAATTTATTGAAAGATGAAGGGTGGGACGATGCAATGAAAGGCTGCGACTATGTGTTACATGTTGCTTCTCCATTCGTGACAACAGAACCAAAAGACGAAAATATAATCATAAAACCTGCGGTAGAAGGAACACTTAGAGCATTAAAAGCTGCAAAAAAAGCAGGTATCAAAAAACTTGTTTTAACGTCTTCCACGGTCGCAATGGCTGGAGACAAAAAGGTACAACGCCTGAATCAAGACAGTTGGACGAATCCCAAAACAGATAAGGTTTCTGTTTACATTAAAAGTAAAGTTTTAGCAGAACGGGCGGCTTGGGATTTTTATAAGAATCAAATCGGTGAACCAAAATTAGAAATGACCGTGATTAATCCAGGGCCAATCTACGGGCCAACTTTGACAGGGAATTTGTCGGGTGCATCTATGGATATGATTAAAAAAGTAATATCGGGTGAAGTGCCAATGCTTCCTAAAGCACATTATGTGATGTCTGATGTTCGAGATATTGCAATTTTGCACGTAAAAGCTTTGGAGAATGAAAAATCTAATGGGCAACGCTTTATCGCCACATCAGAAAAACCACATTCATTCGTGAGTATTGCCGCCACTTTGAAGGATAATGGTTTCGACAAAGCAAGTCCTAAAGAAGCACCAAGTTTTCTATTGAAGCTCATCAGTTTGTTCAGTAGAGATATGAGAGGGATGTTGCCTTTCATTGATGCAAACGTCAGTGCGGATACGAAAGCGACTCGTGAAACCTTCAATTGGGAACCTATTCCATTTGAAAAGACGGTTATAGATACAGGGAAATCTGTACAAGCGGCAATGAACCAAAATTAAAACTGGTTTTAAACTATTGATTTTACGAAAGAGAAATCGTCTTTGGAAGATTTTTTTGGTCTTACAAAGGCGGTTTATAATTGCTTAATCTGAATATAATCGCTTGCATTTATTTTTATAAAAAACCTCTTTTTTTCATGAGTGTAATAAATACCTCTTTCAATTTTCGAATAACAAAAATCCATTTTTCTCAAATTTTAACAGAACCATCTCCAACGAATTCAATTTATTCAGGTTCATGACATAAAAACGATGTATTTGATAGAAGAAAATTTCGGGTAAAGTTAAGGTAAAAGAAGTCGATGCCTTGAGCATTAATTGCATTTTTTTAGGTAAAAGATGCCGCAACATTCGCAATAAATTTAATCCGATAAGGTCATTTATTTGTACATCTAATAATAGAATGTCAACGAATTGTTTGGATAGCAAAGGTTTTGCTTCGAGAGCAGTTTCATAAACGCTAATAAGTTTCGATTCCTTAACTTTACTGGTGTGTACTGTCAATGATTCACAAGGAAACAAAAAAAAGAGTTGCCCCTTTCGGGATAACTCTTTATAGCTTAAACTTTTTTTTATTTTGTAAACTATCGTTTAAATTGATAGTATATTTTTATGGTAAAATTACACCACTAATAGCGTGTACGATACCGTTAGAACCTTGAACATCAGTGACTACAATATTCACAACGTTTCCTTTTGCATCAGTAACTGTTGCACCTTCTGTTGTATTAATTGTGAAATCACTACCTTGGAAAGATTTAACAACTTGTCCATCTGTTAAAGTTGAAGACAATACATTTGCACCTGCAACGACGTGATATTTCAATACTGCTTCTAAAGTAGCAACATCAATATCAGCAAGGGTAGTCCAAGCTGGATTGCTATCTAACAATGCTTGAAAAGCAGCGTTAGTTGGCGCAAAGACAGTGAAAGGACCTGCTCCGCTCAAAATCTCTACAAAGTTTACGGTCAAATCTTCACGAGTTAAAGCCGCAACTAAAGAGGTGAATTCGCTATTTGCTAATGCTAAATTCACAACATTTGGAATTGCAATTACAGCATCTACTTCGTGAATGATTCCGTTATCTGCTGCGATATCAGCACTTATAACAGAAACAGCATTATTTAATTTTACACCACCGTCAACATTAACCAATAAGCTAATTTTGTTCTTAGTCGTAGTTTCTTCCGCTAAAGTAGCTGCGTAACCATTTGATAAATCAGTTGATTTAACTGTTCCTGCTACCACATGATTTAATAATATTTGCGTTAGTGCATCAACATCAACATCTTCTAATGCTGCACCATCTAAAAATTTAGCGAAAGCCTCATTGTTAGGAGCGAATACTGTAAATTCGCCGCCTGCGATTGTTGCGGTTAAACCGGTACGTTCCAATGCTGCTAACAAAGAAGAGAAACGCTCTGTGTTTGTCACAATGTCTGTAATATTATTTGCCGTTGATTCCTCATCTGGTTTCTGCTCAGCACAACTTGTAAAAAATAAAGTAGCACCTGACACTACTAATAAAAGAAATAATTTATTCATTTTAGTTCGTTTTAATTGTAAGATTTAATTTATGACATTTAGTCATCAGTAACTGGATAATACTCCTTTTGTTTACGAATTAAGACTTCTTTAACAAAGATATAAATTATTGGAAATTATGAGTTTGAGTCGAATGTAATTAGAAGGTTTTCAATTAATTTTTAATCAATTAACATTGAGTATTTTGGCTATACGGTTAATGGTTTCGCAACAATTTGAAGTTCAACGGTTTATAAACAATTGGTCGTCAATATTGTCTAATTTTATGTAGTTAGTCAGTATTTCGAATCGCATTTATTATACGGTCTTTTTATCTTAAATATTTAAAAAATACCATTCAAAATATTGATAATCAATTATTTATAAAAAAAATAATACTCTAAAGAGGTAATAATTATATCCAAATATACGATTTTAGTAAAAAAAAGAAAATGATTGCATTTTTAGAAACGATTCGATTTAGAAATGAAACTTTATTCTATTTCGGGACAATTTGCTTAGCGTTAGCAATAATTTTATTTATTGCCAGTCGGCTTTCCGATTTACAAGTTATGGGCATTAATGCCTATTACAAACCGATAAAATTCTGTTTATCCATCACTTTAGTCGCTTACGCAATGGCTTGGTTTACCTATCACGTCAACGATATTGGAAATATCATGGTCTTCAATTGGGTGCTTATTCTCTCTTTAGGTTTTAGTGTTCTTTACATTATTTTTCAAGCCACAAGAGGTGAATTATCTCATTTTAATATCTCCACACCAACTTTTGCAAGTTTGTACAGTTTGATGGGGATTTCGGCAACGCTTGCGACTTTAGCCGTTGGTTATATCGGTATTTTATATTTTCAAAAAGATTTTCCTGAATTGCCAATTTATTACGTTTGGGCGATTCGGTTAGGTATTATTTTATTTGTCATTTTCGCTTTCGAAGGTTTCGTAATGGGTTCTCGTTTGACGCATACGATTGGCGGAAGCGATGGGGGAGAGGGCTTACCTTTTCTAAATTGGAGTAAACAATTTGGAGATCCTCGCATTCCTCATTTTATAGGAATGCACGCTTTACAAGTATTACCAATTTTAGCCTATTACGTTTTGAAAGATGTTTGGTTAACTTTTTTCGTTGCACTGCTTTATGGTCTTTTGGGCGTTTGGACATTGGTCTTGGCACTTCAAGGTAAATCACTTTTTTAAATAAAATTCGTTAAAAACCGTTTGTGTTATTGAAAAAAATCAATGATAGTTTATAATTGACAACTAATAATTAATTAATACCAAGGTTTAAATATCTTTTATGGTAAAAAACCAATAAGCTATATAGAATTGACCTATATTTGCGCCGTTATTTAATTAATTAATTTATTTGTTTGTTTGTTTGTTTTTCTGAATCATTACTGTATTAACCTTCATTATGGTTAACACAACAAACTTCCTTTTACATTAAAATTGACATGTTTTAATATGTCCAATATTATTAAAGAGTATTAGTTTCTAAGTGATAATAAAAATAGACAAATAATATTATTTTACAATTTATTATGAATACAGGTACAGTAAAGTTTTTCAATGATAGTAAGGGTTACGGTTTCATTACTCCAGATGATGGTGCAAAAGATATTTTTGTACATGTTAACGGATTACAGGATGACATTAGAGAAGGTGATAAAGTTGAGTATGATACAGAAGAAGGTCGTAAAGGCTTAAATGCTGTTAACGTGAAAGTAGTGTAATCATTTGCTTTTAACTTTACCAATTAATAAAAGGCAGTCTTGATATTTCAAGACTGCCTTTTTGTATAAAAAAGCCTTATTTTACTCCGATTATATTTACTCAAAATTAAATTCTTTAAGAATCATGGAAGAATTAATCAAGAAAATAAAAAGCAGCCAAAATCTAAGCCCAGAAGCGGAAGCACACTTTTTTTCTATTTCAAAGAAAAAAGACTTTTCTAAAGGTGAAATTTTAATCCGACAAGGCGACCACGTAAACCGCATATATTTCGTGACAGATGGCTGCATAAGGTCTTACTGCATTGATGAAAATGGTAAAGAACATACCTTGCAATTTGCAATTAAAAATTGGTGGATAAGTGACTATATTGCTATTCACGATGATGAAGCCGCAACGCTCACCGTAGAATGCCTCAGAGAATCAAGCGTCATCGAATTCAATGCTAAAAAAATAAATGAAATGTTGACCTTATTTCCTGAATATGAACATTTTCAGAGAAATCTGTTAGAGGGTCATGTCGTTAGTTTGCATAAGCGAATCTTGAACCAATTGCAATTGACCGCTTCGGAACGATATGATTTATTTTTAGAACAATACCCTGATATTGAGGAGTTTACTCGGAATTA
>Ga0306865_1000508_pt1 | contig 14835 bp, 4 predicted proteins | sample AntRauTorckE5431_FD_190441 | JGI IMG/M metagenome (GOLD analysis project Ga0306865, IMG submission 190441) | Saline lake microbial communities from Rauer Islands, Antarctica - Metagenome Torckler E5 #431 (v2) (version 2) | ecosystem: Environmental > Aquatic > Non-marine Saline and Alkaline >... | reverse complement strand
ATCTGGCGTAAATTGAGCCACAGGCATTGGATAAATAGTTACAGCTTTGGTCAAGCTATCAAAACATCCTTGATCAGATTCTATCGTCAGTTGAATGGTATAGTCATCTGCACTCGAATAGACTTGATGAAGTGTATCGATGTTAAGATAATCTGTACTTTCGGTCGTCCAAGTTCGGGATTGAACAGCTCCTTGAGCAAGGGTACTTTTATTTACAGCAACGATCTCATGATCACGGAAACACTCCAGACTATCGTCTATGGTAAACTGAGCCTTCGGTTGAGCGTGAAAACTTACAATAATACTATCTGAATCTATGCAACCATCTGAATCAGTTCTAGTAACACTGACAGAATCTCCAAAGTTGTAAATAAACCGAGATATTTGACTGGTGGACCATAAATAAGATACACCCACACCTCCATCTAAGAGTACCGAATCTCCAATGCAAATTAACGTATCAACGCCCAAATTCACTTTAGGACTCATAACTACCGCATATATCTCACTTGTTCTAGACTGACAACCAGTGCCACCTTTTCTGACCGTATAATTTCCTGACTGCAAAACTGTTATTGTGCTATCATTACTAGGCCCCTGTATCAAAGCTCCATTTCTGAACCATTCAAGATCTGAAGCAGCAGAAGACGTAAGGTTTAAAGAATCCGATTCGCATAATACTGTACCGTTTCCAGTAATATTGATATCACTTCCAAAAGTAATTTGAAATCCAGTCTGAGAGTTACAAGGCATTTCTACAACTGAGGTAGTGGATGTTCGGCAGTTATATATTGTGCCTGGGTTTAGTGACGCTGGCAATTTTAGAATTACCCAAGACTGCAATTTACGGAAGCTACAACCTGGATCCCACACTTTTTCCGCGGTAAATCGATTGGCTAAATTTGAACTATTATAAATCGTTGAATTGTTAAAATAACTGACTAATTCTGTTAGAGTTGAAGACCCCGGAGTAATTAAATCCCAAGTGACTGGGGTATTTGGCATTGTGAAATCCGTGAATGTAAAAAATTCTGACGATGAAGTACCACTACAGCAATTTGCAAAATTTCCATCACCATTAACATCAATGTATACACCTTTTGACGAGTTTATGGTATTATTAAGCTCTAAAACGCTAGAATGCCAAGTTCCAATAGCTAAGTACCTATCGCATCCGTCTTTAACAACTACACCTACACCTGCGTGACCATTTGCACTGTAGTAGGAGCTTAAGCAAGCTAACAGAGAGAATAAGGCATAAACAATATTTTTTTTCATAATTAATTACTCAGTTTAATAATATTTTCTAAGCTATATCCAAGTTACAAACGCGACATTATGCTTAAATAATAATAAAAATTGGCTTAGGGCGAATATAGGTGTTTCATGTTTATAGCGTTTTCTGGATGTAACATTTTAATAAGGTTTCTCGGCAAACTGGATGAGACCACTTTCAAGTCAAAAATAAACAAATCCCAACAAAAACATTAAAGAGGACGACTATTACAAAGCAGTGAAACTGTACTATTGGATGTTCGTTATATCGAACATTCTTTAATCTAGGGTATTTCAGTTACTTTTATTTTGTCTTTCCGGTCTTCTGTAGGATAGGTCAAAGATAGTTTCCTGAAGATGCTCCTTTAGCTCCTGGCCATTGGCTCACAAACCTAACATGCTACACACTCCTAAAACAGGACATATATGCCCTGTGTAAGGAGAGATGCCCATAAAACACAAGTGCTCCTACTTCCTTCCCTCTGAATTATTCAAGCTAGAAGAAAAGCCTCGGTCAGACAATAGTGCTTCCCATTCTATACTTAGACCATAGGTACGTGTTCTTTTAGAAGCATTGATTATTTGCATAAATCCCTGCTTTATCCATCTTTTAACTAGTGCATATGCACTGCGTGCATCTACTCCTAGATGATCCGCTATTTCTTGCATACTTACCTCTTTAAAATTTTGGAATAGCAATAATACGGCTCGCTGCTGAGGGCGAAGCTCTCTGAGTCTTGCTGATGCGTCTTCCTCTCTAGGTTGGTTTGAATGGAGCAATACAGCTTTGTTTCGTACCTTCCCAAATGATACGGCCATCCCTCCTATGAAGTATTCTAAGAAAGAAGAGACGTCTGCTTCTGCCCTGCCTCCATAATAGTTATGACTCGTTCCTATCTTTAGTGCTTCGTAGTAACTATTCAAGTGTTTTGCATAATATTCTTCTAGAGAATAGATTCCTTTCATTCCATATCCAGTCACGTGAAGGATATAAGTAGTAAGTAATCTAGCTGTACGTCCGTTTCCGTCGTAATAAGGATGAATAGTCGCAAACTGATAGTGTACTAGTCCTGCTAAAAGCAGAGCTGGTAATTCTCCATTCGTAATCTCACGATTTATCCACGTAATCAATCCTTTCATGAGGGCAGGCACATCCTTCGCTTCGGGAGGCATGTAAACAATCCCACCAGAGGAACTATCCTTTATGACGTTTTGACCCTCACGATAGGGTGTAGGTTTCAGGGTGCCAGTAAGCACTAGGCTATGGAGTGTTTTTATAAACTTCTCGGTAATCACCTTTTTACCTTTCAGCTTATCTTCTACATAAGCCATTGCTCTAAAATAGTTTCGTACTTCTCGTTCATATCTTTCACGTCCGGTGAAATTCACTCCTTTGCCTTGTGCAATACTCTGTACTTCTGCTTTAGTCAAATCATTCCCTTCTATCTGAGTAGAATAATGCGTAGAAAGTAAACGTGCAGTCTCTTTTAATGAAACCAATAAATTTGGAGTAATTGGTAAGACATTTATAGCCTCTTTATGTCTCTCAATCTCTAAGAGTTGATTTACCAGCTTGGTTGAAATAGTATATCTCGGTTTGAATTCCATAATTACATTGTATCAAATATGCAGTTAAAATGTGAATAAACGGCAATTAAAATGTAATTAAAGTGCGGTTAATCTTGATCCAGTCACACTTCTGTATTGGGTCATAAATTTACCTAAAATGGACCTCAAATATTGGCTGTCCCAAAATCTGAAGGAAGTTTTGTTGAAGATGGTGCAAGAGGTGGGCAGATGAGTGGTCGTAAGCCACTCACATAAAGACAGCAAGAAATACTAAATAGTATTAAAAACATTCCTGCAATATCCCGTAGAGAACTGTCTGAAAATTTAGGAATAAATCAGTCCGCTATTCAGAAACACATAGATGCATTGAAAGAAAATAATTGCCCAGAAAGAATTGGAGGAACTAGAGGCTATTGGAATATCACAATAGAAGAGAATTAGTTAATATATAACAATTGAAAAATACAAAATATTGATTACAAGACAATTAATGGCTAAAAATATTCGACATAAAGCCCCTACGAGCCACAAACGGAAAAAGCTTTCACCTTTTGGTGGGGGCTTTTTGTGTTTATAGTGCTCGGTGCAAATCGAAGTCAATCCGCCGAAATATAATATAGGAGGGATTCCCCTAGGGACTATAACAAATGCTTGCAAAACACTACTTATCAGATGATTACAAGCCTTTATTGGTTAATACGGTATTGGTTTCGGTATTAGATGAGAAGTCTAGCATCAACCGTATCACTTTTCACCTCAGTCATAACTTACGCATAAAAAAGTCACTTGTGCCTTTATAATGGCACAAGTGACTTACACTTTTAACATCAAGTAGTACTAATTGTCTAATTTACTAATACCACTTTCTTAGTGCTATTACTTGTCTCAGTAGTTACATGAATGAAATAGGTCCCTAGTGCAGCACCACTCATATCTACGACTACTCCATTGGATGATTTTCTGAGCTTCACCTGATCGGTCATGTCCTGCCCAAATACATTACTCACAGTGATTTTAGTATCTTCCTTACTGGTCATCAGGATATTCACTTCTCCTGTAGTAGGATTAGGATACAGCAATATGCGATTATCTCTCCCAAAGCTCACTACCTCTAAGTCACTATAGCTTATAGTGCCGTCATAGTCTACCTGCTTCAGTCTATAGTAAGCATTAGGACTTATCCACGAAACTTCTGTATCTATAAGACTGTAGTACTGCCTAGCAGACGTAGTACCAGCACCTGGTACGCGGCTACCTACTGAAGTAAACCTTTCTTCTCCTTCCATTATTCGCTCTACTTGGAAGTAATCATTATTTAACTCACTGGCCGTTTCCCACGTTACTAGTACATCTTTATCATTCATCAGATTAGCCTCAAATGAAAGAAGGTCTACCGGCAAAGGAACACCAGAGGAAGTCTGCGTAACATCATAAGCAACAAAAATTGAAGACGCATTGGGTCTGATAGTCAGGGTAGGCACATATCCTCCACCTGTAAATGCTGCATCCAGTCCTGATGCTCCTACACCAGCGGTACATTCTAACACTCTTGCATAATAACCTGTACCTTGATTAGGAAAATGAAGTTTAAAAATAGTATCTGCAGTTCCTGCCGTAGCAACATTACCAAAATCAGTAGGTCCACCTATTCGATAATTCCTATATGCTAACCTATCTGGATTACTCCCTGCACCGTCTACTGTGGTTGAGTCGCGGCTATCACCTACTGCCCACGTTCCTTGTACACTTGTAATAGTGGGAGAACCCGCTTTCTCTGTGAAAAAAACTGAAAGCTCTGACGTATTTGTAATTCTTGAAGCGGTGGCGGATGCGTTCGCTGGCCACTCTAAGTAAATTATGACCGTAGAATCGCTTGTAGGATCCTTAATCAATTTAACCGTTGGGTCTTGAGAGTGTGCTAAGTAACTACTGCAAAGCAGTAGACCGAGTAACATTGATTTTATATTCATATCGTTTTTTAATTGTTATTATTATTTAATTTACGGCAATTGTTCGTCCATACCCGAGTATCCCTGTGAACCCCCTAAAAAGGTGTTACCTGGATAGTTCAATATGTTATTTAATAGTATAACAGCATCATTACTAGATCCTTGGTATTTCACAGTTCCATTCATATCCATATCAGAGTTACTGTATTGACCAGTATACGTATATCCCTGTGAACCCCCTAAAAAGGTGTTACCCGCTGCCCCTAGAACTTCATTCAATATAATAACAGCGTCATTACTAGATCCCTGAAATTTCACATTCCCATTCCTATAAGCATCTCCTGCCCATAGTGCCGTCACAGTATTCGTAGTGGTAGCTGCATTAGTACCATACAGCGTAGCTGTACTGAAATCTACTGTAGTACCTGTACTGCTCAGACTTACTGTACTAGCTGCCATTACTCCCAGGTGATTACGATGACGTACACTTACATACACTTCTGGATCTGCTAGATTATCAAAACATACTCCGCTGGTACCGTCTACGGGACTTACTATCGTACCATCACTCTTTAACAAGGCGGCATAAGTCTCTACTACTGTAGTATCCCTAGTCTTATCTCTAAGCTCTATGAATACCCAATCTACTATATTAGCACTCGTCAGTATACTGGTAGTGGTAGTCTCTCCTCCTCCATCTCCGCTGTGCGTAAATCCACTCAAAGCTGTATATGGCTCAGTAGTAGGTAACACACCCGCTGTATTAAGATCTGTGGTCATAGTACTGGTACTAGAAAGCAGTAAAGCTCCCTGTAGGTACACCTTTGCATTTAAGCATACTCCTCCTCCTATACCTTCATAGGCTCCCATATCCACAGTAGTACCCTGTATACGATCTGCTCCTATTATATCTGCAGTGATCCCTGATGGGATAGAGTCATTATTACCTGCACCTAGAGCAGGTGATGTACTGACTAGTCTGAGTCCGTCATCTGCCGTACGGTGAATCCCATCTGGACCCGCTATATTAGTAGTATCTACAAACTGTGGATTACCCTTAATATTACCCGTACCTGTAAAGTTCCGCTGCGTAGAAGTATAACTAAGATCCCAAGTTGCTGTACTTCCTAAAACTCTTCCTCCCCAAACGATACAATTGGTCACTGCACCAACTCCATAAAGAAGAGGCTTATTGGTATGGTCTCCATAAAAAGTACAATTGACAATTTTAGCCATAGATCCTTCATCTTGTATTCCACCTCCTCTACTGGAATTACTAACGAAAACGCAATTGGAAATTACAGCAGCGGTTCTAAACACCTTTATACCCCCTCCAGATTGACTTCCAGATGCACTATTATTCCCTATAAAAGTACATCTATCAATAATAGGGAAACTTCTACTATCTACCCGTATTCCCCCACCACCAGTGTGAGCACGGGTTGTGGTGACACTATTTTCAGTAAATATACAATTAGTAACAGTGGCATCACCACCTAAAGTCATCGCACCGGCACTGCCACTCGTGGATATGTTATTATTAAATGTACAATTACTTACCGTAGAAAAATGCTTTACTATTAACGCTCCTGCAGTTGCCGCTCTATTGTTTTTAAACGTACAATTGGCAATGTTAGTACTATTACCTACAGCATCCATTCCACCACCGTGGCTTCTACCCGGTCCCCACTGACCACCACCATGTTCTATGAAATAATAACCTCCGCCATTCGCATTTCCTCTAGTGATGGTAAACCCGTCTAAAGTTCCAGAGTTAGTATCCACCACACTAATCACTACGTGGTAGCAGGTATTATTCCCACTCAGTATAGTCTCATTAGCAGTAATATCTCTAGCGGCTAGTGTAGTCTCTGTACCCGCAAATCCGCCGTACATGCGTACGCCATCCTGTAGCGAGAAAGCATAATCTCTACTATTGCTCCCGGTTATGGTACCTCCGGTAGGCAATGCACTAGGATAGTACGTACCTGCTGCTACCCAGATAGTATCCCCATTTACAGCTTCTACTATAGCAGACTGGAGACTGGTATAGGCATTGGTCCATGAAGTACCTGTATTAGTACCTGCAGCACTAGAGTCTACATAGTGTACGCGTACGTCTACTAAGCTCTCATACGCACCCCTAGTCACTGTAGTGCCTTGTATACGTAGATCTCCTGTGATATCTGTGGTAATCCACGACGGGATAGAATCATTATTGCCGGTATTAGCCGCAGTAGATGTGGTATGCAGACGCAGCCCATCATCAGCTGTACGAAAAATCCCGTCTGGCCCTGCAGGATTATTTATATCATCAAATACTGGCTCTGTGTAATTTGTATTATTGTAGTACGCAGTGTTGATTGTTTTGCTAGTAGTATATCTCACTCTAGCTGCACCAGTTATATTAGGCTCAATCATACTTACTGTCACCTGACCCCATAAAATACAATTACTAACAATCGGTGAAGATGAAGCAAGATGGCTGTGCATCGCTCCAGATCTCCACGCTGAATTAGTGATAAAATTACTGTTCGTGATTACGGGTGATGAACTCCAGTTATAGACTGCTCCACCTCTACCATTTCCCACTATACGAGCTTCATTATCTATAAAGATAGTATTAGTAATGACTGGGTTAGAGTTATCCTTATTGTACATTCCACCGCCAAAATCCGCCGTATTATCATCGAATATAGTATTGGTAATAATAGGAGAAGAACCGAATAGGTATATACCACCGCCTCCTTCGGTCACTGTATTATCACTGAAGGTAATATTCACTATATTCGGAGAGGAGTTATATAAGTACATCCCTCCGCCGTTTACTCTTTGGAGTGCCCTTGATTTCACTACCAGAGAACCTGTAGCATTGGCATTGCCCTGAGTGATGGTAAATCCATCTAAGGTACTTGCTAAAGATTCATCTACAGATACAATCAAGTGATGGTAGTAATTATTCCCTTGCAGTGTGGTCACATTATTCACAAAGTCTCTAGCAGCTAATGTAGTCTCTGTACCCGCAAATCCACCATAGATGTGTATGCCACCGTAGAGATAAAAAGCACGGTCCTTTAAACTGGTCCCGGTCGCTGCGTGAGGATAGTGTGTAGGCTGATACGAACCTGCAGCTACCCAGATACTGTCACTTCCTACTGCTCTATTTATCGCTGACTGTAAGCGGGTATATGCATTGGCCCACGAGGTGCCATTATTAGCACCTGTAGCACTAGCATCTACGTATAGTTTGATACCTACATATACTGAATCATCTTCATAGGCTCCCATATTCACAGTAGTACCCTGTACACGTACAGCTCCTATGATGTCTGTTGTATCCCCTGATGGTATAGAGTCATTATTACCTGCATCTATAGCCGGAGATACAGAGAGTAGTCTCAATCCGTCATCTGCTGTACGGTGGATGCCATCTGCTCCCGCAGGATTAGCGACATCTGTGAAATAAGGATTAGAAGACACACATCCTACCCCTATGTGATTTCCAGTGTACGTTTGTAAGATAGAATATGTAGCAGTATCATCTCCTGCCATGTCAGAACGAGTCACTGTAGTACTGGTTGCTAATTTATTGCCCCAGAAGATATTATTAGACAGCCTATTGTTATTCCCTTCAGAAAACAGTCCTCCGCCACCCCAAAAACCATAATTTGTTGTGGAAATTGATGTATTAGTACTGAAGGTATTGCCCGTGATGATAGATCCACTGCTTAAATTACATACTCCCCCACCGGCTTGGCTCGCGGTATTATCTATAAACGAGCAATTGGTGATAGTAGGAGTAGCACTTGAAATATTGATACCGCCACCCCGAGCATTGCCATTCGAACGAGCCACATTATCAATGAAGGTAGAACGCGTAATGACAGGAGAAGAAGAAGTACCCTGAATATTTATAGCTCCGCCACTTGTCCCTTGATTACCACTAAACGTACACTCCGTAATAGTAGGTGATGAATAGAGTATATACATAGCCCCTCCACCATAACCATAGGTAATTAAACTTATGTTGTCACTAAAAATAGTATTTGTGATCATAGAAGCAGAATATGCCATGTACAAACCACCGTAAACATTACCTCTATTATCCGTAAACGTACAATTGGCAATGGTTTGGGAAGAGGAATACGTAAACATACCGCCAGTACTATTACGATTCATCCTAATTGACCCAAGGTCAAGCCTACCGCTGCCATTCGCGTACCCTTTAGTGATGGTAAATCCATCTAAGGTACCTGCTATAGTTTCATTGAAAGATACTAGAACGTGGTGGCAGTTATCATTTCTACTGGTGCTGCCTATATCGCCACTTAATATAGTAGGATTAGCAGCATAATCTCTAGCAGATAGTATAGTCTCCGTACCTGCGAATCCGCCGTACAAGTGTACGCCACCGTCTAGGTAAAAAGCGTAGTCTCTGGAAGTAGCACCTCCACTAGACCCTGTAGGATACGCACTGGGATAGTACGTGCCAGCAGCTACCCAGATGCTATCCCTGTTTTTGGCTACATCTAAAGCTGATTGCAGACTGGTGTATGCATTGGCCCATGAGGCACCAGTATTCCCACCTGCAATAGCATTAGAGTCTACATAGTATTTGATATTGGTATATGGCACATCATCTTCATACGCTCCCATATTCACAGTAGTACCCTGTGCACGTGCAGCTCCTGTGATATCTGTGGTGATCCCAGAAGGAATAGCACTACTATCTCCAGCATCTACAGCTAGGGAATTATCATATAGTCTCAGTCCGTCATCTGCAGTGCGGTAGATACCATCTGCTCCCGCAGGATTACTGGCATCTAAGAAGTAAGGATCTGAAGTGATGCATCCCGTACCACCGCCACTGTAGGACTGCAAAATCGTATAGGTAGTAGTGGTAGTGGTAGCAGTACCATACATATCACAGCCAGCAGAAGTAGCACTGGTTCCTCTTAGGTTATCCCAAAAAATAGTATTGGACAAAGTGACAGTCCCTCCTTGATTATATACTCCTCCACCATAATTGCTTCCTACATTCGTACTAAAAGTAGTGCTCGTAATGGTGTGCGTGCCCAAATTATTGTATATCCCACCTCCTTGGTATGTGGCAGTATTACCACTGAATAGACAGTTAGTTATAGTAGAAGAACCGTTATTATTATACACTCCGCCGCCGCGAGAAACAGTATTGCCTATAAAAGAGCAACTGATAATAGCCGAAGAGCCATCTAGATTATAAATACCGCCACCATACGCTGAGCTGCCACTGTTATCACTGAAAGTAGTTTGGGTAATAGTAGGAGACGAAGAAGCTTCATTGTACATCCCACTACCACGACTAGATGCTATATTCTCAGTAAACGTACAGTTAGTTATAGTAGGAGAAGAACCTCTGTTATGCATTCCGCCACCATATTGTCCGTTTATGTTACTCCCTTTTACATTGATATTGGCATTGCTATTTGCATTTCCTTTAGTTACAGTAAATCCATCTATGGCACCTGCTATATTTTCATTGACAGATACCAGTACGTGAAAACAGTTATCTGTATTGTCATTTGCCACACCTATATCCCCACTCAGGAGGGTAGTGTTAGCTCCTTGTACTCGAGCAGCTACGGAAGTCTCTGTACCGGCAAATCCGCCAAACAAACTTACGCCACCTGCTAGGTAGAAGGAATATTGTCTCGTGTTAGCACTACTAGCTCCAGCGGGATACGCACTGGGATAGTACGTGCCAGCAGCTACCCAGATGCTATCTCCACTTGCTGCTGCTGCGATGGCAGACTGTAAGCTGGTGTATGCATTGGTCCACGAGGTGCCTGTATTAGTGCCCGCAGTAGCAGTAGCGTTTACATAAAACCTGGATGCTGATGTATGCGTAGAAACTAAAGATACGAACACAACTATTAGCAATTGGGAATAAGTAGATCTTTTTAAGAAAAGAGCTTTTAAATTTTGGTAGATGTAATTTGTTGTCATTATAAAATAGATACAATTTTGAGGCGCAAAAAAAAGATAACTACCACCTTTAAAAACTTAAATTTTGGGACAAAAACACTAAATTTTGAGCCATTTTAGCTAATTAGTACTCTTCCACACGTACGTATACCTCTTAATAGCCATTGATCATAGTTATACATAAGCAGTACATTCTAGCAAAAATCTCCTTGATTTACTCCGTATTATACTAGGCTTAGGGCTCTGTGCAGACCCCCTGCTGCAAATAGAGAAAATATAGGACCAAAGTGCTAGTCCAAATACCCGTAATGCATAGCAAAGGCTATCAATACAATTATGTTTTTGCTCCCCGTTTTCAACATCACACTAGCTCTGTGATTACTAACGGTATGGGCACTTATACCGAGCTTTTCTCCTATATCATTAGTACTGTATACCGTACAGGTAAGCACGAGCACTTCTGCTCCTCTGATAGACAGGTTTTTATACCGAAGGGCATATCCCATTTTTGTTACGATTTCATGTTGGCATTTTTTTTGACATGTACTGACGATCAGAGAATACTATATGTGATACTTCTTTTATTTAAATAGAACCACACCACTTAGATAAGTATCCTTTTACCCCATATATAAGCATTCTATTTATAGTATTGATATCATTTATTGAAGATAATATGATGAGCTTAGTCTTAGGACAATCCTTTTTCAGAGGACTTCAAATAAGCTGATATCTAGCAATCTCAAATCCAAAAAAAATATGAACTAAATAACTTTTTAAGTGGCGAAACAACTACTGAGCCACTACAACCTCAAATAGGACAGTCATAACATCCTCTTGTGGAGTGTTACAAAGTCCTAGAGGAGCATACGGGTGCCTATCCAATATTTCTATTTTTATCCTATTAAACAGTCCATTTATATATTAGACATACTATAGAAGTAAACTGTTTTTTGGTTCCACTTCAATCATATCAGTATTGTAAACTATTAGTAAAGTGTAGTCTATCCCATGTTACCCTAATAGTGAATATACTTTTCAGTCACATCCTAGCTTGCTATATTTAAGTCTTACTTTACGAATAGATATCAAATACGCACAAAAAAAACGCGTCCAAAAGAGTAGAAAAAAGCAACTGTATTGGGACAATTACGCTAAATTTTAGGACAAAACTCAGTCTTACCACATAAAATAGCTATTACTTAGCTATAAAAAATGTTTCTTTTGTACTTAGCTTTAAGCACAATGATTTATACCTATCGAAAACTTTTAATGTGGGCAATACTCACGACACTTTATACCACTACGGTATATAGTCAACGTGAGCAAGCACATCACATAGAGCTTACTAAAAAAGATGGTATGCCAAGTACCAATATCAGCAGTGGTTTTGAAGATTCCAAAGGAATGATACGGTTCATATCGGCGGCTGGGGAAGCATGTAAGTTTGATGGGTTTACAGTAACCACCGTACCCGTATTCAGAGCAGGATTAAGTTGCATCAATTTTTTTGAGGATTCTGATGGCTTGCTTTGGATAGTCTTTTTTGACTATACCGCTAAAAAAAGACAAATCAAACTTCTGGATCCTATCACTCAAAAAGTATACGAGCCTTCAGCCTATTGGGGTGAGAAGCCACCCTTTCATACTGACAATATCAAAGAAGTTTGTCATAATTATGATGGCTCTGTATGGATAGTATTAAAAACCCTCGAAGTATATGAGTACACTGACCGCAAGTTTAAACTCTGGGCTACCTATGACAAAAACAAGGTGGATAATGTATATGCAAAAGTATCCCCTACTACTGCTTATTGTAGGGACAAAAAAGGAGCAATTTTCGTAGACAATAAGGGAGTGTTTTTACCGAAACCCTATAATGACCAGGGCTATTCTAATTTTAAGATATGGGATATCAAAAAACAAGCTAATCAACGAATACAACTGGTGGTAAGAGGAACACGTCTCTCCAACGGAAAAGACTATCTATTCTCTGTGTTAGACAACAAAGAGCTACGCCTACTTGACTCACTCACATACATACCGAATAAACTAAACTTTTATCTCAATGGATACTCATCAATAAAAAGAGAAGGTACAAATAAGCTTACGCTGTATTCTGAAGACTACAAACCTCTGTACAGTATCCCGTTGCATAAGGACGAAAGTCTTCTGCTGACAGACTCCAAAGAAGGTATTTGGATTTCAAATACAGACGGGACGATGACCAGACATTTTATGAAAGAGCCTTTATTTGACATTTTTGATTTTAGCTATTCTATGGACCCTTGGCAGACTTCTGCTAGAGGAATCACAACTGGCCCTGAGAATGATCTATACATATCTAAAGGAGGTTTTCTAACACGCACTACTTCAGACGGGAGAAGTACTTTATTAAGGCCCAAGCCAACCCCTCTAAATCGTTATTTTGAGCCGTTTGGATGTATCATGCAGCAGGATAATCTCTCCCTATGGATAGGAGGGCAATACAATTTATATGAATTTGACATCAAAAACTCAGAATTCAAAAAGCCTATAAAAAATGTCAGTGAGGACGTCATTTTACAACCCTATCAAGACCGAAATGGCAAAATCTGGCTAGGTACTGGCAAAGGACTCTATTATTTGGCATCTAATGCTATGAAAATAATTGAAACAGATCTTGAATTTGCTACAATAAACACAAGTCAAGTATTCTCATTTTACGAAAACAAAAAGGGCCTATGGATAGCTACATCCAGTGGCCTCTTCTTACTACAGCACGGAAAAATCGTACATCAGTGCGTGCACTTATGCTCCCAAACTGGTCATACTCCTCATCAAGTGATTACATCCATCCAAGAAGACGAAAACGGGTGGTTTTGGCTTTCTACGAAAGGAGGAGGATTAATCTATTGGAATCCAACTACGGAGGAGCATTATCAATATAGCACTCAAAATGGGTTATCAGATAATGTCATCTATGGATGCTACCTGGATGACTATAACCGAGTATGGATGTCTAGTAATAATGGACTGATGCGGCTGGACAGGGACTCCAAAGAAGCAATTTACTACTTAAAAACACAAGGGATTCCAAATAAAGAGTTCAATACTACATCACACTTTAAGGACAAAAACGGACGGCTTTACTTCGGAGGTCTTCAAGGAGTCATAGGGTTTCACCCCAAAGATTTTACAGCTACCACTACTACTAAAAACACCATACAAATCACCTCTATTCTAAAAACAGACCAAAATGATTTTACCTATTATGAGAAGTATAGCTTTGATAGGGATGCTCTGAATGTAAACGTATCCACGCAAGATAAAGAAGTTACTTTATCCTTCAGTTCACTCAATCTAAATGAAATAGAGTCAACCTTATACTCCTATAAATTAAATGACATAAACTCAAAGTGGCGGCTACTAAAAGAGCCCAAGATAAACCTAAAAGAATTGCCGTATGGGGATCACACACTTTTACTGCGTGCTCAAATATCTGGCGAATCCAGCGAAATATACCCCTACACGATAACCGTCACAGTCTTACGGCCCTTTTACCTTAAGTGGTGGTTTTTTGTGCTTATGGCTTGTTTATTAGGACTGCTTGCACGAAGTGCTGTATTGTTTCGTACAAAAAAACTGCATTCATATAATGTCGCATTGGAAAAAATAGTAAAAGAAAGAACCGCAAAAATCACCGAACAAGGAGAAAAACTAAAAGAAGTAGATCAAGTAAAAACTCGATTCTTAGAAAACGTCTCTCACGAGTTACGTACCCCTGCCACCTTAATCATGGCTCCACTCAATGACCTAAAATCTAAAATAAAAGGAACCCCTATACAGCCAATATTGACTAAAAACATAGACATTATAGGAAGAAATGCACAAAGTATGCTCAACCTAATTGAAGAGCTTTTAGATCTATCTAAACTGACAGCTAATACCATAAAAACAAAAGAAGTACCCATCAATTTAAAAAAATTTATCAGCCGTACTAAAAGTACATTTGAGTCTAACGCAGCATTGAAGAACATCACCTTCCGCTTAGACTATCAGCTCTCTAATAAAAAAATTTTCCTCATAGATCCGCCTA
>Ga0306865_1000506_pt1 | contig 14852 bp, 28 predicted proteins | sample AntRauTorckE5431_FD_190441 | JGI IMG/M metagenome (GOLD analysis project Ga0306865, IMG submission 190441) | Saline lake microbial communities from Rauer Islands, Antarctica - Metagenome Torckler E5 #431 (v2) (version 2) | ecosystem: Environmental > Aquatic > Non-marine Saline and Alkaline >... | reverse complement strand
TTCTGCGAGTCGGAACTGCTGCTCACGGATTGCTTCTAGCTTCTGCTCCAGTTCGTACTTGCTCATCTTGTTGCCCTCTGTGCCGTTTATCTCACTGTACATACAGTATAAGCTCAGAGGGCGTGTGTGTCAACCAGTTTTGGGGCCCCAGCCTAAGATGGGTTTGGTTAAGTGTGGTTGGATGGGCTTGCTTGAAACTGATTTGCGTGCTGGCTTGTGACTGCGTTTGACTCGCTTCATAGTTGACTCCTGGTTGTCAACACTACTTATCATCGTGACCGCTTGCGCTCAGCTAAAATTATGCGTGGAGGCTAGTGATGTATGATTCCTGGGCACGTTCCTTGAACTCGTCCATTACTGACATATACGTGTGTATCTTGCCAGCGCGGGCGAAGCTCTCGTTCAAGCTAATCCGCTCCAGGTTGGTCATCACAAACAACCGCACCTCTTGGTAGGTTGCGTCGTCTTTGTTGTATAGCTTGAGGGCAGCGTCTACGATGCGCTCTACTAGAACGTTGCCTGCGTGTGAGTTCATTACGTTGATCATCTTGCTGCCCTCTTTTGCTTCAGTGTCTATACAGTATAAGCTCAGGTGACGTCCTTGTCAACCTCTCATTTAGATGCAATCAACATACTGTTTGGCCTGTGCCAGCAACGCAACCTCAATGTCAAGGTCTGCTTCAAAGGCCATACGTTGGGCTTCTGTAGTGAACTGCTCTGCTTCTTCGTTCTCAAGGAAAAACGTGTCGTCGTTCTCTTCGTCGTCGTGTATGGCCAGCCAGCCCATGCTTGGGTTGTAGTCAACGCTGAATCCGCTGCGGGTAACGTAATCGGCCATCTCAGTTACGATCTTTGCCAGCTTGTTCATAGTGTGCCCCTGCTTGTCGTTTGCTTCAGTGTCTATACAGTATAAGCTCAGGTGACGTCCTTGTCAACCAGTTTATTCCTTGCTGTACAAACGGGCTAAGTGCTGCTCGCCCCAGCGCAACTGTCTACAGGTCTGCAAGAAGATCTCGCCGTCCATGTCTGCAAACGCCTCACGGATCAACAACCGCTTCTCCTCCAAGTAGACCTTAGCAAACGCAGGGTTGTGTTCTACGATGCTGCGGTCTATAATACGCCACTTTGAACACCTGTGCGATAAATACTGTATAGGAGACATTATGAAGTTTAACAACAGCAAATACACCACATGGTACAATTCGATCATTGAGCGAGCCAGAACACGAGAGCTAACAGGGTACAAAGAGAATCATCATATCATCCCTCGTTCGTTAGGAGGCGATAATTCTAAAGAGAACGTAGTTCCGTTGACTGCAAGAGAACACTACATTGCTCATTTACTATTACCTTACATAGTTAACGATCCTGCACACAAAAGAAAGATGTGGGGGGCATTGCGGTGCATGACTATAATGCACTACAAGACTCACGATAGATATGCAGGCTCTGCGAGGTTCTATGCCAAGGCTAAAGAAAATATCGACTTCGGTGCCGGCAATAGAGGGCGCGTACAGTCTCCTGAAGAGAGAAAGAAAAGAGCTACTTCGTTAACAGGGAAGGTCTGTTCAGAAGAAACTAAAAGAAAGATAGGCAAAGCAAACTCAAAGAACACCGGACGCACTCCGTGGAATAAAGGTAAGAAGATGGGCCCAATGAGCGAGGAAGCAAAGTTAAAAAAGAGTGCTGCTCTAAAGGGAAGGAAAAAGTCTGATGCAGCTAAAGAGAATATGAAGGCGGCACAGGCATTAAGAAGTAAAGACTCGTATGTGCGTCCGGGTTACAAGCATCGTCAAGCGACGCTTGACAAGATAAAGAAGGCTGCTCAGAACAGACCGCGCTTAACTTGCCCACATTGTGGATTAGAAGGCGCAGTCTCTGGCATGAAGAGATATCACTTTGCTAACTGCAAAGCTGCTTCGCCTTCTTCTAACAATCGATAGACTTCTGCTAACAGCACAGGGTCAGCATCGAACAATGCCTCTTCGAGTAACAACCTTTTCTCGGCCAAGTAGACTTTGGCAAACTTTGCGTCGTGCTCGACTATAGACTTCGTATTCGAACTCAAATCGGCCAACTTGACAAATTTCGCGCGCTTGGGGGCTTGTGCTGTGTGCTCGCGGTCAATGGCTTTGCGCTCTGCTCTGTTGCCGTCCTCTGGCTTGCTCACGTCAGTCAACCAACCCACCAACTCCGCAACGTCTTTGCCAAACTCGGTCTCGATCAACTCATTGGTCACCGCAGTGTCTTCCACAACATCGTGCAACCATGCGGCACAGATCTGAGCTTGGTCCCCGCCACGTGCTGTTACAATCTGAGCAACCTCTGCTGGGTGTACGTGGTACGGCTCACCTGTGTACTTGCGCACCTGTCCTGCGGCACTGTGGGCTGCGATTGCGAATGCTCTGGCCTTGGCTACCTTTTCCATCTCGTCTCTACCTTTCTAGTCACTGTACACACAGTATACGATCTGGGGGTCAGAATGTCAACCTAATCTGTCTAGACTAGACAGACTTTCAACTTTGTCTATTGAGTCTACGCGAAAGCCAAAGCGTAGGAAGGCGGCAAAATCGTCGTGGTCCTTGGCTGCATTCCAGACTGGTGCTTGTACTGTCATCGTGACTTCTGTGGTGCCTTCGCCTTTGAGAGTGACTTTGTAGTCATCCATTGGTGTTGTTTCTCCTGTTGTGGGATATACAGTATATATCCCACAGTCTCTCAAAAAGCTCTCAACAAGACTCGTCGTAGGTGCCTTCGTAATCAGGCCAACCGTTTGCGCCGTCGCTGATGTTGTAGATCTCAACCATCTCGCAGTAGGTCGACTGCTGAGTTTGCAGTTCCTTGTCAGCAGAGCCGCTGCTCCACATCATCACGCCCAGGACCAGGAAAGGCAGCAAGAGGAAAAGGTTGTTGCTACGCTTGTGCTTCAGGTTATGCTTCTGTACCTTGTCCATCTCATCGCCCTCTGTGTCTTTAGCTTCAGTGTACATACAGTATACTGTCAGATGACGTCCTTGTCAACCAAAGATCAAAAATAAATGTGCGGCTCGTTGTGGAACCAATGCGGCATCTCAACCCAACCAAAGCCACCGTCCTCGTGCCAAGCACCTACAGTGTGACCGAACTTGACGTACTCCTCGTGGCATTCGTCGCCGTCTTCGCTGATGTACTGTAGCTCTTCAACCTTGCCCCAGGTCTCTCCCAGGATGTCACGGAACTTGGCTTCTGAGTAAACTTCAACCCGGCCGTCCTGATCAATGCAGAACTTTTTCATAGCTGCTCCTCAAGTACGGAAGTAGATGACTGCGTGGGTAGCGTCTCTGCGACGTGTCATACATTGCTTGGGGTTAACACGCGGGCCACGGTAGATAATGCGGTAGCCTTTGGCTCGCATCTCAGGACGCAGGTCCTTCTCCACAGCGTCAAACACCTGCATAGGGATCCATCCAGATACGGCGCAGCCTGGCTTGGTTTTGGGATACTGTCTGCGGATCTCGTTTAAGGAAACTTTCATCTTGCTGCCCTCGCTCTCTCAGTGTACAACTATTATATGATCTTACTGCTGGTCTGTCAACCCCTTAGATCCAGGGCGACATCTCCTCTCTGATGTAGGCGTACGGTCCTGTGGTCTTCCAGCAGGGCAGGTCCATCTTCCACAAGATATCTTCTACGTCTACGTCAGCGTAGGTCTCTGCAATCCAACGCACCGCAGTCTCACGGTCGCCTGCTCCCATCTCAATGGTCTCTGCTACGAGGGCTTCGTAATCTGCTACTGCCTCAGCCTCAGCGGCCTCTTCAGCAGCATACTGTTCGCTGGCCATCTTGCTGTACAGGGCAAGCGTGTCTTCTAGCTCAGCGATGGTGCTGTTCTCAAAGTCAATCCAACGAGGGCGGCATCCAGTTGCGTCCTTGGCAACGTCCCAGATGATCTGTTGGAGTTCTTCACGCTGTGTTAGGATGGTGTCGATCATAGTGTGCGCCCTTGCTGTCGTTTGCTTCAGTGTATATACATTATACGATCACAGCCCTGTCTTGTCAACCAATTTCAAAGAGGCCGTTGCCAAAAACATCTGGCTCTCCAAAGGTGTAGTTGTAGGTTAGACCGTCCGCACACACAATGTTCTTTTCAACAATGTGACGCAGGTCCTCACGCCCACACAGCAATCGCTCCCGACACAGATCTACATTGTCCTGCATTAGATCCACACCATAAGTGGTTGACAGCGCCTGTTCTAGTGTGCTACCGTTCTCAATCTTGCGTATGACTACCTCACCCAGAAACTGTCCGTCACCACACGCAGGATCTAAAAAAGTCTTATCCGCATCTACGAACAGTTCTTGCGGCAGCTGATCTAATATCTCCTGCACTAGGGGAGTAGGAGTAAAGACCTCGCCAGTTGCTTTGATGCGAGCATTCTCTCTTTCTACTCCGCCCATATATGTACGGTTGCGGATGTGATTAACTATTTGCTTCGACATAGTCAATTTCCTCTTGGGTTAATCCGAAATGCTGGTATATCTTCTCGTCAGACCATTCCACAGTAAAGTCTTCAACCGGAATATAATTTAAGATCTGTGCCAGTGTGTATTGTGTCCACCTATTCTTATTTAGAATATAAGACACTAACTTACTATTAAAGAAGTTCCTACAGTAGGATCCGACGTCGTTTTGATCTAAAAATAATACACTCACTGATTCCTTTGCTCCGTACATTCCTGTATCGTCAACAATGCACTGATAAGACCCGACATACGGTATTAGTATCTTTCTTTTGCTAGCATCAGGATCTACTGAATTTGCCCACCTAACTGGTTTATTTGAGTGATGGTCGATAGACGGGTACTTAAACTCCTTATCTTTGTCTTCCTGTGCTGTTATACCCGTCACTGTTTTGGTCCATCTCATCTTAAATAGTCGCTTGTTTTTGTGCCGACTTAGCACCTTTTCGTGAATCCTTAATGCAGTAGCATTTACATCTCGCGTAATAAAAGACATTGTATTAACATCAATGCTAACGTCTCCTTTTGGCGTAACAAACTTCGTAACAGAGTACTTCGAAGACTTTTTTAGTAAGAACGCAGAGGGGTCGATCCCTACAGTAAGGAAATACTTCTTAACGTCTAAGTTTACGTACTGTAGATCGTACTGCTTAAAATAATCATTAAAGATACTCTTGCGTGAACCCATAAGGTCGTAGGTTGGCGCAGTCCATGAATCGGGTATTATAAATGACACATAGCCGTCATTTTTGCATAAGTCAATGGCCTGTATAGTAAACTTAACCCAAAGAGCACCGTTGCCTGTGACTTTTTTGCCGTGGGTTTTGCTTTCTTGATAAGGAGGATTTCCTATTACTACATCAAATTTCATATCTGTTTCCCATGCTAGAAAATCTACTGTGCGGACATTCTTATATCCTTTGCGCTTGGCTCTGTTGGTGAAGACAGTGTACTTATCTAGCAAGTAGATGCTGTCGTTTATTTGTTCTTTTGGTACTCCGAGCGCAACCATGCGCCGCACTAGCACGTCAGCTTCGGTACCGTGACCGCACGCTACGTTGAGGATCTTTACGCCAGGCTTGAGCAGCACACTGTCGGGGATATGCGCGATGATCTCCTCCCACAGCTCACTAGAGTCAGCAGTGCCCAGGATGCCCTTGGACAGGTCTGTGACAAATTTCATTCCGTTGCTCATATCGCCCTCTGTGCCGTTTGCTTCAGTGTATATACATTATACGCTCAAACGAAGGCGCTGTCAACCACTTTGCTGTTCTGTACCACCACGTCCAGCACCGGCTCGTTGAGCACTGCTTCGTCTAACAGGTGCAGCACTTGCTCTGCCTGAACGCCGAACAGTGCCTCGAACTCATCTCCTAGGTCTTCGTATTCGGCAATCGCCTCAATGCATTCACGATAACTATCGCCTTCATTGGCTAGATCATACACACTGGTTGCACTCATATTCAACGAACGTATTGCTTCGTTAATGATCTTTTCAATGCTACGCTTATCCTTGTCTGTAGCAGTCTTATCACCTTTGGTGCCGCCTTCTTTAAAGCCTGTCTTGGCGTTGATTGCTTCTTTCTTTTTCTTATCACTTTTACCTGCTGATGTTACGCTAGCAAGTATATCAAACACACCTGACTCTATAGCAGCAGCCGCGTCTACTGTTACGTCAGCAACCCTAAGTAGATTCTCGTTGTCACCGAGGATAGCAAACATATCTGTTTCGGTGACCTGAGTAAACTCTCCGTACTTGGCATATCGAAACATGTTTACGTTGTTAAATACAAACCGAACTGCGTCAGCGAAGTTAGACTCGTTGCTCTTTTGAACCTGGATCACTTCTTGCAGTAGCACCTCTTCGATGTTCTCGCTACGGTTGGGATCAAAGCTGAAGTCAATGATGTAACCGTAATCTTTCTCTTCTCCGTTATACTTAAGTCCTGGAGTAAGACAGCGGCTGACCTTTTGTGTAGTAGCATCAACGCTGCCACGATCAAACGCAATCACGTTGGCTTGTATTGCAGGTATAGAGAACGAACGTGATCCCATTTGGTTGGCAATGACGATCACACCTTTCTTGTCTGCTATCTTTGCTTGGTTGGTTTCTTTGGTTACTTGGAACTCAGCTTGCTTGTTTGAAGTGTAGTCACCGTTGAGTACAGTAACATGCCATTGGGGGAGCACCTTGCTGACTATCTCTTTGACCTTGGACATCTCTTTGTTGTTTGCGCTAACATTGATCATGAAGCAATCGATCATCTCTTCAGTCATTGCGCTTAGGTTGATTTCAGGACGCATTTCGTTGTCGCCAACTAGTCCAATGAACAGCGATTCAATAAACACGCGGTTGCGATCTGGTTTAGCCCACACCTTGTTCCAGCTGGGTTGGATCTGCTCGTCTAGCTCGGCCTCTACTGCGGTCTTCAGCTCGCTCACGTTGCTGGCAAAGAACTTGCGCTTGACCACTCCACCGGCTGCCTCAAGCTGCGAGTAGGATGCGTAGACCACACCGTCTACCTTGTGTGCGCCCTTGGCAAGCCGCTGAACGTTGGTTCCTGACGCGTAAACTTTGACAAGCATGACCTTTCCTCTTTTGCTTCAGTGTATATACAGTATACGCTCAGTTGAGCAAAAAGTCAACCTTTGCTACCTGATTTTCTGTGTGGGTACCAAAGTCGCCCTCGTCTGCGAACATGAAGAACTCGTCGTTGTCGATCTCTGATATCCAATTATGCTTCTTAGACCATTCAGCTAGATCGCCGTGCAACGAGATTTGAATTATAATTCGTTGTCCGTTGTCTAGTGCGTTTGCAGCTACTAGCGCAGCATCTGGGTCATTAGGATCGATCAATGCAATGTCATTGAAGTCCTTCCAATCATTAAGAGTATCAACAAAGGACGTATGTACAGATAACCAGTATGAAGGAAGCAGCATTACTCGATTGCCGTACTCTTCTGATATCTTATTAAACAAGCTCAACGCCCAGATAGTCTTTCCGAAGCGCGGGCATAGGTTGGCAATAAGACTAGTATCGGCTTCGCCGCTGCGGATAACCGCCATTGCTTGATCTAGTGCCTTCTGTTGCAACGGACGCAGAACTACACTATCCCTTACCTTCTCGCCTTCAAAGTCTTCGATCAGCTGATCAATGTAGGCGTGCGCTTCGACGATGCTAGCAGCAGGTACCTTGAACCATTCAGTGCCAGCGCCGCCGTCTTTGTATCGCAGTCCTCGCAGTTCTAACACCTTGTGTAGGTCGTGATCACGTTTGACCGTTTGCAGGTTATTCCATGCGCCGATCTTAATCTTGCCCTGCCATTCAGCAGCGCCGCCCTGCTCGCCCATCCTGGTATCAACAGCACGATGACTGTCGCCTAGCTTGACGAGGATAAAATCTTCTAGCTCGGATACGGCGCCCGGATAGGTATAAGCGTAAACGTTGATCATAGTGTGCGCCCTTGCTGTCGTTTGCTTCAGTGTATATACATTATACGATCACATTCTGGTCTTGTCAACCACTAGCAGACATCTACGTTTTAAGTTGTTGATTGCAAAGGCTTTCTCCTACAGTACTTCAATGACTTACAAAAAGAAAAGTTTTCTTGAAGTGCCTTGCGTATACTTGGGCGCTGTCCCTAACACACGCAAGCTGGGTCTATATACATCAATGACTTAGCTACTGCTCCTTGTTGGCTAAGTCATTGATTCCCAAGCGGCGAGCAACTTCGTCCGGGTTAACTCTAAACTCTGGCTCGTACTCACTGAAGCACAATTCCCATATCTCACAGTCTGGTACAGCATGGTCAATGATGCGGCTTAGTATCTTGCTCAGTCCCTGGTAGCGTTGGTAGTTGATTTCGTTTGAGTATTCTAAGTTTGAATAGTCTCCCTTGGCAGCTTCTTCAAACGCCAAACATACATCGATCAGATCGTTGTAGTCAACGCGAACGGTTGTTCCCTTCTTACTACGATCAAGGGCAGCAAACGCCTCCTTCTTTAGACGTGCTGCCTTTTCAAGTGCGCTCACGCATACTCTCCTTCTACGCGTGGGTTGTCAGCAGCAAGAGCAAGCCCCTGCTCTTCAGCTGCATTGATTACAATAGTGTCCATAACCTTTTCAGTGTCTACATAAATGTCGCTCATAAAGCTCATACGCAGACGAAAGGTCTTATAATGGCTGCTGGCAATGCCAAACACCTGACGGAACTCTTGTGCACGATTGCCCAAGCCGTTGTTGTAGAGGTCGTGGTAGCAGTTACATGCCTTGCGGAACTTTTCCAGCTTCTTGTTAGTGCTGCGTGGTTTGTCAACCGAACCTTCGATGGGGATCAACTTGTTCAGCTCTTTAGCTGCTGATTCAAAAGTACCTTGGTTGTTCCAGTAGCTGTTCTTCAACATAGTCTTGCCCTCAATGTCTCAGTGTACATACAGTATAAGCTCAGTTGACGTCCCTGTCAACCTCTAAAAGGATTAGCCCAACGCTTCCACTGTGCCTGTGTAATCTCACCCTGCTTGACGAGACCGTCTACCCAGTTCCAGAACAGTTCGTTCTTTGCTGTAGTATCCGTGCCGTAGGCGGTAAGCGTAGCAGCAAACGCGCCTTTGAACTCTTGGAGTACCTGTGTCTTGGTGTACTTTGCCATGATGCTTGCCCTTTTGCTTCAGTGTCTGTACAGTTTACAGAGGATTGCCGGATTTGTCAACCGGAATTTGGAAAGTGTTTGAGCTTCCCGGACCGTTGCGAGTGAACATGTACTCGCACAGAGCAAGCTCTTGCCCACTGCGGGTGAATACCTTGAAGCACTTGCCGTCGTAGGCAACGCCGCCGATCCGGATCTCGTACTGTCGTCCAATCGCAGGATGAGTCATTACCAGTATCCCTTTGCAGTCAGTTTAGTGTACTCAACGCCTTGCTTGACCAGCTTCTCGCGAGCCTTGACCTTTGCTTCTTTAGCAGTGTCAGCGGATACCATGATGCGACCTGCTGGACGTTTGCTGCCGTTGTACACTGTAACTTCGTACTCTGCAAACATGTCTAGCCCTCTTACCGTTCAGTGTCTTAACAGTATACGCTCATTGGACCAATCCGTCAACCCCTAAAAGATGAACCCAAGCTCTTCAGCTTCTTTGCGCACTGCTTCTTGAGCAGCTTCATTTGGCAGGTCTGCTTCCAGAAGCTGGTCGATGCAGTCTTCTTTGATCTCGGGCTCAGGCAGTTGGATGAAGAAGATGTTGGTGTGGCCTTCGCGCTTGAGCTTGTTGACACGACCTTTGTTGTTGGCGTAGCGAACTTTGACCTTGCCCTTGTGCTCGCTTACACCTACGAACATGAACTCTTTGAGTGTAGCCATTTGCCCTCTCCAATCTATCAGTGTCCAATTAGTATACTGCCATCCTTGGCCGTTGTCAACCTCTTAGATGAAAGATCGAGTTTGGACAGTCTGTGTGACCGCAGTCTTCACAGCCTTGAGCAGCACAAACTCTGTGCCCGGGCTAACACTAGCAAGACGCTCAAGCTCTGCCTCAGCGGCAGTCGGATCCAGGTGGACTTTGGGCTTGCTACCAAACAAGAGTCCCTGCGGAGTAACCGTAGCAATAATCCAGCCGCCTTGATTTGGATCCAGTCGAGTGTTATTCAGGTACGGCATGCCCATAAGGTCTCCGGGCTCTACTGTCTGACAGTAGAGCTGCTCTACTGTCAGCGCTTGATTCGCTGACTGGTAATCCTTCCACGGGTTAACGCACTTAACCAGGCCACAGATTTTACTACGCTCGGTAGACGTTGCTGGCTTGCCGTAGCGTTCAACAACACTCCTCAACCTGCGCTGGCTGTAGCTGTCTTTGAGGTTGATGCCGATGCCAGTGCGGTTGAATGCGTAGGTGACGTTGCTGTGCGGGCCGCGTGGCTGAAGTTCACGAGCCACGGCGCCTAGGAGACTCACCACACGGAGGATTCCTTGTACGTCAGGCACAACAGCGTACCGTTGGTTGAGGACGCGGGTGGCCGCAAGGCCTTCTGTTGAAACTGTGATGTCGTTCTGTGCCACTTGCATCATTGCCTGCTTCATATCTTGTGCCCTCTGTGTGTCTTTTGCTTCAGTGTCTATACAGTATAAGGTCAGGTGACGTCCCTGTCAACCCCTCATTGCGGAACCGCGTACTCAACGCGAGTGCGGTCAGTGCCTTCAAAGCGCTCTGTGTCGGGCAGCATCTTGCCGTCAACATCCATATAGATGCCAGGGACATGGCCTTGTGGAACTTCGTCTTTGGTGAGGTGGCGGTAGCCTTTGTAGTTACTAGTGGAGAAGAGGATCTCTTCAACCATCGAGCGAACACCGTTACGGAAATCTGGCCCAAGCACTGAGTGAGACAGTTGGTAGTTGGCCTGTTCGACTATAGCTTTGACATTAAATGTTTTACGCTTGCTCATCTTATCGCCCTCGTTTGCTTCAGTGTCTATACAGTATAAGCTCGTTCAAGCTCCTTGTCAACCACTTTCTTAAACTTTCTGCGGCTCTTGCTAAACTGCTTCATAGGCTCTGCGTAGACTTTGACCTCGCCTGTGGCGGCGTTGCGGTAGCCTACGAGCCAGCCCTTGCCCTTGTCTAGCAGGTACGTGTGGTTAGGGTATTCCCAGTCAGTGACCTCTAGCAGTGTCTCTAGCTCACCTACCTTTTGTTGCTTGCCTAGCCCTAGTGCCTTGCTCATTGTGCTGCCTCGTTCTTAATGCGTAGTGCTTCTTGGATTGCCAGCGCAAACTTAAAGCCGTCAAATTCTGCACCGTCCCATGTGTCTTTCCAAAAACGATCCTGTTCGCGGAGTACATCAATCTCAAAGTCTGTTAGGTTAGTCCAGTTGCTCATCGCCTTGCTCTCCGTTTCTGCATTGTATACTGACATTATACGTGGGATACGAGATTCTGTCAACCACAACGTGCCAGACTGCCAATTAGACGTTTTAAGTTGCTGATAACACTAGAGTTATTCTACTACACATCAATGACTTACGTGTCTTGCTAGTATTTTAGAGCGTGTTGTGTATCATTGCGCACACGGGCCCGCAGAGCCTGCGTATACGGTGATCTGGGAGGATTGAGGCCGTTGTACATCAAGAGGTTACAGCCAAAAAAAAGCCCTGTTAGGACGAGGGCACATCCTAGCAGAGCTTTGTAAAAGGTTAGCATAGTCGAGGGCACGTACTAGCTAACCTGTGGTCCTTTGCAGCTCTTGTTTCGAGGGCGGGCTGCTTGGACATTTGGGCTACATCAACGAGGGCACATTGATGTAACCCGGGGGCCTTACTTCTTGTTGCGCATCAGTGTGCTCTGTGCGTAGTCTTCCCAGTTGTTCGGAAATGCTTTGGCCAAGTCAGCAGCCTTCAGCACAGTTCGAAGCGACAATTCACGTAGACGCTTCTTGTTGTTGTCAATGAAGTCGACAATCTCGCCGTGTACTTCATCGGAGAAGTCGTACTCATCAAGCATACCGTCGCCGATGATCTGTTGAATACGCAGCATCTTATCACGCTCCGAATCAATAGTCAGGTCCAAATAGTGACAACGTGATTCAAGTGCTGCCAAATGGTCCTTCAACTTGTTCGACTTTACGTTGTCGAACTTGATGTTGGTGATAAAGATGATCGACCCTTTAAAAGTAAACGAATCCGGAATACCTTCAGCTCGCAGCTTGTGGCTATCAGTGTTCCAAGAAATAGTACGCTTCTTCTTAGAATCAAGTGCTGCTTTCAAAATGTTCAAGCTCAGGTCATCAAGCAGAACAGTGTCACAGTCATCAAACACAATAACATTGTCTTTGTCTGCAAACTGATACAACTTGGCATACAAACCTAATGCCGACATCGCACCTTTAACTACTTCATACTTCTTATCAGCGCCTGCAATATCGGAAAGCAGTGCATGTTTACCAAGTACCTTCTCAACACCATGCGACTTACCAACACCAGGAGGGCCGCTTACAATCATTGCACGAACCGCGCCCGACTTAGTAGCTGAAGTCATGTCTTCAAGTACTTGGAACTGTCGACGCATACGATCGATGATCTCTTCATCGGTCTCAACAACTGCGGTCTTAGTCTTGCCACCTTCGGTTACTTCGACGTAACCTTCTGCCGAATCCATCTTAATTCGAATGCAACGATCTGGAAAGCCAAGTACTTCGGTTGCATCAACAGTAATGTAACCGCCATTGGCGCCTACAGTGAAATCGCGCACCATCGGAAACTGGGTGCCTGCAACACTAACTTCATCGCCGCGGATCTTGTAAGTGCCTTCAACGATCTCAATCATGTTAGTCATATCTTATGCCCTCTAATGCTTCAGTGTCTATACAGTTTACAGTCGCTCTTGGATCTTGTCAACCACTAAAGGTGATCGTTGTTTCCAGGAATCTCCAGCCACTCCGTTAGGAAATGCTTGCCCGCGTCCAGGCTCACGAAGTTATCGCCCTGCATACCCTGCTCGGAGTATTCCACGTCGTCAGCAGCTTCAGGACTGAAGTACACGCTCTCCAGCAGTTGACGCAGCTCTTCCGCAAATACACGGTCGGTGTAGATCAGGCCGTGTTCGCGAACGTTCCACGAGTCTTCGTCAAAGTATACACGCAGCTCGCCAAATGTCTCTTCCTCGTTGACATAGGGGACCAGCAGACGGATTACGTCTACAGCCGCAACACGGCCGCTCCACAGACCTGAGCCATCAGTGTTGAGCTTTACATCTTCTTTGAGGTCAATCATTGTTTTGCCTCTATGCGTTTTTTGCGGGATTCTGCTTCACGCTTGGCCAGGCCGGCAATCAGCGGACGCGCTTGTCCGTACATAATCGGGGAGCGCAGGCCCTTCACTTCGTCTGCGTAAAACACTGCCCAGCTGTACATATCGTCACCGTCGAACTTCTTCAGTGTCAGCTTGCGCATATCGTTTCTCTCTGTGCCTTCAGTGTCTATACAGTATAAGCTCAAGTGACGTCCCTGTCAACCCCTCGTTATTCGAAAAAGTCTTCTTCCTCTTCGTCCTCGTAGGCGCCTTCTTCGTTCCCTTCGAGGAACGTCATGAATGTAGTGCTGTAGGTTGGGTAGCCCATGTCACCCAGCGCTGACTTAATGTGCGCGATCCAGTACGCTTCAGCGTTGGAGTAATTGCCTGGGAATTCAGTACGCACCAAGTCTTGGGTCTCGTGAATCAGTTCAGCCATCTCTTCACGGATCTCGATCAAACGCTGCAATGCTTCTACTTTCTGTGACATAGTGTTGCCCTCTATGTTTATTGCTTCAGTGTCTATACAGTATAAGCTCGGACGGGGATTGTGTCAACCCCTAATTACAGGTGGGTAGGTTTGTGCTTGGAGTAGCCTTTCTTAGCGTTCTTCTTGCGGTCAACGAAGGTAGCTGCCTTGTTAAACTGGCGAGCGTGTTTTGCTACTAAGTTACGTTCCTTCATCGTGTTGCCCTCTTATGCTTCAGTGTCTATACAGTATACGGTCATTCACGCATCCTGTCAACCCCTAATTTGATGGGCCGCCGGAAGAATCGAACTTCCTAGTTCCACTTGAATCAACAAGCGTCAGCACCAGCTGGAACGACCATAATTGGCCCGACTACCAGGATTCGAACCTGGACGAAGAGTTTAGAAGACTCCTATGCTATCCATTACATCATAGCCGGTTATTCTTTATCCCGCAAATCCAGTTGCGCCACGGGCAGATAAAAGTAGTAGGTGCCTCTATTCAACGGGCTTATGTCTTGTGGTTCACCTGCCGCCTACTGGGCACCTACTGTTAAATGGTGCTCGGAGCGGGACTCGAACCCGCATTGTATTCTAATTGGTGCCGGAGGCGGGACTCGAACCCGCAATCCTCAAGGGCGAGAGATTTTAAATCTCTTGTGTATTTCCAGTTCCACCACTCCGGCTTATTCTTTTTAACCTACGACCTTTCGCTCCCAAAGCGAACGCACTACCAAGCTGTGCTATATCCCGTATTTGGTGGGCCTGGCCGGGTATGATCCGACAACCTGCCGATTATGAGTCGGACGCTCTACCAATTGAGCTACAGGCCCGTTAACTACGTTGTTTATTTATCCCTTATATGCAATCCACGTAACTTTTGGCTTCGCAATCGAGCGCAGTATTAATGTCAAGGCCGCTGTCGGTTGCCAACTCCTCTGCTCGGTCAATAAAATCGACCGCTTCCTGGTACATCAGAATAAACACGTCGTTGCCGTCTTCGTCGTTGATGTAAACCGTCTCTTCGCCCATACAAACTGAAACCGAAACAGAGTAACCACTACGACGAACATACTCGGCCATTTCAGTTACGATTGCGTTCATTGTT
>Ga0306865_1000505_pt1 | contig 14862 bp, 11 predicted proteins | sample AntRauTorckE5431_FD_190441 | JGI IMG/M metagenome (GOLD analysis project Ga0306865, IMG submission 190441) | Saline lake microbial communities from Rauer Islands, Antarctica - Metagenome Torckler E5 #431 (v2) (version 2) | ecosystem: Environmental > Aquatic > Non-marine Saline and Alkaline >... | reverse complement strand
TAACAAGTCTAATAAAGTATGTTCCGCTTGGAAGATGCTCTTTCTGACCTAAATTGAGTAATAACTCCTGTTTTGGCACAACAATTCCTTGATATAGAACTTGAATTAAACGACCATTTATATCGTACAAATTAATATTGACATCAGTTTCTTCTTTTACATTTTCTAATGTGAGTTTGAACTGATTTTCAATAGGATTTGGTGAAACAGATAAGTTCTTATTTTTTGAGCCTTCATCTAATATCGCTTTTTGAGCTTTTTCATTATCTGGATCAGAAGCAGAAGTGATTGTCACTACCAATTCTTCATCAAAGTCAACATCTTCTGGAACACTCAAATTAAATTCTAAATTATTAATGATAATAATATATTCTTCTGCATCTTCAATGATTTCTATTGCAGGATTATTTTTCAATCCTTCTGATAGATGAATTTCATCATTTTGAATACGAATATACTCCTCGGAAAGTATTTTTTCAGTCGTCATATCTTCGTCTTCAATTTCATTAACATAATCATCTTCTGCACGCCAAGTAAAAAACCTAAGTTCGACAATACCTGCAAATCCTTTCAGTATTCTTAATTCTCCACTTGCTTCTGAAATTGCAACTAAACGATTTTCTTTATCAAAATTTAATTGATAATCAAGACTATTGCTCATTAAATATGTCTTATTTCCAAATAAGTTATTTGCTTTTTTGTTCCAATAATGTTGATATAAATCAGAGGGTGTAATACCCGCGCCACATAAAAAGCCTCCGTTAAAAATACTTGTACTTAAAAGATTAGTAGAACTACTTGCGGATGCTTGTGCTATCCCACAACTTTTGCTACAATAAGCCGTTGATTTTACACAACTTCCATGAGTATCAATACATAAAGGAATTCCTAAATCACTAACGCTTGCTTTTGATTTATATTTGTTTTTCCATGTTGTACAGGAAGACCGGATTTTATTTTGTGCATGCCCATAACTTTCAGAAATAGACATAGTAAGAACCCCTATCATCAATAAGATAGGTAGCTTTTTTAATAATAATTGTTTCATAATTTTACTATTTTCATGTCACTTAATAACGTAGAGAAAAAGGTCGATTTTATCAAAAAATGTTATAGAATATGAATTACTCTTTTACACCTCATTAATTATTAAGTATGTACAAATTAAAAAAAAGAATTAGGTTCTCAACATCTCGTTGTTAAGAATCAAGTTTAAACGTCCGTGTTGTTTACTTTTTTCGGGTTTGCGCAAATGAAAAAAGTTAGGAAGTGACGGAATTTCCTGACAAAACAAGTACTTTCTTTTGATAGACCAAATTTACAAAAAAAAAAAACGAAAATTCAAAAATTTTGAGATGTTTTTTTTGAATTTTAACATATATTGAATTTTTATAATATTTTTTTATTGTAGAAATTTGGATTCTAAATTAGCTGATGATTCCGCTGACGGGGATTTTGGATATTATGAAGTAGTTTTTTTAGGCTACACGGTTAACGATGGACGAAAGACGAAAGACGATTTTCGCAATAGCGTGAAATACAGTCGTTTGTAAGTTATTGATTATCCCCGAGGACTCGGGGTCCAACTTTGCGTGGGTAGCCGTTTTTTAATTATGAATTATGAAATATAAATTATTAAAAAAAAACACCACCGAATATTCGGTGGTGTTTTTTTTTAAAATGCGTATCCAAAAAAGATTATTGCAAAAATAAACTGTACCACAAAAGAGCGACTATTGAAACAACGCTCGATAAACCACTATAAATCCAATAACCATTGGAATTAGGCGGAACGGTTAAAATTTCCGTTTTGTTCGTATTATTTTTGACTACTATGGTTTTCTCAACTTCCATCGCTTCCTTGTAGGTTAAACTTGAGGATTTATAAACGACTTTGTTTTCGCCTTCTTCTAATCCTGTAACCGTAACCGATTTGACTCTTTTGCTATCAACGACTAATTGATCGTTAATGGTTACATAAGTTCTAACCGTTGGCGTTGTTGGTTTCATGGTAATTACACCCTTTCCTGTACCTGCGGATACGGTAATGTCTTTGGCACAACTTGACAATAAAACGAGTGCGATAAATGCAATAAATAAATTTTTCATACGTCAATTTTAATTAAGATTAGTTGTTATAAAATTATTGCGACAAACCTATGGGGTTTTTAAAACCCCATAGGTTTATTATCAACGAAAAATATACAAAAATGTAATAAAAATTAGAGGATTTTTTTGAAATTTAGGATTTTAAATTAGACATTTTGGTCAGAAAGGTGTTTTGATTACAACTTTAAAATTTTTTTTACCATAAACAAAAAACACCACCGAATATTGAATGGTGTCACACTTTTAAACTGCGACGAACGTAAACTTACTTTATTATAAACCCCCGACAAATTTACGGTTCTCCTTCGTGTGTGCCTCTATTAATTTATTTTTGTGAACAATCACTAATTTTAAAAGGCTTTTGATAATTTTTACAAAACTTCAATAAGTTGAGATTCTCGTAACAATCCCGAGGATTCTTGCACTGCTACGAATACAAATTATTAAATAGTCAAAATAATTTAAGCTAAATGAATCTAAATATTCGACCATCTAAATCAAGTGATTTTTTAGAAATCGCCGCATTAGACAGAATCGCATGGAAAAGTAATGCACACAGCGAGTTTATTCCTGATGGCGAACACGTCTGGCGTGTTTGGTGCGAAAATGCACTTATGTTTACAGCTCTTTCGGAGGAAAAAATTATCGGAGCAATTTTAGCATTTCCGTGTTTAGAGGGTACTTTTTGTATCCACAAAGTATTCGTTCATCCGAATAATCAAAACCAAGGAATCGGGGCGAAACTATTTGAGGTTCTAAATAGTGAATTGGACAAACTTCAAAAAGATGGCTGGTTAACCGTTTCTCCTGAGAATGAAAACGCTCGTAAATTATACGCCAAATGGGGATTTACAGATGAAACTTTTCATAAAGGTTATTATCGTTCTTATGAAGATAGATGTGTATTAATGAGAAAAACAAAGCAGCTTAATAATTAAGAGGAATTAATCTGTTAATTTTGTTTTAAATAGCGGATTGTAGCAGCTTTACATTAGGAAAAATCCTAATTTTATTTCAATCTTTGTTTATAATAAATTGAATTGGATAAAAATAAATTTATAAAAAAATATGAATCGAATTAAAGTATTTTATAAAAAAACGTACAAAATAATTTTGGTCGTACTGATTGCTACTATAGCAATGGCAACGGTTACAGACGAAGATAATAAGTATTTCGAGATTTCTAAAAACATTGAAATCTATGCGAATTTGTATAAGGAAATTAATACGCAATATGTCGATGAAACCGACCCTGCGAACTTAATGCGTATCGGAATTGATGCGATGTTGGCTTCTTTAGACCCTTATACGAACTATATTTCGGAAGCTGAAATTGAAGGTTATCGCATTGCGACGACTGGAAAATACGGTGGGGTAGGAGCGGCTATTCAAAACCATGGGGATAAAACGGTTATTTCGGATATTTCGGAAGGGTTTTCGGCAGCAAAAGCTGGATTAAAAGTCGGTGATATTATTAAAAGAGTTGATGGAAAATCGGCAGAAGGAAAAAATACGAATGAAATTGGTGAAATCCTAAAAGGTTCGCCAGGTACAAAAGTTGCTTTGACGATTGACAGGGTTCAACCCGATGGTGTTTTGGAAGAGATGATATTTGAAATTGACCGTGAAAACGTCGTTGTGCCGAACGTGCCGTATTCTGGAATGATTAACGAAGAAATTGGCTACATCACTTTGACGACTTTTACGCAACAAGCTGGGGAGAATGTCGCTAATGCGTTGAACGACTTGAAAAAAAATCCGAAGTTGAAAGCGGTGATTTTTGATTTGCGTGGCAATGGCGGTGGTTTGTTAAATGAAGCCGTGAATGTGTCGAATGTCTTTATTAAAAATAATGAATTGGTCGTGACGACACGAGGAAAAGTGAAGGAATGGGACAGAAATTTCAAAACGAGTAGCGAACCGGTTGACTTAGATATTCCGTTGGTCATCTTGACGGACAAAGGTTCGGCTTCGGCTTCTGAAATCGTTTCTGGTGTGATTCAAGATTTAGACCGTGGTGTGATTTTAGGACAAAAATCTTATGGTAAAGGCTTGGTTCAGAATACTTTAGATGTCGGTTATAATTCTCGGGTGAAAGTGACGATTGCAAAATATTATATTCCGAGCGGTCGCTGTATTCAGGCGGTAAGTTATAAAAATGGCGAACCAATTGAGATTCCAGATTCTGAAAAAGCGAAATTTAAAACCCGAAATGGTCGGGAAGTTTTGGACGGCGGCGGTATTTATCCGGACGTAAAAATAGCGAAAGATGCGATAGCAAACGTGACAAAAAGTTTGATGATTAATAATCTAATTTTTGATTATGCAACGCTTTACGCAATTAAAAACGCTACGATTAAAGGGGCGAAAGAATACGGAATGACGGATGCTGAATATGAGGCTTTCGTTAAATTCGTAAAAGCGAAGGCACACAATTACGAAACGGGTAGCGAAAAAATGCTACAAGATTTGGAGAAAAAAGCAGCAGAAGAAAATTATTTGTCAACAATCGAAGCAGATTTGAACGCAATGCGTCAAAAAATTGAACAAGATAAAACGCAAGATATTTATAAATACAAAAAGCAAATTAAAGATTTATTAGAGCGTGAAATCGTTTCTCGTTATTACTTTGAAAAAGGAAAAATCGAATTGGGTTTGCAAAATGACGAAGAAATCAAAGAAGCTATTAAGGTTTTGAATGATGCCGATTTGTATAAAAAATTATTGGCAAAACAGTAAAAGTTGCCAGTTTGCAGTTAATAAAGCTTCAACGGGGCGATATAATTAGCATACGGCAACGCCAGATGAATATAATAAAAATGAAAAAGCGAGGATGTTGGTTTTCCAACATCCTCGTTCTATTTTTGTGCGAGATTTAGTGATGAAATGTAAATTTCGAAATTTCGGATTAGGTTAGTTCACAGTTCATAATGAATAGTTCAGAAAATGGCTTTAATTTTAAATATTGAAACAGCAACTAAAGTTTGTTCGGTTGCGATTGGCGAAGGTGGAAAGGTGATTGCGGAAGCGGAAATGCGTGGGCAGCAGTCGCATGCAGGGAATTTGACGTTATTGATTGAGCAATGTTTGAAGGCGATTGGGCGGACGATGCAGGATTTAGATGCCATCGCAGTGAGTCACGGGCCGGGTTCTTATACGGGACTTCGGATTGGACTTTCGACGGCAAAGGGAATTTGTTATGCTTTGGAAAAACCGTTGATTACGGTCAAAACTTTGGCGGCTTTAGCGAGTGTGACGGCAGCTCGTTTTTCGGACGAAAATGCGGTTTATTGTCCCATGATTGATGCTCGAAGAATGGAGGTTTATACGGCTATTTTTGACGAAAATGGCAAGCAATTAAAGGAAACCCAACCTTTAATCGTGGAAAATGAAGATTATTTTGAGGATTATTTTATTAATAATCAAACGGTTATCTTTTCGGGCGATGGTTCAGAAAAGTGTAAAACGATTATTAATCATAAAAATGCAAAATTTATCATTCAAGAAAATACAGCCGTTGGCATGGTTACGATTGCCGAAAGGCAATTTAATGAAAGCGATTTTGATGATTTGGCTTATTCTTCTCCCTTCTATCTCAAATCTCCAAATATTACGAAACCTCGTAAGAAGTTGTAATTTCAATGGTTTGCAAGGTTTCAAAATAGCCTAAGACCCACGCCAAAATTAGGTATCATTCATTCTTTATGAGCGGTTTAAATATATAATATTTTTATATTTGAAAAAGTATTGTATATTTGTCAAATTATTATATAATTGCCCTTCCGCAAAGGAATTAGACAATAAATAAATACGCTTAAAAACAAAATCATACCATAAGTTTGATTGTACTTTTTTTGATAAAGTGTTATCGCCTCACGGTGTCTAAAGCCCTATTTATTTATTTTTTAATTTCCAATCCATACCTAATGAATAAATCAATACTATTATTTTCTATCGTATTTTTATTGTCCCAAAATGAAGTGATTGCCTGTGGTTGCAACGTTGAAAGACCTTTTTTAGAAACCTCTATAGATGCTGCTTTGATTGCTGTTGTCGAAATTCAAAATCATACTACTTACGATGAAATGATGGGCGAAGATGTGCCTGTGTCGATGTCTGTCAAAATCAAAAAAGTCCTAAAAGGCGTTGAAACGCAAAGTGAAATCACCGTTTGGGGAAATAATGGCTTGATGTGTAGCCCGTATTTGAGCATTTTTGAAGTGGGTTCTGAATGGGTAATGGCGTTTCGGGAAGCACCGATTGAGGCTTATGAAAATGCAAAAAAGACGGATTATGGTTTGTCTAATTGTGGCGAACATTTTATGAAAATGAAAAAAGGCGTAATTCGAGGATTGATAAAAAGTAAGCGCAATTATCAATCAATGACGATTGGGACTTTGAAGGCGAATTTGGATATTATTAACCGAGAAAAAGGTAAAATTGATATTGAAAAATGTAGATATATTGCTCAATTGTATGATTTGGGTGTGGACACGATTGGGATTTTTGAAGCGTATCAAAAAGATGCGGCTATTTACAAAATGGAATTAAAAACTGGTCTTGAAATGTCTGTCGATGATGATTTTCCGAATTATTGTAGTTATATAAAAGGAGCATCGGTAAATCGTCAGGTATTTATTTATTGGCAATTCAAAGGCAAAACTTACGTCAAACAGATTGATAATATGTTTGAATATGATGCGGTAGAAATGAATGACGTTGCTTTTTTTGATGTTTATTTTGAATACAAAAGTCGGTTTAAAAAAGAGCGTTTGGAATTGCCGAATAAGAAAAGTAAATCTACTTCCAGCCGTTTGCAAGGCAATACTCCAAAAATACGCATTCAAAAAGTAGGCTATAATTTACCGCCTCAAAATCCACAAAATCCACACGAAAATTATTTGTTACAATCTATTCAGGTTTTCATTGATGGAGCGGTTTTTCTAAGAGATTTTGACGCTCGTTTGTTTGATAAAACGTATAATCCGAAATTTTATAAACAAAATCAAGAAACATCAATCCATGATTTTTTGACTATTTTGACAGACGAAACGAAAGGATTAGTGAAGCAAAATGAGCAATCATTTAAGATGTTTCAACAGTTTAAAAGGTTATATTCTGTACGATAATTTGACAAAAGCTATGGGGTTTTATTTGTTCCAAAAACTCGTGAAAGAACCCCATAGCTGTGTAATATTCAATTTATTTTGACCAATCCAAACTCGTTTGTGCGTTTGGATTTTCTTCTAAATCTACATCTGTAATATCCTTATTAAGCCTTTCCCACAGCAAATCTTTCAATTCCATCAAATTAACTTGAGCAACGGATGAAATAAAAATATGCGGAATTTTTTTAGGAATTTCGGGCAGAAGCATTTCTCTCAATTCATTGTCAATCAAATCGCATTTGGTAATTGCCAAAACTCGTGGCTTGTCCAACAATTCTGGATTATACATTGTCAATTCATTCAACAAAATGTCATATTCTTTGGAAATGCTTTCCGAATCTGCGGAAATCATAAACAACAACGTTGAATTTCGCTCAATATGTCGCAAAAATCGGTGTCCCAAACCTTTACCTTCGTGAGCATTTTCGATGATTCCTGGAATATCCGCCATCACGAAAGATTTATAACCCCGATATTCAACGATACCCAAATTTGGCGTTAAAGTCGTAAAAGGGTAATCCGCAATTTCAGGTTTTGCAGCCGATACAACGGAGAGCAACGTGGATTTTCCAGCATTCGGAAAACCAACCAAACCAACGTCTGCCAAGACTTTCATCTCCAAAATTTTCCAAATATCTTCTCCTTCTTCTCCTGGTTGAGCGTAACGAGGAGATTGATTCGTTGGTGATTTGAAGTGAAAATTACCTAAACCGCCTCGACCACCTGGAACGACAATTCGAGTTTCCCCATCTTTTGTAATTTCAAATTCTACCTCGCCAGTTTCCGCATCTTTTACGATTGTTCCGAGCGGCACATCTAAGACAACATCGTAACCGTCAGCACCCGAAGAGCGACTGCCACTCCCGACTCCGCCATCTCCAGCAATGACGTGTTTTCTATATTTCAAAGGTAATAACGTCCACATTTGAGTATTTCCCCTCAAAATAATGTGTCCGCCTCGTCCGCCGTCGCCACCGTCGGGCCCACCTTTTGCGGTCAGTTTATCACGATGCAAATGACTCGAACCAGCACCTCCTTGCCCCGAACGGCAACACATCTTCACGTAATCTACAAAGTTTCTATTCTCAGCCACTTTTTTTAATTATAAATTATGAATTAGGCATAAAACGCCTAACATATAATGTTTTTTATCGCAGTAAATAGGTGACAAAATCACCTACTTATTTGCTCAAAATATCTTTAAATCGAATATTTTCAAAACAAAAATGCCATTGCATAAGCTATACAATGGCATTTAGTAATGCAAAGATATATAAAATTTGTGAAGAATTAATTAATCCAAAAAGGCATCAATTGCTTCACATAATCTGTTTCCAATTGCTTCAATACTGCCGACACCATTGACATAAGCGGCTTTTTCCATACGACCGTAATATTCTGCCACGACAGAAGTTTGTTCTTTATAAACTTCGATGCGGTTTTTGATAATATTCACATCTGCATCATCGGCACGACCAGAAGTTGCGGCACGACCCAACAGCCGTTCTGTCAAAATTTCATCTGCTACTTCCAATGCAACTAAAGCGGTTACTTCGTCACTTTGTGAAGCCAATAACTTATCCAGTGCTTCCGCTTGCGGCGTTGTTCTTGGGAAACCATCTAAAATGTAGCCTTTTACATTTTGATTTGCGTCCATTTTGTTTTTTAACATTCCGATAGTTACAGAATCTGGCACTAATTCGCCTTTTTCAATATAACTTTTAGCTTCCAAACCAAGCGGCGTATCGTTTTTCATTTCGTAGCGAAAAAGGTCACCCGTAGAAATGTGTAATAGACCGTACTGCTCAACTAAGTTTGCGGCTTGAGTACCTTTGCCGCTGCCCGGAGGGCCAAATAGAATTAGTGTAATCATTTTTTATACTTGTGTTTAGTGAAATGAATCGTAAAAAAATAGTTTTAATTTTTTGCTTTTGGTTAATTGGAAAATTAAACTAAAAAAACTCATCTCATTTGTAATACTTACAAAAATACGGAACGAAGTTCGTAAAGTTCAATTTTGTTAAAAAAATGGTCAGATTTGAAGGGTTTTGTAAATTATTGAAGGTTTTTTTTGAGTCGTTCGCAGCCGAAGTTAAGTCGTTCACCCCCATAATTCTGTCTTTTGCAGATAAATCAAAGGAATGATTAAATTATTTTTGATTTCTGTCGTCAAAGATTAGTATTTCGTTTTGAGGTATTGTTAAATTTTATTTAATAATCGAAAAAATGAATTTTATAATTTTTCAAAAAATAAATAAATAATTATGAAGATTTCAGGAAAAGTAATGATGATGACTTTGGCAATGGTTCTAACCGTTGCAATTGCGTATGCTCAGCCAAGAGGCGGTGACGGACAAAGAGGTGGCGACCCAACGGAACGTGCTAAAATGCAAACGGAACGATTGACGACGGCATTAGAATTAGACGCTAAGCAAGCAGAAAAAGTGGAAGCGATTAATTTGAAATATGCGAAGCAACAGCAAGAAATGCGTGCAGCAATGCAAAAACAGCGGGAAACTGGTCAAGAAATAGACAGAGAAACTGTGGGTGTGAAAATGCAGGAAATGCGCACGGCACAAGAAGAGGAAGTCAAAGGCGTTTTGACTCCAACACAAATCGAAAAACTTGATATAATAAAAACGGAACGTGGCGGCAAAGGAAAGCCTCAAGAAAAAGGTAAAACGCAAGCCCAAGGCGGTAAAAAAGATGCTGCAACACGAGCAAAACAACAAACGCAAAGAATGACGAAAGCATTGGAATTAGACGCTAAACAGGCAAAAAAAGTGGAAGCGATTAATTTGAAACATGCGATACAACTGCAAGAAATGCGTGGGGCAATGCAAAAAGAAGATATTGATAAAGAGGCGATGAAGGCAAAAATAAAAAGTGCGAGGACGGCTCAGGAAAGTGAAATCAAAGGGGTTTTGACCCCAACACAAATCGAAAAACTTGATGCAATGAAAACGGAGCACAAGGAAAAAGCAAAGGATAGAGGAAAAAAAGGTGACAAACCTGCAAAATTTGAAAAAGAGAAAATCGAAGAATCTGGAAACTAATTAATCCCTGGTTTTTTAATTTAATGGTGATTGTTGAGTTACGATATCGTAACTCAACAATCACCATTAATCATTAAATACAAAATGAAAACACTTTACACATTATTTATTATATTAATTACAACGATTACCTACGCTCAATCTTACAGCGTTACGGGAAAAATTATTGACGAAAATGATGATAATATAATCGGTGCAAATGTCATTTTGGGGAATGCGACCGATTCTTTGTTTAAGGCAATTTCAACAGATAAATACGGTAATTTTAAATTAGAAAATGTACCGCAAGGCAGTTATAAATTGAGGGTTTCGTACATCGGTTTTAAGACTTTTTCGCAGCAAATCTTCGTCCGTGGAAACATCGGTTTGGGAAAAATTACGATTGAAACGGATAATGTGCAGCTTTCGGAAGTGGAAATTGTGGAACAGACCTTGACCGTGGTTCAAAAGGAAGATACGACCGAAATCAATGCCGATGCTTTCAAAACAAATCCTGATGCAACGGCGGAGGATTTGGTTAAAAAAATGCCTGGCGTGACGAGTACGAACGGAAAAATATCAGCACAAGGCGAAGAAGTCAAAGAGGTTTTGGTAGATGGACGACCGTTTTTTGGCAACGACCCGAATGCGGCGCTGAAAACTTTACCTGCCGAAATTATTGCGAAAATTCAGATTTATGATAAGGAAAGTGAGCAATCGCAACTGACAGGTGTCAGTGACGGACAGACGACCAAAACGATTAATATTATTACTAAAAGCAATATGCGAAGCGGCGAATTTGGAAAAGTTTACGCAGGATATGGTTATGACAATAAATATGCGGCTGGTGGAAATATTAATTTTTTTAAAAATGCTCGACGAATTTCTATTATCGCACAAACGAATAATGTCAATCAACAGAATTTTTCTAACGATGATTTGTTAGGTGTAATGGGTTCTGGCGGCGGCGGACGACGAGGTGGGCGAGGCGGCGGAAGTTCTGGTGATTTTTTGGTAAATGCTCAAAATGGTATTTCGACGACGCATGCTTTTGGGGTGAATTATAGCGATAAATGGGGCGAAAAAGTGGATGTTTCGGGTAGCTATTTTTTCAATATGTCAGATAATGACGCCCGTCAAAATTTGGTGCGAACGTTTTTAAGCGATGCCAATGATTTTGACCAAATCTATTCAGAAACGGACAGTTCGCAAAGTCGAAATATCAATCATCGCATTAATTTTAGGTTGGATTATAAAATTGATGAGTATAAAAATTTGACAATCGAACCTCGTTTGACGATTCAACAAAATTCGGGTTCACAGCCGATTTTCGGTCAAAATATTGCGTCAAGTATTTTATTAAATACCACCGATTATAATTTTGCTTCGGATTTGGCAGCCATTGATTTCAATGGTCGAGTATCGTATCGGCAGCGTTTTGAAAAAAAAGGACGTAGTTTTTCGATTTCGTTAAACTCTGGTTATAATGAAAATACGGGAAATAGTGACTTACTTTCTCGCAATAATTATTTTACAAATACCTCATTATCAGATACTTTAGACCAAAATGCTGATTTGAATAATGATGGTTGGGAAGCAAGTGCAAGGGTGATGTACACCGAGCCTCTGGGTGAAAAAGCGGTGATTTATGCCGATTATGATGCTTCGATTAAACGGACAAATTCGGATAAAAAAGCATATAATTTTGATGAATTAACGCAAAGTTATTCAACCTTAAATACGCCACTTTCGAATGAATTTGTAAGTGATTATTTAACACAAAAAGTAGGTTTGGGCGTTCGTTTTGGTGATAGAAAAAAAATGATGGTCGTTGCAGGTTTGGGCGTACAATGGTCAGAATTAACGAACGAACTGATTTATCCGACGGTAGATAATATTTCTCGGACTTTCGTCAATTTGATACCGTTCGCAATGGTTCGCAAAAACTTTTCAAAATCTGAAAATCTACGACTTTTCTATCGTGTCAATACGAATCCACCGTCTATTTCACAATTACAAAATGTGATTGATAATAGTAATCCGTTGAAATTAGAAATGGGAAACCCTGATTTGGAACAGCAGGTTCAGCATCGTTTGAGTTTGCGTTATAATAAAACAAATACCGAAAAATCTTCGATTTTTTATGCGACCGTTTCCGCAGATTTAAGAGAAAATTATATTGGTAATAGTACGTTTGTGGCTCGACAAGATACGCTTTTAGCAGATGGAATTGTGTTGGGAAGAGGTGGACAATTAATTATGCCAGCGAATCTAAAAGGCTATTTTAATCTAAATGGTTTTGTCACTTATGGTTTTCCGATTAAGCCGTTAAAAACGAATTTGAATTTTAATATTTCGGCAGGTTACAATACGCAACCAGGTTTAATAAGTGGTATCGAAAACTTCTCAAACACAGCAACCGCAGGAATCGGCATTACGTTAAGTAGCAATATTAGCGAAAAAGTAGATTTTACACTTACGTCAATGTCGAATATTAATCAATCAACAAATACGGCAAATGGTTTTGCGACAACGCAATATTTTAACCAAATTTCAACTGGAACGTTGAACTTGATTTTGGCCGAACATTGGGTTTTTCAAACAGATTTAGTACATAATTATTACGATGGTTTGAGCGATGGTTTTAACCAAAATTACTTTTTGTGGAATATCAGTATCGGTCGTAAATTTCTGAAAGATAATCGGGGCGATTTGCGATTTAAAGTCTATGATTTATTGAATCAAAATACGAGTATTTCTCGAAATATTACGCCTGCATACATTGAAGATGTACAAACGGTGGTTTTACAACGCTATATTATGGCGATTTTTACCTACGATATTCGGAACTTTGGCGAAGCACCTAAGGAAGAAGAAAGACCTCGAAGAGGGCGAGGCAGATGGTAAGAATTAGTAAAATGAAGCATAACCTCACCCGAGTAAGGTTAGGCTTCATTTTATCACAAATTACTGTTATTATAGCACGTCCGACAGCGAGGTTCATACTCCTTTTTTTCGCCCAAAAGTACTTCCGAATCATCGGAAACTAAACGATAAGAATGTGTGGCTAAATTCCCACATCGCTGACAAATCGCATGAACTTTGGTGACATATTCAGCGACCGAAAGCAAGTACGGCATTGGTCCGAAAGGACGACCTTTAAAATCCATATCTAAACCGGCAACAATTACTCGAATGCCTTGCAAAGACAAAATTTCTGCAACTTTAATTAAATCTAAATCAAAAAATTGTGCTTCGTCTATGCCGACGACCTTTATTTTTCGACCTTCACAAGCGGTCAAAATATCCATAGATTTTTTGACTGGTGTAGATTTTATAAAATTGGCATCGTGCGAAACGATTTTTTTATCATCGTATCGAGTATCAATCGCAGGTTTGAATATTTCGACTTCTAAATTCGCAATCAGCGCTCGTTTTAAACGCCTGATAAGTTCTTCCGTTTTCCCAGAAAACATAGAGCCGCAAATAATTTCAATTGAGCCGCTTTGGTGATTCGTAAAATGTGGTTCTAAAAACATATTTTATTTTTATAATCGGTTCGTTATACGTATTTTTTTGAGCAATTTTGTTGAAACACAAACCGTTCTGCAAACTTATAAAATTAATATAAAAGATAAGTTGTGAGCGTATTGTTTATGAAAAACTTACGCTATTTTAGCAGAAAATTGAGGATAATAGGAGTCGAAAATAATAAGTTTTTTTGGATTATTGTTTTCATTGTGTATTTTTGACACTTTAATAAATAAATTATGAATTGGAGTAAGGCGAATCAGTTATTATCAGGTATTGATAGGTTGTTTAATATTTTTCAGGAATCTAATGGTTTATCAGCTATTGAGCGGGATTTATTATTAAGTAGAATACAAGATTTATATGAAGTTGTTTTAGATGGAGATTTTGAAGGGGGACACGAAAAAACGTCAAAATCGGTTAAGGAAATTGTGCCGCCGCCTGTAAAAGCGGTTGAGCGGGAGAAAGTAGTCGAAAAGCCAAAAGTGATTGACCAACCGAAACCTATAATCATCGAAAAACCACCAGTGGTCGAAAGACCGAAACCGGTAGTTGAAAGACCAAAACCAGTAGTTGAGCCGCCAAAAGTGGTTGAACCACCAAAAGTAGAAATACGAAAAGCGCCTGTGGTCGAAAAACCAAAGGAAGTCGTTTATGAACCGATTGATAATGAAAATTATGGTTCAATCGAAGATTTGGAATTGCTATTTGAGTTTAAATCTGCGACGGATTTGTCTGAAAAATTGAGTGCTGCTCCGATTGCAGATTTGAAAACTGCAATGGGCATTAATGAGCGGTTTTTAACTATCAGTGAGTTATTCAAAGGGAATAAAGCTCAATATGATGATGCGATTGATACGCTGAATAGCTTCAGTGATTTTGGACAAGCGAAGAATTATATTTCAAGAATATTAGTACCGGAGTTTGACTGGACGAACGAGAAAAAAATAAATCAAGCGAAAATTTTTATTAAGAAAGTGAGACGGCGTTATATGTAATCATTGATTATGAACGATGTA
>Ga0306865_1000500_pt1 | contig 14977 bp, 7 predicted proteins | sample AntRauTorckE5431_FD_190441 | JGI IMG/M metagenome (GOLD analysis project Ga0306865, IMG submission 190441) | Saline lake microbial communities from Rauer Islands, Antarctica - Metagenome Torckler E5 #431 (v2) (version 2) | ecosystem: Environmental > Aquatic > Non-marine Saline and Alkaline >... | reverse complement strand
AGTCTAGAAGCGATAGAGCCAATGCCTTTGTGGAGGAAACAATTGCTCTGGGTACATTGAAACGGTATAATCAAATCGAATCTAGATATGAAAACTTAATATCAACGCAGACCTAAACTAGAGCCATGGTAATTTATTTAAGGCCTCCAATACTATACTTCTGCTATTAGGCTTCTCTATAAATTCTTGAACGTCATATTTTTGTATTGATATATTTTTAAATAGTGAATTTTCTTTTTCAACCTTTTTAATAGCGAGCAAACTTAAATTTTTAACAGCTTTGACAGCATAAGCTCGGAATGATATTTTGATTGAAATAGAGTTTCTTTTCTGCCAATACGAAACAAAGAAATCTTGTACAATATCTTTTGCAGCATCTTTATCTTTAATGATAGCGAGTGAAATTAGACATAAAAATTGATAATTATTTTTAAAAAGGAGCTCAAAATTATCAGCTTCAATATTCAATTTATTCTTCATAATGTTACAAACTAAATAAAATTATTAAATAGTGTTAATTGTTTTTTTTAATGAATTTAAAATAAAAAATTGTTTTTGTCACCCGTATCAAGTTTTTTAACAACTTATATATGATGATCTATTTTATTTTAAGAAAAATTGCTTAAACAAGTTTTTAAGGAGTAAACTAAATCTTATTTTTTAACATTTTTTATTCGAGCAAAAATATTAAGAGAAATCACGAAACGATCTAGAAATTGTAATAATTGATTTCAAAATTTCATTGGACATGCTTGTATGAAACTAATAGATTTATGAGCTATTTCGAAAACATCTAGCTAAATGTTGATTTAGAAAATCACCTTTTTGTCAGATGAATTCATAAAAAAAATTAATTAATGAGAAATAGAGACAAGTTAAAATACCCGTTTAAAAATAGAATTAAGAAGTAGTAATTTTTTATTAACCAATATTTTCTAAATCATAATTTTATGAAACATTTTTTGCTTACATTTTTTTTATTCCTACCTATTCTTCTAACCGCTCAGATGATTGGAGGGCCTGACCGCAAATCCAGCGAAGGCGAGGGTCCATATGATCGTCTTATCATTCGTGGTGTCACTATGATTGACGGAACGGGATCGCCTGCAAGAGGACCCATGGATATTGTTATCGAAAAAAACAAAATTGTTGATATCGTTAATGTAGGAATTCCAAAAGTACCCATTGAAGAAAAAAACCGTCCAAAAATTGGAACAGGAAATACAAAAGAAATTGATGCTACTGGTAAATATCTAATACCCGGTATCATTGACCTTCACGTACATACTGGTGGAGTTCCAAAAGCACCAGAAGCAGAGTATGTATACAAATTGTGGATGGCTCACGGGATTACCACCGTTAGAGGAGTGCCTTTCGGAGATTTAGAGTGGTCCCTCAACGAGCGTGAAAGAAGTGCCAAAAATGAAATTGTGGCGCCAAGAATGATTTCTTTTCATCGGATAGGAATGGGAAAAGAGTGGGAAGGTCGAAAAATCCTCACTCCTGAAAATGCAAGGGAATGGGTGCGATACGCCAAGAAAAAAGGTGTTGATGGATTGAAACTAGGATCACATCGCCCAGAAATCATGAAAGCAGTTTTGGATGAGGCCAATTCCTTGGGAATGGGTAGTACTGCCCACCTTGCACAAAGTGGGGTAGCACAGATGAATGCATTGGACGCAGCAAGGTTAGGTTTAACAAGTATGACTCATTTTTATGGTTTATTTGAAGCTATGTATGACAATCATGATGTACAACCTTTCCCATTACATATTAATTATGGTGATGAACAACATCGTTTTGGCCAAGTAGCACGTCAATGGAACATGGTAACGCCAGGTAGCGAAAAATGGAATGCTTTGTTAGATGAGTTTTTGGAACTTGATTTCTACATCAATCCAACAATGACTATATACTCTGCGGGAAGAGATGTTATGGCTGCACGTAATGCTGACTGGATGCCCAAATATGCTTTACCTACGCAGTTGGATTTCTATGCACCAAGTCGTTTGAGTCATGGGGCTTATTGGTTCGATTGGACTACAGAAGATGAAGTAGCTTGGAGAAATTTTTATCACGTGTGGATGCAGTTTCTGAACGATTATAAAAATAAAGGCGGAAAAGTAACGGTAGGATCTGATTCAGGTTTTATATATAATTTATATGGTTTTGGTACCATACACGAGCTTGAAATGCTTCAGGAAGCAGGCTTCCATCCGCTTGAAGTTATTCGTGCGGCTACCTTACATAGCGCAGAAGAGATATTCAAACCTTTGAAAAGACCTATTGAATATGGTGTTATACGTGAAGGGTTATTAGCTGATATGGTTATTCTTGATGAAAACCCGATTCAGAATATGAAAGTACTCTATGGCACAGGTGCCGTTAGGCTCAATGATGAAACTGGAAAACCAGAACGAGTAGGAGGTGTAATGTATACGATAAAAGATGGTATTGTATATGATGCGAAACAACTATTGCGTGACGTGGAAGCCATGGTGCAGAAACAAAAAAGAGAAAGAGGGGAAGGTCAATAAGCTAACTTGGAAAATGATATTTCTGACCGTAATATTTATTTATAAAAGCCTTTAAAATAGGTATTAACAGTGATGGTTTATGGCTATTTAAATTTGGTTATCAAAATCAAAAAAAATTGGAATTTTTTTGATAACTCACATGAAAATAATAGTTGGTAACAATAAATAAATTTGGTGTCACTCTTTTTTTAGTCTTGTCTTTCGATTATATTTTAAAGCATCAATTTCTGAACAAAAACAGAGAAACAATACCCTCTTTAGATAAAACATTTATATGACTGCAGAAGATGAAAAGTTGAAAAATATTTTAGAAATGCCTTAAGATTCCCCGATACGTATGGTTTATTAATTAACCGTGCTTACCAAAACGATTTAAAAACAGCAAAAAATTATGAAAAAAACTACAATTAGAAACCTATCATTTTTTCGTTTCTGTAAAAATAATATAGAAATAAAACTTATTTTATTTTTATTATTGTTTTCATTTTTAGGGGTCCATGCCAGCCCAAACTCAAAACCAGATTTATTGACTTTACATTTGGAGAAAGTGAGTATTGAAAATGTATTTGCAGAGATTGAGAAAATTTCCGAGTATAGATTTTTATTCGAAGCTAGCCAGGTTCTAGTTGAGAGAGAAATAACTATAAGTGTTGAAAAGAAAAAGATATCCGAAGTTCTGGATGTTCTTTTAGACGGCTTGGAGATCACTTACAGGATAAAAGGGCGTCAAGTTATCCTTCTTAAGACTAATACTATAGATCCACAAGCTTTTCAAAGCAATTCAATACCTATAAAACAGATGTTTCAACAGTCAGTGACTGGAGTTGTACTGGATAAAACAGGCCTATCCATACCTGGGGTTAACGTTTTGGAAAAAGGAACTTCGAACGGTACCCTAACAGACTTTGACGGTAATTTTACGATTGAAGTGCCTAGAGATGCAATTTTGGTCTTTTCCTTCATAGGTTTTAAAACAATAGAAGTAGCTGTCAACAATCAAAACACTCTCAATATTACTCTTGAAGAAGACTCACAGCAATTGAACGAAGTTGTTGTTACAGCATTGGGTATTTCCCGTGAAAAAAAATCTTTAGGCTATGCAACACAGGAAATTGACGGTGAAAATGTTAATAACGTTCCCACTGATAATGTTGTGAATGCACTTTCAGGTAAGGTTGCAGGCGTTCAAATTAAAAGAAATTCGAACTTAGGTGGTTCAAGTAACGTCGTAATTAGAGGTAATACTTCCCTAACTGGAAATAACCAAGCATTGTTTGTAGTGGATGGTGTACCTGTTAATAATTCAAATTTTAATTCTGATACCCAACAAACTGGGGGAGGTGGTTTTGATTACGGAAATCTAGCTTCTGATATTAACTCGAACGATATCAAATCGATAAACGTTTTGAAAGGTGCTGCGGCTACTGCCCTATTTGGATCAAGAGCTGCCAACGGAGCAGTCATTATCACTATGAAAGATGGTGCTGGAGCAACAAAAAATCCTACTGTAACAATTAATTCTGCATTTACAGTTGGTTTTATTGACAAATCTACATGGCCAAAGTTCCAATATGAATATGGCACCGGATATGGTCCGGTCTATGGACCTAATGGCGATAGCTTTTTTAATCGAAGGGATGTAAATGGTGATGGCATTCAGGATTTGGTCACTCCTTCTACAGCTTATGGATCGTATGGTGCACCTTTTGATCCCAGTTTAATGGTATACCAATGGGATTCATTTTATCCTGAATCCCCAAATTATTTAGTGCCAACACCATGGGAAGCTCCAGAGGACAAATTAATTTCCTTTTTTGAGACCCCCGTTACACTGAGCAATAGTATTTCAATAGCTGGGGGAGGTAAAACAGCGAATTATAGAATTTCTTACACCAAGTTTGATCAACAGGGAATTTTGCCCAATAGTGATATTTCAAGAGACAATATAGCGATAAGTACGTCGTTCGATGTAAACGAAAAGCTTACGGCCTCTGCCTCTGCTAACTATATCAAGACTGATGCACTAGGCCGAAATAGAACTGGAAATGAAACTGGGGCAAATGCAGGTAACCCAATTGCTGCCATGAGAAAGTACTGGGCTATGAATGTAGGCATACAAGAATTAAAAGATGCCTACTTCACCACGGGTAGTAGTGTAGATCCCTTCATGGGCGGTACTATAGACAATCCATATTGGACTTTATATGAAAATTATCAAAACGACACTAGAGACAGGATTTTTGGTAATTTATCTTTAAAGTATGAACTAACTGATTGGTTGAATGTTGAAGGAAGAACTTCCCTTGACACTTATTCGTTTTTCCAGGCAGAAAGGGTGAACAAAGGCTCAGCAGGTGCTGTGGGCCTTTACACTAGAAATAACATAAATTTCAGTGAAATTAACTATGACCTAATGCTTAATTTCAATAAATCTGTTGCTGATAAATTGAATATTAGCGGTGTTATAGGTGCAAATATTAGAAGAAATAGCTTTGAATCTATTAGAGCATCCACCAACGGAGGTCTTGTCCTTCCTGATTTGTACTCTCTCTCGAATTCGTTAAATTTACCTCTAGTTCCAGAAGAAATAAATGAGAGAATAGGGGTTGACGGGTTTTATGGTTTAGCGTCCTTCGGTTATGACAACACTTTGTATTTGGATGTAACGGGTCGGATAGACCATTCTTCTACTTTACCTGAAGAAAACAGTACATTCCTTTATCCTTCCGTTTCTACTAGCTTCATTTTCTCAAATTTAATCGAATACACAAAGATTCTCTCTTTTGGGAAACTGAGAATGAACTATGCTGAGGTAGGTAGTTCGGCCCCTGCCAATAGTCTTAAGGATGTATTGAATAGACCTACTCCGTTTGGTTCCGTGCCTCTATATGGAGTGAATAGCACCAAGAACAATGATGAGCTTATACCGGAAACTACCGTAAGTGTTGAAGGAGGATTAGAATTACGGTTTCTTGATAGTAGACTACGAATTGATATGTCGGTTTATAAAACCAATTCGAAAGATCAGATTATACCTGTTGCGGTATCATCGGCTACCGGATATTCATCTAAATTTGTAAATGCTGGTGAAATTGAGAATAAAGGTATCGAAGTTGCCTTATCCGGCACATTAGTATCAACTGATGATTTCAGTTGGGACATAAACCTAAACTGGGCCCAAAATAGGAGTGAAGTTCTTTCATTATTCGAGGGAGGAACTAATCTACAATTAGGCGCTGTATCTGGTGTTACGATTAATGCTACCGTTGGGGAACCCTATGGTACTATACAGGGAACAGATTTTATCTATGTAGATGGTGAAAGGTTGATTAACCAGACAACTGGAGAGTATGAACGTAACATTACATCCAACAATGTCATTGGTAATATTACACCAGATTGGAATGGAGGTGTATCCAATTCAATTAGATACAAAAATTTAAGTTTAAGTTTTCTGATAGATATCCAAAAAGGAGGCGATGTGTTTTCTTCTGATATAGCTACAGGTAATAGGTCAGGTCTTTACAACTATTCTGTTGGATTAAACGACTTGGGTAATCCAATTCGAAATTCTTTGGCAGATGGTGGAGGAATCATTTTGGATGGAGTTGCACCAGATGGTAGCGTAAATACGATCCGTACTGCAATGGACACATACAGGAATGCAATAGGAAGTATCAAGTCTCCGAACGCAGCTTTCGTTTATGATGCATCCTATGTTAAGCTAAGAGAATTAACTTTAAGATATACATTACCAAAAATAGGCTTTCTAGATAAAGCTGACATTAAATCTGTTAGAGTAGGTTTAGTAGGTTCCAATTTATGGATTATTCATAAAAATCTGCCTTTTGCAGATCCTGAAAGCGGCGTAAGTTCCGGCAACTTGCAAGGTTTTCAGAACGGAGCTTATCCTACAACCCTTCAAATGGGTTTAAATGTGCAATTACAATTCTAATTTAATAAATAAAATATCATGAAAAAGTTTGTTCTCATAAGTTCAATATTACTATTTCTTTCTTGTTCGTCTAATTTAGAGGGGCTGAACGAAGATCAAATAAATGCAACCACTGCTCCGGCAGATGCATTTTTTAATTTGGCCGTAAAGAATATGTCTGATTTGCTGAGTGGCATAACCTACGGAGCTACTGTTAATCCCTGGAACGGTTCAAGGTTATTGGTCCAGCAGATTTCATCGGTTACCTATAATGAAGGTACTACCTATTTTATAAACTTTAACTGGAACAGTGTCTATCAAGATGTTTTAATCAACTTAAAGGAAGGTGCGAAGGTAATTGAAGCCTCCCAACCGGATTCTGATCCCTCATCACAAAACAAACTTGCTATAATAGAAATTATGCAAGTATATACATACAGTAAGCTTGTGGAGTCTTTCGGTAATATTCCTTATTCCGAAGCATTAGACGTCAATAATATCGTTCCTAAGTATGATGATGCCGAAACTATTTATGTTGATTTGTTAAGTAGGCTAAGCACCGCAATTAATAATCTTGACGAATCACAAGCTAGTTGGGATCAAGATATTATGTATACTGGTGATGTCTCCAGTTGGAAGAAGTTTGGAAAATCATTACAGTTACAGATGGGGATGCGAATTGTTGAATCTAATCCCCAATTGGCGATCGAGACAATTGTCGAAGCAATTCCAGGCGTTTTTACATCTAATGAGGATAACGCCAAATTAGTGCATTTAAGTTCGCCACCAAATACCGCTGAACTTTGGACTGATCTTGCCGTTGGAAATAGAAGAGACTATGTTGGTGCTGAACCCTTTGTTAATGTATTAAACGAACTTGAAGATCCAAGGAGAACGGTATATTTTCAGCCAGTTAATGGCGAATATTTTGGTTCGCCCTCTGGTTTAGTTGTAAACTATAATGATTTTTCCAAATTTGGTGAAATCTTCTACCAACCTACAACACCGGTTATATTCTTAGATTATGCATCCGTTGAGTTTTTTCTAGCGGAGGCTGCGGAACGTAACATAGGTTCAGCGACAAATCCCAAGGCACATTATAACGCTGCAATTACGGCGTCTTTTGAATATTATGGTGTTGGTGAAGGTGTAGAAGCATATTTAGAACAACCTGATGTGGCTTACACTACTGCTGATGGCACATGGCAACAAAAAATAGGAATTCAAAAATGGCTTGCCCTTTTCAATCAGAGTCCTGAGGGCTATACCGAATGGAGAAGGTTAGATTACCCCACTCTTCTTGCACCACCTGATTCTTTTATTAATACAGTTCCTGTTAGGTTTAGATATCCTATTTCCGAGCAAATTTTGAATAGTACAAATTATCAAAGCGCAGCCTCTGCCATGGGGGGTGATTTATTGACTACAAAACTTTTTTGGGATGTGAACTAAAGGATTATGCTTCATTCAACAGCATTTTCTCATGATTCATAAAGTTGGTTTATTTTTGGTTTGAGTTAGCTAGTGAAATGGACTAAGTAGGATTGATATGATAATTCTACTTGGCCCTTCACTTAGTTACCAATTATAGGTCTTGAGAGTTCTACAAGAGAACTTGTAGTGGACAAAGTCCTAACTATTTCTAACAGATTGCCAACTGCTTTTTCGTGCTTTGCAAATTATGGAGGCACCCACAATGTAGAGAGTGATTGATATATGAGGTTTTTATGGGAGGTCACTGAATGTTTTAAAATTTCATTACAGTTATTATTAGCTTTTGTCTTTATGTTTAAATTGCTTCAAATGAACCACTGCCGCTAGCTCTATTATAAATATTAATTTTTGAACTCCAATGAAAAAAGCAATATTAGTCACAATTTTTATTCTTGGTAGTCTAATTTTAAATGCGCAGAAAAATGAAGTTTTAACTGTTGAAAAGATAATGTCCGATTCTATTTATTTGGGTGAAGTTCCATATAATATTCGATGGAATGAAAACAGTACCACCTTTTATTTTGACTGGAAACCAATGGATAAAAAGCAAAATTCCGTTTATGAATTTTCCATTGGAGATTTAAAACCAAACCCAATATCACTTAGCACAAGTCAAGCTATACAAAAGAGAAGCATATCATTTTCAAAGGACCGGAAAAGTATCATTTTTGAACGCGATGGGGATATTTTTATTAAAAACATTAATAGCAATACTGAAACACGCTTGATAGGTACCATCGAACAAGAAAGCGGCCCCCTTTTTAATCACGATGAAAGCTCCGTTGTTTTTCAAAAGGGCCAAAATCTATATAGCATATCAATTTCAGGACAAGGGTTAAAACAATTGACGTATTTTACCAAAGCAGATTCCAAGGACAATGAAAAGCTAAATGATCAGGACCAATGGCTGGAACAAGATCAATTGGCAATTTTTGATATTCTTAAAAAGGAGAAAGGAAATAACTCAAAAACTACCCAAACCTTAAGTAAATATTACCTCCCTAAATCGAGCTCCATATCCAATATCAGTACCGATCCAACTACCAGATTCGTAGTTTTTACGATCGCTGATCAACCTGAAAAAAGTAGAAATATTATTGTTCCCAATTATGTAACCCGTTCTGGTTATACAGAAGATATTCCAGGTAGAACAAAAGTAGGCTCTTATGTGCAGACCTTTGCCACTAAAATTTACGACCTCAAGAAAGATACTATTTATGATGTTTTAACGGGCAATATTCCAGAAATCAAGAGGATTCCCAAGTATTTGGAAGAATATCCCCAACAATTGAAAAAACTGAAGAGTGAAAACCTTGATAGGGAAGTACATGTAGGCGAACCCTTATGGAGCCCCGATGAATCCATTGCCATAGTCAACGTTATGTCGTTGGATAACAAAGACCGATGGATAATGAAGCTCGACCCATTAAGTGGGAAGCTAACATTATTGGATCGTCAACATGATGAGGCATGGATTGGGGGACCAGGTGTTGGACGCAGATACCAAACACCTGAAATGGGTTGGATAGATGGCAGAACCATCTATTTCCAGAGTGAAGAAACAGGATATTCCCATCTCTATAACCTAAATATTGATACCAGGCAAAAGAAGCAACTAACTTCAGGAAAATATGAAGTGCTGACTTTACAGCTTTCTAATGACAAAAAATCGTTCTATTTCACTGCAAATATAGAGCATCCAGGTATCACACACTTCTATGAAATTCCAGTTGCTGGAGGTAAGTTGATCAAGTTGACCTCGATGAAAGGAGGCAATGAAGTAACTATGTCTCCTGATGAAAAATGGCTGGCTATACAATATTCCACTACCACCCAGCCTTGGGAATTATTTCTACAAGAAAATAAACCCGGTGCAACCGCAAAGCGAATTACTAAGTCAACCTCCGATGCTTTTGAAGCCTATCCCTGGAAAACGCCAGAAATGATTACGTTTAAAAACAGATACGGAACCGAAATTTATGCTCAGGTTTTTCTACCAAAGAATCCCCTCCCCAATAAACCGGCAGTAGTATTCGTGCATTCAAATGGATATTTACAAAATGTACATTATTGGTGGAGCTACCATTTCAGGGAATACATGTTCAATAACTTATTGGTAGATAAAGGCTTTACCGTTATCAACATCGATTATACAGCAAGTTCAGGATATGGTAGGAAAATCCGAACTGGAATTTACCGTCATATGGGTGGAAAAGATCTTTCCGATTTGACTGACGGGGCCAAATTGCTTGTGGAAAAATATGATGTAAATCCAGATTACATTGGATTGTATGGAGGATCTTATGGCGGTTTTCTAACCCTAATGGGGTTATTCACTGAGCCTGATGTTTTTAAATCTGGAGCGGCGTTACGCTCCGTGACCGATTGGGCACATTACAACCAAGGCTATACTTCCAATATCCTCAATGAACCACTCACAGATGAAAAAGCCTATAAAAGAAGTTCCCCCATATATTTTGCAGACGGTTTAAAAGGAAATCTGTTGATGACTCATGGAATCATTGATGTGAATGTGAATTTCCAGGATATTATACGATTGACACAAAGGTTGATAGAGTTAGGTAAAAGAGATTGGGAATTGGCTGTGTATCCACTGGAAGATCATGATTTTGTTCAACCCTCCAGTTGGACCGATCAGTATCACCGAGTGTTGGAATTATTTGAGAGAACTTTACAAAAAAAGTAAATTATTTTATAAAGATTATAAATTGAGCATTTTAAGGATTTTTGAATAAAGGAATTCATTTAAATATTTCTTGGGAATTTGTTCACAAGAAAAATGTCTATAAACTGATTGATACGTACCACTTAAATATTAAATTTATGAGAAATTTTTTTTCAATTGTTTTAGTTTTTGCACTTCTAATTTCCACTATGGAATCACAGGAGATTATCACTAATATCGATACCGCTGTAACCACTCAGGCAGAGGTTACTATTAAAGGCCAGTTAGTACCCTACACAGCTACTGCGGGTAAACAACCTGTGTGGGATGAAAAAGGTAAGGCGATAGCTGGTCTTTATTATACCTATTATGAAAGATCTGATGTAAAAGATAATTCCAGTAGGCCTATTTTGTTTTCGTTTAATGGTGGTCCAGGGGCAGCGTCTGTTTGGATGCATTTAGGTTATACAGGACCCCGTAGGATTCTTGTAGATGACGAAGGATTCCCGATTCAGCCCTATGGAGTAGAAGAGAACCCACACTCGATTCTCGACGTGGCAGACATTGTATATATAGAACCAGTAAACACAGGTTTTTCTAGGGCTATTAAAGGAATGGATCAAAAAGAAATGGAAGAAACATTTTTCGGAGTTAAGCAGGATATCAAATATCTTGCAACTTGGATTAACAATTTTGTGACACGTCAAGATCGCTGGGCTTCTCCAAAATACCTTATAGGAGAAAGTTATGGTACGCCACGTGTTTCAGGACTGTCTTTGGAATTACAGAATTCACAATGGATGTATCTCAACGGGGTCATTTTGGTATCACCTACTGGTTTGGGGATCGAGCGTGGTGAAGCAGTAGCTGCGGCTAATATTTTACCATATTATGCAGCGGCTGCTTGGTTCCATGAAAAACTTTCTCCCGAATTTCAGAACAGAGAACTCGAAGAGATGCTTGAGGAAGTAGAGGAATATGCAATCAATCAGCTTATGCCTATCATGGCCAAAGGAGGGTTCCTTTCAGAGCAGGAAAAAAAGAAAGCGGCTGCTCAGATTTCAAAGTATACTGGAATTGATCAAAAGGTAGTTCTTCAAAACAATCTTAGGATTCCCAAACCATTTTTCTGGAAAGAACTACTCCGGGATGAAGGTTTTACAATAGGCAGACTCGACTCTCGTTATTTAGGACTTGATAAGAGTGCTGCAGGTGACCAGCCTGATTATGCAGCGGAATATGCATCTTGGAAACATTCTTTTACCCCAGCTATCAACCATTATTTCTATAATGATCTTAAATTCAAAACCGATTTGAGGTATTACATGAGCGGGCCAGTGAGGCCTTGGGATAGATCTAACAATACAACGGGTGAGGACCTTCGTCAGGCGATGGCTCAGAATCCTTATCTTCATGTGATGGTCCAGTCAGGATATTACGATGGTGCTACGGATTATTTTAATTCCAAATATAACCTGTGGCAGATGGACCCTAGTGGTAAATTAAGTAATCGTATGAGGTGGGAAGGATACAGGAGTGGGCACATGATGTATTTACGTAGCGAAGATCTGGAGACTTCTAATGAACATATTAGAGAATTCCTTAAGGAATCCATGCCAGCAAAAGGTCAGCCTGCAAAATATATACGTGAGAATGTTAAAAATTAAAGAGGCAAATACAAGCCCCAAAAGAATTTGCTTTTAGCATCAAAATAAATCCTAAAACCTTAATGGTTTATGGACTACACTACTAACTATTTAAACTTATCAAAATGAATAAACTTTTTTTATTAACGTTGTTTCTCGCTTTTTTTACTGGACCATTGACAGCACAAGAAGTCAAAATTCCTATCAATATAGATTCCACTGTAACCACCAAATCAAAAGTAAGCATCAAAGGGCAGCTCATTCCTTATACAGCTACAACGGGCACACAACCAGTTTGGGATAAGGAGGGAAAACCAATAGCTGGGCTTTATTTCACTTATTATGAGAGGTCTGATGTTAAGGACAGGTCCCGAAGACCCCTAATAATCTCTTTTAATGGGGCCCTGGTTCAGCGTCCGTTTGGATGCACTTAGCATATACAGGGCCAAAGATTCTAAAAATCGATGAAGAAGGTTTTCCTGTGCAACCCTATGGAGTAAAAGATAATCCATATTCCATTTTGGATGTGGCAGACATCGTATTTGTTAATCCAGTGAATACTGGTCTATCTCGGCCCGTGAGTACTTTGTCCGATAAAGAGGTTGCAGAAAAGTTCTTTGGTGTCAATGTAGATATCGAGTATCTGGCTAGATGGGTCAACACCTTTGTGACACGACAAAACCGATGGGCCTCTCCAAAGTATTTAATAGGAGAAAGCTATGGGACCACTCGTGTCTCTGGTCTTTCTTTAGAACTTCAAGATCGGCACTGGATGTATCTTAACGGAGTGATCTTGGTCTCCCCAACTGATCTGGGACTAACAAGAGGTGACGAGACCGCATCTGCAAATATACTTCCCTATTACACGGCTGCGGCTTGGTTTCATAAGAAACTGTCTCCAGAACTACAGCAGAGAGATTTGACCGACCTACTTCCTGAGGTAGAAGAATATACCATTAATACATTGCTGCCAGTCATGGCAAAAGGTGGTTCCCTCGCTGAACAGCAAAGACAAGAGGTTGCGCGTCAAATTTCTCAATATGCAGGAATTTCTGAAGAAGTGGTCTTGCAACACAACCTTCGAGTGCCTAAACAGTTTTTTTGGAAAGAATTATTGCGAGACGAAGGATATACAATTGGCAGATTAGACTCTCGCTATTTAGGAATAGATAAAACTGTAGCAGGGGATCGACCTGATTATGCCGCAGAACTAACCTCCTGGTTACATTCTTTTACTCCGGCTATTAATCTATACATTAAGAAGCATCTCAATTATAACACAGACCTAAAATATAACATGTTCGGTCCTGTAAGGCCTTGGGATAATAGTAACGACAATACTGGAGACGATCTTCGCCAAGCGATGGCAGAGAATCCTTATCTTCAATTAATGGTTCAATCGGGATATTACGATGGAGCTACTGATTATTTTAATTCTAAATTCAATCTATGGCAAATGGATCCGAGTGGTAGGTTGAAAGAAAGAATGAGATGGGAAGGTTATCGAAGTGGTCACATGATGTACCTCCGTAATGAAGATCTGGAGACGGCTAACGAGGATATTCGAGAGTTTATCATCGAATCCACACCTTTGGAAGGTCAACCAGCTAAATATCTCAGGGAAAATGCAATATCTAATTAAAGACTTTTGCTCACGATAAAAGTATAAATCAAGATAAACAGGGTCTAAATTCGGAAAACTAGTTCTTAAAAATCTAAGATAAGGATTACAACGTTCAAAACCCCTGATTTTTAAACTGAAAAGGCACTCAATAGAAGTAAAGGCTAAGGTCTCTGGGACCAATTAATTATCCTAGTGGTTACCATTGGAAAATGGGACATTGGTGCCACCAGTCGTTCTGGTGAATATTATTATGTAAAATAACCAAACTATTTCGGCAGATTTTACGTCATACACTTATCAAAATCAAACTTTAGATCAACGCAACTCCTACGAAATCGCTAACGCCTCACTACTTTATCAAAAAGAAAGCAGTGCTTGGAGTTTTAAAGTAGAAGCCCAAAATGTGTTTGACGTCCAATTCAAAAATTAGAATACCTTCACCTCCTATATTATTTCAGATTCAAGAACGTTTATATTACCGAGAATACTTTTGTTTTTTATAGGTTACAATCTTTAGTCTCTTCTGATTTTGACTAGAAAAGGCTCGATGCTTTTGAGATGGTCAGTTTTAAGTTTGAGTTAGTTTTATGTGACGTCTAGGGAAGTATTATAACTAAAGGATTTGAGTACGATTTAAAAATGAGTTTAAAACTGAAAACCAACTCCAAAAAAAAATGATATGGTTTTGTTTTAATTAAATTAGCATTTATACTTTATATATATAATTCAGGTCATTATTGTAAACCAACTATCGAGTCACAGAAAAGTGAGTAAGACGCTGAGGGACTTTATCTGTAGTAAAGGTAAACGCATAGGTTTTAGATCGATCCTTAGCGGTCGAAATCACCAAAGCTCCTTGGTCAATTCGAAAATAACCAGCTTGACCCCTGCAAAAGCACAAACGTCCAAATACAACATTAGCGGAGGTAAGTTGCTCATCGCTTAAATTCAGGTCTTTTGTTTTAGGGTCAATTTCAGCGTAGACAATTTCAGTATATCCACCATCGGCAATGCGAGGATCTACACTGCGCTTGTATTCAAATTTCAGCACTGTTT
>Ga0306865_1000496_pt1 | contig 15174 bp, 15 predicted proteins | sample AntRauTorckE5431_FD_190441 | JGI IMG/M metagenome (GOLD analysis project Ga0306865, IMG submission 190441) | Saline lake microbial communities from Rauer Islands, Antarctica - Metagenome Torckler E5 #431 (v2) (version 2) | ecosystem: Environmental > Aquatic > Non-marine Saline and Alkaline >... | reverse complement strand
GCGAGCTATTCTAGTACTGCTGTGTAGCAGGTGAAGCCCCTAGAAAGAGACCTCGCTGTGAGTATGCTGTTCAAGGCCCAGCTAGCGCTATTTCCGCTTTTCGTCGCGGACAGACGTTAAGGTTTTATTTTGCAACACCGGCTGAGGAACTGCAAGAGCGGGGTTAGCGTTGCGCCAGGCTGGGAAATGGCAGATAGCTTGTAGTCGCGTTTGAATTTCCCGGTACGCTCAATCGTCCGCATTCAAATCCGCCATCAGTCCCTCGACGGTGGCGAACGAAGGCAAGTTGCCACGGCGCGCTTCCTTCATCGCTGCGATGGTTTCGTCATTTGGGACCAACGGCTCAAAAGGTAGCGCCTTTTCGCGGGCAACGCGGGTGAGCATGATGCGAAAAGCATCCGACACGGTAAGCCCCATGGCCGCCAATACAACGGTCGCTTCCTCCTTGATGTGCTCGTCGATCCGAGCACGCACAACAGCATTCGCTGGCATAGTTCAATCCTCCACCTTGTTGAGCTACATTGTAGCCCAATGTCCGAAATTAGGCAACGGAACAACTTGAGCCGGTGTCAAGCTGAGCTACACCCATAAGGGATGGTGCAGTGTGACACCTAAAAGCGTCACTATTGGGTGTTAAATGTATTTTGTTACAGTATCATTATCGAAACCACCCTAATGTGACAAAACACTATGCCCCGTATCGGATATGCACGTGTTAGCAGTGCCAGCCAGGATTTAGATATTCAAATCGGAAAACTGACCGACGCGGGTTGCGAAGTCATCCGATCCGAAACGGTTTCTGGTGCTTCGCGCGACGGGCGCACCGAGCTGGAGACTGTGCTTGAGTTCTTGCGCCGTGATGATGAGCTCGTCGTTCATCGCCTTGACCGTCTCGGTCGTTCTACACGTGACGTACTGAATTTAGTCCATGAGCTGGATGCTCGGGGCGCCTCGTTGCGCATTCTTGAGCCCGATATCACGACTAAGGGTGACATGGGTCGCATGATGATCACTGTCTTGGGCATGGTTGCGGACATGGAACTGAAGTTTATAAAGGATCGGCAGCGTGCCGGCATTGAGGTTGCTAAGGGCAAAGGCGTTTACAGGGGCCGACGGAAAACTGTCGATGAAGCCGAAATCCACACGCGCATGGCAAGTGGAAGCACAAAGGCTCAGGTTGCCAGGGATATGGGCATATCACGAATGACGGTTTACCGTGCTTTACAAAATTTGCTATCTACTAGGGATGGGACTGCCTAAAACTGCCATGGTGCAGGTGCCCAACGCTGAGACCGTTGCCGCTATGGAAGAATTAGATGCCGGTCAAAGCGAGCGTTACAGCAACGAACAGGGGGCTTTTGACGACCTGGGGCTGTGATTCTGACCCCGGTGCAATGGACTAAACTCAAAAAAGGCGTGAAGAAGGTCCGCAAGCGGGGCAAAGACCTGGACAAACTAAATGCTTTGCTCAGTCTATTGATCCACCAGACGCCGTTGAAACTGACAACTCCAGCGTGAGGCCGAGGCTGGCTCCAGAAGCGCCGGCGTACCGGATCATCCCGTTGGTCTCTCAAATATACCGCAGCGCCGGTTCAGCACACTGCCCTTCAAAACTGCATGCAGTGAGTAAACACTCATCTCATGGCGTAGTGACTTATTCCATGCAATGAAGAGGTCGCGCTGGACTTTTTAGGCTTACCTTAATGATATTGTACTTTAGAGCTAATCCGGTTTAAATCGTCGTAGAGCAAAAGTAATTGGGCAGCCGAAACCGACCCAGAATTTTCACAACGACAGAGACCCTTCTTGATGGATAGTATTAGTTGCCCAAAATGTGCGAGTCATGACTGGAAAAGCGCTAAGCTCATTGTACTGGAAGGAACCACACAAACGGTTGGTGATATCGAGGGCGGTGGAGCGACACCCAGTAAGTTTTCCGGTGGGTTAACCAACTTTCTCTTGGCTGACGCGTGGTTTAGTCGAAAATTTTCGTTGCAGTTTGATGTTGGCTTGACCACAACGACAGCCCTTGTTGAAGAGATCAAGGTTCTTTTGACAGCCGAGGCTGTCAAAATTCGCGCGCCAGTGGAGCCGACTCCGCCCAAAATTCTGTCATTTTGGGCCAGAATCGAGCCTGCAAAGAAAAGGGCAAATCGGGCCAGGATTCCGAAAAAACCTAATCCACCTAGGAAGCCCATAGAGCCGAAAACGCAAGAGTTTTTAGATGAAGGTTTGGACGCCGAAACTTCGATTAAAACCCTTGCGAACTTCGTATTTACTATCAGCATGGTCGCTTTGATAATAGCAATAATATTTTTAGAATCTGCCAGCACCCCCTACTCAATAAAAAGTTTCGAAGACTTCTACGGTCTACCTAATATGCTGTCTGTGCATATTGACCTGATCCCTTCATACTTTGTAGTACTTCTGCTGATTTTGGTTCTTTGCTTCCCAATAGGGTTCCTTCTAAAACCCTTGAGTAAACGGTTAAGATTGGCAAAAAAAGCGCGCAAGCAGCATCGGGAAGCGATTTTTAATGGTAACTATGAGAAATACCAGAACGACTTGAAGCACCATGAAGAGACGATGAGGCAATTTAACGAAATAAAACTTCCCAATTACGAAGAAGAATTAGAACAAATCAAAAAAATAGACAAAATCGAGGAAGACCGGCAGGAATACGATCATCAAAAAGCCCTTATCGTTCACAAACAAATGCTGGAAATAGAAGAAACTTCGAAAAGAAACTACGAAAAAAAAATGGGGGACTATAGCGTCGCATACCGACATTACGAAAATCAAAAATTAGCATTATGGGAAAATGCCACCATTTGTATGAGGTGTGGCCTTGCATTTATGAAACAACATACTTAAGTCTTTAATCCTGCTTTGAGATAATGAGGAGAAAGCAGGAGGGTCGTTACCGCGGGTCATGCTGATTCCTCATGGAATGGGTGAGGAAGTCAGTGTGCAATCGGCGAGCCGGAATGTAGGTGCTGATTTATTGGCGCTTACGATTGGTCGTTATATAACCACCGCAATTTGGTGGGAAATGCGTTTGCACGCTTGAAACATTTTCGTGGGCTGGCGACGCGCTATGACAAATTGAAACGCAAATAGGAGAGGGTCGTCGCCATGGCTTGTGGTTTTTTATGGCTGCCGATGTAATGAAACGTCAACAGGCCCTAGTGAAATCGTCTATTTTAAGGTTAAACGGGAGCTCATCCATTCAAATTATATTTACAAAATCGACAAATCTTTGCATTCGGCATTATTAACTCCGCACACTGAGGGCAAGGTACACGATTATCTTGCCCATTAAGCTCTGAACGTGCTTTAGATTTCTCAGCGGATTTTCCTTTAATCGAAGCGACTATGCAGGCCGCTGGAAGGATAATTATAATACCTAGGCCTAATGAGCCCAGCAGTCCGAATATAAACCCTTCTAACATAGCCCCTCCTCAACCTCATGTTACTGACGCGGGCTCTTCTCCGCGACGTCAGTCTCCGTTCTTTATCCCAACTTATCATTCAATGTTTTAATTCCTTTCAATATCGGGTTAGCCCTCTAAACTTTGGTCATAAAGAATCGTTCTAAAGTCAGAGAACAGAAGTGTCCTCATTCAAATTAGATTTACAAAATCGACAAATCTTTGCGTTTGGCATTATTAACTCTGCACACTGAGGGCAAGGTATACGATTATCTTGTACATGAGGCTCTGAAGTTGCTCGATATTTCTCAGATAACTTTTCGTTAATCGACTTTCTAGCGGAACCTTTCCCTGCTGCTCTATTAGACGGTTCATACATTGAAATCCCAACGCTCATAATCACTGCTGATATAATAAAAACTCCAACACCTATAGAAGCTGCGTTAACAGTATCTCCAAAGAACTCTATTTCTTTCGAAAAATAATATATCCATCCACCAATAATTGCCAACATTGAGCACATAAAGCCTATAGATTTTGAAATAGCCTGCGCTGTTAACAGTTTATAGACCGGGTAGATGTATAGGCAGCCAAGTAAAAAGCTTCCTTGACTAAATCCATTCCTCGAAGCAAACCCAATATCTACCCAAGGTAACAAAAAGGAGAGAAATGCAAAGCAGCTAGAAATAAATATGATCCGCCCTCCAATATTCCACTCACTCCAGTCAATTCTGGGTTTGGCCTTTGGCATCGATATTATCTTGTTTTTTGATTTCAAAGGATCGAACTTTATTTTTGGTTTGGTTAAAATTAAATACGCATCTGATTTTTCTCTTAAACCAAAAAATTCAGATGATAAAAAGGCTGACATTAATATGAGCAGAGCCCCTGAAATCATCACTCCAAGAAAAAAGACTGCGCCTTCTGCAATCAATGCTGAATTTTCGAGTATGACATCACTACTATCTTTAAATTTCGATAAAAGAGAAAATACAAAAATCAAGCTTATAAAACCTGACAACCAGAGCATTATAACCCTGCCTCGCGCAGCTGCGTAAAAACTAAAGAATGCAGCGAACATGGTCCAAATAAGTAGGCTTGTACTGTAAACCAGAAGAAAGAAATTCACCGCGCCGCTGAAAAGCAATAATGCCCCAAGCACTCCAATCACCTTCCTAAGATTCCATTCACGCCACGCGAGCTCGGCTTTACTTTTCGTGCTCCAAAGTTTTAACGATAAAACGGCTGATATTAAACAAAATAGATATCCTGTGATTAGCATTAAAATTGGAGTGGTTGTATCGCCGTTGCTAAACGATGCTTCGTCCAGAAAAAGCAATCCATTTCTCCGTATTAAAAACACAAAAAGAGACAGACAAATTAAACTTGCAAAAATTGATAGCCAAAGTATTTTGACCTTACCCCATGCAGCCGCGTAGAAAGTAAAGAGTGAGGCGAACATAGCCGCAAAAAGTAGGAGTTTATCATGACTCAGAAGAGCGAACGCACCCACGCCGACAAAAATTAGTGATGCTCCAGCCGCTCCAATTAACTTTCCAATTATTTCTTTCACTCTTTTATTTCCTTGTGACGATCAGCAGAATAATGGAAAACTTGGCTCAAAAAGGAAAAATTAGCGCCGTGCCACTGGAGCCTGCATCCTATATTTCCAAATTTCGGCTAAGCGAAGCGTTCAGTGTTGTTCGGCTAACCTTAAAGTGCTCGGCTACTTCTTTCTTTGTAATATTTGAGTCAGATAACATTGCTGCCGCTTTCCTGATGTCGTGGTTCGACATAGATGGTTTGCGACCTCCTTTTCGTCCTCTGGCTCTGGCCGCCTGGAGTCCCGCTATAGTTCGCTCGCGAATTAGGCTGTGTTCAAACTCAGCCAGAGCCCCAAAAATATGAAAAACAAGTCGGCCACCGGAGCTGGTCGTGTCGATAGCTTCTGTCAAGGATTTGAAACCGATCTCGCGATCATTGAGATCTTGGACTATCTCGACCAGGTCCTTGAGAGATCGAGCCAGCCTATCCAGCTTCCAGACGATTAAAGTATCCCCCGTCCTGAGCATACGGAGGCATTGCGACAGTTCCGGTCGCTCTCGTAATTTGCCCGTTACTTTTTCTCGGAAAATCTGATCACATCCCGCTTTCTCCAAAGCATCCACCTGGAAATCCGGATTTTGGTCTTGGGTGCTGACTCGTGCATAACCTATGATCATGAAAGGTGCCTTTAATGTTCATAGATTGTTGTACGTGATTGTTGATCATAAAACAACGGAAAATTGGGCTTTTTAAGGTGTCATTTTCAAAAGGCAATTACACGAAATTTCAGGAGTCGGCTGCACGGGCGCGCAGCACGGTTTGCCGAACTTGCGGGCAATGACCGAAACGCTCGCCCCGGCCGCTTTCGGACACTGCCGAGCTATCCGCTGCGCCGTGCAGATGAGTTCTGAGCAATTCCCGCGTCGCGTGACGCATCGTGCATAGCTTTACTGACAACTGCCGGTCAGAAGTCCGCTGCACACTCGGCGGACAGCCCGGTGAACTGGTGCAGTCGCCTTCTGCAAATGACATTTTTGAGACAGCGCTGGAAACGTCCAAAAAACGACCGTTTTCAGACAGAAACATGACTCGGCAAAGAGTGTGACCTTGATCAGGATACGGGAGAAGCCGCAACTCTGTAGTGACTAGGAAAAGACGGCCGACTAAGCCAGGTTTTAAACAAAAGCGCACACTCGCGTAGATGGAGCCCTTGATTCACCGAGAACTCGCCGTAACCTCACCAGACAGCGTCTCGATAGGGTTCTACCCCGTTTCCAAGGAATTTTCTAAAACGCTACTGTAATGTCTTTTTCTTCGCCATTTCTGAGGACGGTCATTACTGCACTGTCTGCGGACTCCGGAACCGCGCCCAAAATCTTAGCTGCCGCCTCATAGTCGCGAATCGTCTTACCATCGAGCGCTATCAGGACATCACCGGCAATAACATTTGCGTTGAAGGCGGGCGTATCTTCCACTACCACCTCAATCAGCATGCCGGTGTTGCGTTCCAGTTTTCGGCGTAATTTGGGAGTTAGGTCTTTGCCCTGTATACCAAAACGAGCTCGCTCTTTCCATTCGACGAAGAAGACCCCATATTGGTCGTATCGACGCGTGTTGGAGCTGATCGGCACTACCATTGTCCCGTAAGTGGTTGCCGAGCCTCCAGCAAAATAGGTTGTCCGATTATCGGGAAGCAGAAGTGGCGTTGTCGATGATTCAGTATTGGTATATTCCACGTTGACCAGAACAACAGTTGCACCCACCGCCTTTGCCTGTTTGATAGCGTTAGCAGGATCCTCGTATTCGGCGTTGAATCCGGATTCGCCCACAACCGCATAACCTTTGGATCGCATCGTCAGCACGTCCTGATTAAGATTATTCGATGTAAACAACTCAGGCTCTGAGTCAGGCTTAAGTTCATCGAGATTAGGATGAGCTACGGGATCCACATACTCGGAATAGTAAGTCTTGTATTCATTGGTCGCGCAGCCACTCAAGAAAGCAACTGTAAAAAATATACATAAGAGTTTTTTCATGGGGGATCTCCGTCCTGGACAAGTCGTTATCTTAGGGCGATCTCTAAACGATGAAAACATATTTTGTTCGCACCAACACCTGTAAATTTGCGTTTAGTGTTACGCTATCAGGCGTCTACTTCATCGGGGGCTTGCCAGACCATGGAGGAAGCTAGGTCGTTCTTCATTCGATATTCAAGTGGGACGCAACCGCTTTATATACTCCTCCGGGCTGATGGCTACTACGCCTATTACTAAGAGTTATCGAGAGTCTTGCCGCGATCCGCTGAGATAGTTGGGGTTCTACCCCGTGACTGCGGACGATTTTGAAACGCCTGTGGACTTATCTCAATATGCATCACACTCCCCAGATTTACGCGCCTCTGTGCGCCTGATCTGAATGTTCGCTTTGCAACCAATCCAAACTTTCGCGTCAGTTAGAAACAGGCCGATATTTGGGCCCGAAAATAAAGACAGTGCTGATAAAAACCGTGGATATGCCTATAGGGCGCTTGTCGAGGCGTAAACATCCTAATGCGACGCTCTCTTTACCATAAGACCTGTTGTGCGCAACGGTTTGCAGGCCAATGCCAACATGTGGAATCTATTTTCCTTGTCTACATTAAACCCGAATCTGTCCACATATCGCCCCGAATCACTCCACATGAAAGGGTCAGAGACAAGGAGATCGCCATAAATCCCTCCACATGACGATCAAAGAAACGGCTGAGTCGCCCCGAATCGCTCCAATATTTCACGCAGGTGCGCTGGTTTTTGGACAGAGAAGCAGAAAATCACGGGAATCCGTCCACATGAAGCCCCGGTCATAGCACCTATCGCCAAGAATCCGTCCACATGAGGCTGCCACAGTACCCATCGCCATAAATCCCTCCACATATCAGTGATGAGCGCGGAATGAACCTCTAGGTCTTCGTCAGTTATGTCGATGTTCAACCTATACAACTGGTTCGAAAAGATCTAGGGTTAATGTAGACAAGAAAATTGGATTCCATATGTAGGCCCCAATTCGCCAACAAACAGTAATTTGCCACTTCTTTGTCCAAAAATCGGCGCCCCTGCGTGAAATCTGCGAGTGTTTGTGGGCTACTCCTCACTCAAAATCACAAAGCGACGCGTGAATCGACCGTTTAAAGTCTCTCAGTCGTTGGTTTATTGAAGACTTCATCAAAAAAGGCTCTAAACAGGCTGTTGGGAGCCTTAAAAGTGGCCAAGCTGCTGAAATGTTAATGGCATAAGGCTCTAAACAGGCTTTTTAGAGCCTTAAAAGCAGTCAGGTTGCTGGAATGTTAGTTGTGGCACCAGACACTAAAGAAGCTCGTTTCACATAGCTGGACCGGTTTATTCTTTGGCGCACCCGGACATTCACAGACACTATCCTTTGCAATTCGTCAGGAACCTTCTTATCCAGCTGGACTCATCAGCTGTCGGCGTTAACTGGTACATCTTTACAATCCTCGAAAAACGGGCCACATACCCGCACTGCCCGGCAGGCGGAAGCCAGTCGTCCGGCCCCTTAGCGCCTTTACTACGGTTCAAACTGGCCTCCACTGGCCAAAGGTTCACCGAGTCATTTGCAAAGCGCTCGCGTTTCTCGCGTGACCATTGCCCTGCTCCGCGATTCCAAGACCAGGCAAGCGGCACAACGTGATCGATGTCGATGCCTCTGGCATTTTGAATCACCTCGCCAGTGAACGGGCTGATCCAGCGTCCAGTGACGACACGGCATCGTTTATTAGTGGCGAATCGAACCGGTGTAGTTGAGGTGGCGATCAGAGCTTCTGCCCGGCTGTCCTGGCAATCCCCATCGGCGTCATCCCAACCGTGGCCGAAGGCGGAGCGTTTGTAGCTGACATCAGTAACTGAGGGTTTTGGTTTTGCTGCGGGTCTGTGCGTTACGCCTTTTGGTAACCGGCCCCCGGCTGCCAGGCAGGCGTCCATGGAGTTAAACGGCGTGAAGTTCTTTGTGCGTTCGTACCATCGGCTTTCAACAGAGTGGCAAAGGCCGCTGCTGGACTGTTTTATAGGAGGTGGAGCGGCAAGAGCGAAGCTATGAAACGAGAAGACAAAGAGCAGTAGAAGGCGAGCAATGACGATAACGATTTTTTTCACCATGAATTGAAAGTAGAGAGCTTTTAAGGTGTAAGTCTCTACATTTTAAAGATATTTACTAGGGTTTTTGCTTATCTTTGATGTTTTTATCAATATACACGCAACTGATAGTTACGCAGGTGAAAAACAGCATGAGCCCGGATATGCCCACGATAAATGCCGCGTCCATACATTTCTCCTAGTGTGTGACTGGTGAGCCGTTTACGTCCGTGATAGCAGGTGAAACCGGTACGACGAATCCCCCTGTTTTCTGGTCAAATTTTAACCTATGCAACGAACCTACCTAAACCTATGCAATGAACATACTGGTCAAAGGGCTGTTTTGAACAGGGATATCCACTGAAATTGTGGATAAGTATCGCCTGAATCGGTGGTTATTTGTGCAAATTTAGAGAGGTTCCATCAAAACCTATGCAATGAACCTACCGGTGTCATTTTGCCACTAATTTAGTGCTATTTAAGTGTTATTTTAGTGCTAATATAATACTAAATTAGCACTAATTTAGCGGAAAATTTTATGATAATTCTTCTTGGGTCGCAAAAAGGCGGCTGTGGAAAATCAACAACAGCCGTCAATCTGTGCGCGGAACTCGCCCAAACTGGCGCTGATGTTGTTCTGGTTGATGCTGACCGGCAAGGAACCGCAGCGCGTTGGGTACAGGATCGACAAGAGCGCCAGGCTCCCCCGGTTCATTGCGTCCAAAAATACGACAATATCCGAGACACCTTATTAGACCTAGATAAACGGTACGGCATTGTTGTGGTCGATTCAGCAGGCCGGGATTCGCGTGAATTGCGCACAGCCATGACTGTTGCCCACGTCCTCCTTGTCCCGTTCCGACCTTCTCAGCCAGACCTGGACACGCTGCCAGCCCTGCAAGAAATCATCATTGGTGCAAAGGATTTAAACCCAGGACTTCAGGTTCTCGGTGTTTTAACGATGGCACCAACCAACCCGGCAGTGCATGAGACTGAAGAAGCGCGGGCTTATTTGTCGGAGTTCCCAGAAATCCGAGTGCTTCGTTCAATCATCCGAGACCGGAAGGTTTACCGAGATGCAATGAGTGAAGGATTAGGCGTGGTAGAGATGGATAACGGAAAAGCTCGCGCTGAAATACAGTTACTGGCACACGAGGTTATGGGTAATGGTTAAGCCTAGAAAGTCCCATCATGACAAAGTAGATCATGACAGCCGGGTGGAGCAGTTTATTGCAGCAGCGGATGGCGCTCCTACGCGAAATCTTGAACCCTCAGCCCCGCGAAACCATAAAAAAATCAACGTGCCATTCAATGAATATGAGTTTCAGCAGCTGGAAGAAGCGGCAGCACGCGCCGGTCGATCAAAGCTGAATTATTTGCGGTGGTCGATGCTGGAGCAGGCTAGGAGGGACGTGGAAGGATAAGCTGGGCAAGGAAGTAACTGTGGTGGTAAGCTGCTATTTACTGTAATAAATAAGAAAACCCGGGATCATCGGCGCGCCAACGCCTACCCGGGTCTCAATCTCATAAAGTGATACTCTAACATGGATATGATAGCTGATCAGCTACAGCTGTTTCAATCACGCTTACCTTCAAAACCGTATTGTACGGACAATCTTGCTAGTGGATTGATGATTCGTCCCAGTGCTACAGCTACCCGGAAAAAGTTTATCCAGGTAAACCCCCCTTGGCTTAGAAGCTGGCTGGTCTTTGATATAGACCGCGCCCATGCTGCCGTTGCATGGGACGATGCCGATCTACCAGAACCATTCTGGACGAGTCAGAACCCTGAAAACGGTCATGCTCACCTGTGTTACGGGCTCGATGCACCTGTGCTGTTAGGGCACCACGACCGACAGCGCCCGATGCGTTACCTCGCCGCGGTTGAAGCGGCAATGAGAGCCAAGCTGGATGCTGATCCAGGCTATTCAGGACTAATCACCAAAAACCCCATGCACAAAGCATGGCGCACGTTTTGGCATCCCGTTGGCGGCCTGTACTGTCTTGACGATCTTTCCGAATGGCTAGAGCTGCCGAAGTTCATCAATAAACGCGACAAAGTTGAGAGCGTAGGCATTGGCCGGAACGTGTCTACGTTCGACCACCTGCGCCACTTGGCGTATCGCCAGGTGCGAGGTTGGAAAGAGCGTGGCGGGCATGGTGCGTATGTGTATTACCAGAACAGCCTGCACGACTTGGCACAGCAGTACACGCACAACGAGCACCCGAGCCCGCTAGATCGTAGCGAATGCCATCACATTGCAAAGAGTGTCGCTCGTTGGACATGGAATCACTTTGACATTGAAGCCAGCGACCGTAAGTTCAGTGCACGACAAAGCTCCAGAGGAAAATTGGGTGGTAGACCGGCTATGGAAGACAAACAGGCTAGCGCCCGGCTCATGAAGGCACAGGGGATGGGCGTTCGGGCCATTGCGCGTGAGCTGAACGTAAACCCATCGTCAGTCAGTCGGTGGGTGTTGCAAAAGCCATAATCAGATAGAAGCCGTTTTTGGGGTATCTCTGAAGTTTCTCATGAGAAAGTTTTTGGCTAGTGGTTGGGTTGACCTTTAAGAAGCGGTATATGCATAGGGTCTTTCAACAATCGGTGGGTGTTGCAAAAGCCATAATCAGATAGAAGCCGTTTTTGGGAGGATCTTGAAGTTTCTCATGAGAAAGTTTTCTGCATTGACCTGGTTGTCTTTTCGATGACTGGATGCTTTTTCGAAGTACTTCTTCTGCATATTTTGAACACTTGGTTGTTCTTCTAAGTTTCCTTTTATTTTTGTACTTCATTCAATTTTTAGCAGCTGTCGCTAGTCCAGCCCGTGAGCGGAGCAGGATCGTCTTTTCGATCGTGCGTAGTCGAGCGGGCAAACAAGCGTAGCGCGTTAGTGCTTTCAGCATTTTTCAAAATAAAAGTCGTTTTTTGATCTAGGGGTAGATCATCGGTAAACGATATCTTACTCGTTTGTCCGATAACGATCATAAAAGGTTATTTTCTAAACGCTTCATTTTGTTGTATTTTGTTGTTTGTTGTTTTATAATACATACAACAAAATACAACTTAAGGTGCCTTTTATGTTTACCATCACTGAAGACAAGATCATTGAAGCGGCTGAGCAGTTAAAGGCGGCGGGTAAAAATCCGACTCAGGTGACTGTGCGCGAAGCCTTGGGCGGCGGTTCTTTTGCGACCATTGGCCCGGCTCTTAAAGCCTGGAAGGATGCGCAAAAAGAGGATCATGCCCTGGCTGAAGTTCAGGTGCCTGAAGCGATTACTGAGCGTTTGGAGCAGTTACAAGGTGCTGTTTGGCAGGCTGCTGTTGATGAAGCTGAACGCCGGTTGACCGCTGAAAGGGAGGCTTTGAAGGTGGCCCAGGAGGCAGCAGCAGCGGAAGTGACGGAACAGCAAGAAAGTGTAGCGGCACTGGAAGCCGAGGCGGATAAAACCAGCGAAGCTATGAAGACTCTTGCTTCTGAATCAGAAGCTCGTAGAAATCAGATTGAAAACCTAAAAGATGAGCTGCAAGCGTTGAAAGCAGAGTCCGACACAGACCGGCAAACTTACGCATCGACGCTGACAAAGCTGGAAGGCAGTTTTCAGGCTGCGGTTGAACGTGCAGAACGTGCAGAAGCTTTGCATGAGAAAGCCCAGATTCAAGCTCGCGAAGATCGTGACGCAGTAGCGAAACAGGCTCGTGCAGATCTAAATGAACAGAAGAAAGCGCATGATGAAGCAATCTCTGAATTGAACCAGGCGATCAAAGAAGCCAGAGAGGCCTCGGCGGCGGCTGTTAAAAAGGCCGAAGAATCCGAGCAAGCGGCGCAGGCTAAAGCTGTCACGGCTGAAAAAGAAGCACAGCGCCAGGGTGCAGGTGAACAGGCTTGTCAAAGCAGACTGGAAGCTGCACAGCGTGAGATCGAGCAGGCACAAACTCGTCTTATTAAGTTGGAAGAAAAGGCCGACAGAGCAATTCAGGAAGCCGCCGAACTGCGCGGTGAGTTGAAAGCTTTGCGATCAATGAACAATTCTAAAAAGTCCGGCTAGTCTGGAGTACTTTTGCTATTTTCAGCTGCACTGGGTGGTCTGGGTGGCTCCCCGGTGCGCCCTATGGTTCGCCATAAAAGACGAATGGCGCTGTCATAGTCGCGGGCGGTGGTCGGCGCAAAATTGTGCGATCGGTAGAATTCATGCACCTGGCGTCGCCCGATCTGGCGCGGGTCGCGGGCGCACCATTTGATGAAAGCTTGCACTCGTTTCAGTTGTCGTGCGCGTGCGATTTTTCCGCCTTTGCGGGCGTGCTGGTGTAGTCGGAAAAAAAGTTCCTGGTTCATGGTCGTCCTCCGATGTAGGCGGCAATGACGTCTGTTCTTTCGCGCCCGTGTCCGAGTTCGACGGCCAAAATTTTACGCGCTGCGAGGTCGTCGGCCTTCGACGCCTGGCCGCCTTCTAGCGGTGTCTTTTCGCCCGTCAGAGCTAGATAACGCTCGCTGGCGTAAGCTGCTCTCAGGTCGTGAATGCCTTTTATGCCGTGCTCTTGCAGAGTTTCACGAGTGTCTCTGAGCTCACCGTCCCGAAATTGAGCCCAAGATTGTGTGTTCGGTACTAAGGAGCGATCCTGGCCTTGAACGTCAGCGGCACGAGATAGCGACTCAATCTGTCTTTCGTGCGTGATGGGTACCTCTCGTTCTCGTCCGCCTTTGGTGCCGTAAATAATCGTCACTTTGCCGGTGTTTCGAGCCTCATTCAGGGCCGACCTGGCGTTGATCAAGCTGGCTTCTTTGGAGCGTAATCCCAAGTCTCGGGCGAGGCCTACGACAGCCTGTCCGCGCTCTGTAGTGGCTGCCTGAGCAACCCCAAAACGCTCGCGATCAATAGACGTGGCCGGGGTTTGTCGCACGTTAGTGCGCTGAGCAATTAAACATTCTTTGGTGGGGCTCACACTCTGCCACTGGCCCCTGGTTGCCGCATTCATCACAGTGTTAACGGCGGACACCAAATTTTGGGCGTAGGCTGCTGATAAGCTGCCGTCTGCCACTTGTTCCGCAAGTGCCTGGCCGTAGGCCGTCACCCGGTCGCGGGTAACTTCCTCCAGTCGGCGCAAACCGTCCGCTTTGGCCGCATCCGCAAACCGGTTGAATCGTTCTCCGACCGTGGCTGCCGTGGAGAACGATGAGGCACCGTTGGCGACTTCTCTGTTCATGGCAAAGCCGGCGGCTTTGGCCATGTCCCGAGTACCCAATTCGTAATTGTTGCCTCTCATACCCAATTTCCTTGGTGGTAAGTGATACGCAGTGTGATGAAGGCACACGCAAGCCTTGAGAGTACTTCTGTGACGCTATTCCTGTGCCGGAGCGTCAGCCCGGTGTCCTGGTTGATGTGTTTCTTTTCGTCGCGAGATCGAGTGCTATGGCGCGGGTCAGGCGCACGCGGCCCTGTACTTTGTTCTGATAGGACAAAGTGGGGCAGCTCCGGCGTAGGCATATAGCCTCGTGCTCCAGGGGCACGACTTGGGCGGCGGAAAGGAAGGCGGACGAACGGACTCGAACGCGCCTTAAAGGCGCTTTTCGTCGCGTTTCGTCCGCGCTCTTTATATCCAGGCCCGCGCTATGCGCGGTCTGGAGTTGCGGCGGTGCCCGCCGTCTCTGTGTGCGCTGTGCTTTCACAGAGACGGCGGGTGCGGGGACCAAGATCGCAGGTGGGGCCGAATTATCGGGCCGCGTTACTGAGCTCACTCAGCGATTGGTCGTTCTTGAGATGCACGTCTTGGCGGAATGACGCGGCACGAGTGTAGGCCCAAAAAATGGGGCGTGTGCCTGCGCATGCCAAAAGCCAGAGACGGCGTTGCTTCTCCCGGAGGAGTGGGGACGTTATTTCAGATGAGAATGCCAAGCCGTATAGACCATCGCTGGTTTGCCGGCAGAGCTGTCGTGAAGTGCTCGCTGGTGCGAGCTATTCTAGTACTGCTGTGTAGCAGGTGAAGCCCCTAGAAAGAGACCTCGCTGTGAGTATGCTGTTCAAGGCCCAGCTAGCGCTATTTCCGCTTTTCGTCGCGGACAGACGTTAAGGTTTTA
>Ga0306865_1000495_pt1 | contig 15175 bp, 9 predicted proteins | sample AntRauTorckE5431_FD_190441 | JGI IMG/M metagenome (GOLD analysis project Ga0306865, IMG submission 190441) | Saline lake microbial communities from Rauer Islands, Antarctica - Metagenome Torckler E5 #431 (v2) (version 2) | ecosystem: Environmental > Aquatic > Non-marine Saline and Alkaline >... | reverse complement strand
ATTACGGATTTTGGTGGAGAAGTTGGAAATACTTCCGTAAGTACACCTTGTCATAGAAGTAATTTGATTGTTGGACAAACAGCGATTTATTTTTGTGGTCTGCCAAAATGGTCTGAAAGTCCTGCGACAAATCAAATTTTTTCGTTGGCTTCGTCACAAATCATTTTTAGCAAAGAAGAATACAATGGAGGTATTGATAAACGACAAAGTTATACCAGTCGAGAATATGTTTATACTGCTATCGAAAAAGCGACAAACAAAGAAGCTGAAAAAAGAAAACTTAATGAAGTTGAACAGCAAGCTGAAAATTGGGTAAGAAATCTTGAAACAAATTTACAAAGTAGGTCAGGTAATGAATTATTAGAGTACAATTTTAGAAATTTTAATGTTCAGTTTCCTTTTGTTGAGTTTGATATAACCGTAAAAGCAAATGAACCTAATTTAAAATTTGGAGAAACAGAAATTTATTTAGAATACAGTCCGCAAATTTTTGGCAATAACATTGTTCTAAATTCAAATATTGCGATTGCCAAAGAAGCCTTAATTTTAAGTAACGATTATTCGCTTACCGTAAACGATTACGCTCTTGATGAGTTAAAAATAGAAGTAGATTTAGCGACAAACCCTGTAAATGTAGGCTCTTTAAGTACAAGTGAACAGAAACTTTGTCATTTGATAGTGAACTTAGCAAATGTTACTAATTCGGGTGCTATTCAGTTTGAAGATGTGAATATGCAAGGTAAATCTTATCATTTTGATGAGAATACAAAAACTTTAGATGCTTTTGAAACAATTTTGACAGGTGCTGATTGGAATTATATTTTTACCGATTTTAGCTTTTCGCCTTCTGTTATTACGGCAGGAACTAAAAGTATTTTAACAATAACAGCAGCAGCAGGAACAGACTTTGGTGCAAATAAAGGAAATGTTAGAATGCGTGATGCAAATTTTTCCAATTTAGGGAATACGAATGCCATGTATAAAATAGAAGACCAATTTGTTACATGGACACCAAACATGATTACGGTTATGCTGCCTCACATTTCTACTGATATTACTTCAAATCCAATAGTAGCTATGACACCAGGTTCAGGACCTATCCAAATTGAAAAAGTAGATGCAAGTGGTTTTGTAACAACAACTTTCACAAGTTCCAGTCAAATTAACGTTTTTTATTCTATTACTAATGCTGACGACGGAACGGATAAGTACGATGCTGTTGTTAATTTAACAGCCTTAGACACAACAGGCGGAGTAATTTTTTATTTGGGAGAAGTATTAGATAGTATTCCAAATGTTCGGGAGATTATAGAAGAAAGTCTTTGTCTTTGGAGAGAAAAGACGGGTGTGAATTTTATATTGAGTGATAGTGTAATTACAAATCCTACTGCCGATGCGTTGGATGGATTGAATATAATTTATATGGTATCAGATACAGTAGAGTTTTCGATGCAAACAATCGTTAGTAAATCTACCTTATCTTTAGTGCCACCAATTGTTTCAAGTAAAAGACGCTATAGTTGGGTGACTGACATTGATATTCAAATTAAAAGATATACCAATTTATCACCTCTTACCTATAAAATTTGGAACTATACAAAAAATCCGCCAGCAGCAAATGCAGATGATTTTTATGCTGCGATTATTCACGAGTTTGGTCATGCACATTCTCTTAGTCATGTTATAGGAATGTCACCTGATACTTTAGATGGTCGATTGATGTTTCCTCAACTATTAGGTGGAGAAAATGTAGCAAGAAGAAATATTGATACTACCGCTACTGCAGCAGGTTTGTTTGTGCTTCAACATAGTGTAGATAGTTTAACTTATTTAGCCAGTATAGCAGGTAATGACAATTCACGTATTCCGATGACAAGAATTCTGAATTTTGATTGTATAATTAACTCTACTAATGATATTGTTAAAAATATTGTTGAGGTACAATTATACCCTAACCCTGTTAATAATCAATTTAACATCAAATATGAGCTTTTACAATCAAGTGAAGTTACTTTAGAAGTTTATGATGTTGTGGGTAGATTAGTACAGCAAGAAAATTTAGGATTTCAAACACGAGGAGAATATTTAAGAGAATTTGAGCTTTCACAACCAAGTGGAATTTATTTTGTCAAACTCGTTACAAGTTATGGCTTTAAGACACTAAAAGTTGTTAAACATTAAAACTATGAAACAAATATATTTTATTTCATTCGTTTTATCTATTTTAGTGTTTAGTGCTTGTTGTACAAATTGGTTTACTCAGTCTACTAAAGATACTGAAAAATGTAAATGTAAGGAGTTTGAAAACTACATTAAATCATGGAAAGTAGATAAAGAAACAGGCATACTTTACATTGATAGAAAACAAGAAGACAAAGAAAGTTATTTTGAAATTGAAAAACTATTTCTTGATAGATTAGACTGTTTAAAAGGAAAAAAAATTGCCTATGCAAGAAAATTATTTCAAGGACAATTAGATAAAACTCGAATAATCGTTCCTAAAAGTCGAGAATGTTTGAATTGTTATATCAACCGTGGAGATTGTAATCAAATGATTAGTGGAAAAGTGTACTGCTATCATTTAGAAATTTTCTTAGGAGATAAGTACGATGATGAAATTATTACCACAACAAGTGAAAGTTTAGATGCAGTTACAAGGCAACATTATGTGTGGTTGTATATAAAATAAAAAATAAAACTGCACCTAACAAAAACAGAATCGTCCATAGCCGCCAAAAAGCGGCTACGGCGTTTCTGCGGACGTTGTAGGTAATTAAAAGCTAAACTAAAATAATGTACGATAAAAGAGAACCATTTCAAGTTGCTAAAAAAGCATTAAATTTCAATTTTAACCCAAGTAGATTTGAAGAATGGGAAAATGGAAAACAAATACGTAGAGGAGAACTACATGGAAGAGTACAATGTATTCCATCATTTTTCTCAGAAGTTATAAGTGAAGTTAAATTCTTTGACTTTCCCGAAGAACTTAATATAAGGCACACATTACTTTTTGATATGACTTTCACAAGTAACGATAGAATATATTTAGCAACAGTTCCAAAAATTACAAACATAAATGCTTATGATAATTTTCAGATATTTAAGGCAAATGTACCTTTTGGATTTCAAATCGAAACGAGAGAAAAAGGAAATTTTGATGAAAATGAACCTTATGTCTGTTCTATTTTTACAACTGACGGTAAAATTGTAAAAGTATCATTCTCATTTGGGAATAGACCTCGATTAATAGAATTATATGATGATGTAGAAAATACTAATTCTGATGGTTCAAAAATCGGATTAAAGATGGCGTATAAATTAGTTGAAATCTTGATTAAAAATTGGAATAAAGGAAATGCTCGAATCAATGAAGAAAATCTTTTATCTCAATTGAAATTAGAGTTTCCGGAAGTCGACGCAGATGAAAACACAGTTCAAGAACTAATTACATTTATAAATTCAATTCTTTCTGAAGAAAAAATTATCACTCGTTTTAAAGGAGGTTTTATATTTGCAAAAAAATGGATTTTAATGACTAAGAGCTCAGAATCTAACTTGAACCTAATCTTAAAAAAAATAGAAGAAATTATATAATTTAAACTTGAAAAATGAAAATATTTAATTTTTTAAAATCAGTTTTTGCTAAGAAAAAACTATTAACTAATATATCTAATAAGAAACAATCAATAGATTTATCTGGTATGATAAAAAAAATATCAGTAGATTTAAGTGATTTTCAATTTCTTTCTGATAACCATATTCGAATTCAAAATGGACAAAAAATAAATGCAGATAATAAAGGAGCCTGGAGAGGAATTAGAGTAAAAACTTCAAATAGTAATACCTTCTATGTTACAATGTATAATATGAATGGGAATCATCCCGTTTGGGGTGATAATATTCAAATGGCAGAAAAACAAATGAAAATAATTAAAGAAACAGATAGAGAGATTATATTTCGTGGCTTTGGAACAGATGCAATGAATAATTCATTTACGGATTATGGTTTGACTCTACATAAAAAAAATAGGAAAATTAACAAAGTTTCACTGCACTTACATGATAGGAATATTGATATAATTTATGATAAAGCTGACGATAAAGAACAAGCTACAACTTTAAATGAATATTCAGATTTTGATAATTTTAAAAATTTCATTCACAAATGGAATAGTGTATTATCAATGGATGAAAAGCTACCTATTGCAATAGAAAGTGATAGAATAAACAATCACGGTACGAATTTGTATAACAACGAGGATTTAACAGGTGCTATTCAATATTTTGAAGAAGCAATAAAATTAATGCCAAACAATAATGACGCTCTAAAAAATCTTAAAATATGCTATAAAAAAATAGGAGAACAAGATAAAGTTTATGACATTGAGAAGAAACTAAATTATTTATCATAAACTAAAGAACTTACCTACAACAAAAGCAGAATCGTCCATCCCGATTAAAAAATCGGGACGGCGTTTCTGCAAACGTTGTATGCCATTTGAAAAAAATCCCAGCTTGAAAGAAATTAAGGTAAAAAAAGGACAAATATTACAACACAATGGAGAAATAAACTCGAAAATCTATTTCGTGCAAACTGGTTTGTTACGCAGTTATTCTATAGACAAAAAAGGGAAAGAACATATTTTTATGTTTGCACCTGAAAATTGGACAATTGCAGACAGCATAAGTTCTGAATTTCCTTGTGAATTATTTATTGATGCGTTAGAAGACTCTGAAGTTCTTGTTCAAGAAAAAAATATTGAAAATGAGATAAATCCAGAACCTTTAATTAAAAGAATAAACGTTTTGCAAAAAAGAGTAATAATGTTAATGAGTTCTTCAGCAATAGAAAGATACCAACACTTTATTGAAACTTATTCAGAAATTACGCAAAGAGTACCACAAAGAATGATAGCGTCTTTCCTAGGAGTAACACCTGAAACTTTGAGTGCTACAAAAAAAGATTGGCAAAAAAAGTAGGCAAAGTGATTTCTTATGATATCATAATGCACAGTTTTGGAATCTGATTTAATTTTGCATTTTGAAAACATACAAAATCACAATCAATGAAAAATTTATTAAAAATATCAGCAGTGCTTTGGATTATTTGGGGATTAGTTCACATTTTAGCTGGTGTGCTAACAATGAACTTTGTTTTATCTGGAGACATTGTTTCTGCGATAAACGGAATCGCGGATGCAGTAGAACCTGAGACTTTACAAATGGAATATCCAAAAGCAGCAGGAGCTGTAATTGCAAATCACGGATTTAATTTATTTTGGATTGGAATTGTAACTTTTATTTCGGGCTTCTTTATTTGGAAAGGAAATAAAAATGCTATTTTCTTAGCTGCCATTGTTGGAGGGTTGGCAGATTTGGCTTATTTCTTATTTATGGATTTAGGAGGCTACGTAAATTTTGTTCCAGGAACTGTAATGACCATTGTTTCTTCATTAGCTATAATTTTAAGTTTTTACGCTTATTTCAAAACTCGGAATGAAAAAGTAGCTGAATAAAAAACGGCATACAACAATGTATAAAAGTAATAGCGGTTTGGGTTTTAACTCAAACCGTTTTTGTTTTTAATTAAGTATATTGCTATCCGAAAATAAGAGTATTTTAATCCGCTACTACTCTTATACTAGACGTTCCATGCAATTAAAAAACAACAAAACCTACGTGACAAAACACCAAAAACAATAACTCAAAATTATTTTTTCACTAAAACCATATAAATATGAAACGGTTTTCTTTAAACACAGTATCAAGCCTATGGATATTTGTTATCCTTATTGCTTCTTGTGCTTTTACTAATAAAGCAATTGAGCAAGAAAAAACAATAAATACAGAATTTAAACCTCCCTCTCAAGATTTCATAAATCAATTATATGAAAGAAATGGATGTAGTGAGGGGAAAAGTGACCATTTGACACATTGTTATTACTTTACAGATGTAGATTACGGAAATTACGAACCGATTAGTTATGAAAACATTTTCACAAAATACAGAAGTTTACTTGACTTTGGAAAAGAAGATGAAATTAGATTTATCCGTAAACAACATATTAAGGCTTTTGAAAAGTTAGGTAGAAAAGAAAGATACCTTACTACTTATCATCAATACTATAAAGGCTATCCTGTATATGATAAACATGCAATACAAGGAAAAATTGAAATAGATAGTATCAATGGAAAAATTACCAGAGTAAGAGCCAATGTACTTGCTAATTTAGATATGGATGTAACGATAAAAATTACAGAAAAAGAAGCTCAAAATAAAGCTATCGCAGCAGTAAAACTAAAAGAGGGTGCAAATTTTCAATGGAAATATTACAACGAAGTAGATAAAGAACTTTATAAGCCAAAAGGAAAACTAATTGTTTTGAATTATGAATTGGCTTATGAATTTCCAGTTAATACGTATTTTAACGGACTTCCACAAACCTATGTAGTTTATGTGAGTGCGGAGAATGGTCGTGTCATTAGAAAAAGAGAACCGAGAAATAATATTTTTGCTTCTGAAAATACTATTGTTGAGAATAATTGTAACCCAGTATTCATATCAGGCAATGAAACAGAAGCTGAATATTCACTTGATAATCCAATGCTTACAGGAGTAAATAATGAATTTTTGGAATTTGATTTAGATATTGCTTCTTTAATCAATAATGAAGAGTTCTTTGGAGGAGAGGTCTTTGTTGAATATAATGCTTTAACTTTTGGGACTAATTTGGCTTCAAGTGGTATTTTGACTATTAGCAAAGGAACGGTAATAACTGCTCCTAATTACACCATAACAGTAATGGACTTTTCTCCCGATATGTTAAAAATAAGTGTAACAAGCACTTCAAATAATCCAGGTAATTTATATACAATTACTAATCAAGCAGAAGAGTTTGCACATATAAAAATTGACATCACTAATATAGCAGGAAATACAGGAATTGAGTTTGATGAACCACAAATGCAAGGTTTAACAGAATATTATGATGCAAATGTCGGAGGAGGAGAACCTGTTGATTTGGTTAAAGCCACAGATGAATTAGATATTGATGTTAGTGGAGTTTTCAATGGAAGTGCTACTTGCGATTTTTGTGACGGAAATACTTTAGGGCAAACAACTTGTCCAAATTTGAGTAACTCCTGTCCGTCGAATAGCTACACTTTAATTAGTACAACAGTTCCTACAACCTATCATGGTTGTCAAATTATTCATACAGATAGTTGTAGTAATGTCATCAAACTTCGCTCTATTCGACCAAATGAAAATATTAGAATTATTGACCCACATTTCAATCCACTTCTACCTCCTATGTTGGATACTCTACAATGGGGCGTTGGAGATACGATTATCTTAGATGACCTTCAGAAATCAGAAGCTAATGCGATGTTTTCTATACAAACATCTGTTCAATACTTTGCAAACAAATTAGCTGCTAATAGTTATGATAATATGGGGTCTATTGTAGATGTTCATATGCATTTGCAATCTAATGGAGGTGCGTGGAATTCCTTTAATAACAAAATGGATTTAGGAGCAGGAACAGGTGGGATTTGTGGACCAATTGTATCTTTAGATATTGTAGGACATGAATATACGCATGCTGTTTTAGAAAACTATATAGATTTTAATCAAGATACTTTAACGACACCCGAAATGCGATTTTGGACTATGGCGTTGCATGAATCATTGGCAGATATATTTAGTGTACTTATTCGATATAGTAAATTTGGAATTAAGGAATGGGATATTGGTCTTGCTGCTTGTCAGAACAACCATAGCCAATTACCACGATTTGTTAATGCTCCTAATAATTCAAAAGTAAAACAAGCAACTTATTACCAAGATACTAATCATGATTGGAGTACTGACTACACAAAAATCTATAATCGTGGTGGTGTTATTTCTTATTGGTTCTATTTATTAAGTGAGGGCGGAACAGGTGTAAAAAACCATAATGTTAATGGTATTGGTATGCCAGCTACGGAATTAGTAATCATAAAGGCTTTAGAATTGGCTTATTTGGATACAACCAAAACACAATTCTCTTTTGAAGATTTTAGAGATTTAACTTTAGCAGGAGTAATTGATTTTTATGGAGCTTGTTCGACTGAACATCAATCAGTTGTTGAGGCATGGATAGCTGTTGGATTATTAGATTGTGACGACCTTGCTGTTAATCTTGAAGTGATTGCAAATGCCGCCCCATGCTTACCAACACTTAGAGCAAATGTTGAAAATGGAACAGGTTGCTACACTTATGCTTGGTATGAAGATATAGGCGGGAATTGGCAGGTTTTAACAGGACAAAATGGTAATATGATTTCAGCACCTTGCAATAAAGCTTATAAAGTAGAAGTAACCGACAATCTACTTTCTAACTGTTTAGTTAATGATGATGTTTTTGTAACAGCAACTTCAACCAAAAGAATTGAAGATTTGAAAATTGATTTTGATATTCGTCCAACACTTGTAGAAAATCGAGTTTTCTTTGATTTAGAAGTTAGTGAAACATCAAATGTTACCATAAAGATATATGACCAATTAGGCCGATTAATTGCTACACCAAAAAATCAAGAAAGGTATTTTGTAGGAAGCCATATGATTGAATATAACACAAGTCATTTAGCAAATGGATTATACTTCGTCAGTCTTGAAACATCAAGAGGAAAAGTGACAAAAAAGTTTGTAAAAATATAATATGTAAAAAAATAAAACTGCATGGAACAAATGCAACATCGTCCAGCGTCGGCAAAAGCCGCCGCCGTCGTTGTTGCGGGACGTTCTACGCTATTAAGAAAAATAGAACGCAGGAACACAAAATCTAAAAATAAAATTCATCCGATAAAACGGACACAATAATTCGATTTTTAAAACTAAATATAAAATACAATGAAAAACAGAATTTCCATTTTAGCAACACTGTTGCTAATCTTATGTGTAAACGTAGTAACGGCTCAACTTTATGAAGTTTCTTTAGACCAAAAACTACAAAATTCTACACTAATTATTGAGGGAAAAGTCATTAAAAGTGAGGCTTTTCGAGGACACGATGGACACATTTACACGGCTCATGACATTCAAGCCTTTAGTATTTTAAAAGGTGATTTACATGATTTACAAGACCAGAAATTTACAGTAGTTACTTACGGCGGAACACTTGAAGATGAAATCGAAACTTGGACACATTTATTAACTTTATCGAAAAATGATGTTGGTGTTTTCTTTTTGACAACTACAAACCGTCCTATTCCAGATGAAAATAAATCATTTTGTGAAGTTTATTCAAGTAGTCAAGGTTTTTTGAAATATACAGAAAATGATTTTCAAGAAGTCGTTGCAATCGCACCATTTAATTATCATCAAAAAAATGATTTGTTACAAAATATTCGACAAAGTACAGGGCAATTTACGCCAGTTTTTGCGAACGGTGATGGAAGTCCAGAAGATGTAACAGGCGTTGAGTATTCTATTCAGAATGTTTCGCTTTCGGGTAACGTTTTGGATTTTGATATTTATGTTGAAGGACTTTGGGGCAGTTATGACTTGACAGAAAGTGAATTGTTAATAGAATACGACCCGACAGTTTTAGGTGCAAATGTGCAATCAAATGGTGTTTTATCTATTTCACCGGGTGTTGTGAGTAGTTCGCCAAATTATAGCTTATCCGTGAATGACATTAATCCAGATAGAGTAAGCATAAACGTAAAAGCCTTGAATACAGGTTTTGCACTTTATACAGTTTCAAATGTTGCGGAACAATTAGTTCATATTCAGATCGCTTCTCCTGCTTCGGGAAATCCAGATATTGAATTTGACGAAAGTTCAATGCAACAGTTGAGTAAATATCTTGATGCGAATAGCGGTGTTGAGGCATTTCAACAAGTTTTTGCAGTTGGGAAAATTGAGGATATTAGTGGTGGTTCACAAGTTGCTCCAATTATTCATAGTTTTTATCCTGATACTTTAAATGCAGGAACAAGTGATACCTTAACTATTATAGGCGAAAATTTTGATAATATTCAAGGTAATAGTAAAGTAGAATTTGTAAATTCTAAAGCAGGTCCTAATCCTATAGATTGGATTTCACCAATTGCTAATGAATATCCTGTTTGGTCTGATACTATGATTAAAGTTATTGTTCCTTCAATTACAGGCAATGATTTAACGAATAGTGCAGGAAGCGGTGTTTTTAGGGTAAATAAAGGAAGCACTATTGATGTGAGTGCTTCTCCATTACACATAAGGTTTTCTGCTTTGAATGCAGGAATAGGACAATTTAATACGCCACCAAATAAAGCCTTAAAATTAGTCTTAGGAAATTATAACGGTTTAGGTGGACAATCAATCTACTATGAAAGTACTTTCAAAGCTGATACAAATGCTGTGAAAGCATTTGAACGAGCATTAGTAAATTGGAAGTGTGCGACTTTTGTAAATTATATTGTACAGGAACAGGACTCTATTCCTAATCTAAACGTAGCTTCAAAAGTTGAGTATGACTCTCTACCAACAGGTGTAGTGACAGCAGCAGGAATAGTTACAGTTTTAGCATCAACGGGAAACACGCCTTTCTCACCATGTATAGATAATGGAGTTGAAGTTGCATATAATAGAAGAAAATTTAACATTAAATTTAATAATAACCTTAATCGGCATACAAATACTTCAATGCCTTCACCTTTACCGCCTGATACATACGATTTAGAATCTCGTGCTTTACATGAATTAGGTCATGCACATTTATTAAATCATTCTAATAATCCAAATGACTTAATGTACTTTACAGACTTAACACCACCATATCGACGACAAATTATGCCTAATGATTTATTAGGAGGACAGCATATAATGACTATTAGTTCTTCTCCAATCATGGGTTGTCAAAGCCACATGATACCATTAGATGCAGAGAATTGTCAAACTGCTACGAATACAATTTCATTAAAAAATGGAAGTTTTTTAGATATTTCCGTCTTTCCAAATCCAAGTGCTGATAAAATTCAAATTGAAATAACGACAGAACAAAATAGTTTTAAAGAATTTGAAATCATGATATTTGATATACTTGGAAGAAAGCAAGGAAGTAATGTATTAAATAGTGATTTATCAGAAATTGATATTTCTCATTTGCAAAGAGGTATTTACTTTATAGGCATATTTCATAATAATGAACTTGTTCAATCTGTACAATTCCAAAAACTGTAACCATGAGAAAAATAATTTTGTTATTTTTTTCAACTTTGATTTTTAGTAGTTGCATTCCGTCAAAGAAAAACACAGTAAGTTTTACAGATGAGTGTAAATTCGTAGAAAAAGTTATAGAAAAGGATTGGAAAAAGGCTGAAAACGAAAATTACTTTATCCGAAATGATGACTTTTTATTAAGGCTTCAAAAAGATTACAGAAATTGTATTATTGGTTTGAGTAGAAATGATATTATTACATTGTTTGGAAAACCTTTTGAAGAAAATGACTTGGAAATTAGTTATTATTTTTTAGACAAAGGATGTATGGAGGTCTTACCCAAAAATTGTGAAATGTTGATTTTTTATCACGATAAAAGTGAACAAAGAAAAGTAATAGGATATGATATTCAAAAACACGTATATCATGATTAAAAAACAGCGTAGAACAAAAGCAGAATCGTCCATAGCCGCCAAAAAGCGGCTACGGCGTTTCTGCAAACGTTGGCAGCAATTAAAAGAAATAAAAACACTCAAATCAAAGAAATAGTTAAAATTGAACCCTTTAATATATACTAAAAATGACAAAAAATAAGATAAAAGCACCTTCCGAAGCTGACTATGAAGGTAGATTTCGTAGAGTATTGATGGAGATATTTCCAACATGGGAAAAGGTAAAGGTAATCCAACAACAAACATTTTCTATTAATGTTGGTCGTAGAAATATTAAAATAGAAAATAAATTACCCGACTTAGATAAAGAGAATGCAAGGGTTTACGCATCATATGATATTTTACTGACCGTAAATGATAAAAATGCTATACTACTAGAACTAAAGAAGGAAGATGCAAAAATTAAACAAGAACATATAGACCAAGGACTTTCATACGGACGATTAATTCATCCAATGCCTCCTATTACCGTAATTGCAGGAAAGGATATTCGTATTTATGACACTTTTACAAGAGAAGAAATAGAAAAAGATATAATTGATAGTGACTTTATCAATTCTTTGATAATTAAATCTGCTGAATTAGCAGAAGAAGACCTCAATGAAGCTATTGGAGTTTTGATGAATAGAAACCCTAAGGTATTTTCAAGTGTGATAAATGCTACATCAGAACAAAACTTTAATTTTTTGGTTGGAAATGTTACAGATTTAAAAAAACCAATCTCTAAAAATTTTAAGATAAAACGAAAGATAACTGATAGAATTTATCAGAGTAGTAGTAGTCAGAATTTAATTGGACTTATTGGTAGTGCTTTTTCAGGAAAAACTAATACATTTCATAGTATATATAAAGACTACAAGAATGATAATACAGCTATTTTTTATTTGGATTTAGAGGAACTACAATATCCAATTTTTAAAAAAATAGCACATTTTTTTACACAAGAACTCGATTTTTATATAAATGAAGATAAAGTTTTAGAATGGCTAAATATTACCATTAGACGAATGGAAAATTTTAAATTGATATTTCTATTTGATAACTACAATGATGACTTACCAGATAAGATTAAATCGAATTTTCAAGAACTTATTGATTTAACTCATGGTACAAAGCATTCAGTTATTTTTTCGATTGACGAGATTAATTATAATCGAATAACAAAGAAGAAACATAGAAATTATCAAACATTTCTTAGTAAGGCAGAAAAATTTAATATGAAAGTATTAGATACTGACGAATACTATGAAATGCAAAAATTGCTATTTGATAAGTTTAAAACAAGTATTCAATATGGCGGTCATGTTACGAAAGAATATAGAATACCAAGAGTAATTAGGTTATTAGCTAATTTATTAGCTAATTTATTAGAAAAGGATAAAGTTAAAGTACCTAAAAATCAATTTAGTCTTCTTCCTTCTATACCAAATATTCAGTTACTTAATTCATTATGTGAAATTTTCTTCATTTCTACACTAAAAGATGAAAAACGGCAAATATTAAGGAAATTAGCAGAATTATATGTTGACCATGAACTTTCAAAACTAAATCACAATTCATTAAAACTAGCTACTATTTCAGAAGGTGCATTGCCTAAGAAGTTACTTGAAGAGTAAGTTTACCAATAAAGAATTAAATGATTTACTTGAAAGTGGTTTAATTACTGAAAAGCTGCTTGCAAATGATTTAAAAGTAATAATCCCTAAAACTCCAGAGATACTTTCTTATTATGGGATAAGATATATTACTCAAATTATATTACTATTAAATAAGGAAACTAAAGAAATAGAAAAGATAAGTGAATTATTTACTAATCTTAGTCATCTTTTTGAGTATTCTGATATTGTAGGAGTTGGAGTATTATTTGAACTTGATAGAATAAAAGAATATAAACTTTTTTCTGATTTGGTAAATGAATTACTTACTCATTCTTACGAAAAAAATCAAATTAAAGATGGTACAATTGTGAGAATGTATGTCCCAGAAAAAGGTCTGATTGATTTAAATTTAGACAAAATACCTAAGGAAGAAAGAGGATATTTTATTAATGATAATTTACCTTACTTAATTCTTTCTCAATTAGTTGCCAAACCACTAGCAACAGATGAAGATATAGAAAGTGGAAAAATAGAGAATATTTACGATTTACATTTATCGTTACTATGGAAAATAGGTTCTTATGAAGGAATTTTAAGTCGGACAGAAAATCGTAATCTCAACGAAATGGTGGAATTTAAGTCTCACTATATTAATGAACAAGGAACGATTATAAGTAGTTATATGGGAGTAGTAGAACCAATAGTTCAATCAATTCAAAATAATTTTTCAAGTATACCTAATGAAATAGAAAGGCTATATAGAGGTGCTATTTCTGAAAACAATTATTTACTACTATGGCGAATTTATATTGCACTAAAAGATTATAAAAATAGTGTAAATAAAACTCTTTCAGAGAAAGCTAAACAGTTTTTATTAGAATATAAACCAGTTTTTGCGAAATGGATGAATAGTGTTATCATCCAAAATGATGAAAATCCAATAGCCGAAGAAAAACTTAAAAAATTCGTAGATGAAATGGAATTTTGATAAAATAAGAAATTTGTAACGAAAGTGAAAGTAATAAATAAAACTGCTGCCAACAAATGCAACAATTGTCAGTCACAGCAAAAGCTGCGACCGTCATTGTTGCGGGACGTTAGCGTCCATTAAAAAACAAAAACAACGACCAAATATAAATTAGACAAGTCGAAAAATATATTTAATATAACCTTTGGATAAAATAAAGGGCTTTAACACATTATGTGAGCGTTACCTAAAAAAGCCCTATTTATTAATTTGGATAATAAGACTGTGAGAAAATTAATTGTTATAGAATAGTTTTAGTCACAAATAATGAAGTTGTTTATCTTGATAATAGGTATAAGCCCCGAACTATCAGGATAAGCAACTTCATTATTTAAATTAAGCACAAAATGAAAAAATTATTTTTATTAATAAGTTTAGTTTTTTGTTCTAACTTTTTATTTGGACAAGTTGATTACACTTGGTCTGTTGGTACTACTTACAAGCCTTTTTTCTTTACCTTATTAAATGAAGCAGATGATGCTAACGAGCAGTTTCAACAAATAGAAAATAATTTAATAGGAAACAATTACTTTGGACTTACAGGAAATTACCATTTTTATAATCGGGTGTTTGTTGGTGGTGGTTTGGGATATTCTAATCAAACTCTAAAATATAAATTTGCAAATACACTAAGTGAACAAATAGTTTTTAATGGACGAGGTAAATTAAATTTGAAATATATTCATTTACCTCTACGAATAGGTTATCAACTATCAACTAGTCATTTAGATTTCATGGGAGTCAAATTTTCTACAGCTCTAATTCCATCTTACAATACGTCTTATTATTGGGAAGGAATTTTCTATGATATAGATTTTTCAACTAATGAAGTTGATTTTACAAAGATAGATGTATTAAATAGGTCTGATGATACATATCGTGAAGGTATAATATACAATGTTGATGGAGA
>Ga0306865_1000487_pt1 | contig 15280 bp, 11 predicted proteins | sample AntRauTorckE5431_FD_190441 | JGI IMG/M metagenome (GOLD analysis project Ga0306865, IMG submission 190441) | Saline lake microbial communities from Rauer Islands, Antarctica - Metagenome Torckler E5 #431 (v2) (version 2) | ecosystem: Environmental > Aquatic > Non-marine Saline and Alkaline >... | reverse complement strand
GTCTGCAGCAGCGGAACGCTCGGTTGCCATCGCCAAAAAAGGCACCGACGTGGTGCAGAACACCGTCCGCGGCATGGACAATATTCGCGAACAGGTTCAGGAAACTTCCAAGCGTATTAAACGTCTGGGCGAATCGTCCCAGGAAATTGGCGACATCGTATCGCTGATCAACGACATTGCCGACCAAACCAACATTTTATCGCTGAACGCCGCTATTCAGGCTTCTATGGCGGGTGATGCCGGCCGTGGCTTCGCCGTAGTTGCGGACGAAGTACAACGGCTGGCAGAACGGTCTTCTGCCGCCACCAAGCAAATCGAAACTTTGGTAAAAACCATCCAGTCGGACACCAACAAAGCGGCTGTCTCGATGGAACACACCACGGCCGAGGTGGTCCGTGGCGCCTGCCTGGCGCAAGACGCATGTGTTGCCTTGGAAGAAATTGAAAACGTCTCCACGAATCTTGCAGAGCTGATTCAGAACATTTCCAACGCAGCTCGCCGGCAGTCTTCTTCTGCTGCGCACATTTCCAACACCATGAACGTTATTCAAGAAATCACCTCGCAGACCTCATCGGGCACCAATGCCACGGCTTACTCGATCGGTAATCTGGCAGACATGGCCTTCGAGCTGCGTTCGTCGGTAGCAGGTTTCAAACTTCCAGAAGAAGACGAAGTAGCAGACATCAAGGTTCCGCTGGTGAGCTGAGTCTGAATCAGGAGTGGGAGCAGCAAAGGCCAAAACGTTGGGACACTAAAAAACAGCGGGCAACAACGAATAACCGGAGAGGTTATGGGCAATAACCACGACAGTATCGCCCTCGACTGGGTTCGGGGTGACATACAGGGCCTGCTGACTCAAGGCCAGCAGGCCCTGGAAAGCTATGTGGACAACCGTAAAGACACAGCCCGCCTACGCTTTTGCCTGAACTGTCTTCACCGGGTGCGCGGCACACTGCAAATGGTTGAGCTCTACGGCGCATCCCTGCTCACCGAGGAGATGGCAAAACTCACCCAGGCTATTCTGGGCAACCGGGTTGACAGCGAAAACGAAGCCTTTGAAGTGCTGATGCAGGCCCTTTTGCAGCTGCCGCAATACCTCGACCACATCGACAGCAGCAGTGATGATTTTCCGCTGGTGCTGCTGCCCCTGTTGAATGATCTGCGCGCCGCACACGGCGAGGCATTGTTATCTGACACCTCTTTGTTCAATCCCGATATGTCGCAGGCACGCGCCCGCAATGAAACAAAAAACGACCAATTGCACAAACCGAAAGTGCGCGAACACGTACGCAAACTGCGGCAGATGTATCAGTTCGCACTGGCTGGAGTGGTGCGGGAAGCCAACCTGGGCCCCAACTTCGATTACATGCAAAAAGTAATCAAACGTTTGGTTCGGCTGTGTCAGAAAACGCCGCGGGGTGAGCTGTGGAGAGCCGCGGCTGGCTTTGTCGAAACACTTCAGTTAAAAGCCAACCCGGTTAACGCGGCGGTAAAGTCGCTGCTGCAGGAGCTCGATAGCGAAATTCGCCAACTAACAGAAAATCCCAGCACGGCCCTGGCACACCCGGCGCCGGAGGCTCTGTTCAAAAATCTACTGTATTATGTGGCCCGCGCCCGCGAACTCGATTCGCCTCGCATAGAGGCCCTGCGCACGGATTACCAGCTAGCCCAGGCGTTACCTTCTGGTGATGATGTAGATGCAGCGCGTTCACGGGTCAGCGGCCCTAATCGCGACGCCATTCATTCCGTTGTGCACGCCCTCAACGAGGAACTCACCAAACTCAAAAACTTATTGAGCCTGTTCGTCCGCGCTGACCTGCGCGGCAACGATGGGCTCGAAGACCTGCTGCCAGGTTTGCAGCAGGTGGCCAACACCCTCGCGGTTATTGGCCTGGGCGTGCCACGTAAAGTGGTTAATGAACAGATTGATCTGGTAGCCCAACTGGTCCGTCAAGATCAGCGTGTATCCGATAGCGCACTGGTGGACATCGCTGGCGCCTTGCTCTGTGTGGAAGCCAGTCTGGCTAACCTGGGCCAAGACAGCCCGCGTGAAGATACCGACCAACGCCACCTGCTGAACCTCGGTTCGCGCGAGCTGGGGGGTGCCAACGGTGCGCTGTTGAAGGCGTCTCGCAGCGCTCTGGAACAGGCCAAATCGGCCATCGTCAACTTTGTTGCCTCACAGTGGGACAGCCGTGAGATTGAGCACCTGCCGGCCCTGCTGCACGGCGTCTGCGGTGGCCTGAGGTTGATGCCGCTTGAGCGTGCCAGCAAGTTGCTGAAAGCCATGGAACGCTACGTCAGCGACGTGCTGCTGAGCGGTCGCGAAGTGCCCAACCGGCAGGAGCTGGATACCCTGGCCGATGCTGTCATCAGCATCGAGTACTATCTGGAACGCTTGAATAATGGAATTCGTGACAACGACGGCGTGTTGCGGGTGGCAGAAATCAGTCTCGAAAGCTTGGGCTTCCCGCCAGGCAAGGCGCCTACCTGGCGCCCCAAAGCTGGCGTCAACGAAACCGACATTTCCCTGATGAACGTGCCATTACTGGAGGCGCCCCTACTGGACACCGTGTCATCCCCGGTTTTAGACGCGGGTGCTCCCCCAGGCGAAGTGATTGACGGCGAAATCTTGGCCGTTTTCATCGAAGAAGCCGGCGAAGAACAGGCCCGCGCCCATCGACTGGCCGACGGCAAAGACGTGCTGGCGGCCACTGGCACAGCGGCCGCACGCGAAGCCGCCCCGGGTGATGTTCTGCGGTCGCCCAAGGCAGTGCCAAGGCCAGAACCAGACAACAAGTCAGACCTAGACCCGCTTCTACTGAACATTTTCGAGAGCGAGGCCCGGTCTCACCTAAACACGGTGGAAGACTATATTGCCAACGCCGCAGGCAAACAAACCGCCGCCTATACCGACGAATTAACACGGGCACTGCATACCCTCAAAGGCAGCGCTCACGCCACCGGTATAACGCCCATTGCCGATTTGGTTGCCCCCCTTGAGCGCTTTGTGAAAGACGCACGCGCTGAAAACAAACGGTGCGACCGCGATGCTATCTTCTTGCTAGAGCAAGGCGTGTCATTGTTAAACCAAGGCCTGTTGCAACTTCACAGCCAGCCTCTGGCAAAATTACCGGGCGGCCGCGAGTTCCTCAAGCAACTGGCGCAGCTGGCTCGCGCTACCTTGAAAGGCACCGGTTACGGCGATCCCCGGCTATCGTCGGCCAATAGCCGCTCCGCTTTGCTAAAGCTCCTTGTTAGCGACGACATCAACATCGTGCTCAACGCCAGCAGCGTACTGGACAGCTGGATTGCCAACCCCGCTAATGGCCAAGCCCTTGAACAGCTGCGTGACGAACTGGCGCGGCTGACCGCAGCTACCGAAGTTGCCGGCCTGAACGACATAGCTGCGTTGTCGGCGGCGTTGCAACGCGGCTATAGCATTCTGGCTGACAGCGACCGCAAACCAGAACCCGAACTTCAGGCCTGCCTGCACCGGGCCCATGAGCAGCTAATCAACATGATGGACCAGGCTGCCGCCGGACTGACCATCGACAGCGCAGATCCGCTGCGCCAGCAAATCATGGAGCTTACCGATGATGTTCTGGCCAGCGGCGCCTTCCTTGCCGAGTTCCAGCAAGACGAAGACCCAAACCAACACCCACACACAGATAACGAACCAGCCGCTGCTGAGACAGCATTTGAAGCACCCGTGCCGCCCTGCACGTCGGATACGGAAGACCACAGAGATCGCAACGTGCTGGACACTTTCCAGAGAGAAGCCCGCGAGTTGATCGACAGCACTGCCGACGCACTTCAGCGTTTCAGTCAGGACGGCGGCGATCACGATTTACTGCGCTTGTTGCAACGGGACCTGCACACCCTCAAAGGCGGTGCACGCCTGAGCAAAGTGGGCAGTATTGGGGATCTGGCCCACGAACTGGAGGCCCTGTTCGAAAGGCTGGTTCAGCGACAACTGGCAATATTGCCGGTGCTGTCTGACCTGCTGTTCAGCTGTCACGACCGTTTGGCCAGCATGGTAGCAACGCTGGAAAATGGCGACAATCCACGCTCGGCGCCCGACCTGATCGCAGAAATACAGCGTTATTCCAGCGCCGCGGCAAGCGCGGGCGCTGATCCTTCCCCGGTTGCTTTGCGACGAAAGCCAGGCCCGGACGCACACGACACCAACAGCGTCACCACTGACCCGGAACTGATGGGCATCTTTCTGGAAGAAGCCTATGACCTGATCAACGCCACCGGCAGCGCACTGCACAGCTGGAGCAAGAATCCCGAAAACAATGTGCTTGCCGCCGAATTACAGCGCGACGTGCACACCCTGAAAGGCGGTGCACGAATGGCGGGCGCAGACGCCATGGGTGATCTGGCACACGCTCTGGAGGATTTGTTCGAGCTGATTACACGGGGCAAGCTGAAGCCCGGGCCAGAGTTGTACGGACCTCTGTTTGCCTGTCACGATCGCTTGGCCGCCATGGTAGAAAAAATTGCCACCGGCGAAGCCTGCCTACCGGCTCAGGATCTGATCGCGCAGGTGCGCCAGATGCATGCGCCGCCCCAGGCCAAGCCTTCAGCGCTGAGTCAAAAACCTGCGCCAGTGGAGCAGCCAGCAGCGGCGCAAGAAACGCCGGCGCGCGCGCAAACCCGCAAGACCCTGCGCACCGCGCAAGAAACCGTTCGGGTGTCGGCACCGCTGCTTGACGAGCTGGTCAATCTGGCGGGCGAAACCAGTATTACCCGCGGCCGCCTGGAACAGCAAACCACTGATTTCAGCCACGCTCTGGAAGAGATGACCGCCACTATTGAGCGCTTGCGCGAACAGCTGCGGCGCATGGATATCGAAACCGAAACCCAGATTCTGTTCCGCGCCGAAAAAGAGCTCGGGCCCGACGGCGGGGAAGACGTCGACCCACTGGAAATGGACCGTTATTGGTCTATGCAGCAGCTATCGCGAGCTCTGTCAGAATCGTCTTCCGACCTGATCGATCTGCGCCAAACCTTGGCCGACCGGATTCGCGACACCGAGACCCTGCTGGCGAAGCAGTCACGTATCAACACGGAACTGCAAGAAGGTCTGATGAAGACCCGCATGGTCCCGTTCGCCTCAGTGGTGCCGCGTCTGCGCCGTATTGTGCGCCAAATCAGCGCCGAGCTAGACAAGAAAGCCAATTTTGAAGTGTACAACGCCGAAGACGAAATCGACCGCAACGTTCTGGAGCGGATGATTGCGCCTCTGGAGCACATGCTGCGTAACGCGCTGGGCCATGGCATTGAGGCGCCAGCAGAGCGTCTGGCCGCAGGCAAAGCAGAAATAGGGGAAATCAGCCTGGCGCTGCAACGCGAAAACGGCGACGTTGTTCTGCGCATGCGAGATGACGGTGCCGGCATTTCTACCGAGCAGGTGCGCAATAAAGCCGTCAGTCAGGGCTTGATCGGCCCAAATGAGGTACTAACAGAACGCGAGGTTCTGCAGCTGATCATAACGCCCGGCTTTTCCACCGCCAAAGAGGTTACCCAGGTGTCCGGCCGGGGCATTGGCATGGACGTGGTAGCGTCAAAAATCAAACAGCTGGGTGGCAGCCTCGACATTCACTCCAGCGCCGGCCACGGCACTGCACTTACCGTTCGGCTTCCGTTTACTGTGTCGTTTAACCGTGCTTTGATGATCACCAGCGGCGACAATTTCTACGCCGTACCGCTGAACACCATTGAGGGCATAGTACGGGTGAGCGCCCGCGAGCTGGAAGAATATTACAAACCCGACGCGCCGCTGTACAAGCACGCCGGTCGGGAATATCGCCTGCAATACCTGGGCAGTCTGCTGAACAGCGAGCACCCGCCCAAGCTTCAGGGCCAGGCACTGCCATTGCCCGTTATTTTGGTGCGCGGCGTAGAGCAGCCTATGGCTCTGCAAGTCGACAGCCTGGTAGGCAGTCGCGACATTGTGGTGCAGTCTCTGGGGCCTCAGTTCAACTCTGTACGTGGCGTATCCGGCGGTACTATTCTGGGTGACGGAAACGTGGTGGTCATTCTGGATCTACCAGCAATGATTCGCTCCGACATACTGTCAGAGCAGCCGCGCACCGGCTTCAAAACAGACCAGCCGCGCCAAAAACCGCAACTTCACCAGCGCGCCACCCTGGTGATGGTGGTCGATGATTCCGTAACCGTGCGCAAAGTGACGTCGCGCCTGCTTGTGCGCAACGGTATGAACGTGACGACCGCCAAAGACGGTTTGGATGCCGTGGCCCAGTTGCAGGATTACCAGCCTGATATCATCCTGCTGGACATTGACATGCCGCGCATGGATGGCTTTGAGGTGGCCGGCTTTGTTCGCCACAACGACGTTCTGCGAACCACACCCATCTGCATGATTACCTCCCATGCCGGAGAAAAGCAGCGTGAGCGTGCACTGGCCATTGGCGTTAACGAATATTTGGGTAAACCGTTTCAGGAGGCCACCCTGCTGGAGACCCTTCGCAGGCTGACAGGTGACCAATGATGGCAACCAACTCCGGTACAGTGGCTATCGGCACAGTGGCAGATACCGTCACGCAGCGGCAACGGCTCAGCCCTGGTTTGAAAGGACTGGGGCCGGTTCAGCTGGAACGCGAAGAAGAGCCTCCCGAAGACTGGGATCTGGCCCTCACTGACAAAGGCCCGCCGATATCATTAGGCCCGGACCCCACACCCGCTAAAAACGGCAAAGACAACAACCAGACCCTGGCCTGCGTAATGATTCCGATGATTGGCTGTCAGCTGTTACTGCCCAGCGTATCGCTGGCTGAAGTGGTGGACTACAGCCCCGACATCAGCACCAGCGCCGACTCACCCGCCTGGCTGGCCGGCCATCTGGAATGGCGCGGACTCAGGCTGCCAGTTATATCCTACGACGCCGCCAGCGGCGGCCAGTTGGCACAACCGAATAATCGCCGCGGCCGAGTGGTTGTTCTCAACAGCATCGTCGAAGAACACCGCGAACAGCCTTTTATTGCTTTGATGACTCAGGGCATACCGAGCCAGAATCGTATTAATCAAAGCCAGATTCAGCGCCTGGACAGTCCAGCCGGCGTCGCCGACCTAATGGAAGTCGACGTAGACGGCGAGCGCGCCTGGATTCCCAATCTGGAATATCTGGAAAGCCTGGCGCAGCAGTTGCGCTGATGCCTCAGCCGACGGTGCGGAAACCCTGGCAGCACGGATTGCAACTGTTATAATGTTGCAAATTCTACCGGATGCTCGCCATGCCCGCCCCCGCTTTGCCCTATCGCCCCCATAATCATGATCTTTGCGTTGATCAGGCCCTGGCCCATGCCAAGGAAATCTGCTGGCGCAACGAGGCGCGGCTGACCCCTGTTAGAAAGAGGGTGCTGGAGCTGATTTGGCAGTCCCACAAACCATTAGGCGCCTACGATGTGCTGGCTCAGTTAAGCGCCGATGGCCACAAGGCTGCGCCGCCAACGGTGTATCGCGCCCTCGATTTTTTACAGCAGCACGGTCTGGTGCACCGTATTGCGTCGCTGAACGCGTTCACCGGTTGCGACCACCCGGGCCAGACCCCCTGCGGTACCTTTCTGATCTGCCGCAGCTGTGGCAACGTGCTGGAACTAGCCGCGCCAAACATAACCGCTGCTGTTAACCAAGCCGCCACCGCCGAAACGTTTCAGGTAGAACAAATTACTTTGGAAATTTCCGGTTTGTGCCCGCGCTGTCAGAGCGACAGCACTGATCAGCCGACGCCATCATGAACAAGGTTTTGGCAGAACTGAGCCAGGTGTCGGTGACGCTTAACGGCCGATTGATTGTTGATCGGGTGTCTTTGAGTATAAAGCGCGGCGATATCATCACTATCATTGGCCCTAACGGGGCCGGCAAAACCACCTTGATCAAAACCGTCCTGGGCATCCAGAAAGCCACGTCTGGGTCGATTAGCCTGCAACCCGACTTGGTGATTGGCTATGTACCACAAACCCTGAACCTCGAAACCACCCTGCCGCTGAGTGTTGAGCGTTTCATGGCGCTGGGCGGCTGCGACCGCGAAGGCTGTCAGCAAGCGTTGGCGCGCACCGGTGTAACCCACTTGATGACCGCATCGGTGCACCATCTTTCTAGCGGCGAGAAACAACGCCTGCTGCTGGCCCGCGCGCTGGCCCGCCAGCCCGGCCTGTTGGTCTTGGACGAGCCCGCTCAGGGGGTCGACATCAACGGCCAAGCCGCGCTTTACGATCTGGTGCGCCAGCTCCGAGACGAGCTCAACTGCGGCGTTATCATGATCTCCCACGACCTGCATCTGGTGATGGCCGCGACCGACAAGGTTATCTGCCTGAACCATCACGTGTGTTGCAGCGGCTTTCCGGAAGACATCTCCCACCATCCGGCTTTTATTGAAACCTTCGGCACCGCCGTTGCCGAGTCACTGGCGGTGTACCATCACCATCACAATCACCGCCATGATCTGCACGGCAACGTGATTGGTGCAGGCTCTGCTAGCGCTGACACCCTCAGCGATGGCGTTCTCAAAAAAAGTACGCTCGACGACGCAGAAGCAGCGTCAACCTGCTCGGGGCACCACCATGATTGATGGCATTCTGGATGATTTTTTCTGGCGTGCGCTGATGGGTGGTCTGGGCGTCGCTCTGGTCGCGGGGCCTCTGGGCTGTTTTGTGGTGTGGCGGCGGCTGGCCTATTTTGGCGATACACTGGCCCACTCAGCGCTTCTGGGCATTGCTCTGAGCTTTGTCATTCAGGTACCTATTAATGTTGGCGTGATTATCACTTGCTTGGGGTTGGCGCTGGCGCTGGTGCTGTTTTCCCGCAACAAAACCTTGGCCACCGACACCCTGCTGGGCATACTGGCCCACAGTGCGCTGGCCATTGGACTGGTCACTCTGAGCTTTATGCCCTCGGTGCGAATGGACCTGACCGGGCTGCTGTTTGGCGATCTGCTGGCCATGAGCCGCAGCGATCTATGGTGGATTTACGGCGGTGCCGCCACCATTTTATGCCTGCTCGCACTGCTATGGCGTGGCCTGCTGATGAGCACCATTCACGAAGAACTGGCGCGGGTTGAAGGGGTGCCAGTAGAACGCCTGCGGCTGGTTCTGATTCTGATGTTTGCTATTGTGATTGCGGTCGCCATGAAAATTGTCGGCGTGCTGCTGATTACGGCGCTGCTGATTATTCCCGCCGCCACCGCGAGGCGCCTGGCACGCACACCCGAACAGATGGTGGCCCTGGCGATGCTGTTCGGCTTTATTGCCGTGAGCGGCGGGTTAGCCTTGTCGTGGGAACTGGACACACCGGCAGGGCCGTCGGTAGTGGTTACCGCATTCAGCTGTTTTCTGCTGACATCCGCGGTTGGCGGCAAACAACGTGCATAAGTTGGCTTAACAGAACGGTTCTTGCATCCAGAAGCGGGGGCTACAGCGGCTGCATCACAGAATCCCACTGTTGCCTCTCAACCCGCTCCATAAACTCATTACCCAGGCGCTCACTTTCGGCAATCGCCCGACGCCAGACTTTTTCACGGCCGGCGTCGTCGCCCAGGTACTTTCCAAAATCACGACGGTCCGGCAGCTTGCCGTTGGGCAAACTCGCCAGATAGTCCGCCGAGGGCGCCAGCAACAGCAAATCCTGCACATGTGACGCGTCAGGCTTGCGCCAAGGCAAAGACTTATCGAACCAACCGGGAATTATCCGGTCGGTAAAATGCGGATACAGCACAACGCCGGGCTGCTGGTACGGCAAATCCAAGTGATAATCCAATAAGCCGCCGTCGCGATAAGGTCCTGCTGGCGCTCCAGGAATGTTCGCGACTCCCGACATCACCATCGGAATTGAAGCCGAGGCCAGCAACGCCGGAAGCAGGTTGTCTTGATTCAGGGCAATGGTGTGGCTGGCGAAATCGCGCAGCTCTTCTAAGGGTGCCGGTGTGCGAGCGTCCTGCACAATGCATCGCTCCATGACCCGACCCAGGTGCCGGCGCCCCAGCACATTGCTAGCTATGGCGTGTAGCAGCCCCAAGGTCAGGCGACCGCGGCTATCGTGCCGCAACAGTCCCAAACTGCGCACCACCATGACGCTGAGCCGATACTGTGGGTGATTCAAAATATGCTGTTCACGTCCTCCCAGTAACTGTTGCAAAAACTCGAGGCTTTTGCGGGTTACCTCGGCGGCGCTGATCCCTTTTGTAAAACGCTGCTGAGTGTATAGCTCCGCTAGCAACTCCAACTGAGCAGCTGGGTCATCAGACGACGCCACCGCCGCAAAACGCCAGCTGCCAATAGACGAGCCCACCAACGCTCTGGGCTGCGGCGCACTCGGCAGCCAATGACCAAACAGGATCTTATCCAGGCCACTCAGGCCCAGGGCTTTGGGCCCGCCGGCAGCGCCAGGAATCACGTGCACATCCCCGGCGCTCAGCGGGTTATCCCGTAACCGCCTCATGGCACGAGCGCCGGCTCGAATCGTTAAAGCCGGCGTGCGAACATGAATAGCGGTCATAATTTCTCCTTAACAGGGGATGCGATCGAGCAAACTGCTACGTGTCGCCATTGTGACGTTTGGCTGCGATTTCTCCGGCGACTGCGACAACGATTATTCTGCAGGGCAGCATTTTTTTAGGGCCAGCCGTGCTAAATTCAGTGTATTCAGTAATAAAAAAACCAATGTGCCAAGCCGCAATGTCAGGCTAGTGAGGGGAGCTCTAGGTGGCCATACCTTTTTTTATCGGAAAAACTTACCAGCAACCCAACTTTGGTGGTGATGGGGTTTCGCCGCCAGCTGGTGTATCACCTGCATTTCTGGGCTTGCTTGGCCGTAGCGCCGCTGATTGTGGTGCAGTGGCTTCACCACAATCATCTATTGTCTGCCCTACTTTTTCTGTTCTGCGCCAACGCTTTATTGGTGATTGGCTTTTTGCGCTTTCGCCAATACTACTTCTTGCGAGGCTGGCTGTTTCCGCTACTGGCGATGATCTGCGCGGGCTATTCTACCGCCATTAACGGCCATGCCGGGCTTTACTGGGTCTACCCTGCCATTTCTGCCGTTTTTTTTCTAATGCCCCTGCGGGATGCCGCCATCAGCAACTTTGTGTTTTTGACCCTGATGGCGGTCACCGCTTTTTACGTATTTCCCCTGTCAGAGTTCTGGCGTATCACCACGTCACTAGGGCTGACCTGCCTGTTCGCAATGATTTTTGCCTGGCTGGTGGGGCGCTTGCAGCAAGAAATGACAGAACTTGCCACTACAGACCCACTTACCGGCTGCCGGAACCGGGCAACACTGGCTGAAAGCCTGACCAACCAAATCAAGTTGTGCCAACGCTACGACCGGCCATCGTCTATTTTGCTGTTGGACCTGGAGCACTTCAAAGCCATCAACGACAAATGGGGCCATCACACCGGTGACACGATATTGATCGCCATAGCACGCCTGCTGAGCAACCGTCTGCGTAACAACGACCACATATTTCGTATTGGCGGCGAAGAGTTCATGGTGCTGCTGCCTGAAACCAGCTTGCCCGACGCAGAAACATTGGCCCGAGAACTGGTGAAGAGCGTGGCCGCTGAAACCTTCCACACCGGTATTGGGGTCACCATCAGTGGTGGCTTGACGCAGGCCTGCGCCAACGAAAACTGGTCAGCTTGGCTAAAGCGTGCAGACCAGGCGCTGTACAAAGCCAAATCCGATGGCCGCAACCGGGTTGTGCAGTTACCTCGCCACACGCCGCCAGCCGATACCAGCCTTAGGGGCAACAGCTGAACCTCTACGGCCCTTACCCATAGAGATCATCGCCATTTTGCCTTAAGCTTCCGCCCTTGCCAGATTCAGTAAACCGGACCCTTATTTATGAGCAATTCCCTGACAGACGATCTTGCCGGCCACTACCGCGCCATCATTAGTGGCTTGGGTGAAAACTGTGACCGCGAGGGCCTGCAAAACACGCCTCAACGCGCGGCCAAGGCCATGCAGTTTCTAACTCGCGGGTACCAGCAGAATCTGAACGAGTTGGTCAACAATGCGGTGTTCGAATCCGCCATGGACGAAATGGTGGTGATACAAGACATAGAACTGTATAGCATGTGTGAACATCATGTGTTGCCTTTTATCGGTAAGTGTCACATCGCCTACCTGCCCCAGGGCAAGGTCTTGGGGCTGTCCAAATTCGCACGCATTGTGGATATGTACGCAAGACGCTTGCAGATTCAGGAAAACCTGACCCGACAGATCGCAGAAGCGGTAGAAAGTGTGACCAACGCCAAGGGCGTGGCCGTCGTGATCGAAGCCCAGCACATGTGCATGATGATGCGCGGCGTCGAAAAACAAAACTCAAAAATGAAGACCTCAATGATGCTCGGCCAGTTCCGAAAGTCACAGGCCACCCGCCTGGAATTCTTTAATCTGATCAGCACCCACCGTTGATCGGGCTCACATTGGCTAAACGGAACTCTAAGTGACTGTTGATAAATATATTTTATTTTTTCTCTCGACAGGAGCGTTACGTCATGCAGGAGACGTCTGACTCGCAGATTCTCGACATTCTGCAGCAGGTCCGCACCATAGCGTTGGTGGGCGCCAGTGAAGAGACCAGCCGACCTTCTCATGAAGTGATGCATTACTTGCAACGGCAGGGCTACCGGGTAATACCTGTTAATCCACATTTGGCCGGCCAGCAGTTACTGGGTGAAACCGTTTATGCGGATCTTGAATCGCTGCCGGTCGCGGTCGACATGGCAGACCTGTTTCTGGCCGTGCAACGCACCGACGCGGTGATCGACCAGGCCATCGCCATGAGGATTCCGGTTGTATGGCTCCAAATTGGCGTTATTAATCACCAAGGCGCCGAGCGCGCGCGACGGGCGGGCATAAAGGTGGTGATGGACCGCTGTCCAAAAATGGAAATACCCCGGCTTATATCCATTTAGCCCACAGTCTGCGCGTCCAGGTGACGACCGGAGGCGTAGAAGCTAACAGCTGGCTCAGCGTCCAGTGCCCACGTGGTTGCGATGTGGCTCAGGATTGTCAGATCAGACGTCCGATTACCGCCGACCAGCTGGGGCAGTGGCTGAAGCCGCAACACGCTGAAAATCGACCCTAACCGCGAGGCATCATGGCACATTATCTGACCACCAAACAAAACGCACACCTGCGCCGCTGGGAACGGTGGAATCGTAATTATTTTCTGTTCGCCTTTACGGCGTTAATCATTATTTTGGTGTTCAGCAGCCAACTGGGGTTGTCCAGCGCCGACGATTGGGGCGGGCTGGGCGTCATTCTGGTGCTGTTGGTGGCGCCAATAGTGGCCATGCAACTGAAATTGGCGTGTCCCGCGTGTAGCGAAAAGTTGGGCTGGCAAGCCAAGCTGATGGCACCAGAACAATGCAAGTACTGCGAATCAGTTCTACGCGTGTCAGTCCAAAAATAAGATGAGATCCAGCACCTAGTGTTTTCAGGCGTTTAAGAGGTGCGTACAATTTTGCGGAACTGGACAAACCAGTTTAAAGCGATATTTATCATGAAATTTCACCTCTAAGGTGAAATTTCTTTACAGCGCTTTATTAGAAATAATGCGATATTAGTTTGGATCTTTCTTTTTAACCGAGAAAGGGCCGTGATGCAATCGAACTTTGACTTTGTATTGGGAGCTGGACTCGACGCATAAGCGTCTCAGCCGAGGGCAATCAAAATAAATGCAGGATAGAGTCTATACTGAAAAGTGTGCGAGGGAGGGAGTGTCGAGAAAGCCAAAAAATAAAAAAGTGAGTCGAAAGAACCCTAATCTATTTTGCTCATAAACTCGAATAATGCGGGGCCATCGATCCATTTCTGCCAATCTCGGTGAGTCGCCCATTTCAGTTTTCCTTGCTGTACAAATTCTCGGATTTCATCCTCGGAGAGTTCTAAAGCCGAAGCCACATCATCTACCGTTACGGAACGACGTGTTGCGCACATTCGCTCGTTGATGAGCCAATTATCAAATCGTAAACGGTCCACGTAAACCTTTGACAGCAAATTTTTTTGCCCAAATCCCCCGGGTATCATCTTTTTGAGAATAGCATTCACCAGCCTTCCCATATTTGTCAGATTTCTTCTAAGAATCGCCGAGCCAGTCCTGACTTCGATTCGGTTTTCTGTAACTTGATCAGGAAATTCGAGTAAAGCACAGATCATCTGGCGTCCATTAAATCGCCGCTGACGAGACTGACTGATGTTGTTCTGCGCAGGAAAAGCATCACCTCTGAACAAGTCGTTAGCCGCATCTTCATTCCAGCCTGTCATTACTGATAGCGAAGAAATGCTGAGTTGACACCGGTACTCAATGCCACCGGCCAACTCATACCGCATGTCACGACGGGATCGTGAGATATATCTGGTGTTCCCAGGCAGTGCATCTCCGTCTGAAAGGTTATCGAGCTGAACCTCAAAACCTTTACTCGGACCATCCCACTTCCTAATCAGTCCTTTTGAAAACAATTTGCAGGGGGATTCAATGAACTCCTTCCCCAACAGCAGTAAGTCGCTTCTTTGGACGTGGCACTGCTTCCGCCAACGTGCAAAAAACAGCGGATCCTCAAGAATTCTATAAGCTCGTGCCACATAAGCTGAATGATCCACCAAATGGGGAACTGCTCTGACACTTTCTTGCAGCATGTCGAAAGGCCTGATCACATACACGAGCGCCCTACAGATGTCTTGAAGCAAGGCACGGTCCATGGACGCGGGGTCGTTTTTCAATGTATCCCAGATATGCGCCTCCGTCGCTGACGCAAGTGTTAACGGCTGGCTTGCTATATCCTCCCAATGTTGTTCACAGCCGTAACAACCGATCAGTAGATTAGAGGACCATTTCAGCGCTTTGTTACACTTCGGACACGCGGAGATAAGAGGGGCTGAATGCTTTGGACATGTAGAAGTAATTGCAAGGTTCCACCTCCAATCCAGAACTCCCCGCTCGCCAATGCATTGCGGACAGACTCTAGGGTACCCATAGTAAATATCTTGAATTATCCGGTCCCGGGCGCTCAGCCAGGACAGATTGTCCATCAATTCGAAATGATTTAGAGAGGCATCCATGGGCCGCTCAAGTTTTTCCTCTAAAGCAAGGCGCATATCTTTACAGATAGTCTGATGCCATGTAGTGGTCAACTAAATTTGGTCACCATTTAAGAGGCAAGTTGATATCTTGCCTCCTTTGCAGCGGGCGTTAGCCCGCCATTAAAAGTATGGGGCCGGATCAGGCTGTAATAGCCTGTTATATAGT
>Ga0306865_1000485_pt1 | contig 15422 bp, 13 predicted proteins | sample AntRauTorckE5431_FD_190441 | JGI IMG/M metagenome (GOLD analysis project Ga0306865, IMG submission 190441) | Saline lake microbial communities from Rauer Islands, Antarctica - Metagenome Torckler E5 #431 (v2) (version 2) | ecosystem: Environmental > Aquatic > Non-marine Saline and Alkaline >... | reverse complement strand
TTAGATGTGAATTATAAGGCGAATACGACGCCAACGGTTTACATGAAACGAATTGAAAAAGTGTATGAAGATAACTTGAAAAAGAAAGCCGAAGCGGAAAAAGCAAGTGAATTATTGAAAAAAGCGCTAAATCCTAAAACAGAGAATCCTTTTAGAAAAGAACCAGAAAAAATTGATTCTGTTCCACCAAAAAAAGAAATCGCTACGACAAAGCCGCCAAAGGATACGAGCAAAATTGATATTGATAATTACTTTTTTCAAAGTGAATTTGAAGACGCTGAAACGGCAAAACCAGACATTGTGGTCGTCGATACAGACGGCGGTGAAACGATTGTAAAAGCTAAGGTCGCTATTCCAAAAATATTAAAAGAACCTGAAATTCACGAGTTCAGACGTTCTCGAATCGTTCCATATCAATTAAAATTCCGTTCTAATTTCGTTTCCACGACATTGGATAATAGTTTACTTTTTGACGGTCGAATTCCATTTACAGGTGAAAATGATTTTTATAATTTCCCTGCTCCAGGGATTTTATTAATGGGAACAATTGACGATTTATTTGAAGATTATAATATTAAAGGAGGCGTTCGAATACCAACGAGTTTTAACGGTGCAGAATATTTCGTAATGGTTTCGGATTTGAGCAAGCGATTAGATAAACGCTATTCATTTTACCGCCGCTCGATGCGTGAACCTAGGGTATTACCACATCCTACGATTCCAGGTGTCGGTTATGAAGCGAATATTCAATATGTTTCTAATTTATTGGAAGCTCAATTCAAATATCCTTTAAATATTTTTACGAGCCTTAGAGGAACGGCAACTTTCAGAACCGATACAAGATATTTCTTGGCGGACAGTCCTTTGGCGTTAGAGCAGGAAACCTTGGAAGAGCAACGTGTTGGGGCTAAAGCGGAATATGTTTTTGATAATACGATTGATATTCGGATGAATATTAAGCACGGAACACGATATAAAATCTATAGCGAAGTTCAGAAAAAATTTGCGGTAAGTATTGACAATCAAGATGGATTGCAGGCGGATTTTCAAGATGGCTGGTTGGGTATTGTTGGCTTAGATGCTCGGCATTATCAAAAATTAGATAGGTATTCGATTTTTGCCGTTCGTTTGTCGGCTGCAACGTCTTTTGGTAATGAAAAAATGTTGTATTATTTGGGCGGAACGGATAATTGGTTGTTCCCTCGTTTTGAAGAAAACATTCCAGTTGATCCAAGTGTCGGTTACGCTTATCAAGCATTGGCAACGAATTTGAGAGGTTTTGGTAGTAATATTCGGAATGGAAATTCTTTTGCAGTTGCGAATTTTGAATTGCGAGTACCGATATTTAATTATTTAACGCAGCGTCCGATAAAGTCATCATTTATGCGAAATTTTCAAGTCGTTGGATTTTTCGATACCGGGACAGCATGGATAGGATTGTCACCATTTAACGATGAAAATCCGCTGAATACGGTAATTATTCAACAACAAAATTCTCCAATTACAGTAAAAGTTAATTACTTCCGTAATCCAATTGTTTCGGGTTATGGCATTGGTTTACGAACGACTGTTTTTGGGTATTTTTTACGATTAGATTTTGCAAAAGGCATCGAAACTGGAGTCATTCAAGATACAAGGATTCATTTGTCTTTGGGAACGGATTTTTAGGTGAAATCTATTTTTATTTACCAATACTTTTCGCCACTTTTCTATAATTCAAATAGATACAATAATTCGTAAATTCTTAATAATTACTTTTTTTGAAAGCAGGAAGACAAACTCCTGCTTTCAAAAAATTGAATGGCTCTTTAACTATTTCTGCGAAAATTAAGTGGGTCAATACCGAGGTTTTCGGTGTTAAAAGGGTCGTCAATTTTTACTATTTACAAACTGTGATGAATAGTGAAAAAGACAGGGGAAATGGAAATAGGTTACTTTTAGGAATAGCGACAACGTTGGCATATAAAAACACGAAAGCCTTACAAAATAAATTTTGTAAGGCTTTTGTTATCTTAATGACGAGAAATAAATACAATCATTTTTATAAAAAATCACGTTCCATTGACATAAACGGAAAGCGTTTCTGCCAAATCACGGCTACAATCATCGGAAGCGTTATCTTTCAAGATATCGACAACAAATTCTAAAATTTGTTTTTCATCGCCCATCTTATTAGGATGATATTGAAAGACGAAAGCATTCATTGTCCATGTTCGAGCAATGGAAATAAAAACCTGAACGCTAAGTTTTTCGGAATCATCAAGACTGGATTTTAAAGGTCGATAATTCGTAATATTTATGTTTTCCAAATAGTCTAAAAACTGTTCGTAAACGTATCTATCAGCGATAGGTGTTTCGTAAATGGCATTATTTCTACGACAACTATTTTCGCCTGAAATCGAAATATAATCTGCTTTATCCTTTCTTTTAAGTGTAATTGTAAAAGCAGTTTCACCTTCATATCGAAATGTAAACGACAGGTCAAATGCCGTTTCATCAACCAATGCCAACTCTTCTCGATTCGGTTGTGCATAAGCCAAACTCGAAACCAATAAGGTGAATATTAAAATAAAACATTTCATAATTATACGGTTTCATCGCTTCATTATCACATGATTCAACCAACCAAACAGTCAAACATTCAAACAATGAAGCCATTTATTTTTTATAAATACGTCTCTTCAAAAAAGATTAAATATTCATTAACTACCTTTTTACGGACGATAGTTTTATAATTATCTTGCGAAATAACCATCGGTATAATTTTGAGATTTGCTAAAGTCCCACCCAGCACTTTTTCAATTGAACCACTCATTACACTCTCATAATATTCCATCGCTTCTGCCTTAGAATTAAAGCGTTTGACGACTAATAAAGGCGTTTTTAAATCCAAGTAAATCGAGTTTACCCTCAACCTTTCCAAACTATGAAATTCCTTATTATAGTCTGTAAACTTCGCTGTAATATCATTTCGGCTCAACACATCGGAGTTATACCCTGCAATAAAAAAATGTACCCCATCCTCCTGCGAAAACAGACTATTTTCTTTCGATGCCGTCGAAGGTTTTACGGAAGCCGTTCCGTCGTTACCCAAATAATTTAAAATTTGTTGTGCTTTTGTAGATTCGTCAGTTTTAGGATAGCTTTTCACAACATCGTTCAACGCAATTTTGTACGCCTCTTTTCCATTCAAACTCCCTTCACACATTGCCGCCAACAACGCAAATTTTGGCTTCAAAATATTCTCTTCTGGTTTGAAGAGTTCATCCACCTCATCGACCTTTTCTAATGCGACTTCCACATTTCCTTTTTCAAATAAGCCATACGCATTATCATAATAATCTGCAATGCGCACTTGTTTGATATTTTCCTTTTCCAAGAAATTCGGATCAATAATCGCTTTCGCAAATTTACTTTCCTTATCTACATTTAGAATAATATCTTTATACTTATTCGCTTTCACGAAATTAGGTTTTTCATTATACATCACATAAAGCAAATAAGCCGATTCCATTTTATATTTATTATCAGGATAACGGGTCATTAACTGCTCCAAAATATCAATTGCCTTACGGTTATTCTTCAATCTATCCCGATACAAAGGCCCTAACGAAGCCATCGCATCACTGATTTTTTCATTTACTTTTTTTAATTCACCGTCCGTTTTCGGAACGCCCATTTTATTGAATATTTCATCTACTTCCGTAGAAGTTAATTCTGTAAAATTACTACCCGTATCGTCTATTTCTTCCCCTACGATTCCAGCACTTTTTCGGTTTGATCGTCTCCAGTTATCAGAAAGCGTTCGCTGTCCCCATTTCCGTTCAAAATCTCGCTTCCCTTTTCGCACATTGTCAGCATCATAAGCCCACCAAGTTCCTATACTTGCTGCCCCACTTTGTCCTCTTGCACCTGCTTGTGAGGTCGCTTGAGCCATCATCGGTCTCTTGCGTCCAGCCGTTTTACCTTTTGCTGCCGCAGCTTTTGCATCTTCCTCTGCTTCTCGAATTTTTAACGCCAAAATCATTTTTTCATCATCAGACATTGCCATGATATAAATCAAACTATCTTGCAACTCAATAATTTCAATATTTGCAGCAATTTCTTTCAAAGAAACACTGCGAGATTCAGCCGTCACATAACGTTCGTCAGCCTTACCCATCACCGTTATTGTACTATCGTAATAATATTTAGATTTGGTGTAAACCTCATCTTGATAATACAAATCTGCGAGCAAATAATATGCTTCCGATTTTTGAGCTTTATTACTTACATTATTATAAACAGATTTTTTCAAATGAAAAATTGCTAAATTCCGATTGTCTCGTCTCAATTCAATTTCCGCCATAGCGAAATAAATTTGGTCAAGATATTCTTCATTTTTTTCATCTTTTAGCATCTTTTCCAAATCCCGAATCGCATCATTCATTGAGCCGTCCCCATTCTCATAAGAATTTTTAGCAATACTCAACCGAGTATTAAACTCCATTTCATATAACGGGCGCAGCTTCAAAACCTGCTCATAAGTCGCATAAGCCGCTTGTCCACGTCCTGCCATCTGATGCAACTGTGCCAAAATATAAGTATATCGAATTTTTTGTTTTCGGTCTTTTGATAACGCAACCGCCTTCGTCAAAGGAGCGACCGCCTTATCGTATTCTTCTAATTTCAAATAAATATATGCCTCGGTTGCTTCTATTTCCGAACGCAGACTTTCAGGTAAAGTATTATCTCTTTTCAGGCGATTCAACCCAATAAATGCCTCGTCATAATGCTCAAGGGAAATTTGCGTTTTGGCTAACCACAACAACGCCTCTTTATGAGCGGGACGATGCTTTAAGAAATATTTTTTAACTTCATCATCTGTCGGAATCTCCTCGGTTACCTCTTCCGATTTGTCCTCCTCTTCAGACTCAATCAAATTTCCATATTTATCTCTCGGGCGTTTTACCTTAGTTAAGCTATTACCTTTATTTTTTTTCTTAGCCTTCTTTTTTTTCTTAGCACTTCCCTTTTTTTTCTTTTTACCTTTATTTTTTTCTAATTTCTTAGGATCTAATACCGAAATAATGTACTTAAATGTACCTTCAGCATCTTGATAATCACCCTTTAAAAATTCGGATTGACCAATCAATAAATAACTATCATCCGTCCAATGACTCATTCGATGTAATGAAATCGCCACCCCTGATTTTTTAATCACAACATCTAAATCAGCCGAAGAAGCCTGTGCATTTTCAGCTGCCAAGAACCGATACATTGGCAAGACTTTATTATAATTCTCTTGATGTTGATCCTCCAATGCTTTAATGACTTCCTGCATTTGCAAATCAGCATTAAAATAAGAATTATATTTATGCGTCAGATCGTGATATGCCTTTTTCGCCTTAGTCTGTTCCGCCTCTTTTTTCTTCTTCTGACCATAGGTTGGTAAAGCCACCAAAGTAACCAAAAAAAGCAAAATCAATAGCCTGAAATTTTTGAAATTCAACATCTTATAATTCCTATTTTTATTAATTTAAATCTACCCTCTTTTTTATAAAAAACTAACAATCAATCTTTTATTAAAAATATTAAATTAAAATTACGTAAAGATTGAAGGTCATCATTCGTAATTGTCAGTCCATAGTTTAATAATGGTATTATAATAATATGGATTAATTTACGAACTTTGGGGCATTATAATTTACAGAACGTATAAAAACTGAAAATATCGTTTTAATTATTAGTTTTAATGCAAATTTATCCCAAAAATATGAAAACCGGTGATAAATAATAGGATTCCGCAAATTACGATTACAAAGTATTCAATAGAAGGGCATGGCAAAACAGAGTAATAAAAGGTGGGAACAGCTGAAGGAACGATTACAACATCGCTACCGCTTAGTGGTGATGAACGATGAAACATTTGAAGAGGTTGGTTCTTATCGCCTAACTTGGATGAATGTTTACATTTCTTTCAGTGTATTGCTTGTACTTTTGGTTACATTGGTCATTCTAATTTTTGCATTCACACCAATTAAACAATACCTACCAGGCTACGAAAGCGTCAATGAAAATCAAGAAATTTACAAAATAGAAAAAAAGCTTTACGAACTCGAAGCGGAAGTAAATGCACGAGAAATTTATCTCGAAAGTATTAGAAATGCTTTGACTAATAATGTGGAATACAAACCTGAAAAGGTCGAGGGAGAAGCAGAAGTCGTACAAGATACCACCTTAAATGTTAATCCAAATGCTGCTGATTATCAATTACGAAAAGTAGTGGAAACAGGACAATTTGGTGGGCAAACAGATGACGAAGTCAAATCAAACTTCACCCTCAGCCTGCGTACAATTGAACAAATATTTTTTATTCCACCAATTAAAGGAACGACAAGCGCAGGGTTTCGACCAGATAAAAAACACTACGGTATAGATATTATCGCACCCCGAAATACACCGATTAAAGCGGTTGCAGATGGCGTTGTCATTACTTCAGATTGGACTTATGATACTGGAAATGTCATCGCAGTTCAACATGAAAATAATATCATATCATTTTACAAACACAATTCTGTTTTATTAAAAAAAGTTGGTAGCTTTGTTAAGGCAGGTGAAGCCGTTGCAATTATTGGTAACACAGGTGAATTGACGGACGGGCCGCATTTACATTTTGAACTTTGGTACAATGGAAATCCCGTTGATCCGTCAGAATATATTAAATTTAATTAGTCATAAATTACCAAGCGAAAGCTTGGATTTACACAAAAAATAAATCAAGTCATCCAAATATAATTACTAACTATGCTTTCAGAGTCTTCTCAGTCATAGTTAATAGTTCATAATAAACATTCAATAAGCTATGTTCGGTGGAAAAGAAAAAAGTGGAACAACCTCTAAAAGCAGCAGTTCTTCAGCAGCTTTAGGCGCATTAAATACTTTGGTAGAAGGAACGATTATAGAGGGACAGGTTACCGCAAAAAGTGATATTCGTATTGACGGAATGATTCGTGGAAACTTGAATTGTGAAGGAAAAGTAATCATCGGCGTAACTGGATTCATCGAAGGTCAAATTAATTGTACGAATGCTGTAATTCAAGGAAAATTCGAAGGCACTCTAAACGTAAAAGAATTATTAAACGTGCGGGAATCTGCAAAAATAAACGGTGAAGTTACCACAGGTAAATTAATCGTGGAATCCGGTGCCGTATTCAATGTAACTTGTAAAATGGGCAAACAAGCAACTGAAAATGGAAAAGCCTCAGAAAGAAAATCAATCCCAGGCTCACGAGAAAAACAACTTAAAAAAGAAGCCAGTTAAACAAGCTCAAGGAATGCAGGCTTACGCCAAATATTCCGCTATGGCGATTCAATTAGGTGGAACTATCGCTATCGGAGCATTAATTGGGCGTAAACTTGACCAGTATTTTGAGTTAGACAAGCCACTTTTAACGGCACTTTTCGCATTAGTCGCTACTATCGGCGGCATTTATTTGTTGGTCAATGGATTGATAAATAAACAAGACAAATGAAGTTTTTTGAAATTATTTGTTCCGAAAATTCAATTATTTTCGGAACAAATAATCATAACAATCAAATAACCACAACAATATTTAATATGAGTGTACGACAATTTGCTTCACAATTAACGATTGTAACTATCTTCGTTAGTGTCGTACTTTGGATACTTTCCGCTTTGCCTCTCTTTTATACGCATCAACAACTTTCTTGGATGAGTTTAATCCTGTTTGTTGCCATCAGTATGGTCATGTTTTTTTCGGGACGCTGGGGTGCAGCACACGAAAACAAAGGACTCTTCATTTCACTAATGTATATTTATATGGGCTTCAAAATGTTATTATCCATCATGTTGATAATGCTCTACTACCTTTATGCAGAACCAGAATCCAATTTATTTATCTTACCATTTTTTACCGTTTATTTTATTTTTACCATTTTCGAATCTTATTTTTTAATGAAATTAAGTGATGCAAAATAATGATTGTGGTTAATTATCAAAAAAATTAAAATCGTTACATTACAAATATAAAACTCATTTTCATTAATAATGAAAACTCACTTTATCCAAAGAATCCTGAAAATACAACTCCCGATTCGTCAAATCCAACGCACACATCACGTTATACCGAAAGCAACCCGCATCAATATTCATATACTGGTTTATCACCATATTTTTGTGTAGCTTTTTAATACTTTTAACGGATTGCGGCGTATGTCCATGAACGATAATTCTTCCATTCAAATACGTTTTATCCATTCGCTTATACCAATCCCGAATCCAAATCATCGAATCGGTATCTAAAAAAGGGTCGCTTTTTCTAAAATTTAGCCCTGCATGTACCAAAATATAATCTTCTATTTCAATGAAGTATTTTAATTTTTTATAAAATTCAAAGTGCGAGTGAAATGGCATTTCGCCCACCGTTAACCCGTAACTTTCTAAGGTTTGTTTTCCTCCGTTACGCAAGAAAAAATCAATTTTAGATAAATCTTCCAACGCATCTAAAAACATTTCTTCATGGTTTCCCATCAAGCATTTGACTTGATAACCGTTGCTTTGCAGCTCAATAATGTAATCAACTACCCCTTTAGAATCTGGCCCTCTATCAATATAATCGCCCAATAAATACAGTGTATCGTCCCTCATCAATTGGACTTTTTCTTCGACCAACGCCCGAAACGTTTTTAAGCAACCATGAATATCCGAAATTGCGATGCCTCTCATATTTTTGAATTACTTTTGCAGGTAGCACCAGTCTCCAGATTGGTGAAAAAGGATTAAATTAAAGAACTAAAAAATGTCATTCTGGAGAATAGCACTACTTTTTTATGAAAATTTCAGCCGTCATCATCACCTACAATGAAGCCACAAACATCGCCCGATGTTTGGACGCTGCCCAACTGGTCGCTGATGAAATTATCATTGTCGATTCGTTTTCCAAAGATAAAACCAAAATTATTTGCGAATCGTATAATGTTCGTTTTTTTGAAAGAAAATTTGATGGCTATGGCGAACAAAAAAACTGGGGAAACGCTCAAGCAACTGGTGATTTTATTCTTTCTTTAGATGCGGACGAAGTTCTTTCCGAAAAATTAATTCGAGACATTTTAAAACAAAAAGAAAATCCAACGCATCAGGCTTTTCGTTTGAATCGCTTAACGAATTTTAGTGGAACTTGGGTGCGTTTTGCAGGTTTTTATCCTGACCGAAAAGTACGGCTGTGGCACAAGGACGCTGCTACTTGGATTGGCAAAGCCGTCCACGAAGTATTGAAAGTCAAAGAAGGTGTGAAAGTCGGACAACTCAAAGGCGACTTACTCCATTATTCTTTTTATTCCGTTTTTGATTATTTGAGCCGTCAAAATAAATACGCCAAATTAAGCGTCACGGAACAGCTGAAACATGGTAAAACACCCAAATTTCTACCAAGTTTATTTAAAGGTTTTTATAAATTTTTCTTATTATATTTTTTAAAATTAGGTTTCGTTCACGGCTTTCACGGTTTCGTCATTTGCCTAAACGGAGCAGGGAAATATCTAATTAATTACGCCAAATATCGCCAAATCGAACACACCAAAACCGCCAATCAGTCACAAATCGGTTTGCCAAAATCAATTAAAAAAACAGAGAAATTCAGCTTTTTAAATCCTCTAAAATTGTATTTTTTAATTAATTATTACAAAAAAAATCAACTCCAAACAATTGAATTTTCAAATTATAATGATTTAAAATTAGGTGGAATTGCAGCGTTTTGGGTCGGTGTTCCGAATGTAATTTTTAATGGAAATGAGGATTTTAAAAAAGGATTGATGCGTGATTTTTTGTTTTCGACGGTAGTTACAGAACGGGATTAAAATCATTAAAATGTACCCTATTTCATGATTTATCGACTCGTTTGAATTAATTTAAAAAGTGTATTGTCTGCCTTTTTTATATCTCTACTTTGATTCGGATTTGATTTTTTTTCAATGGTAGCTAAATATATCTTTTCTGATGTTTCTTGAAAATAAACCCTCAATGCCGTTGGCGAATAAACTCGTAATTCGTAAATACTGTCACATTTCGTTCTTGAAGGCGTTACATCTTTGATAATTTTAGTATCCGGTGCAAAAGGTGTTTTTAATCCCCTTTTTTTCGCCCTAATAAATAGCTCAACAATAGACTCTTGCTCACTTGTATGCAAATCCAAAAATGATTTTTCAAAAGAAGAAGGATAAACTGAATTTTCCAATTCTGCCAATAATCTATCAAACAACGATAATTGTGCTTTATTTAATGTAGTTATATGATGCATTATAAATTGAGTATTTTGCTCATTTCCATAAAGATTATTCACTTGAATGAAAGTATCATCATTTGCTTTTAAAGTCAAAATATTTTGCTTTAACAAATTATGGATTGGCACCGTAAAAACAATACCATTATAATCCGAAACGTAAGCTAAATAAAGGGTTTCATACGTTTTTCCATGAATCACAAATGTATAATTTTGTTCCAAAAAGCGTTCTTCTCTATCTATTTTAAAGTGATTATCTATCGAATATTTTGTAAAATACGCATAGGCTAACTCCCTTAAATCCTTATTATCCAAGCCTTCAATTACTTCTGACAAAGAAAAATAACCAAATGTTGTTTCAGAAGGTAGTTTTTCAGTAATAATTCCTTTAAAAACATTTAGCTGTTCATTCGTAGCTAATGTTTCGTATTCCTTTAATATGACAGAAAATAGTCTAATAAACTCGTTGATATTTTCATAAGGCGGCAAAGTTTCATTATTAAAAAAGAATTTGTGCATGTTTAAAGTAATTTCCGGGCGTTAATTTCAAATTGGTCTAATAAGCCTGTCGGGCAATTTTCTAATCTACCATTTTCATCAACTGTGATTAATTCTGATTCGGTGTTGCCATTTTTGTCTAATTCAAACCAGTAAATATGGATATTTTTATTAAACGTTGTACCATCAATAAATTCGGTATCGTCATTTTTAGCAAAAACTCTGATACCATTAAGCAAATGGTCACTATGCGTTTCTACAATTACTTGTACACCTGCTTTGATACAAAGACCAATTAATCGAGCCATTTCACTTTGTCCTCGTGGGTGTAAATGTGCTTCAGGATTTTCGATGATTACCAAACTGTTAGGAATAATACTGCCCAATAATAAAGCGGTAATAACGGGTAAAGTATAACTCAAACCAAAACCTACGTTTTTGGCTCTATGCCCATTAAAAGTAGCAAAAGAAGTATCACTTTTTCGTTGAATTTCTTTTTTGAATTTTATATTCGGTGAAACAACCGCTAACCACGCCTCTAAATTAAATGCAAACGTAAAGCCTTCGGCAGACTCATGTCTTAATATTTCAGGTATTCCATAATCCTCATAATGTTCAATAGATTTTAGTAAATTCTCCCCTTTATTACCTAATGAAAAATTACCACCTACAAAAACAGGAATTGTTGTTTCAGGTCCGAATCTATTTGCAGATATATATATAATTTGCGGAAAAGTGATAGGTTTATCAAGTATAATTTCCCCATTTTTTATAAGAATCTCTCCTTCACCTTCTATCTCTCCGCAAATTTCTAAACTTTCAGAATATCCATTTTTCAATTCTGATAAATCACCATGACCTTCTAATAAAATTTCAGCTCCATTTACTGCTTTTTCCAACATCAAAATTGCTTGAATAACACTACTTTTTCCACTACTATTTAGTCCCGTTAGTAGGGTTAGTTTTCCAAAATCAATGGTGTCTGCAACAAAGGATTTAAACCCCGTCAAATCAATATAATTAATCATTTGTGTACTTATTTATCAATTCTGAAATAATGTCAAAGCGAAATTTTACAGAGCCGTGCTTCATGCTATCTCGCGAAATTGCAATTTGAAATAGTTGTTCTTCTATTATTTTATTATAATCTTTTATAAAGGCAGATTTATTTTTTAGCAACTGTGCATAAGCATCTTCTGAAAGTTTAGAGAGTAACCCGCCCCACATTTCAAAAAGCGATTTATTGATAGGATTTCTGTGATTTTCACCATAACTTTTTCTAAAAGTATGTTTACCAAAAATTTTTTCTGCTCGAATCATTCCTTTTTCAAAATACACTTTAATTTCATCAATGCTTTTTATAATAATATCTTTTTCTTTTACTCTTTCTTTTCCTGTATGTATTAATTTATTAAACTCACGAGTATTAAAAGAAGGTATTGCATTAACAATTATCATCGTATCGCTCAAAAAAGTATCAACGCCAATTGTTTTGGTATAAGAAGAATAATCTCGAACTAAAAAAGCGATAAATCGTAATATCAATTCTTTATCTGCCATTCTCAAATCTTTAATAGAATTACCCGTTGCCTTTTTGAAATGAATATTCTCCGCCAATTCATTCAATAAAACCGTAGATTGACCAATATAAAGCGCATTTCTAATCTCTTGACTACTAAGTGGTTCACCTCCTGTATTCAATCTTTTAAAGATATTTCGGCGAACTTCTTCGGGTGTTCCAGGATCAATAACAGTAAACGTGAATTCTGCTTCTAATATACTATTTTTAATATGAATCGGCAATTCCTTAAAGGTCTTCCCTTCGTAATTTTTCCAAAATTCTAATTTTTCCAATTTGAATCCATTACCCTTATCTACTTCTTTTTTATTTTTCAAATACTCATCTCCCAACACAAAACTTCTAATTGTACTTAATCTTTGAAGCCCATCTACAACTGTATAATTACTCCTTTCATCTGCTGAAACATAGAACATCGGCAAAGGAATCTTTAACATCAGCGATTCTATCAATTGGGATTTTTTATCTTCTTTCCAAACTTCTTTTCTTTGAAAGTCAGGATTTAAGATAATTGTTTTTTGTTCTATTCTTCGCAAACAGGTTTCCATAGAAACTAATTTTGAAGAGATAGAAATCTTTTCAGGGTCAAAAGGATCCGTAAATGTTTCATTTTCATTATCGTCCTCTATTCCTGTTGTTGTATAAATCGTATTATCGTCCACATTTTCTATTTTCATAGATTTTTATCTTTAAACACTTTTTACAAAAGTAAAAAATATTTGATTTTCAAGTTGTTTTTTCAATACTTTTTATCAAAAAGAAGAAATTTCACGGAGCAACTAAAAACTCCGCATTAATCCGTGGGAGAATAAATCTTACAACGCCTCAAGATCCACTTCCACACCCAGCCATTTTTCCAAAGTCGCTTTCAATTCTGCTTTTTGAGCATCAGTTAAGTTTTTGATTCGAGCATCGCCGTGACTTCTACCTGCCATATTATAATATAAGGCATCGACATTTTTCGTTGGAATCACACGAGTTGCTGACCACGTATCGTTAGCACCGTTGATGTAAATGAAATGATTACCATTCTTTTCCAACCATTTTGTGGTCGCTTTCGGGACGGTATTATCAAATTTAATTTTGGCATCTTTTGGCGGAAAAGAGGAATTTGGGTTTTTGGGTAAGGTCTGAATTAAATCCCCAAAATTCTTCGTTTCGTAACCATAATAACCCATTTCTGCACTCGCTTGATAATAGTGCGGTGCGTACATTTTCATCGAACCGTCATCGTAAAAAGACAAGCCCACAATATCCATCAACGACTGAATATAATTATCCAAGGTGTCACCTGTCGGCAAATCATCGCAATCTGTTCCCCATTGCCAAACCGAAAAAGGAAGCTCCAAAACTGCATATTCAAACGCTGCATCAACGCCACCTAAATACTCAAAATTGTAGCCAGCACCTTGCGAAAACCACTTCAATTTGCCAATCACTTCTACCCTATTTTCCAATAAAACCTTTTGCACCTGAAAAATTTTGTCCCGACATTCCTTCGTTCCAATCGTATCCAAAAACGTATAAATTCGCTTTTCTTCAATATCCAAATTCATCGGAGCGACATAAGGAATCGACACTTCAACATCATTTGGATAAAAATAACGATAAAAAATCGTCGTTTGTCCGCCCTTGCTAATGCCCGTACTTACCCATTTTCCACTATAAATTTGTTTGAATAATTGGTTAATATGATGCAAATCAGCAGTCGCTTGTTCCAGGTTCAAATATTGCCAATCCAGCGGTGACGGCACGGATTTTCCGCAATAACGATGTTCAATATTGATATAATTTGCATGCAAAATCGCAGCGACTTCATTTTTGCCACGGTTCAATTGATACCCTTGTGTCGCCATGACATTCGGTGCATCGAAACCAACGTGCGTCAATTCAATTCGCTGATAAAATGTCCCTTTTTCGGGGTTTTTATGGTCAATCGCCTGCTTGATAAAACACTCATATTTATCGTCCGACACTTTCGTAAATTTTACACCTTCTAAGTCAAACAAAGCGTCTTCAATGCTTTGAGCGAAAGTAAAAACGGTTACGAATATTAAAATGATTGATAAGTAAGTTTTTTTCATAGTAAAATTTTGGTTTAAAACGTACTGCCACTCTCCAGAGTGACCGTAAATATTTTTTAGTATAAATTTAAAAATACAAATATAATAGGTGGTAGGTTAAAAGCGGGGATAAAAACCTATCTGGTTCTAAAAGCCCGACAGGTTTGTAATGCACATCAACGCTTTCGACCCGCCACTATATAATAAATAGAGCTGTCATTCAACGAACGATTTTTTTGGTTTTGGAATCGTAATTTCCTTTTATCAAAAATCCAGAACGAACGCAAAATTACCTCGAACATCTTGATAATCAATACCCAAATCTACACATTCCAATTTCCATTTTTCAATTTGCCAAAATTTATTAGATGCATCAAAAATGATTTTTTTGAAGGTGAAAGCGTTGTTTAAATTAGCGATTTTTATTTTTGGATTATTGAGGACAATCAAATAATCGACTTGGATTTTTTCGGTCGTCGGTTCGATATTTTTATTAACAATCAAAAACGTTTTATCGTGAAATTGAATCAAATTTGCTTGTTTTTTTAGAAATGGTTGGTTCAAATTTTCGTCAATTGCCGTGCTGTCGATGGTTTCAATGTTTAGTTTCCAGTGATGACTTTGGGCGGCAAATTCGTAGTTTTTAGCATTTAAATTTTCACTTTGCAAATTGGTTACGGTTTGACCGTTGATAAAATCAATGGCGGAAGCGTTGGAAATGCTGTAAATGACGACTTGTTTTTGGTAGGCGGATTGAAAGTGATGGAACAAACTGATGCTTGCCAAAAGTATGATAAAACTTAGCGAATAAATCGTCCAACGGATTTTTCGAGTTTGTAATAAAAAGCCAAACGTTAGGATCGCTGCGAAAATCAAATAAAATTCTGCATCGGTAAACCACAGTCCTTTTATTGCGGCAAGCGGAAAATGATGAATCGTTTGGATGCACCAATTCATAATATGAATTACGTAATGAATCGCTTTGCCGAGAAATACGTCTAA
>Ga0306865_1000483_pt1 | contig 15437 bp, 10 predicted proteins | sample AntRauTorckE5431_FD_190441 | JGI IMG/M metagenome (GOLD analysis project Ga0306865, IMG submission 190441) | Saline lake microbial communities from Rauer Islands, Antarctica - Metagenome Torckler E5 #431 (v2) (version 2) | ecosystem: Environmental > Aquatic > Non-marine Saline and Alkaline >... | reverse complement strand
TCTTCAAATCTTCTTTTAATCGTGATAATTTATATTACGAAGTAATGCCAAAAGGCAGTAAAGCTCAGACTATGAAGGATCTAATCTCCTTTGTAAATAAGCGAAAAGGGAAAAGTGGTATTATATACTGCTTAAGCCGTAAAAAAACAGAAGACGTAGCCGATATACTCAGAGCTAATGGCGTCAACGCTTTGGCATATCACGCAGGGCTAGACGCAAAAACAAGAGCTGGAAATCAAGATAAGTTCCTTATGGAAGATGCAGATGTAATCTGTGCTACCATAGCCTTTGGTATGGGGATAGATAAACCAGACGTACGATTCGTTATACACTATGACGTACCTAAGTCCCTAGAAGGGTACTACCAGGAGACCGGCAGAGCTGGTAGAGATGGTTTGGATGGAGATTGTCTATTATTTTACAACCCAAAAGATACAGAGAAATTAGAGAAGTTTCTAAAGGATAAACCTGTAGCTGAGCGTGAGATTGGTACTCAGCTCATTTCAGAAATGGCCTTTTTTGCTGAGTCTTCTCAGTGCAGAAGACAATCACTCTTGCACTACTTTGGCGAAACCTTCAAATCTGACAGGTGCGAAAAAATGTGTGATAACTGTAGACACCCTAGAGAGTCTACCGATGGTACAGAACAGCTAGTAATGGCACTTAAAACCATAGCTCATACTGCTGGCAAGGTAGGTCTAAAGCACGTGGTACAAATACTTTCAGGTACAGCATCACCAGAAGTCAAAGCATATAAACATGACAAGTACGAGTTCTTTAGTAAAGGCAAGGAAGAAGGCGATATCTACTGGAAAACTCTCATACGCTATGGCCAAATCAATAACCTAATAATAAAAAATATAGAGCTTTATGGATTGCTATCCATTAGCGAAGAGGGAAAAGCCTACTTGGCTAATCCTACTAAAATAGCTATAGCCTTAGACAGAGAGTTCGACCCAATAAGTGATGCTGATTTCGATAAGATACAGCTAGAAGCAGTATTTGACAAAGATCTATATGACCAACTAAAAGACCTTCAAAAAGAAGTAGCCAAAGAAATGGGGCTGCCACCCTATGTCATTTTCCAACAACCTAGTTTAGAGGATATGGCCTTTAAATATCCTATGAATATGGAGGAGATGGAAAACATCACCGGAGTAGGAAAAAATAAAGCTAAAAAGTTTGGTAAAGCGTTCATACACCTTATTACTGCATATGTAGAAGAAAACAACATAGAACGACCGGATGATCTAGTGCTCAAATCTGTGGTAAATAAAAGTGCTAAGAAGATACACATTATCCAAAATATAGATAAAAAAGTACCTCTAGAAGATATAGCCAAAGGTCAGGGAATGGACTACCAGGAACTACTGGATGAACTGGAAGCAATAGTATTCTCTGGTACGCAAGTAAATCTAATGTATTATGTAGATGAAATCATAGATGAAGACGGTAGAAATGACATATACGACTACTATAAATCTGAGGATACAGGCAGCATAGATGCTGCCGTAGATGAGTTTGAAGGAGAGTTCACTCACGAGGAAATGAAAATATTTCAAATACAATTTATGAGTGATGTTGCAAATTAAAAAAAGTCTTTTAAATTTGCACTCAAATTGGCCGATGGTGTAACTGGCAACACGTCTGCTTTTGGTGCAGAAGAGTCCAGGTTCGAAACCTGGTCGGCCAACAATTAAAAAGTAAGAGGTCTTGCGAAAGACCTCTTTTCTTTTAAAAGAAATAAAACAAAGAATACATTAATACGTATTCCAAGTTTATGATAACTCGCACAAGCGAGTGAAAGTAAAACAACGATATGCCATCTTTTATAAATAAAGTAAAAATCTTTGCGGGCTCCGGCTCCACCATTTTAGCTGAAAAAATAGCTAAGTCCTACGGTCAAAATCTTGGTACAGTCACCCTGAACACCTTCAGTGATGGAGAATTTCAGCCGTGTATAGACGAAACAGTGCGTGGGTGTGACGTATTCATCATTCAAAGCACAATGCCCCCAGCAGACCACCTAATGGAACTTCTTATGCTCATAGATGCAGCAAAGCGTGCTTCTGCTCATAAAGTAGTAGCAGTCATCCCCTACTTTGGTCTCGCAAGACAAGATAGAAAAGATAAGCCACGCGTACCTATCAGCTCCAAAATGGTAGCTAATATATTAACAGCAGCTGGAGCTGACAGAGTAATGACCATGGACCTTCACGCTCCTCAGATTCAAGGATTTTTTGATATCCCTGTGGACCACCTGGACTCTACCGTCATTTTTATCCCTTACATCCAAAGTCTTCCTAAGGAAAACCTATTGCTAGCTGCACCAGATGTAGGTGCTACTAAAAGAGTACGAGAGTTTGCTAAGTATATGGGAGTAGAAATGGTCATATGTGATAAAGCTCGTAAGCGTTCTAATGAGATAGCTTCTATGACTGTGATAGGCGATGTAAAAGGTAAAGACGTAGTACTCATAGATGACATTTGTGATACTGCTAACACACTCTGCAAAGCCGCTGCACTAATTAAAAAGCAAGGAGCTAAATCTGTAAGGGCCGTATGTACGCATCCTGTCCTGAGTGGTAAGGCGTATGATAACCTAGAAAACTCAGTACTGGAAGAGATCATATTATGTGACACCATCCCTCTAGTTACTGGTAATTATAATAAAATAAAAGTGCTAAGCGTAGATCGCTTATTTGCCAATGCTATCAGAAGTGTAAGTGAGTTTGGATCCATCAGCTCATTATTTAATATTTCTGATTCATTCCAACAAGAATTAATATAACAACGAATTTAATAGTAAGAAAAAATGAAAGTAATCGCATTAAAAGGTGACCCTAGAGAAGGACTAGGTAAGTCAGCCACTAAAAAAGTAAGAAGTGAAGGTAAGGTACCTTGCGTAATCTACGGTAAAGGTGAGAATCACAATTTTTCTGTATACCAAGCAGATTTTAAGAACTTAATATTTACTCCAAACACTTACTTAGTACAAGTGACTGTAGGAGATATTGTGAAACTAGCCAAAGTACAGGAGCTACAATACCACCCAGTATCTGAAGATATTATACACGCTGACTTCTACGAAGTAGATGCGGATAACCCAATATCGATAGCATTGCCTGTAAAAGTAGTAGGAAGCTCTCCTGGCGTAATAGGTGGTGGTAAACTACAAGTGAAAATTAAAAAACTTATGGTTTCTGGACTTATTTCAGATCTTCCAGAATTTATAGAAGTAAGTTTAGACACACTAGAAATAGGGAAAAGTGTGAAAGTAGGGGAAATAAGCGTAGACAAGCTTACACTGCTAGATTCACCAAACAACTCTATCGTATCTTGTATAGTAACTAGAGCTGCTAAAAGTGCTGGTCTAGACGGAGAAGAAGCAACTGAAGAAGCTGCTGAATAAGTAACTGAGTTTTTATACATATTTAAAGCCCTTTCTGCAATGCAGAAAGGGCTTTTTTATTCTACTATTTTCCGGAATAATCTCAATAATAACCGCTCATCATTAAGCACTATCTCCGCCTCTCCTTCCATTCCATTGACAAAAGATAGCTCTTTATCAAATGAAGAGTATAAACCCTTTGGCAAGGATACTACAGCTGCATACTGCCCCTCAATTGGCATAGCTGATATGGACCTTAGTGTGCCTTCTAATACACCAAAATCCTCAAACGGATAAGCTGATAGCTTGATTCGGACTGACTTGGTAGTATCTAACTGGTAAAAATTTTGCTGAGGTAGTTTTATCTGAAATATGGGTAGTGATCCTTGCGGCATTACATAAGACACTGGAGCCTGTGGTGATACAAGAGCACCGACCTGAGAACTTAAGGGTAGAGATATAATCCCATCCATAGGACTCCTTAGCTGATACATATTCTGCCACTTTGCATACGCAGATTTCAAACTTTTAAATGCTTGTACAAAATTGTTCTTTTGTCCTTCTATCGACTGTGTTAGTTGTATTCTCTGCTCCAGAATATCTTGCTGTTGGCCCTCATTCTGAATGATAGAATTCTTAATACTCTGAAAAGATGTACGCTTATTGAGCATCGCACTTTCATAATCTTGCAATTCATATTTGGTGATACTCCCTTTTTCATACAAGCCCTTTTCATTGTTATACGTACTCTCAGAATTTGCGTACTCTTGATAGATAGTATTTCGCTGGAGTCTGAGGTTATAATTCATTTTCTTTAAACTCTTTACCCTTGCACTTAAAAGCATCAGTTTATTGGCTAAGTACGTATCTGACAAGGCAAACTTTAACTCACTGTATGCTCGCGAAAATTGCTCGTAGCTGGCCTGCATATCTCCCAAATTAGATAACTGCGAATAGTCCAATGTGATACCGACCACTTCCTCTATACTCTCGGTATACGCACTGTCTATTTCATCCAACAGGACTGCGAGATCTTTCACTTCATTGATTGCTGCTGTATTATTTAGTAAAGCGACTATAGCACCTTTAGTCACTTCATCTCCATTTGCGAAGTACAGCTCGCTCAGTTTAGCCTGCACTTTGGGCACTAGCGGTTTGGGACTCTCTGAGCTAGTAAGCACTGCAGGTGCCTTTATCACCTCTGGCCATCTTAAAAACCACGTCATTGAAAATAAGGCTATCCCTACCACAAACAGCCACGTCATCCCCCATTTCAAAAATGGACTCAGATCATCTGAAAATAAGTTCTCTATAGTATCCCCTTCTATAAATATGTCTTTTTCTTGGCTCATTTCTTTTTGTTTTTTGTCCACGCCTTTCGTATTTGTTCGTGTCTCCACGAACATTGTTTTTCGTCCACGCCTTTCGTATTTGTTCGTGTCCCCACGAACATTGTTTTTCGTCCACGCCTCAGAGGCGTGGACCTACAGGCGTGGACCTACAGGCGTGGACCTATGACCCTAATTCTAATTGGTTCTTTACCAGGTTATAATACGCTCCTTTTTTCGCTACTAACTCTTTATGGGTTCCTTGTTCTGTTATTTTTCCTTTGTCTAGTACCACTATATTATCTGCATTTCGTACGGTACTGAGTCTGTGTGCTACCACTACTACCGTTCTGTCCTTGAAGAATTTATTCAAATTTTCGATTATAACCTTTTCATTATCTGCATCTAAGGCACTAGTGGCTTCGTCTAAAAACAGATAAGCAGGATCTTTATAAATGGCTCTCGCCAAAAGTATTCGCTGTTTCTGCCCTGTGCTTACTTGGTTTCCTTCTTTGCCTAGCTCAGTCATATAGCCCATCGGCAGCTCATTTATAAAGCTATCTATATTAGCCATACGAGCGGCTTCTATCACACGTATATTATCTGTCTCTCTACCCAGAGCTATATTATCTGATATGGTACCACTCAGTAGCTGACCGTCTTGCATGACTACACCACAGTTTTCTCGCCACTTGCCATGGTGTAGACTTTTAAAATTATACCCCCCTAAAAATATATCTCCCTTATTGGGTTGATAAAATTTAAGCAACAGCTTCATCATAGTAGTCTTGCCACTGCCACTAGCCCCCACTATGGCTGTCACTTTTCCTGCAGGAATGACTAACTCCAAACTGTCCAACACTGGATCTAAGCTCTCACTACCATAGTGAAACGTGAGATTCTCTATATGGATGGGTTCCGTCTTTGGTATATCACTGACCAACGTCTGTTTTGGAGGGTCTTCATCCTCTTTATTAGTGATATCATTGATTCGTTCTAAACCAATTTTAGCATCTTGAAAAGTGGTAATAAAACCTAATATTTGACCGATAGGACCACTTATCTGTCCTACTATCATCGTTATGGCAAACATGGTTCCTAGTGTAATCTCACCCTCTATCACCGCCTTAGCAGCTATGAATGTGATGACTATGCCCACTGCCCTATTTATAAAGCTACTGCCTATCCCTTGTACCTGTGAGAGGGTAAGTGATCTCATCTTTACATCATACACAGAACTCTGTACTTCTTCCCATTCCCACCTCTTTTGGCGAGTGGCATTACTTATTTTGATGTCTTGCACTGCACCCAGTATTTCAAGTACCTTATTATTGTTTTTGGCATACGCCTCAAAAAACTTAAAGTCTATCGTCCTTCTTCTTTTCAAAAATATCAGAATCCAGAGCAAGCCTGCCAACGAGCCCATAAAGAAAACCACAAAAATAGGTACATTGTAGATGAAGAGTACCGAGCCCAGTACCAGTATATTCAGAAAAGAAAAAATGGTGCTTAGCGTATTGACCGTAAGTAGCTTCTCTATTCTGTTGTGGTCTCCTATCCGCTGCATAAGGTCTCCTACTACGTACTGCTCATAAAACTTGATAGGCAGATTCAGCAACTTTTTAAAAAAATCAGACACCATAGAGATATTGATCCGCGTACCGATGTGCATCAATATCCACGAGCGGATGATCTCTATGAATGTACTGCCTATAAACAAGGCTAACTGTGCACCCAATACGAGGTACACAAAGTTAATGTCCTGACGGTTTATCCCCGTATCTACCAGTGACTGCGTAAGAAATGGGCCTACTAAGGCTATCATGCTGCCCAGTAGCATACTCAGTACTATCTGTAAGAAGTACCGCTTATACTTTAAAAAATACGGCCAAAGGATACCAAAATCTGCCTTTTGCTCTTCTCCTTCTCGCTGGTCTGCGTAGAATGCCTGGCCGGGCTCTAGTAGGAGGGCATAGCCTTTTTCAGATTCTCCTTTCCAAGCTTTTACAAACTCACTACTCCTAAGTTCCAAATACCCTTTTGCAGGATCTGATATGTAATAAGTAAAACGGTTGTCTTGTAGATGGTCATCCTGAGCGGAGTCGAAGGGTGAAGCATGGGTCCCATCCTCGTTAACATTTCGATTCTGCTCAATGTGACGAGGATTTCTTTTGCTAGAGCCTCGAAACCACCTTTTTTTAACCTTATACAGCACCACAAAGTGGTTATTTTGCCAGTGGATAATGCACGGGCCTGCATCCATGGCTTTTATGAGTTTCTTGGTTGTTAACTTTACTCCCAGGGTACGAAAGCCGATAGCTTCTGCTGCTTCCGAGATACCGAGCATACTCACGCCTATCTTATTTATACTGCACTTCTGACGTAGGTAGTTTAGGTCAAATGACTTACCGTACCACTTGGCTATCATTTTGAGAGTAGCAGGACCACAGTCCTTGATGCCGAGCTGCTGTATGTGCGGGAATTTTTTTGCCACTATTGAGCAAAAATATACCTTTATTATACAAAAAATAATTTACATAAGGTTTGTATCATCTATTTTAGCTATTTGTTAATAGCATTAGCTTCTAGTACAGCTATTAGCTTACGTTGATATGCTATAATTTCTTTGAGCAGTTTATTTTCGTTTTGCAAGGCTTCTTGATTTGGCGTATGTACAGGAGTATTCTTTACTGTCATTCCGCTTATACCATCATCGTTTTCATGGTAGGACTCTATGTACTGTGCACTGGTACCTAGAGCTTCTGCTATCTGCTTTAGGGTATAGTAATTTACCTTGCCGCTCACCTCTATATGAGATACCATGCCTCTAGTCTTGCCTATCATATCAGCAAGCTGTACCTGATTAAGCCCAGAAAGCAAACGCAGTTTTTTGATAGTTTGTCCTATGTGCTTATATTTGATAGCCATGGTAGGCAAAAAGCAGCCAAATAAAATATCTTTTGTAAAATTTTATTTGCTTTTTGACAATTTTATTGCATATTTGGAGTTAATTAATTGTCTCTGATATTCTTTAGGGACTATGTTGAACAAAAAAATATATACAAAATGAAAAAATTAGAATTAAAAAAGAACTCTATTCAGGTATTAAATTCTGAAGAGTTAAACCAAGTAAATGGGGGTATTCAGTTTTTAAGTATTTGGGGGAAAAAATGCAAGGATGAATGTCCTGATGATGCAGGATCTGGAGACTATTCCACCAATAAAGGGGATGACTGTAGGTCAGCCACTGGAAACTTGTGTAATTGCCCAAATGGCGATGGTGTAGTTGATTTGGGTGGTGGTGACATTGATGTTGCAACTATTAATGATTCTAATATTATTAGCTTTTCATAAATTCAGATTTAAATTAAAGAATCCAAGCCAGCTTGTTTCCCAGCTGGCTTATTTTATTAAATGAAAAATTTTTCAATTATTTTTTTTGCATTATTTGTTTATTACCAAGCGTCTGCTATTCCCAATTTAAAATTTCATGATGAAGATACTCCCATTTTATCTAATAAATTAATTCTAGACGAAATAGATATAATTGGAATAGGGGAAGCTACTCACGGGGATCATCAATCTCAAATATTTAGGATAAGCATTATTAAGGAAGTAATGAGCGGTTCGTTCAATGTACTAGCAATCGAGCATCCTCCACATGAGGTGAAATACATAAACAATCTCTGCCAATCAGTTCACTGGAACAACAACGACTCACTACTTCGTGCAATTTATCAGCTTCAAACATGGCCATGGAAAACAATCGAATTTATTAACATTGTTAGGATTATTGGTCAGATAAATAGCTTGTCAGAAAATAAGATTAAAATTGTAGGAGTTGACAATGATTATACAGGTGAAGCTCGAGATGAACAAATGTCGAAAGAATTGTTGTTTTTTGTAGAGAAAGGATCAAAAGTTATATTTCTTGCTCACAATGTTCATGTAGCTCACTTTCAACCTAAAACGAGCAAAACTTTTCTAAATAATCACGTTGGAGATTATTTAAAAAAAGAATTAAAAAATAGATATTACTCTATAGGCATAATATCTGACGAAGGAGAGATTATTGCCAAAAATGCTAAGACCAATAATTTGCAAAGATTCACATTGAATAATACTAATAAATTGAATCAATTTATTAGTATTTATGGCAGAGATATTGAAGCTTCCATTTTTATTGACTTACGGGATCCAGTTAATATAAAAAAATATAAATTAAACAATCAAATGACGAGATCTTGGTTTATCGGAGCAAGATACTTTGATAGAGAACGAAGGAATAATATTTTTCTCAAAAAATATATTATTCAGAACTCATTTGATGGTATAATCTATTGTAAAGAGTTAAGCCCTTCTACCAACTTAGAGGTAGCAAATGGAATATCTCACTTTGACTTAGAACAAGAGCTGAGAACAAAGTTTATCGGGGATACTTTAATATTTAATTTTTCTGCAGAATTCATGACAAACGATGATACAGAATCATTTGCCACATTTTACATTAACTACAAGGTTAAGAATAAATGGGTGCGAAAGAATATGTATACTGATTCACTATGTGAAGTTAATAATAAAAGCAGTCAAGAAATTAAGGTCTATATTCCTTGTAGAACTGATAAGGTTAAATTTGGCTTTTATTTAGAGGGGAAAGGTTATCTCAGTATACGAAATTTATCTGTAAACATGAATAATCACTTAGAAGCGGAAAATCCATCTCTAATTATAGATTTTGAACAAAGAGAGTGGTTAAACTATGTTTTTAAAATAGAAGAAAGAAGTAAGGCAATTGAAATCAGATCGAAGTAAAATTAAGGAAAATCTACTGGATATAATAAGTGCTTGCGAAGACTTAGATGAAAAAGATACTGGGAGTGGCTTTTTAACTGGCCGTGCTGGAGTGCTTCTTTTTCTTAGCACAGCTTACAAAGAAGGAGTATTTAGTGACTCTAAGAATAAGTTAGAGTCCTTAGTTAATTCTATAGTTGGTGAGGAACTTTCTAGGGAAGCTGAAAAATCTATTACATTGTGTGATGGACAGGTTGGAATATTTTATGTTTTACTTTTTCTTTATGATTCTAACTTACTAGATAATTCGAAAATTTCGTATCTGGATTTATATGATAGTTTAATAATCGAGAAAGTATTTTCAGAAATAGAAGAAAACAACTTAGATTTATTGCACGGTGCTTTAGGAATGATATCATACCTAATTTATAGATTTAATCTCGGTTTTATTTTAGTGGATAAAATGAATCACTTTTTAAATGGTATTATAGGAGCTATTGATAGAAAGAAAATTTCTTTTCAAGAAATAGGCTTTGTTTGGAAATCAAAGTTTGACTCTGTAAATGATGCAAGCAAGTTTAATCTTGGAGCAGCCCATGGTTTAGCTAGTCTTCTGCTTTTCTTTTCAAAACTTTCCAAGTTAGAAAAAGTTAGTCTCAATTTTAGTTTACTTCAAACTCTGATCACGGGCTGTTTATCAACGTTTAAGATTATCTTTATTCAGAATGTAAGAATTCAACAACAGTCAATTTTTCCTAGCTTTTGCTCATTTAAAGAAGTAGATCGTTCAAACAGTACTAGACTGGCTTGGTGTTATGGAGATTTGTCAATTGGTTATTCAATTATAATGGGGGCGAAGAGTATAGGCGATAAGATTTTTTTTAATTTGGGTAAAAGGATATGTTTAAATACCACAAAAAGAATTCATAAAAATGCTGGGGTTTTAGATGCTGGTTTTTGTCATGGAGCCTCAGGTCTTGCTGTTTTATATGATCTCATTCGAAAAGAAACAAACGACCCATTATTTGAGGATAGTATAAAATATTGGGCTATTAGAAGTCTTAAATTTGCTCAATTTGAGGATGGGTTAGCTGGCTATAAAACATATAATAATGACCATATCGAGTGGGAAAATAATTATTCGTTATTAGAGGGGATTTCTGGTATAGGATATAGTTATCTATATTTCAGAAATAGATTGAACAATGACTTACTTAAATCACTTTTTTTGATATGATGGAAAAAGAGCTATTTGCTGTAATTCGCAGACCAAACTATAAGCTTAAAGAGCTTGAGATTTGGGATAAAACCGATGCATCTGAAGTAGCACTTCACCTGATTAAAGATCGTGAATTCTTATCTGCAATTTTTATAGCTTCGCGAGATTTATATCAAGCAATCCTTAACTTCAAAAATGGTAAAAACACCGAGAAAGAGAAAATTAGAAGTATTTCTGAAAGCGTATACTCATATTTTCTTAGGATGTGCATCCGACCCACCCCCTTTGGGAAGTTTTCTGGTATATGTGTAGTCAATCTTACAAGAAATGGGCAAAGCACACTTGATTCGGAGGACAAACTAATCTTACATGCCTTTTTGGATAACTCTGACTCACGAAAAATATATAATACTTTACTACGAAACAGAAAGGTTGTAGAACAATTGGAACTTAAAATAAACAACTCCATTTATATTGTAGAGAATACAGCCCGATTTGTTCAATATACTTATATTGGTGGTAAACGAAAGTACGAGTTAGTATCCTATGATATAGATGAAGTATTATTAATGGTTCTCAACGATTGTAAAAATACTATTTCCTTCAGCAAGCTTTTAACAGCTTTTGAAAAGCTAGGCTTTGATATAGATGATTCGAAGGATTTTATACATGAACTTCTAGATTCTCAAATACTTTGGACAACTCTAGAGCCTACTATTACTGGAAAAAACTACGGTGATATTCTTATTGAAACTCTGAAACAAATTGGTGATAAAAAAAGCCTTAATGAGTTATTTGAAACTATAAACATAGCCAATGGTATAAATCAAAATCTAATTAGCCTTAGTCAAGCACCTGTGTTGCTAAATAATCAAAAACTGCTCAGGTATAAATATGATCTATCTATTAAAAACAATAGCTCAAAGAGTGCTGTTTCAATAAAAATTATTAATTCGATAAAATCGGCTAATCGCCTGCTATTAAAACTACCCCCTTGTGAAGATTACAACAGAAAGATTGATACTTTCAAATCAATATTCGTACAAAGGTTTGGAGAGGCTGTTTTACCTCTCAGCCAAGCTTTGGATTCTGAAATAGGAATAGACTATAATAATCTTCCTCTTCAACATAATAAAGAAAAAATAACTAGTTTTAAATTTATAGAAAAAATAAAGAGGAGTCTTTATGCGGAATCTGCTAAAAATCGGAGTAAGGTAATTCGAATTAGTTCAACTTTCTTAAAAAAAATTCCCGAATCTCATTTGCAGCTGGCAAATTCTCATTCATTTTTTGGGAGTATAATTAAAAGTAAGGAACAAGAAAATTTGGTTTATAAAAATATCTCTGGTCCTTCAGCTCTACTGCTCTTAGGTAGATTTGGAAGTGTGAATGAGGATTTGAAGACGAAGCTAGTGGACTTATGTAAGAGTGAAGAAAATTTAGAACCAAATAAAATTTTTGCAGAAATTGCACATATACCTCAAGATAGAGCAGGTAATATAATTGAAAGGCCAAATTATAGAGATTACGAGATTCCAGTGCTTACTAATTCTCAATTACCTGTAAATAATCAAATCTTGCTAAGTGATCTTCTTGTAGGGGTAAGACTTAATAGAGTTTTTTTATGGTCTAAACGTTTGAATAAAGAAGTAGTACCGCGACTTAGTTGTGCACATAATTACTTTACAAACAATTTAGCAATTTATCATTTTCTATGTGACATGCAAAACCAAAATACCGCTCCAATTTTATTTTGGTCTTGGGATCAGCTAGAGAAAGAACAATTTCTTCCAAGGGTAGTATTTGAAGATGTAATTATGAGTCCTGCAACTTGGAATATTAGTTTAAAAGGTCTTCATTCCAAACATAAAACCCATCTAAATAAAGAGATGTTGGTCAAATTGTTAGACAATAACAAAGTCCCATCTAAATTTCTGCTTATAGAAGAAAGTATGGAGCATTTGTTTGATTTATCCAATGATTTATCAATTTCCATACTTCTTAAAAAAATTAGAAAACTTGACCACATAGTGATTCACGAATTTCTTTTTGATAGAGAAAACAATTTAGATGGATATTGCAATGAAATTATTGTCCCATTTGTAGAACCTATAAATATTGACGAGCCAATTTTATCACAAACCTTTATTCCTCTTGAAGAAAGTCCAATCCAGTATAAAGAGTTAGCAAATTCTAATTGGTTGTACTATAGGCTTTTTATGAACGAATCTTACATTAATACATTCTTAGTAGAGAGCCTTAGCAAGTTTATATCTTCTCTGCCACTTGAACTATCAACAACCTCATTTTTCTACATACGTTATAATGATCCCTATGATCATCTACGAATTAGATTTAAGTTTAGTTCCATTGATGTAAAATACGAATTTCAGAAGCTTTTTGATCAATTTATTTCGAAATATTTAGCTGCTCACAAAATATGGGACTTACAACAATGTCTATATTCTCGAGAAACTCAAAGGTATGGACTCAGGACTATTTACGAAACGGAAACATTTTTTTCAGTCGAGTCTCGACTTTGTATGGAGGTACTATGTTCATCCACTAACATTCATCAATTAATATTATTTGCAGTTAAGTACATTTCTGATACGTTTAACGAATTTAACTTCAGCACAAGTGATATAGTTTCTTTTTCACGACAAAATCTAAATTCCTTTTATCAGGAGTTTTCAATGAATAAAAAAAAGAAAAAAGATATTGATTTACACTTTAGGCGTATTGAAAAATATTTATTCCAGACAATAAACAATGAAAAATACTTAGATTCTGAATTTATGCTAAACAAGAGTATCATCAAAATATACGACAACTATATCTCTCTAAAGCAAAGTCAAATAATTAGAATTCAATCTTTAGATGACAGATTCAGTAAAGAATGGCACTACTTACAAAGCCTAATACACATGTTTGTTAATAGAGTTTTTGAAGGTAATCCCAGAGAACAAGAAATGCTCCTTTATAGTTTTATAAATAAGATGTACAGGAAAAGGCAAGGAAACAACTCATAATGGCTTATTTACACTTTGAAGGATTATCATTAAAAAACCCTTTATTTTCGTAAAATAAGAAGCTATGAAAATGATTTCAACCATACTTATTTTGATATTCCCACTATGTATGTTAGGACAAAGCAACTTGAATTTATATTTGAATAATATTCTTAAAAGCTCTCCAGAGGCACAACTGACAGAGCTTGTTCGTATAAAAAACAGTTGTAATCAATACTTACAACTGATCATCTTTCATCCTAGTTTATCCCTTACTAGTAATTTGCCAGGTTTTACTCGCTCTATAAATAGTATAACACAGCCTGATGGTAGCCTAAAATTTCAGACTCAAAGTCAAGCATTTTCATCTTTTGGTATAAATGCTTCACAGGCCTTGCCATTTTCAGGAGGTAATATATCGTTAACTTCAGGATTAAATCGTATCGATCTGTTTGACCCAAACACTTCTACAGCTTGGAGCAGTAATCTATTTGTTGTTTCCTATTCACAGCCATTGTTTCAGTTTAATGAATTGAAATACTTAAAACCGAATCTAAACGTTAGCCAAGGTCTAAATGAGGCTCTTTATACAAAGCAAAAAAGACAATTTGAGCAAAAAATAGCAGCTCTTGTTTTGGATTATTACAATGCAACAGGTCAAAGGTCTGATCTAAAGAAACAATTATTAAGTACAAATAAAACCGTTCAGAAGACCCAATACTTGGTACAGGCGGGTAAAATCCTAAAAGAGGATTTAGATTTACTCAATATTGAGCAAAAACAAACTCAAAACCAACTAGAGAATTTGGAATTTTCTTTAGCCTCACTAAAATCACGGTTAACTTATCATTTGGGCGATAGTTCATTTGAAGATGAAATTATAGATTTTAATATCAATAGCTGGCCAAGATTTATACCAAGTAAAGATAGTCTTTTAGAATTAGCTCAAAGTGACCCTAGTTGGCTAGAGAATATTCAGGCAATAGAACAGGCAGAGCAAAATATAGAGAGACAAAAACAGAACAGCGGCTTATCAGCGTCTTTTGATGTTTCTTTTGGATTCAATCAGAGAGCAGATGAGTTAGAAGGCATCTATCAGAATCCGCTAGATAGACAGATGGCTACTGTTTCTGTATCTATGCCCATACTAGATGGAGGAAGGTCTAAGTACAACCAACTTATTGCTCAAAACGGCTTAGAACAAGCGACCTTACAAAAGCAAATAGCAGAGCAATCTTTAGAGCAGCAGATTAATGACGTCATATCACAATTCAAACAATTGGATGAACAAATATCTTTAAGCGAGGAATCATTAGCTCTAGCAAGGAATCGCTCAAAAAGATACTCAGACCTATTTGAAGCAGGAAAAAAAACTGTTGACCAATATCTAGATGCTCAAAATTACGCAAACAGAATCGAGCTGGAATTACTGTCAGCACAAGTTAATTATTGGAAGTTATGGTATTCGGTTTTGTTTTAAAGGAGGATTATAGGGAATTGTTTGTGTTCCGTTAAGGACCACAACTAGAGGCGTGTTCGTTCGCACAGTAGGTTCACGCCTAGAGGCTTATTCTTTCGTTCACGCCTAGAGGCTTGTTCTTTCGTTCACGCCTAGAGGCTTGTTCTTTCGTTCACGCCTAGAGGCTTGTTCTTTCGTTCACGCCTAGAGGCTTGTTCTTTCGTTCACGCCTAGAGGC
>Ga0306865_1000482_pt1 | contig 15463 bp, 12 predicted proteins | sample AntRauTorckE5431_FD_190441 | JGI IMG/M metagenome (GOLD analysis project Ga0306865, IMG submission 190441) | Saline lake microbial communities from Rauer Islands, Antarctica - Metagenome Torckler E5 #431 (v2) (version 2) | ecosystem: Environmental > Aquatic > Non-marine Saline and Alkaline >... | reverse complement strand
TTTGCTGAATACTGGTATTGTGCTCTAAGGCATAGTCTACGCAACTTTGCAAGGACCATTTTTCTGCTGTTTGAGCAGAAAGGCTAAATGTAAAAAACAAGAAAAATGTAAAGATGGCTTTGTGCATGTTGGTAAGCTAAGTATTATATATCAAATGTAGGGGAGTAGGGATAATAGGTTTTTAGCACTCGATTAAGTGAGAGTAATCTTCGTTTTAATGTGTCTGTACTGCGTATGAGATGAAAATGTGCCTATGCTCTTAGTGAAACATCAAGGTGTTGCGTAGTATTATTTCATACTACGGGTCCTATTAATGACTGATAAAATGCTTAATGTTAATCTTACCTTCGTACTCTTGAATTTTTGGTACTTCATAGGAAAAACATTTCTGCCTAAACTAACTTGGCGTAGAGAAGTGACGGAGAAGGTGGACCTGATAAACCACTGAAGGTTAATACATTTGTAGATCAAAATACCAACGTATTGACTATAAACTTGAAGTCAGCGGAAGATAATAATGATGATGAGATAGAAGCTGTATATAGTCTGTACAGTCTAGATGGGAAGCTAATAGATGAAGTTAGTAGCACAAGCAATTCGGTGAAAATGCTTAATATTCGGTCAGGAATATATATATTCACCGCGACAAAAGCTGGTCAAGTAGGCTCTCAGAAAGTCTATGTGCACTAAAAGTATGCTAATATCTAACCTAGTAATAGAATTAAAGAGAACCTGCAAACATTGTTTGTGGGTTCTTTCCATTTTTATTTTTGCAGTTGCCAATGGGCAACAGTTTGTGAACGGGGGGTTTGATCTGCATCCAGATTATGAAGAGAATGAGAATAATGTGAATTGTCTTTTTTACTCTCAAGAGTACCTTGATAATGTTAGACAGGGAGATCCTACGGGTAGATGCTTTGATATTGGAAATTGGCTATCACAGGGTGCACCAAACTTATATACCGAAAAGATAGCAGGTTTTGATTCACTAAATTTTAATGGTCGAGGAGGTTATTGTTTATTTTTGGCTAGAGCTTTGAACTATACACGTTTCAGAAGGGAGCTACATCTGCGTGCAGGTATGAATGTAGATACCATGATGAATTTTGGTTGGAGTATGGAATTGACTGAGGCACTAGACCCAGATAGGGCTTATTCATTAGCGGTATCAATGAATCGAGAGCAACATTGGCGTGTTACAAGTTATGATTCTTTAGATTTTTTTCGATCCAGCGTACAGTGGTATCTCCGCATAGGTATAAGCGAGAGTCCCAATATAGAAGGAGATAGTATAGGTGTGATAACCAAGGATAATTACATAGGTACTTTAGACTCATATTTTAGATATGGGCCTGATTGGCCAGGGTGGATAGAAGTGGAACAATACAATAGATAGGAGATTCAAATGTGATCTATTGAATAGAGGAAGAGCTGGAAAGTATTTGACATTTAGATTTGTAAGTGAACCTATCATTGGAGATTATATCACCGAGCCAAGGAGTACCTTTACGTGTGAAAAACAAAATCAATATTTAATGGGGCAAATACTTTTGGATAATTTCAAGATAGAAGTAGATACCCGCATAAAGGTGTCAAAAACTGATACATGCACAGGAGATTCCATGATTTATACTTTGTCTACCAATAATCCAAACTCTAAACACCTTTGGAGCACCGGTGATACAACCAATGAAATAGGTGTTTCAGAATCAGGAACATATTGGGTGCAAATTTTGAATGGAATTGATGTCAGTACGGATACCGTCACGTTAGAAATAGAAAAGCCTGAGATAAACATAGTGGATAAGCACGTGTATGATTTATGTGAAGGGTCGACTTATGTCTTAGAAGCTAATTATGAAAATACCAATTGGTTTATAGGTGATACTCTACTTCACATAGGTAAGAGACTGGCGTATGTTCCTACACACTCTAAATCTATACTTGTAAAACTAGATAATGGATGTTTATATGAAGATACCCTTTGGATAGAGACAGGGCCTTGTGGTAAACTCTATTTGCCCAATGCTTTCTCACCAAATAGTGATGGCCTTAATGAATTGTTTAGACCCATTACCTTAGGAATAGAGGAGTATACTATGCAAATCTATAATCGCTATGGTCAGCAGATAGCAGACTTAGACCAGACCAGTGAGGGTTGGGACGCTGCGGATGCCCCACAAGGAGCTTATATGGTCATCCTCCGAGCTAAAGGTACTAACAATGAGTGGTATAATGTGAAGAGCACGGTTACTGTGGTGAGGTAAGGAGTTTAAGAGTTAATTAGTTAAATGGTTGATTAGTTAAATGGGTAGAGTGCTAAAGTGTTGGGTTGATTAGTTAAATGGGGTCTGGCTTTCAAAGGGTAGGTTGAAACTGCTTTGAACTATCTTACCTTCGTACTCTTGAATTTTTGGTACTTCATAGGAAAAACATTTCTGCCTAAACTAACTTGGCGTAGAGAAGTGACGGAGAAGGTGGTGTATCTCACTTTTGATGATGGCCCACATCCTACTATTACTCCTTGGGTGATGAATGAGCTAGACAAGGTAGGAGCAAAGGGGACGTTTTTTGTAGTAGGAGAAAATGCGGAAAGATACCCGGAGACTATCTCAGATCTACGAGATAAAGGTCACGTAGTGGCTAATCATACTCATCATCATATGAAAGGCTGGAGGAATTCTAAAGAAGTCTATTTAAAGGATATAGAAGATTGTGCTAAGGTACTTGGAAATAAGCGACTATTTAGGCCGCCTTTTGGTCAGATAAATTTTAAAGCTATTGATGAATTAAAGAAGTCTTATGAGCTGATAATGTGGGATGTACTTACTAAGGACTATCTTACATATCTAAATATAAATAGAGCTCAGCCACGAATACAGAAGGCTACCGCATCTGGGAGTATAATAGTGTTCCATGATAGTGAGAATGCAGAAAAGAATCTAAAAGCATTGCTCCCCGAGTACTTAAAATTTTTGAAATCAGAAGGGTATAAAATGGAAGTCTTATGATGTGGATAGCAGCAGTCGTACTCGTCGTTTTCTTTCTGGTGCAGGTGTTTTCTTTGGTGTCTATTCTACAGCATACGGATAAGAAGATAGAGAAACGTACAGCGTATCCTAAGATCAGTATATTATTAGCAGCCCGCAATGAAGAGGAACTAATCATTAGAAATCTGACAGCTATAGAAGCACTTAACTATCCGAAGGATAAGCTGGAAGTGCTCATAGGAAATGATGAAAGTATAGATAATACCGCTGCATTGGTTGCCGGTTTCATAAAGGACAAACCTCAGTTTCAGCTTTTTCATATAGATAAAACGATAGGTAAGGGCAGAGGCAAGGCTAACGTGCTCGGACAACTCGCTCATAAAGCATCAGGAAGATTTTATTTTATTACGGATGTAGATGTAAAGTTACCAGAGAATTGGATTTTAGCTTTACTGCAAGAGTTTACAGAAGGAGTAGGGCTAGTAAGTGGGAGTACCAAGTGTGAACGAGGAAATCTGTTCGCTACTTTTCAGAGTATAGACTGGTTACACTTTATGGGGTACATTAAGGCATTTGCTAATGTAGGAATAGGATGTACCAGTGTAGGAAATAATATGGCTGTGCGAGCAGAAGCATACTGGCAGACGGGTGGATACGAAGAGATAGACTTTAGTATCACAGAAGATTATAAACTTTTTCAAGAAGTGACGCTTAGAGGCTGGGAGTGGCGTACGCTTCTAGGTCCGGACTCCTTAGGGTTAGCTTGGTACATACCCAGTGTACGAGAAATGCTCCATCAGCGTAAACGCTGGCTCACAGGAGCACGAGATCTTCCGCTTAACTGGAAAGCGATGATTACTCTTTATGGCCTATTTATTCCTGTGATAGCAGCAGTTTTCTTTTTTAATCCAAGACTCGCTTTGGCTATTTGGTTTGCTAAGTTTTTAGTCCAATCCATTTTTATCATATTTTTAAGTTTAGCGGCAGAGCGGAGACCCTTTAGCTTTTTGTATCTTATTCTATATGAGTTTTATGTGATACTCAATACTGCAGTCACTGCACTATTCTACTGGCTACCTATAAAGAGCGTATGGAAAGGACGAGAGTATAATGCCGAGTATATAAAAAATGAAGTTTAAGCCTAAATCTAGGGCTCAATGTCAATTAGGACTATAGAGACCTGTATGCTTATTATTAAATTTTATACTTAAACTTGCCTCATGTTCCCAAGACTATTTACCCTACCGATTCCAGAATTTTTACATGGCTTTTTACCTGCACATATCATATTACACAGCTATGGTCTGATGATAGCCTTAGGTGTAGTTGCTGCTTTTTATATTGTATTAAAAAAAGCGAAGAAGTTTGGCTTAGATGCTGATACGGTATCTAGTCTTCTTATTTGGGTGATTCTAGCTGCTTTTGTGGGAGGTAAATTATTTTTCTTTATGGAAGACTTAGGCAAGTACACGGCTAATCCCAGTCTCATAAAAGGAGCAATGGGAGGTGGGTTTGTATTCTATGGTTCACTGATTTTTGCTATACCCACTATCGTCATTTGGCTTAGGAGAAAAAAAGTGCCTGTAAGGCCGTTTCTTGATATTCTAGCATTTGCTGGACCTGTAGTGCATTCTTTTGGGAGAGTCGGATGCTTTTTAGCAGGATGCTGCCACGGCCAAGTATGCGAGAGCTGGATGGGAGTAACCTTCAGCCACCCCAATACACTAGCAGCTATTAAAAATACGCCGCTGTATCCTACTCAATTGTTTGATATTGTTGTGAATCTCATAATCTTGGTTTCTGTATTTTTTATTCAGAAAAAGCAGAAATTTGATGGTCAGTTATTCCTTGTGTACCTCATGATGTATGGAGTAGGACGCAGTATAGTAGAGATGTACAGAGGTGATGAGGCACGTGGATTTCTATTTGACGGAGCGGTAAGTCACTCGCAGTTTATAGCAGTGTGTATCATTGTGATATGTGCTGTAGTCTGGAGAAGATGGATTAAGAATAGTGCTTTAGTATAGCACCTCCATTTTGCCCTCCTTAGAAATTATATACTTATTCTTACTCAGGGGTTCTCCATCTAGATGAGCAGGGATTGGCTTATTTGCCTGAATGGTTAATTGGTCTAGCTGCTCGTATTCTACTACAGAAGTGCTCAAATGTTTACCCAACAATACTAAGGGTAAATAGAAAAGTCGTAAAGGAATCCATACTTTTTTGATACGAACTATGTCTAGCTTACCGTCATTTATACTGGCATTAGGTGCTACTTTGAAATCACCACCATACATACTTCCATTAGCTGCTGAGAGCATAAAGGTGGCGTATGCTTTTCCATTTACACTAATATGAGGCGATTTATAAAAAAATATATGTTTTACTATTTCTACCCAATACTTGGTTTTAGTACCCAGCAGTCCTTTTTTAAACTTGGTATCATAGGCTATAGATCCATCAAATCCGCATCCAAATCCGTTGGCAAATAGTTGGTCATTGCATCGCCATATATCTATGGATTTAGTGATGGGCTTTTTCCTCAATACGTATTGAAATATGTCAGCATACGCAGGAATCCCATTGGGGTATATCATCTTAGCTAAATCATTGCCAGAGCCAGCAGGTATGAGGTGGATAGATATATTCAAATGATCGAGTGCATTGATAACTAAGTTAAAAGTTCCGTCACCGCCGATTATACTTATGATACGGCAAGAGTATAGCTTACACATCACTGCTATTTCTGATTCCTCTTCATCTCCATCCGTGATATAAGTCGTATATCTCAAATTTTGCTTTTCTAGAAAGGCCAAATATAGTTCCTTTAGTGGTTCATTTTTTCCACCTCTGGCTGCTGGATTATAGACTACTAAAATAGGAATAGTATTACTGTGCATAATTTAGATTGAAACAAATATCAAATAAAAATGCTCTATGTGTAACTTTGACCACAGATAAAATGAAGAGTATAACATTAGTAGGCGGCGGTTTAGCAGGTTCGCTGGTATCAGTATATTTAGCTAAGCGAGGATATGAAGTAAATATATACGAGCGTAGACCAGACATGCGTAACGTAGAGATACCAGCAGGTAGATCTATCAACCTCGCATTATCTACACGGGGAATTTCTGCTCTAAAAAAAGTAGGACTAGACCAAGCGGTGCTAGGTAAATCTATCCCGATGCCCGGGCGTATGATGCACAGTACATCAGGTGACTTAGCATACCAACCATATGGAACAGACGGACAAGCGATAAACTCTGTAAGTAGAGCACACCTTAATGTACAACTACTGCAGCTAGCAGATGCAAACGAACACGTACATCAGCACTTTAATATGGCGTGTACTAAGGTAGATTTAGAAAATAGTATCTGTTGGTTCACGAACTCAGAAACGGGTGAAAAGATAGAAGTAAAATCAGACTATATATTAGGTGGAGACGGAGCATTTTCAGCTGTACGCAGTAAGATGCAACGTACACCTCGTTTTGACTATTCGCAGAGCTATACGAGGTCAGGTTATAAGGAAATGACCATAGACGCTACTGCTGACGGTGAGTTTGCTATGGAGCCTAATGCCTTGCATATTTGGCCACGGGGTAGTTTTATGATGATCGCTCTTCCTAATCCGGACAAGTCTTTTACGTGTACGCTCTTTATGCAGTACGAGGGGGAGACCGGTTTTGATAATATCAATACGGATGAGGAGATATTGCACTTTATGAATACGTACTTTGGTGATAGTGTACCAATGATGTCTACACTTTTAGAAGACTTCAAAGCCAATCCAGTAGGAAGTCTGGTAACGGTAAGATGCTTCCCTTGGAATGTAGGTAAAGCGACTTTAATAGGAGATGCGTGCCATGCTATTGTTCCTTTTTATGGGCAAGGAATGAATTGTGCATTTGAAGACTGTATTGAGATAGATGCTTGTCTGGAAGAATTTGGAGACTGGGATGTTGCTATGAAGCACTATGAGAAACGTAGAAAGCCTAATGCAGATGCCATAGCTGATTTGGCTTTGCAAAACTTTATAGAAATGAGAGATCTAGTAGGAGACGAATCGTTTTTACATTACAAGAAAATAGAACATGATCTATGCGACCTACATCCAGATGTGTTCCAATCACAATATGAGATGGTAAGTTTCAGTACTATACCGTATAAGGAAGCTTTAGATAAAGGTGCGGCTAATACCAAGCGTATCTATGATCTTATCTCCGAAGGTAAGGAAGAAAAGATTTCAGATAAAGCCTTCGTTCAGGAGTGGTTTGGCTAGTGTCATACGTGGAAATAAGTTATTTTAATCAATAAAAAAGGGGAATCAGACTAGTCTGGTTCCCCTTTTTTATTGATTAGTGATTATTACTTAATTATCACTTTCTGTGTCTTGGTACCTTTTTCTGTGGTGATCTTGAGTAGGTACGTCCCTGTAGCTAGTTCGGTGCTCACTTGTATAGCATCTGTTTGATGATATACATTTTGGGCAACTATTTTACCAGTTATATCGTACATCTCTACAGCTATATTTTGAGCTATTTCTGTGAGTCCTATGGTAAAGATTCCATTGCTTGGGTTAGGAGATACAGAGCCTTCTATCGCCACTATCTCTGTTACTGCTACGAATGGGTTTTCTGTTATATTAATGCTATAATCTTCTACCTCTCCGGCCGTTTCATCACAGCTTCTCATTGTGTTACCAAAGTACTGACTTCTTACTCTCATACGCATAGGCTTATCCATAAGTGCATCCATAGGTACAGTGAATGCCGCAGTAGCGCTATGCTCTGCATCTAAAGTGCCAAAAACGATTTGCTCTTCTGTTGAGAAGGTAGCATCATAATTGTAATCTATCCAAGCAGTGACAGAATCCTGTCCAGCAAAGTGATATTCCATTCCTACTGTTACGGTGTATTCTTGCCCTCTGGCTAGGTCTATAGTAATGCTCGTAAAATCGCCGTAACCCTCTTTGCTAGAGCTATTATTCATATCTGCTAATTCTACTTTATTGATATAGTCTGACCCCGTACCATTCGATCCTTTAGCGTCACAATAAGCAAATTCTTCTATATCGTATTGAAAGAGATAACTTACAGAGGTGTCGTTATTGGTTCCTATAGCTATCACTCTGAAATATACGTAATCCCCTATATCTGTTGCTGATATTGGGTCTTTAGTTCGCCACTCAGTGCCATCTATACTTTCCATCGTGAGCACCTTTGTAGCGGCTATCGTATTCTTCCCCCATTCTACATATGCAGAATTAAGAGTACCGTCATATGCTATAGTAGCAGTAATGTGTTGATCTACCCCTTCTTTAGGAGTCTGGTCTGTAGGAGTGTGTGTGGTACTTACGTGAGTGATACTGGGAAAATTATTTCGTCCTATCAGTGAGTTCTGCCACAGTCCACGACCCCAAGTAGCTGCTTTTAGTGTATTACTTCCATAATGAATTTCCAGGTCTTTTACAGTGGTATTAGGCAGTTCGTCGTCATATAGCGTCCAACTAGTGCCCTTCATACTTTTATAATAAATGCCTATTTCTCCACCTACGTATATATAGCTAGAGTCAGAGTGATCTACAGTCACAGTACGCAAAGGCATGTTACCTAGATCGTAGGTGATGTTTTCCCACGTGGCACCCTGATTATGTGTGATGAATATTTTTCGGACATCGTTTTGGTATCTGTTGTAGGTTACTAAGATTGTATTCTCATTTTTAGGGTCAAAGGCTATATCCGTCATGGTGTAGCCAGGTAGTCCAGTCGTTATTAGGCTCCAAGTATCACCGCCATCTGTAGTAAGTTTAAGTGCATTTCTTCTAGAAACAGCTATCACATTACTATCTGTGGTAGCTATATCTGCTTCGCCTATTAGTCCACCTACATCTGGGACACCTTTTAATTTCCAGTCTTGTCCAAAACGGTCACCCGTCCATACAGAATCACTGAAGTGAAGTACTTGCATCTGATTCATAGGGTTAAGTAGGAATGGAGCCTCCCAAGCGGCCTTACCGCTCCCTCTATTTGGATTTCCTGTTCCCCGTCTGCCGTCATATCCACCATCACGTGTATAGTTACGAGAGCCAAATTGCCAGCTGCCTATCATCCAGTCAGCATTTAGCGGATGGACCAGTGCTTCCATACCGTCACCACCGTTCCATTCTAGCCATCCGTCTTTGTTTAATATGCTAGTTCCATTGTCTTGTGATCCTGCCATATGCACATCTATATTTCCTTGACTTAGACCTACCGCATAGAAATCTCTTATAGCAGTACCGTCATTTAGGTTAGTCCAGGTAGTCCCATTGTCAGAGCTTTTTGCTAGGTATCCATCTGTAGCTGTATAAAATACTCCATTGAGACAAGAAGCTATTTGCATATCTGCGTGTATGTATGCATCATCTTGAGTACTCCAAGATGTTTTTTTAGTAAATGTGTTTCCTCCATCCGTAGATGCGTGAAGATCTACATATCCATAAATCATATTATTTACATCAAGGTCTGACACGGCAAATGCAAGGCAGTTTTCATCTGGATTACTCAGTGCTATGAATGAAGCTCCCTCATCTGTAGATTTATATACATTGTTTTTTGAACCGGCATATACATGTGTGGGCTCAACTGTAGAGGTAGAGATATAGATTCGTGCATTGCTGTTACTCGGGAATGTTCCTGCGTTACTGAAACTAGCTCCACCATTTATAGATTTTTTTAATATGTTTCTGTCTGAGCCCGTATTTCTAAAAGCATATATAATGTTATTTTGAGTGGGGTGAAAACCTACTTCTGTCGCAGGGCCATTAAACTCTAGATGCCAAGTCATTAAGTTGTCGTCTGATACATAAAGACCTTTGGAAGTACCTATAAATATCTGATTAGGCACAGTAGGATGATATCTAAGTTTGTAGATACGCTCATTATCACCAAGGCCTCCCCAACCTAAGACTGTTGGATTAAATTGAGATACTACCCAAGTAGTTCCGCCATTTGTACTTTTATAAATACCGTGAGTGTAGGCATTTCCTCCTTGTTGTACTGCTATTAAAACTTCTTGTGTGTTTTGTGGATTTACTGCTACGCTATATACACCATTAGCCACCAAGAAATCTGAGGTAGTTTCCCAATTATCTCCTCCATCACTCGTTCTCCAAAAACCGCCTCCACGACTTACTAGAAACATTCTGTCTGTGTTAGAAGGGTCTATCCAATAGTCTTGCACTCTTCCTATTCCTGGAGAGTAGTGGCTAGATATATTATTGGCATCCCAGGGTCCTTGTTCTTCCCATCCATTATCGAAAGAGCCCTTGTGCTTATAGTTGTTTTTAGAGAGGATTGCCTGATATGCTTTTGTAGTTATATAGTGATCTACATTATATCGGTCTCCACTCGGGGCATATTTACTTTCATTTTCATTTTTCCATCTTTCGAAACCTTTTGAACCACTTCCTTTGCCTCTGCCATTAATATCAAAGTAAACAGTAGCAGAATCTACTACTTCATAAAAATTGTATGCAGTATTTTCCATCATTTCCTTGTATGAGACTTTTTGTTGAGCGAAAGCACTTAAATTGAGCAGTATCGTTAAACACAATATAACTGTAGGTAAACCAAGTAGTATTTTTTTCATCTGAATGACGAATGTAGCAAAATGAAATTATATAAGGGATGTGTGAGTTAAGATAAAAGTCATGTTTACTGATGGCTTAATACTTGAGACGAGGATAACTGTATCGCAGTATGAAATACTTTGGAGGTTTAAATAGAAAATGCCTTACCAAAAGACTTGATAAGGCATTGCTAGTTGATTTTCAGTTTCTAACGCACTACATATGTCGCAGGAGAGCCACTTTTAGTGATTCCATACTCGGCATTTCGTGCCTTTACTTCTTCTATAAAGATGCGGTTACCACTTTGTAGAGTCTTTATTTTTTGGAGTATGTCTGCAGGTATTAGGTTGCCTGTCACTTGTCTTCTTACTATTCCTCTTGGAGAGTCTAGTATAATCGTATATCGAGTCACGGTAAATGGCAAGTCGTACGCAAAACTCTCCCCTAGATTTGCTAAGATTCTATCTTGTGCTTTTATAGGTCCTATGAATTTAGCTCTTCCATCATTTCTGAGACCTCCCAGCTGAGCACGAGGTTCAGGAATCTCACGTACTTTATACACTGTGGTCCCCATAGGTCTACCTTTAGCAGATACAAGGATAGATATTGTTTTACTGTTACCGTCGGGTTTTACGGTATAGTTACCATTTACACCACTCATACTTGCACCGCCAGAGGCGGTCACCTGTATATCTGCAGCACTGAATCCTGGTACAGAGATACTCATCGGGTTATCTAATCCTACATACACTATTTTCATAGCATCAGCAGATACAGTGGCAGCAGGTCTGAATACTTGATAAGTATGTTCATACGGATATAGTGTAGGTTTGCCTGTCTTAGGATCAGCTACTTCTATAGTTCCTTTCACGGTTTTTTCTCCTATACCGCTTGCTCGTAGAGTAATCTTGCCTACTCCGTTTTCCATATTACCTAAGCTTGATCCATTCATAGTGATTATAGGTACTGCTGAGCTAGAGGTAGCTATGAGCATCACATCTGCAGTGTAATTTTCCCCTTCCATTACATAGTTGCTCTGTGGTATGATAGCAGCATTTAGCTCATCTATGATATGTGAACTCTGGTTTACTCCGTAGATGAGTTTACTGATCACATCTGCTTCTAGGGCTTTCGCATTATTCTGGTACTGAGTCAAACTGGCGAGTAGTGCTCCTGCAGGCTGTGACTCTAGGTGTATGCTTGCCCATGTTTGTTTTGACACTCCGTTTTGCTCGGGTTCTTCTGCATTTAGGAGATTAGCTTGCGACGCTTGTTTGTAGTACTTGTCATCTACGAAGAGTTCTCGAGAGTCTGGCTTGAGCAGCTTTAGAAGCTTGTCTTTTGTGCTATTTATTTTAGCTTGTAGTTCTTTGGCTTTTCGCCCCTTGTCTTTCACTATAAATAAATGTGCGTGTTTCTCTATGCCTTCTGGAGTTTTTAGAGAGGTGATGCCTGTTTCTCCATCTTCTTCCTCCAGTCTACCATCGTACAGTTCCTCTATTTCTATTTTTAGCCCAGAGATGTATTCATCAAACTCACTGCTAATTTGCTGAGCCTTTTTGGCAGCTTCATAGTAAGGGGTGGCTTTTTCCTCTTCCTTATTTACGAGTTGTAGGAAGCCAGCCATTTGGAGATCGTTCTTCTGGTCATAGCTCTCCGCAGAGCTTATGAAGTTTTTCTCCATGAGGTGAAATGCTTTGAGTACGTGCTTGTCTACATTGAGTACGAGCATAGCGATTAATACGAGGTACATCATGTTAATCATTCGTTGTCTTGGTGATAGTTTTACTTGTGCCATAATTTTTCAGTTTTAGTTTTTTAATTTATTGGGTAAATCAAAAAGTGATCTAATACAGCTCTATAAAGCAATGCTTAATAGTGGTTTTGGGCAAGAAGATGTAAATTTAAACTATCACAGTATCCGGAATGGTGCTAGTTTTAACCGATGGGTATCGGAAGATTAGTTGGGTGAATAACGGAGGGTGGGTTTAGTTTATTGCATAGGAATGACGGAGAGTAAAATTCACTTCCCACGATGAACTTATGAGACTATTTCTGCCTTTTACAGCAAAGACAATTTGAATGTAAATTTGAGAGAAAGTCCCTGAAACCAAAATCTTAAAGGTAATGGATAAAGTATTAGAGTCAGGAGTAAGATTATTTTAGGTGTAATTGCATGAAGGAAACATCCAAAGAGATGAAATATTTATAACGATAAAAATGCACGTGAGGTATGTATTATAAATATGTGAACCCGATGTGTTCAGTCAGAATAAAATTGAGGGGATATCATCCACATCCATTCTTAGTGCCACCCTTGTCCCCTTTTCCTTTTTTCATGTACTTTTCCATACCTTGGTTATTCGGATTGCCATGCTTTTTGATGAATTTATCCGCTTTCCCTTTGTAGCGTTTTTTGGATGGAGTAGCCTTGGATAGTAGTGTATTGATAAGTCCTGCTTGCTTGGTGCCGTGCAGTCTGTCTCGTATCCATTGCTTGTTTTCTGGTTTATACCAGAAAAAGAAACGATGTTGGTTTTCTTTGTCTTTTTTTGTCTTTGGAACGTAGTATTCGTCTAGTCTATAAGGATGATAGCCAGAGTAGTATATTACCGTAGCCACAGTCATAGGAGTAGGAGTGAAGTCTTGCACTTGCTCCAGTTGGAAGCCGAGTTCCTTAGTCTCTGCAGCTAAGTTTGCCATATCTTCCTCCTTGCATGCTGGGTGACTAGAGATGAAGTATGGGATTAACTTTTGATTTAGTTTATGTTTTAAGTCTATCTTATCATATAGCTTTTTGAAGCTATGAAAATGCTCAAATTTAGGCTTACGCATAATCTTAAGCGTATCATCAGATGTATGCTCTGGTGCTACTTTAAGTCTCCCTGATACGTGTCTAGTTTGCACTTGTTCCAAGTACTCATACATATCTTTTTCGTCTCCTTTTTTATTGTAAGACTTCGTAAGTAAATCGTATCGTATTCCAGAACCTATAAATGCTTTCTTTATCTTAGGATTTGTATCTATTTTCTTGTACAGATCTGTCATTGGCTTATGACTGGTATCTAGATTATCACATACTACTGGGTGTATGCAGCTAGGAGTATTGCATCTATCACAGATAGACTGTACTTTACCCTTCATCTTATACATATTGGCACTAGGTCCAGCTATGTCTGTCAAGTAACCTTTGAAATCTGGCATTTCAGTGACTTGTTCCACTTCTTTGAGTATAGACTCCTCGGAGCGACTCGCTATGAACTTGCCTTGGTGAGCAGATATAGTACAGAAGCTACAGCCACCGAAGCATCCTCTGTGCGTGTTGATACTGAATTTAATCATATCATACGCTGGTATAGGTCCTTTTTTATTGTACTTAGGGTGTGGTAGTCTGGTGTATGGTAGGTCAAACGCAAAATCGATTTCCTTCTCCGTCATTGTTTCAAAAGGCGGATTGATGATCAGATTTTTATCATACGTATTTTGAATGATACGTTTTGCCTGCACACTATTGGACTCTTGCTCTACGTGTTTGAAGTTAGAGGCAAAAGCCTTTTTATCTTCCAGACATACTTCATGAGCATTGAGCTCTATGTCCTTCCATTTTTTATTTTTTGGGATGCCATTGTCTACTGGGCGTTGGTAAGCAGTCTGTTTTACCATAGTCAGTTGGTGAAAAGGTACTCCTTTTTTGAGCAATTGGAGTATCTCGCGTAGTGGCTTTTCTCCCATTCCATATACCAGTAAGTCAGCACCGCTGCTTTCCAGTATGTTTGGCATGAGTTCATCTTTCCAGTAGTCGTAGTGCGTCACTCGTCTGAGTGAAGCTTCTATGCCACCAGCCAGTATGGGTGTCTCGGGATATAATTTTTTCAGTATCTGAGTATAGACAGTAAGAGCATAATCGGGTCTCAGTGTATTCGTACCAGCGGGAGAATATGCGTCTGAAGCTCTTCTACGCATCCGAGCGGTGTAGTGATTTACCATGGAGTCCATATTACCAGAAGTGACGGCAAAGAAAAGTTTAGGAGCTCCTAGTTTTTTGAAGTCACGCAGGTCGTCTTGCCAGTTGGGTTGTGGGATAATAGCCACTCTAAAGCCTTCACTCTGTATAATACGGCCTACTACAGCGGCTCCGAAAGCAGGGTGATCTATGTAGGCGTCACCTGTTATGAGGATGACATCTAGCTCTCCCCAGCCACGTTCTTCTACTTCTTTTTTGGTGATTGGTAGCCACGCTGATACTGGACGTTCTTTACTAGACATACTTTTTGTATCTGCAAAGGTACTGTATTGCGGGTATTAAGTGTTTAGTTAAGATTTAGCTCTATAATATTATCTTTTTATGCAAACTTTAATTATGCTAATAGAGATAAATATAAGGCTAGAAGAGTGGTCTGTCAGCGAACTGTTTATATCTAAGAATAAATCCTTAATTTGGCTTTTACAATTCTGTGCTACTTTCTTTATGATCGAAAAAAATTATGATATCTATTTAGAAAGTACAGATATAGAAGTAAGTAATAGTCTGCTTTTTAAATTACTACTAGAATCAGGATAACTAAAAAAACAATAATTATTTGACTAGCTTTCTCCACTTTATAAAGTATATATTTGTAAGGAAGAAATTCTTAAAAACTACTATTATGAAATTTCAAAAATTGCGATCTGGTGTACTGTTATGTTTTAAAATAAATCTTGAAGTAGTTAATTAGTTAATTATGTTTCAAGATAAGAATGTAGGCTTCCCTTGTTTAGTACCTTTTATTAATTGAATAACAAAGTTATTCAAAAATCATCTAGGGGTACCCCTAGATGATTTTTGGCGTATAAAATTGGAGGTATACCTCCAAGTGCATCG
>Ga0306865_1000477_pt1 | contig 15535 bp, 15 predicted proteins | sample AntRauTorckE5431_FD_190441 | JGI IMG/M metagenome (GOLD analysis project Ga0306865, IMG submission 190441) | Saline lake microbial communities from Rauer Islands, Antarctica - Metagenome Torckler E5 #431 (v2) (version 2) | ecosystem: Environmental > Aquatic > Non-marine Saline and Alkaline >... | reverse complement strand
CAAAACGATGCTTCGATGTCACTTCGAGTGTTTTGTTTGTTTTGCAAAAGCAAGCGAAATGTACCGAGAAGTAAGACGGATTTTGTCGAGTTCTCGATACAATTTCATGGGATTTCTTTCGAATCCCATGGAATCACTCGTACTGACAGAGCCTAAAACCTATAAACTTTCCAACATGTCTTTTAATTTATCGTCCAGTTCTTTTATGGCTTTAGCGTATCGATCGTCCCACATCTCTAAGTCTTGAGTGGCTTCAGTTTCGATTTGATACTGGATACCTGGTAATATCCAAGAGGCATAACCGCTAAATGGATCTGAGGAAGCATAGAGTGATTTATACCAGGCGCCGTAAGGCATTCCTTTGGGGTCCAAGAAGCTTTTTTCTAGCGCGAGCAACTGAGCATTCAGTTGATTCTTTTGGCGTTTGGATATGTTCCCGGTGGAAAGGAGTTTCTCGAGGGCTTTCGCCACTGAGCTAGTGGAGAGTTTTAAGCTGGATATCGCTTGGCTTGAAGCTGTAAACCCAGTAAAATCAGAATAAAAAGACTTTACCTGCTGAGTAGCGTTTTCAAAATGGAGTTCCAAATCTGTCGCATACCGCTCTATATCGTAAGGAATAAGCTCGGCATTGGCCAACCTTAAGCTCAAGATACCCATCAGTTTTTCGACCATAGGTCCCATCTGAAATTCGGGATCTACGAAATTCTCGTAATAATAAAAGTCATCGTAATTGGTATGGTATAAGGTAGGTCCGCCGGCTCCACCACTTAAAGAGGGCACGCCGGCAAACATATAAAAGGCAATATGATCTGAGCCCCCACCCAGATTTCCAATATTGGGCTCTGGCTTCTCACCCGCCCAATGCTCATAAACGCTTTCCTCTGTGTAGGGATAGTCTACCGCTTTGGAAGCTTCTAAAATAAGAGTCTTAAGGCTTGGTGCTGAAGAGGCTCCAAAATTTTTCCCAGATACAGCTCCATCTAAATTAATATAAGCCACCGCTTTGGCCTTTAGCTCATCCTTCATCTGCTCCACCCACTCGCTAGAGCCAATTACCCCGTGTTCCTCAGCATCCCAATGGGCAATCATAATTGACCGATTGGGTCTTTTTCCAGCTTCGGCTAAACGCCCCAATGATTCTGATAAGCTCAACAGCATGGCGGTTCCCGAATTGGGATCTGTCGCTCCAAAAGCCCAGGCATCGTAATGGCAGCCTAGAATCACCCATTCGTCGGGTTGTTCTTTGCCTTTTAAGGTAGCAACAACATTGTAAATCTTGGTCATTTTTTTGGGTTGGTCCACTTTGAGTCTCACTTTCAGATCCTTTCCACCGTTCACTCTATAGGTATAAGGCAAACCGCCTTGCCAAGTTTGAGGAACCACCTCGCCTTTCATATATTTAAAAATAGACTCTGCGGCACCATAACCAATAGGCGTGACAGGAATAGTATGCAGACCTGCATCCTCTGGCGCCAAACGCTCTGGAGTGTCCTTATGGTCTAATGGTAAGGCGGGTTGGTAAGGCGTCAACGGATCACCAGTCCAGTCGGCAGTAAGCAAAGAGCCACGTTGGATGGCACTAGGGTTGTAATACACGCCTTCGGGGAAGGTTAAGCCTCTGGTAAAGCCAGAATCTTTAGGATCTGTGTAGATAATAAGTCCGACTGCTCCATGCGCTTCGGCAAATTTGGCCTTATACCCGCGGAAGTTGCCACCGTATCTAGCAATCACGATCTTATCCTTAACCGATACACCGAGTTCTTCCAGCTTTTCAAAATCGGCTTTGGTGCCGTAATTGGCATAGATCACCTCTGCAGTCACGTCTCCACTTCCTGAGTAGGCATTCCAACCTTTTACGAGATTGGCATTTTGCGAATAGGGATCTTCTTCCAGAGCGTCTTCTTTCTGATTAAGTATTTTGGAGACTGGCGACACCACTTCTACCAATGAGGTTCCAGGACCGCTACTCATATATACTTCGTAAGGATAAGTGTCTACCGACCAACCAGCTTTATCCATAGTTGCAACCATGTAATCTCTTACCTTTTCGTTGGCGGGCGTCCCAGCGATGTGGGGCTCTTGGGTTAAGGTTTTAAGATGGGTTTTAAAGTCGGCCGGCTTCACCTGATTTAAAAACTCGGTTTCCTGTTGAGCTTGAGTTTCGGCAGAGGCTGGCGTAAAGCCTGTATAGGTTTGTGCACTTAAGCTAGCACTAACCAATAAAACTATTATAAAATATCGCATGGGTTATGGGGTTTAATGATACTATTGTGGAAACATACCAAATTAGACCTATAATGTCGCAATAAATCGTTTTTTTTTTGCCTGCTTTTTATCAAAAATAATTCAATTTATTCATACGCCATTATAAATATAATTTGGTATTAGATAATTTTTAGACTCTTGATTGGGGTAGAAGTTAAAAATTTGGGAATAAAATTTTGAGTGATAATTAATAAAATTTGAATGGAGTATAAGTATATCCAAGTAGCGACTTATTATAAGCGTTATAATTATTTTGTTAAGCTTAAATTATTGTTTAGCTTTCAACTTAGAATTAAACCTATGAATATTAATGAAATTTAGAGACATTGATTTTCCCAAATCCTTTGAATACCGTTCTGATTCAGATCATATTCCCTTAGAGTTTTATAATGAAGTTTTTCCTTTATCAAAAAAAGTTGACTTATTTCTAGGGTATTTTAATTCTGGAGCTTTTCGTGTTTTGTCTGAAAGCTTTTCTGAATTTATTTACAATGGTGGAAGCATGCGAATGATTACTAATCATTGTTACACTAAATTAGATTATGATAATTTAATTGCTGAGCCTGAATTAGATGATTATGGTGAAGTCTCTAAACTTGTAAAGGACCTACGTAAACTCAAAGATAGTTTGGACGATTATGGGCAATTATTTTTCGATTGTCTTAAATATCTTATCAAAGAAAAAAGGTTAGAAATACAACCTGTTAGTTTTGGGAAACAGAGCCTAAGTCATAGCAAAAAAATGCTATTTTTTGATGGTGAAGACTATATTCTAACCCAAGGAAGTATGAATTTTACCTTGGCAGGAATTGTAAAGAACTCGGAAAGCTTTCAAGTTGAAGTTCCTTGGAGTTCTCATGTAAGTCAAGTTAGAATAAAAGAACATAGGGAGCATTTTGAAAGCATTTTTAATAAACAAAACCAAGATTACACTTATTTAGATAAGAACGAAATTGAGCAAATGGTTGATGAATTAGGAAATGAGAAATCAATTACTGACTTGCTTAAAACAAGCGTAAATCTTGGAAGTGAAAATTATAGTAAAAAATTAAAAGAACTCCATGCCGCTAAAAAAGAGAAGTTTGAAAGCATAATTGAAAAAATAGAAAGTGAACCACGATTTCCTTATCCAACTGGAGCAAGAGATTACCAAAAAAAAGCTTACGAACAATGGGTGAAGAATGATTATGAAGGAGTCTTTGCTATGGCAACAGGTACAGGAAAAACAATCACTTCATTAAATTGTGTCTTACAGGAATATCTAAAAACCAAAACATATCAAGTCATTATTTTAGTACCGTCAATTGCTCTTTTAAATCAATGGGATAATGAAGTAAAGGAATTTAATTTTCAAAATATTATTAAAGTTGGAGGTGGAAACAACTGGGAAAAAGAAGTAGCTAATTACACTAGTAATTTATCTTGGGGTATCACTAAAAATTTACTTTTAATTTCAACTTATGGTAGTTTTGTTACCGATCGATTTCAAAAATATTTTAATAAAATACAAGATAATTTTTTATTAATAGCTGATGAAGCTCATAACATGGGTGCTAGTCAAATTATAAGCCGTTTAAGTAATTTGAGCGTTAACAAAAAAATAGGTTTATCAGCTACTCCGAAACGAGTTTATGACCCAGAAGGTACTGACGCTATTAATAAGTTTTTTAACGATCAACCACCTTATACCTATTCCTTTTCAATGGAACGAGCCTTAGATGAAGATCGACTAACAGAGTATAAGTATTATCCAAAAATTGTTGAATTACAAAACGATGAGCTTGAAAGATACATAGAGATTTCTAAAAAATTACTGATGTATTTTGATTTTGAAAAAGGGCAGTTTAAAAGTGACCCAATGGTTGAAAAACTCCTTTTGTTGAGAAAAACTATTATACACAAAGCACACAATAAAATTGATTGCTTTAAAGAAATAGTAAAGGAACTTGAGAAAAGTCAAAAATTAAAATATGTATTCACCTATGTTCCTGAAGGTTTTGTCTACGACGAATCCGGAGATGGTGAACGAATGCTGAATGATTTTATGCGAAGTGCTATTGATGTAAAACCAAGTTTAAAGATAAATTCTTATACTGCCGAAGACGAAGACTTAAATGGAATCTTAAAGGGTTTTTCAGAAGGGAAAATTGAAATGCTTTTTGCAATGAAAATGTTAGATGAAGGTGTAGATGTACCAAGAGCTGAAGTTGGAATTTTCGCTAGTAGCACTGGAAATCCAAGGCAATTTATACAACGAAGAGGTCGATTACTTCGTAAACACAAAGACAAAGCAAATGCACTTATTTATGATATGGTGGTCGTCCCACCATTAAATGAAACAAATGCTGATTATTATAGAATGGAACGAAACCTAGTAAAAGCTGAATTAAGGCGTGTAGCTTATTTTTCAAGTTTATCAATGAATTTTTATGATACTAAAAACGAGTTGAAAAACTTATGTGATAAATATGAATTAAATTTAGATCAAATTATAAATGAATTATGAGTAAAAGAGAACAAATCATTAGAGAGATTCTATTTGATCCAGAAATTAATGCGAAATACAAAATAACCGAAGAAGACTTAACAGGCATGCATCGAAAAAAAATTGTTGATGTTTTAGAAACAATTGTGAACGAAAATGATAATGGGCGAACGGCTAGACAGATATACCCAATTATTAAAAACATTCATAAAATATAATTATGGCTTCAATAATTAATAGCATAGCTTTCAAAAATTTCTTCAATTATTACGGCGAGTTTGAAGATAATACTTACGAACTCGAAGAAGGGATAAACATAATTGTAGCAGACAATGGTGCAGGAAAATCGAAATTTTTTAATGCATTTTTGTGGCTTTTTTACGACCAAGTTTTAGACTCTGATACAAAACAAAAAATAAGCATCAAAAATGCTGGTGTAAAAATTATTTCAGACAAAGCTAAAAATGAAACTGCAATTGGAGATTATGTTAAATGTGGGGTCACACTTGAATATACAAGTGGTACAAGGTACAAATATCAAGTCATAAAGTCTTTTACAGCTACTCGTCTTGATGAGAAAGTTACAGATAAGAATAGCTGGCAATTTGTAATGAATGAGCTTGAAGTAAATAGAACTGAACTGGTGCTTCATAAATATAAACCAGTTTATGATGAAGTTGAAAAAAAGCAAATAATAGACAATTTGATCATGCCGGCTTTTAGAAAGTATTCATTTTTACAAGGTGAAGAGGTTGATGATATAATTGACTTTAGTAAGAAAGAAAGTATTGAAGAAGCTGTAGAAAATTTGACAGATATCAAAAGCTATGAACAAATCCATGAACTACTCGATGAGTTTAAAACTAAAGCTTTTAAGGATCTCCAAAAACAACTAAAAGCTAATAATATTCAAAACGAACGTTTTGATGATGCTGTTGCTGAAAAAGAAAAGATAGAACAAAAACTAGAGCATGAGAAAGAAAAACTAGAGCAATGGAATGAAACTTTAAGTGTTGCTGAAAAAGAAAAAAACGATCTTGATAAGCTTTATTCTAATGCAGAAAAAAGAAAAGAATTAGATGATCGATTAAAGCCTTTAAGAAAAAAGTTAAGAGATAAAAATGAAGAATTTGAAAATTTCTTAGACCGAATTAATAACCGTTTTTTTGATGGAGGTTTTGCTTGGATTGCTATGGGATTTGAAAATGAAGTTGACAAATTTAGAGAATTAAATGACAGGTACATTGAAAAAAGGTATGAAAAGAAAGCACTGAAAAATGTAGAGGATAACCCTAATGAATATTTTCATTTTTTGCCAGAAAACTCTCCTGATTCTGTCTCACTTAAAAACATGATTGAAGATCAACACTGCTATGTATGTAACAGAGAAGCGAAGGAAGGAACTCCCGAGTATAGCAATCTTCTTAAACTGAAAAATAGAACTAAAGACAAGCAAAGCGAAAAACCCTTTGTTAATAACGATTTAAAAAACTTTTTTGGTGATCTTCAAATTAATGCCCAACCATTTTATAACAAATTTGAAAGTATTCGGGATTCAATTATAAAAACAAAAGAAAAAGAAGTTGAAATAAGAGATAATATTGAAAAACTTAAAAAACAAATTAAGTCTATAGATGATGATCGAAATTCAATATTAATAGCTGGACACGATTCAGAACATTCAGCTAGAGAAGTCATTAGCAACTACACGGGTGCCGTTAAAAGAATGGAAAACGCAAACAATAAAATTAATGACATAATTATTCCAAGTGTAAATAAAAACAGAAAAGATTTAAAAGCAATAAACGATGAAATTAAAAGCTTAAATAAGTCTAATGATATTCCTGATGGTTTTAATGAAAATTATGAAGTCCTGAGTGATTTAGAGGAGGCATCACAGAAAGCCAAAGAAAGAGTTTTTGATGGTATGATTAGCTTACTTGAAGAACATGCCAACATGCACTTTAAAAATTTAATAAAGAATAATGACTTATCTGGAGGAATTTTGAAGTTTGAGAAAAATCTAAATGGTTCTATTAACTTTAATTACCTCGATAGTAAAGGAAACTCAGTCTATGGGAGCGCTGAAGGATTTCAACGTATGAAAAAATTTTCAGTAGTGATGGCTATTATTTCAGCTAATAATTCCCAATATAATTATCCACTTTTAGCTGATGCGCCAATCTCTGCATTTGGAGAAGGATTTACTGAAGGGTTTTTTGAAGCTATAGGTGATGTATTTCCACAGAGCATTGTACTAGTAAAGGAACTATACAAGCGAGAGGATGAAATGAAAATCAACGAACTAGGAAAACGTTTGCTGAAAGACAAAAAAGTAAGAACCATGTACGTTAATCATGTTACAGAAGATTCAGAGCAAATTGACTTAGTGACCACTCAAACCAAATTAAAATGACAGCACAAGAATTTAAAAATACAATCTTATTAAAACGACCTAGATACGCTAAAAGCAAAATACCAGTAATTGAAGCTTTTGCGAATAAAGGACAATCCAAATCTGAGTATAGCCAATTTGGTCCTATTTATGAACTTTATATTTATGCTTTTCGATTAGGTTTGAAAAAAGGCTTAAAACTACCTTTACCACCTAGAAATTCAACTCAGGATTTTATAGAAATCGGGAAATGGAAACGAGATTCTAGCTTAGTGGACTTTTTACTTATGATTATTTTTAGTTACAGCGAAGAAATAGGTTTTGATTGGAATGATTTAGAAGATTTTGATGACAAAGAACTTAACCAAGTAGTAAGTAATATTATTGAATTTATTGAAAGTTATGCTAATGGTGGCTTACAGTATCTTCAAGAAGAATGGGGAAATGATAACCTGATTAACTCTAGTTATTTGTTTGCGGATTTAATGAATGAATAACATACTCAAAATGAAAAATAAGATAAGCAATTGGAATGAATTAAAACTTTTTCTTAGGAAAAGGTTATTGAGTCCCCTAAAATATCCATCATTTGTACTATATTTTATTTTTGTAATAATACTTATGGGATCAATTGGTGTTTTAAATGTAATCTTGTCTTGGATATCGAATGGAGATTTAGAGATTACTGATTTTATTTCAAACGCATCTAATGTTTTCTTAGCTCTTGTTGCAGCTTCAGCAGTCGAGTTAATACTTATTAAAGATGATGACTTAGAAAGTGATACTCAATGCCGTAAAATTGACATTAGAATATTAGGTATAATATTTTTAATCATTGCTTTTTTTCTATGGATTCTTGCAAAGCATTTTTCAAATTATATTGGTTTAATTATTAGTATTATTGGTTTATTTTTTGGGTTTTATGTATGGTGGATTTCAAATGCACAAAACAGTATTTTAATAGATGAAACAGACCCTAAACATGCCTTAGCAGGCGATACAATTATGGATAATGAAATTAAAGGAGATATAAAAGACTTTAAATCGTAGATATGTTAACATTACCTATTTTAGAAATTAAACAACCATTAGGTGTTTTTTATGCTGTAAAAATAAACGCTAAGGATCTTTTAAAGATTTCTGATTCAGACCCGTATAGAGTGTCAGAAGAATTAAAATTTAGAGGTATACAAAGACCTATTCAAGAAAAAAGATTAAAAGAAATATCTGAATATCTAAAAGGTGTTGAAAGTGCACTACCTAACTCTATTATAATTGCTGCAAATACTCATATTACAGATGAAAATTCAAAATGGAAAATAATTACTAAGGAAGAATCAAAATTCCTAGTGATACCTGATCTTAAAATTAATTCCACAATAATTGATGGACAACATAGGGTTAATGGTTTCAAATTATTATCTGAAGAATTACAAAAGGGATATGATCTTCTATGTTCGGTGTATATAGATTTACCAAATCCTTATCAAGCGTTTATTTTTGCGACTGTTAACATGAATCAGCGTAAGGTGGATAAAAGTTTAGCTTACGAGCTCTACGGTTATAATTTGAATGAAGAAGAATCAAATTTTTGGACACCTGAAAAATTAGGTGTTTTTTTAACAAGAAAAATTAATTTTGATAAAGAATCTTGCTTTTATCAACATATACTTGTTGCAGCTGAAAATGATGAAATTTTGTTTGATGTAGCACCTAAAAAAAGTAAATGGCATGTATCAACAGCAACAATAGTAAATGGTATTTTATCTTTAATAACAGCAAATAATGTACGTGATCGTGATAAACTTCATCAATACAAAGTTGAAAAAAGAAATCGAAAATTATTAGAACCAGACACTACACCGCTAAGAAATTATTTCATTGAAGGTAATGATTTATTAATCTATAAAATAATTTACAATTTTTTTAACGCCTCACATTTAATATTATATAAAGAAGGTTCTTACATTTTTAAAACTGTAGGAATACAAGCCCAATTTAGGTTCTTAAAAACACTTCTAAAAGAAAACTTACAGACTGATAAAAACATTAGTCAAGAATATTTCAGTAATTTTTTAAGTAAGTTTAAACATATTAATTTCAAAGATAATTTTTTCACTGCTTCTGGTATTGGAGCTTCTCGTATAGCAAATGTTATGTTGATTTCTAGTGGTTTTAAAAATATTGAAGACATAAATAAAGATGAAGATAAAGAAGAATATAAGAGATTATTAAATTAATTTTTTAACTAAAAAATTAAAACCATCCTTATTTAAATTAGAAGAAACTTCTTCATTTAAAAGAAAAAGGCCTTCATCAACATGAAGCTTTACATACTTCCCCATATCTTGGTTACTAATATGCAATTGGTAATGCTGTGCCACTAAAGCTAAGTAATATTTATCATAATCTCCAAATAAGACTTTGCGAGAATATTCCTTACCACCAGAGTCTTTTAAGTTTTTGACATCAAGTTTATTATTACTTTTTAAAGAATAGGCTAAAGCAATCCGAGCGATCACATTTTCAGCTCCCAAATTGAGCTTCCTAGTTAGATTAGAAACTACTTCTTTGTTAGCTTTACTGGTTTTAATGTGCGTGAACATGGTCGTCTTTTTTAAAGGCTTTAAATAGTTGGTTCATTTTATACTGCTTAAAGGCAGAGTCCTTCTCTGTATGTTCGATCATATAAACTTGGCTTAAATTAGGTTTCATGAGTTCATATTCTTTTTCTGTCAACTCTTTTTCGAGCAATGGAAACAACACCACTTGATTAGAAATATTAGGATAAAACTCTTGAATAATATTCCTAGAATGGTCTTTGTCAAATTTTTGCAATGGACTATCTATAAATACAGGGAATTCTATTCCAGATTCATCCACGAGTGCTTTTAAAAGCGCAGTAGCATACAATTGTTGTTCTCCTTTAGATAAGTTGTCTTTGTCTATGTAGTTGCCTTTTTGGTCTATTAAATTAATATCCATAACATCATCATAAATATTGACTTCCACATCTTTTACGAAATTTTCTTTGTGCATTAATCGCTTTAAGCCTAAAACTATGGTTTTTTGGAGTGCAAACTTCTTCTCTTCTTTTACCCTTGCTATAACTGTTTTTATCTTTTCGAGCAGTTTCTCAGTAACTCTATATTTTTTTAGATCTTGCTCAATCAAATTGAAGTTTTTTTCAAATTCAGACAATATTTTTTTATGTGAAGTATGTTGCCCATTCAGATCACCAAACTCTTCAATAAGTTTATACTTGTCTTCTTTTAGATTAACTAATTCATCATCAATTTTTTGCTTTTCGTCTCTTAGTTTTTTAGCTAAATAATTATCTTTTCGAGCTTCGCCTTGTTTAATTTTTCGGCTCACTCGACTTAAATTAATACGATTATTTTTCTCTTCTTGCATTAACTGTTCAATTTGAGTTTTAAAGCTGGTTTGTAGATGTTTATAAAGTGCTAAAAACTCTCGGTGTTCTTCCTCAGTAAAATCTAATAAAACTTTGGATTGATCTTTTGTATTTGTTTTTAATTCTTTTTTAAACTCATTTTCACAGGTGTTTTTGGTGAGTTTTTCAAGCCTAGTGATTAGTTTAGGATCATTTACAACTTCTCCAAAATCCTTAATAAGTTGGTTGCTAAAGCTTTCTAATTTGGTTTTATAAACTTCTAAACTGATATGCTGATTTTGAAATTTACTTTCATGATCGAGTTGTAATTTTAATTTTTCTACGTGTTCGTTGGCAATTAAAAAAGGAAGTAATTCTAAATGCTTTTTAAGTTTCTGCTTTGTAACATCAATAGCATCTTTAATTTCATCACGCTCTTTTTTAAACGCCTTTAAATCTTCAAGGGTCACAGAATTCCCCTCCCGAATGAGTTTTTCTTGAAGTCCATCTGTTTTTGCTTTTAAATTAGCTTCTTTAAAATCTAATTCATCTTGTTGCTCTTGGTTGTAATCAGTCAGCTTGATGAGTTCCTCGTCTTTTGCAATTAAATGCTGAAGCTTATCTTTTTCATGTTCCGAAACACCTCGTCTTCTAAGATTTGACAACAGTATTTCTAAGTTTCTTCTAAGTTCTTCATATTTTTTTATCCCTAAAACTTCAGAATAAGCTCGGCTTAAACTTTTCAACTCTGCTTTAGACTTAGCTTCAGCAAGAGAGACTATTTTTTCAGCATCAAAAAAGAAAAACTTAGCAATTTCTCTTGGCAATAAAAAATCGTTGATAAAAACTTCATAACCGACATCTTTAGTTAATTCATTTTCGGTCCCATCGATTAGTAGTTGTAGGCTTTCCTCCTTTGTACTAAAATTATAAGTCCTTTTAATAGTGACTGTTTTACATGGCACAGATGGTATAAGCACATCACTTAAAATCACCTGAATAGACATTTTTTGATCTGTTCCTTCTACCTTAGCATCATTATTAAATTGAGAATCTAAATAATCTATATAACCTCCAGATTTCTTGATATCTTTTCGGTATTTATCTTCAACTTGTGCAATTAGCTTACCATAAAAAACCCAAACTAGTGAAGTAAGAAAACTTGTTTTACCAAATCCGTTTTTACCAGCAATAAGGTATATGTTCGATTTTTTCTTTTGCTTAAAATCAATTGTATTACTCCCTTTATAAATCCTGAAGTTTTTTATTTCAATCTGGTCAATGCGCATTATAAATTATCATTTACAAAGTTTTCGATTCTTTTTTCGACATCATTATGGAGTCCGTATTTCGTGAGCATTAAAGTTTTAGATTCTTGAAGTGAAATTAAATTATCAATCAAGTGATAATAATTAGCATCGTCTTCACATACCTCTTTTAAAATTCGTCGCTCTGTATCGTCTAAAGATTTAATGTTGTTTGTACTAATTGCTTTACCATATACATCTTTATAGAGCTCACTTACGCTATAATCGAAAATCATATCTCTATTCCAGATGACTTGTATCGCAATCAATTCTTGATTATTAATCAAGGTAATATGCGGCCTGTTCTTTTGAACCTCTTTTTGAGTCTCTAATAATTCTTTTAAAGTATCTGCTCTGTATTTTGGTGCATATGAACCTTGATGATGTCCATTTTCATCAACAGCTTCTTGTCCATTTCTACGAACAGGCATCCTGTTTTTGCTTATATTCCTATTATCTACAAGATTATTTCTAAATTTTAGCAAAGGAGCCATCCATTCTTGACCATTTTCAATTAATGCAGACATAGATTTGTCTTGTTTCACTACAGTACATGTCCAGCAACCAAAACGTGATTGACCACAAGAAGAATGTTTTTTATTTGTTACAACTGTAGGACATTCGTAATCATCTGCACTGGCATCTGAGTAAATCTGAAATAAGATAGAATTATCAAATCCCCATGGAGATGGAACAGCATTTATAATGTACCAAACTTCTTCTAACATTAAATCCTTAATCGGTGAATAAACATAGGTATTAGGGGTTGTCCCATGCTTAGATAAGCGGCTACCTTCAATTTCATGTTTTCTCATTGAGCGTTCACGAGTTGCACTTTCTTCATACCGTGTCCCTAGCAAAACAATAGCCTCTCCCATTTTATCAATCTGCTCTAGTAAAAAATTAGAAGTTGGCTTAATTTTCAAACGATCCGTACACCACCTAAATGTGTTATTTGGAACTGGATAACCTTTACCTAGGACATTGATCCAAAAAGAATCCTCAAGCTTAGGAGTTGTTTTCTGGACAAAAATCGGTAAACCTTGATCCCTAGCTTCCTTATCGATTTTAGACAAAACATCATCTACGTAATTTGAAATGATTGGATTCTCTACCATTGTATCATTACAGACAACATATACTGGCCTCTTTAACTGAAAAGGCATAGGTACTTGCTCCTTAAATCGTTTTAGAGCAATCCAAACTAAAGTTAATAAAACAGTAGAATCCTTACCCCCACTAAAACCAATGATCCAAGGGCGGTTTGAATCTCCTTCATAAGCATACTGATCAATTAATTCATCAATAATTAATTCAGCTTTTTTCAATTTAATTTTTGACATACTATTTTATAATATTTGGTAGTAAATAATTCAGAGGTTAATTACTTCAATTCACTTTCCAAGAATTTTACCTTTTCTTCTAAATTTTCTAATGCTTTTTTTTGTAATTCAATGATATAATCTTTGGTACTATTTTCTTGTTCTAGATCATCATCTTCATTTCTGATCATATCTCCTTCTCCTCGAAATAACCAATCCGCTGATAAATCTTTATAAGTATTTATCATTTTTGATATATTACTTCCAGAAAGAGAACCTCTTTTTCTAGCTTTCCCAATCAAACCATTTGAAATACCAGTCTCAATAGATAATCGATGATCATTTAAACCTTTATAATTCATATAGATATCAAGTCTTTTAAAAAAATCTATCATTTTTGATAAAATTGATTGTTTTACATATCATTTTTGATATATTTGTAAATGAAATAACTATTTCGAAATATATGCAAGATAGAGATCTTATGGCATACAAGTCTAATTTATGTAAAAAAATAAACAATGGGATTTTTTAGTTGGATTACTCAAGACACAAAAGAAAGCATTCCTAATTACTACTCAAAGAGGTCAGTTTTTACAGTTTCTCTTATAGATAATAAAGGAAACGTTTGGAATGAAAAATGGTATGAAGGTTATGGCGTATTTGGCGGTAAAGATTTCTTTGTATTGGTTGCTGAAATGAATGGTAAAACTTCAAGAGAGGATGGCATAGAATTATATCATGAAGGAGATGAGACATCTCTTTTATTTCCAAACCTTGTTCAGAATGAGTTGGGTTGGAAATGGAAAAACAAAAAACCAAAAGAATGTCCACACCAAGGTCATTTTTATTAAGACAATAAATTACCTCATCCACTTCATCCAACTCACGCCGACTTCAGGCGAGTTGAAAGGGTTTAGAGTTTATAAACATTCAAGAGAACTTCCCCAACAGATCCCAAATTTTAGTTGAATGGGAGTGCTTTAGGCTTATCATCTAAGTACTTTTAGGCTTGGCATGAGCAAAATCAAAAGAGAAAATACGTATGCCTTGCAATGGCCTTTCAGAAATAATGTAAAATAAACTTGACATTATCACTTATTAGATTACATTTGTAAAGTCTTATTGACATAATGTAAACTCTTAATGACTTTTACTATGAAAACCAAGAAACAACAGATTTTAAATTTAGCGGGCTGGACGTGGTCCTGGGTCGCTACGCTAGCCCTAGCCACCTTTGGTCCTCAATTTATTTGGGACGACCACCAACTGCTCACTATTCTCTTTGTGGGGCTGAACTTTGCCAATGGTATTGCCATGGTTATTGCCAACCGCCATTTCTTTAATAGCCTAGACGAGCTGCAACGTAAAATACAGCTTGAGGCTTTGGGGATTACTTTGGGTTTAACCGTTATCATCGGGATTACCTATTCGTTGCTAGACACGACCAATCTGATTGGTGCAGATGCTGAAATTGGTTTTCTAGTGGGCATAATTGGTATTATTTATTTTTTGAGTACGCTCATTATTGGAAGACGCTACGCATGAAAAACAAACTCAAAGTATTGCGCGCAGAACATAACCTTACCCAGGAGCAGCTGGCAAAAGCGGTGGAGGTGTCCCGACAAACCATAAATGCGATTGAAAAGGAAAAATTTGATCCCAGTTTGATGCTGGCCATCAAGCTGGCTAGGCTCTTTAAAACTGAGATTGAGTCTATTTTTATCTACGCTAAGGATTAAGATTCTCCCCCCCCTAGCTTTTCTCGAATTTTGTGTTAGTTGCCTTTTAAGCTTGACTACTAAATTGACCAGAAGTAAACAGACAAAACACTATAGAACCATACCCATAGATTAGTTGTTAACTTTAATTGATACTTGAATAGTAAAAATTATGTTTGTACTCTAAAGCTTCACTATGGATTTTTCTAATATTAAACTTATTGTTACTGATATGGACGGTACGCTCTTAAATGAAAAAAATGAGGTAAGCCCTCGATTTTTTCAACAATTTGAGGAGCTTAAAAAACATGATATTCATTTTGTAGCAGCAAGTGGTAGGCAGTACCAAAGTATTTTAAGCAAACTCGATCCCATTAAAAATGAGATTAGCATTATTGGTGAAAACGGAGGTATCATGCAACATGCCAATGAAACTAAAGTTTTACTAAAGCTAACTGATAGCGATGTGCAACACTGCATCACTCTCCTTAGGCTTGTAAAAGATTGCTTTATTGTACTCTGTGGTAGAAAAAGCGCCTACATCGAAAGTTCTAGCACCAAGTTTATGACTCAACTTAAAAGCTATTATAGCGAAGTTGAAAAGGTTGAGGATTTGACCCAAATTATGGACGATGATTTTGTGAAA
>Ga0306865_1000476_pt1 | contig 15541 bp, 16 predicted proteins | sample AntRauTorckE5431_FD_190441 | JGI IMG/M metagenome (GOLD analysis project Ga0306865, IMG submission 190441) | Saline lake microbial communities from Rauer Islands, Antarctica - Metagenome Torckler E5 #431 (v2) (version 2) | ecosystem: Environmental > Aquatic > Non-marine Saline and Alkaline >... | reverse complement strand
TAACTCTACCAAAGCAATTTTTACATCAAATACAAAAAATCATAGACCCTAAACTTTATATCACAAAAAATACCCTTCATTTACGTTTTGATTATCAGTGAAATATTGTTTTTTCAGTAGACCCTAACTACAATTCACAATTAAAAGCGAAGCAATGACCATCCAAGAATTAATACTAAAAGGAGCTAAAGTAGTAGACGTGCGAACACCTGAGGAATTCATAGGCGGTAATGTGCTAGGTTCTATCAATATCCCTCTGAACGAAGTATCACAACGCATAGACGACTTCGAAGACATAGACGGACCAATTATTCTATGTTGCTTAAGTGGTGGACGGAGTGGACGAGCTACAGGCTTTCTCCAAGCACAAGGAATAGAATGCTACAATGGCGGCGGATGGATGGACGTAAATAAAGCTCTAAGTCAGGGATCCCAAGACTAAAAAAAGTACCCTAACTATTTTTAGAAAAACTTTGCTACTTCTTACGCTTTAGTCCTTTGGTAGTCCCTACCAATAAAAGCATAAATGCAACCGCTCCACATCCTACTATCAATAGCATATCAGCTCCTGAAAAATGCAGTAGCTTAAAAATACCTGCTATGATAAAAATCCCCAATACTCCCATACTTATTTTTCTGAGGATCGGAATATCATTTTTGTCTAAGTAGTCCTTAGCCAATAAGTGAAACGCCACATAAGCCAGCAGGACCACAAAGGCTATGAGCACCATAGCACTGCTCTCTGCTCCTAGATTAAATACATTTGCCAATACTATTATTACCAGCACTATCATAGGATAGAGTATACGGTCGTCCTTATTTTCTTTTACCAAGACAGAGTACCCCAGATAGGATCCGATATGGAGCCAAAGTGATGCTACTGCCATTTCACCAAAACCGGCCCAACTCAACGTCTTAAATAAATAAGCCACTACCATAGTAGCTAGCGATGCGTAGACAAGTGTTATTAAAAATTTCTTCATTTTGGTATTATCTTTCTATGAGTAGCTTTCGGTATTGCCCGTTAGTGGTCTGTATCACCAGCCAAACTGGCTGTGGTGCTATATCCCATTTTAGTTTCAACTGGTCTTGCTCCCAAACACTCGTAAAGTCTAACTCTTGCCCCTGCAAACTAACTACACTTATACGAACAATGTCGTTTTGAGAAATGTCTTTAAGTCGTACCACTACACCTCCGTTAGTAGGATTAGGATATGCTGAGATACCTCCATCTGCTAGCAGAGCACTCACTCCTGCGGTGTATAGTACAAGATTAGAAGTATCTGACTCACAGCCATTACTATCTAGTACTATCACTGAGTATGTACCCACCGCTATACTAGGAAGTGTACTGTCTGACTGGCCTACTAATAAGTTACCATCTTGGTACCACTGATGTATCAGTCTACTAGAGGTATAGAGCGTATCTGACACTCGCTGCATCACAGGAGCACTTGGTGTCGGATGAAGGGTAAGATTCACCGTATCTCGAGCATAGCAGCCATTGGTATCTGTGACTTCTAGCCAGTATGCTCCACTCTGGTCAAAGACCACTAAATCTGTAGTATCTCCCGTACTCCAAGTATAGCTCCTAACTACAGGCTTGTAGCTACTCACGTCTAGCACTATGCTATCTCCGCACAAAGCAGTATCACTTCCTATAGTAAGAATATTCTGTGGATAGCTTGACACTTTAGCGGTGTCTGTGGTCTCACATCCGTTAGAATCTGTCACTAAAACAAAATAGTCACCTAATAAACTAGCCTTAATTGTGCGAGTGATCACTCCTGTACTCCAAATATGTGCAGCAAAATCTCCACCATCTAAGACTGCAGTATCTCCCGGGCAGATGAAGGTATCTAGTAGAGAAAGTGTAGGTAAACTATAAATATCTACTCTGAATGAATCTGAAGTAGAGCAACCGTTTACATCTGTGACAGTCACCGTATAATCTCCTGAAGTTGAGATAGTTTCTTGAGTACCACTTGCTCCTGTACTCCACAAGTAACTAGTAAAACCAGTATCTACTAAGACTATACTCTCTTCACAAAATGAGGTGTCAGCCAAAGCTACGTCTGTTAGGTCAATTACTGTGAAAGTATCGCTTATAGTACAAGTACTATCTAGATAGAGGATCACAGAATAAGTACCAGAACTACTAATATCTCTAATTAATGAAGTATTACCATCACTCCAAAGAATAGAGTCAAAAGAACTATAATACGACAAATCGATACTCACACTATCACAAAAGAAAGATTCACTTATTAGATTAGCAGGGCACCTATTATCATATATAGACAAATCATTGCCCCCGTACCAAACTACACCGTAGTCTGCAGAAAAGAAATTTGACTGTTGGGCATCAGAATAATAGGTAGGGGTATAGCCGAATGAAGACCAAAGAAAAGTCTTACCGTAATCACGACTAATTGCTACCATACTATCTGGACTGACGGCTGAAGAACAAGTAAGAACAACCGTATTTCTGAAGTGAGTCACATCTCTAATCCAGCGTGAATTTGAAATAGAAACGGTATCCCAGCTTGCACCACCATCCTCAGTTCTAAAAGACCCAAAATAGCTATATGCAAAGCAAACAGAGTCAGATATTATTTCGAAATCTGCATATCTTTGTTTAGAAACACTAAAATTAAAACTACTCGTGTCCCAACTACTCCCGCCATCATAAGTTTTCTGTAAATAGTAATTACCACTTGACTTAACCACAAGAGTAATACTGTCTTTATTTACTATTTGATGGTCCTCAATTGTTAGGCTTGACCCAGGGATTCCTGAATTTTTCCAAAAGATTGTATCCCAAGTTCCTGCCTGATCTTCTGATAAATAAAAGTAATTGTTATCCAAGGACATCAAACTAGAATCGCTTAACAATTCAATAATCTCACCATTCACTGTAATTGGACTCCAAGTATTTCCTCCATTTATAGTTTTTTCCCAAGAATCACCTACCCCACTTGTCCAAATTCGCTGATACATAATATCCTTATTGTAAAAATAACAGCGTGCATCTCCATGAATTATCGTGTCCCAGGTAATCCCTTCGTCTACAGTCAATAGATTAACAAGGTCACCCAAATTATTATCATAAGCAAATACAGAAATAGCACCATCTGGCAATAATTTAACATCATATGGTTCAATCTCATACCAGCCCGACGATCTAGAAGAGTCAGGCAACTCTATGTCCCTCCACTGTCCGGCAGAACTCAGTTGAAATCCTAGAAATAAAATAAATAGAAGTGTTTTCAAACTTTTCATACTATCACGAATATAAAATCAGTTCAATCGCTTACTCAACTTTTCTGATTCACGACGAGCATTTTTACTTTTGTAGATGACTTCATATACGAAGTCAAGAATTGGCATATCTACGGCATATTCTTCATTGAGTTTATGGATACTCTCTGTAGCATAGTAGCCTTCAGCCACCATCTCCATTTCCATAAGAGCAGACTTCACGGAGTAGCCTTTTCCTAGCATAGCTCCAAGTGTACGATTTCTGCTGTACTGCGAGTACGCTGTAACCAATAAATCTCCTAGGTAAGCACTATCATCTGCATCTCTATCTATGGGATGTACAGCCGCTATAAATCGCTTTATCTCGCGGATGGCATTACTCACTAGTACCGCCTGAAAATTATCTCCATAACCGATACTGTGACACATGCCCGCTGCTATGGCGTATACATTTTTTAGCACTGCACTGATCTCTGTACCGTATATATCTGCACTGGGCGTTACTTTGATATAGCCACAGTCTAATGCGGCACACATCTTCTCGCAGAAGACTGTATTGGTACTCGCAAAGGTCAAATAACTTAGTTTTTCTTGTGCTACTTCTTCTGCATGACACGGACCAGTGATGACTCCAAAATCAGATTCATTGACACCTTTATGTTCTATAAGGTACTCTCCTACTATCTTTAGACTTTTGGGTTCTACTCCTTTAATAGCCGAGATTATCTTTTTGTCTGCCAGTTGATCATTGGTAAGTTGATCTAGTATATCGGATACAAATGCAGATGGTGTTACGAGCAGTATAGTATCATTAGCAGCCACAAGCTCTTGCACATCACTGCTAGCCTTAAGTCTATTAGTGTCTAATTTTACACTACGTAAGTACTTGGGATTTCTTCCTTTGGTATTGATATACTCCGCCATATCTGGACTACGCACCCACCAGTCTACGTGCATGTTTGCACTTTCCAGTAAGATTTTCACCAAGGCAGTACCCCAACTGCCACTGCCCATTACTAGGATCTTATTCATTGGGTTCAAATGTATATGATTTTTTTATGGTCACAGTCAATTTATAGATAACCAGTATTTGTAACACTTGGAAAATTAAACGGTGAATGTATCGATTTCTTTTTCGTGTGATTATTTCGAAATTCCCATTGCTATATTGATCGTCAAAGACGACTCATAAACAACCCTCATTGGAAATGAGGGTTACTGACGTATCACGCATTTTTAATGCGTGATCTTTAGTACGCGATTTTATCGCTTTAGAATATGCTGCTTTTATCGTCAGAGACGACCCATAAACAACCCTCATTGGAAATGAGGGTTACTGGCGTATCACGCATTTTTGATGCGTGATCTTTAGTATGCGATTTTATCGCTTTAGAATATGCCGCTTTTATCGTCAGAGACGACCCATAAACAACCCTCATTGGAAATGAGGGTTACTGGCGTATCACGCATTTTTAATGCGTGATCTTTAGTACGCGATTTTATCGCCTTAGAATATGCTGCTTTTATCGTCAGAGACGACCCATAAACAACCCTCATTCCAAATGAGGGTTACTGGCGTATCACGCATTTTTAATGCGTGATCTTTAGTACACGATTTTATCGTCTTAGAATATGCTGCTTTTATCGTCAGAGACGACCCATAAACAACCCTCATTTCAAATGAGGGTTACTGGCGTATCACGCATTTTTAATGCGTGATCTTTGGTGTGCGATTTTATCGCAAAATAGTATCAATAGAGTAACTCAATATCGACCAATCCTTTTTCACCAGCATAGTCTCTAGCAGAACTATACAAAAAATGCTCTGGATGGTACACAATTTCTGATCGTACAGGATTAGCGTGGATGTAGTCTACCTTTATTTTAAGTTGATCCAATGTATCGAGTGGAATCGCATAATATCCATCTTTCCAGATTTTAAAATCTTGATTTCGTCTTGTCCTATTTGCTGCAAACTCAAATTTCTTCTTCATCCACACACTTCTACTTTCTTCACTGTCTCCTAGACGCTCATATATTTTTTTACTCGTAAATTTCTTATAATCTCTGATAACACCAGGAAGATAGACCTCATTGCGTCCGCTAATGATCAAGTGCATATGATTAGACATTATAACCCACGCATGTATGTTCAGATTTTTATCCTTCACACAGTAGTTCAAGCTATTCACCAATTCATGCTTATAAGTTTTCCTGGTAAAAACATCTACCCAATCGATAACCGTGAAAGTCACAAAGTAGTAACCTTCATTATCTCTGATCACATAATTATCTGCCGACATAATTCCAAAAATAGCAGATATTGTCTTATGTCCTTTACACTTTTTACTTTTATCGTCAGAGACGACTCATAAACAACCCTCATTTCAAATGAGGGTTGCTGGCATATTAATTAATCTATTCTTACCTTTTCGCTGTATCTTGTTTCGCCAGAGGCAGAAGAAACAGTGAGTACATAGTAACCTGCTTCTATACCGGACACGTCTACTAAGAACTCAACTTTACCTATTTCTACACGCTGGTCTGTAATGCTTTTAACCGCTTTACCCTGTATATCTGTGAGAGAGACAGTCACTAGTTCATTTGTATCAAATACCGTAGATACTTTGATGAAGTTATCTGCCGGATTAGGATACACGAATACTTCCTCTACACTAAGTAGAGCATTACTGGCTCGCACCTTTGCTATCCATACATTGTTACGCCTATCTTCATCACCATAGCTACCACAGAGCCATACTGCTCCTCTATCATTATACTGTGGCTGTATATCTGTATAATCACCCCAACGCTCCATAGAGTCAGCTATGAATGAATTAATCACATTATCTCCTTCTTTTACCATCACCACAGGAGAGTAGTTATCGTACAGCCCATCTTTGAAATTATAAAATAATGCACTTGTACCTGGGAAGTCATCTTCACTCACATGTGAAAATGTCAACATCATAGAGTTTTCTCTATCGGTCTCACCTGCAAAAGCAATGGATGGATAGGCATAATCTTGAGTAGGTGAAGATATAATTCTACCTCTTACGGTGGGTGTAGTTCTCACATCTGATACAGTACCGTGATAGATACCAGAAGTTATAGTACCAGGTACTATGGTAGATTGCACATATTGTATTTGTCCTTCATGAAGGGCTGCTGAAAGTACGCGTGTATCATTGGTCTGCAGTCTGTATCCTACAGTCGGCTGAAATGAACTTGGCGGTACGCCGTACTTTTGATCAGATTTCAACACTGTGAGTGTATGTGTCCCTTCACCAGAAGCTGCGGTATTGGTAATCTCATGAAGCAACAGTGTATCATTAGACTGAGCATCTGGGCGTACAGACAGGAAATACATATTATCTTGGTCCATATCTATAGCTGGCTGCACTGGGCAGATACTCCAAACTGGTTCATTCTTATACATGATATCTGAGTATAGGTTTTGGGTCAATGCAGTATCTCCATCATATCCTGAGGATTTATTCACTTGCCAGATCACACTCTGCACGAAGCCTTCTTGCCAGCTCTCATTATCTCTCAGCACATTTACGGTAATATAGAGGTCTTCCTTATTATGAGCTATAATAGGGTAATCACTCCACTTAGCTCCACCGTTTGGGTTACCATTAATGGCATAAAAATTCCAAAGACCCGTAGGATCATTGGTCTGAGTGAAACCTACCACTATTCGTGTATCATCACTATTACTTCCTTCCAAAAACACAAGTATAAACCTGTCTGTAGTGGGATCATATAGCACTTTAGGATCATAAAATCTATCTAATATCCCCAACTGACCAGCTGTCATACCTGAGAGTGTCCTGAACTTCAGCGAATTTCCTTCAGCATCTAAAATATTTACACTTGTATTGATAGCACTCATTATAATACCCCCATTACTCACGGCCAGAGTATTATCCAGTGGTATCCCTGTAGAGCCTATTGGCTTACCATTGAACTGATCTATTATACCAGGAGTGAGAGCTACATTTTCATCTACCTTACTTTTGATACTAAATCTTCTTTCTCTCTTAGCATCTAGGGCCGCTTTAATCTGATCTGTTTTAGAATACGGATCTGGGGCTACAAAACCGCTATTTAACCCTACTACCTCTAGATTTTCATCTGCAGAAAAGTCTATAACCCAATGTTCTATTACTGGAGCATCTTTCGTAAACTGAAAATCTGACTGTGCGAATGTGGAGGACCCAACCGCCACCAAAACTGAGAATAAATAATACTTTACCATACCTTCCGTCAAAGCAACGCATTTTTTTTCATAAAAATCTCACAAAATTGAAACGAAAAGAACACGACGTCTGCATCTTCCCTCAGAACAATCTATTCTCAGAGGTATTTCCTATGGTTTCACTTTAGGCATATTACTCTTTGTAAAAAACGACTGGCTTATTGGAGTATTAAATGCCATAGTGGTATAAACTACAGAAGTTTTCTGGCCAGGCTTACCTGCGGGAGTCATCACCATTTTACTTGCTATAGTCTTTCCTCCCATCACCTTGATACTGCTTCCTACCATCGTATTGACCAGCTCCATATCCTCATCGTAAAACTGAGTTTTAAGTTGTATGTAATCCTTTTTGTCAATAGAGAGAATCAGCTGCCCCCAAAGTACATCAGCTGTAGACTTAGGTGTAAGCACTATCTTATAGCAACCTCTACCACTTACTGTTTCGCTACCTGTGAGCTTAGCATCATAGTCCTTAGTAATCTGCGTGAGTTTTACTAAATCATCTGTACTCATATCAGTACCCATCCAATTTTGGCTGAGAAGCATGGCTGGTAATTTTATCGTCTTATTGATTTTTGGGAGATAATTATAGACATCGTTCTCTGCTTTGAGATAAACAGTACCTTTATCTTTTTCTGGTCCTTTCACATACGCCATAGCATATTCTGTACCTTTAGCCCAGGTCTTCAGTGACATAACCTTGGTCCACTTTTGTCGCTGTATGGTTATGGTCATATCAGCTACCATGGTGCTTGCCGCTAGCTTTTGCTCTGCTTTACTGAGAATCTGCTCCGCCGTAAGCGTGGCTGTAGTCATAGAAATAGCCATACAGCTGAGTACTGCTATTCCTAAAAATTTTACACGCCAAAGTTCTGAAAGGCTATTTTTTTTTCTAATATTCACTATGTACGTAACGATTAACCTTTGTTTTGGTTGTAGATCACCATTGCTTTGGGCAATTGCTTTCTAAGGTCTTCATGTCTTTTGTCAGGATGCGGGTGTGTGCTTAGCATCAACGGAGGTCTCTCTCCACCTATCTTGCCCATTCTATCCCAGAATACTGGAGCCTCACTCGGGTTATATCCCGCTAAAGCCATAAATATAAGCCCCATTTCATCCGCCTCACTTTCGTGCTTTCTGCTGTATGTAAGCATCCCTAGTTGACCTCCTACACCATAAGCCATGTTTACTAGTTGGCGAGCTGCATCAGGTTTTTCATTTATAAGAAGCAGTAGATCTGTACCTGTGGCAAGACCTTGTAGTGCCAAGCTTTGGCTTACCCGTTCATTTCCGTGACGAGCTATAGCGTGTGCTATCTCGTGACCCATTACTACGGCTACTCCAGTCTCATCTTGACATATAGGTAATATTCCCGTGTAGAAAGCTACCTTTCCTCCACTCATACACCATGCGTTGACATTATCATCTTGTATCAGATTAAACTCCCAGCGAAAATTCTTTAATCTGCCTTCCAGACCTTCCGTCTCCATGTATTCTTCTACTGCTGTAGATATTCTACTTCCCACACGCTTTATCATTTCTGCTTGAGCTCCGGTACGCACTAGATTAGCAGTATCGAGTACTTGCTGATAGCTCAATGAGCTTGCTTGAATAAGTGTACTCTCTGGCAAAAGTTTAATTTGTCTTCTTCCTGTAAGTGGCACTTTAGAACAGCCCCATACCATAAGAGTGAGTAGTCCAAGAACTACATATTTTTTAGACGTTAAGATTTCTTTCATTTGATGATCAACCACTTTTTATTTATTACAAAGTAAACAAAAGCAATACCAGTATGTAATCACAAAAAATATTTAATAGCTCATAGAACCATCGACTTTGTTTGACATATTATGCAGTACTGTTAATTAGGAACTCGCTTTCGAAGCGAATTCCTACACTCTTAAATTCGCTTTCAAAACCAGTTCTCACACTCTTAAATTCGCTTTCGAAGCGAGTTCCTACTTTACAATCATTCTATTATCCATCACTTTGCCCTTCAGCTATTCATTTATTTTACCTTCGTAGTATGACCAAAGAAGAATATATAGAAAACCATAAAGATACGTTCCTAGACGAGTTATTTGAATTGCTTAGAATGCCAAGTATAAGTGCAGACTCTGCTTTTGCTGGAGATGTACAAAAAGCGGCTGAATATGTAGCAGAACGTCTACAAGAAGCAGGTGCTGATAATGTAGTATTGGAAAAAACTGCTGGTAATCCTATAGTGTACGGTGAGAAAATGGTAGACCCAAGTAAGCCCACTATACTAGTCTATGGTCACTATGATGTGCAGCCATCAGTGCCAGATGAATTATGGAATACGCCTCCTTTTGAGCCTACTATAAAAAATGGAAACATCTATGCTCGTGGAGCGTGTGATGATAAAGGACAGATGTACATGCACCTGAAGGCATTTGAAACTATGATGGAGACTGACACTTTACATTGCAATGTGAAATTCATGATAGAAGGTGAAGAAGAGGTAGGATCTACTAATCTGGGCATCTATGTACAAGCAAATCAAGAGAAACTAAAAGCAGATGTAGTGCTAATTTCTGATACCGGAATGATAGCTAATGATATACCAAGTATAGCTACTGGACTGCGAGGACTTAGCTATGTAGAAGTAGAAGTAACTGGACCAGATATCGACCTTCACTCAGGATCTTTTGGCGGAGCAGTAGGAAACCCTATCAATGTACTGTGTGATATGATAAGTAGCCTGCACGATGAGAATAGACACATCACTATCCCAGGATTTTATGATAAAGTAGACGTAATAAGTGCAGAAGATAGAGCAGCTATGGCAAAGACTCCATTTAGCCTAGATGCTTACAAAACACAGCTGGATGTAAATGACGTAATGGGTGAAAAAGGATATTCTACCATAGAACGTACTGGAATACGACCTACACTAGACGTAAACGGAATATGGGGAGGATACATAGGAGAAGGTGCTAAGACAGTACTTCCTAGTAAAGCGTATGCTAAGATCAGTATGCGACTCGTTCCTAGTCAGACTTCTGCAGAAATAACAGAGATGTTCCAAAAGCATTTTGAAAGCTTAGCTCCTGCTGCAGTGAAAGTAAAAGTAACTCCACACCACGGTGGTGAGGCAGCAGTGACTCCTACAGATAGTAAGGCTTACAGAGCAGCAAGTAAGGCAATGGAGAAAACATTTGGCAAGAAACCAGTACCTACTAGAGGTGGAGGAAGCATTCCTATAGTAGCATTATTTGAAGAAGTGCTTGGTCTTAAGTCTGTACTCTTCGGTTTTGGGCTAGATACCGATGCTATACACTCACCTAATGAGAAATACGGACTATTCAATTTTTACAAAGGCATAGAAACTATACCGTATTTCTACGAGTACTTTAGTGAGGGAGAGTAGGTAATATTTAGTATGAATTTTCTGCCAACTGAGAATGTCACATACAAAAGTCATTTGAATGTAGACCAAGTGATTAATCGTATATCCCAAAATACGGAGCCCAAAGACAACTCTAGAAGAAGTTGGATGTCGATTGGGAATAATCACAAGGTTTATGAAGGGACAATTACTGATCGATCTTTTAGTTTACGGAGAATCATCAGCTATCAAAACTCATTTCTTCCACAGATAAGCGGCAAGGTTCAAAAAGACAATAATGGATCTGTCATTGTCATAAATATGAAAGTAATAACCCTAGTTTCTGCAGGGGTTATTATAATTTGTCTCTTCTTTATACTCTTCAGTTGGTCAGATTGGATTTTATTCTTCACAACTGGAACATTAGATATGGATTCAGCTATTTTTCTGTTTGCCCCACTTTTTGGATATGCTATGCTTTGGGGTGGATTTAAATACGAGAGCCTAAAATCTAAAGCACATTTGAAGCAACTGTTTGACGCTAATATAGTGCAGTAAAACCCTGTCAAAAGCCTATGCCCATCATTCACCTTTCCATAGATATCAAAGCTCCAATACGCGAGGTATTTGATGCTGCTCGCAGCATAGACCTGCATCAAATGAGCATGGACCACACAGAAGAGCACGCCATAGCTGGACGTACTTCTGGACTTATACAAATCAAACTATAAAATGTCGCAAAAAAACAAGTTCTTTTACAGCCATTTCTTTGTTACAAAAACGAACCGTAACTATTGCTATGCTTAATTTTTCTGCCTCGAACTGACTGAAAATAATTTTATTTTTCAGTACGTCATTTTATAGTTCATTTGGTATTATACAACTGGGAGAAACCGTAACTTGGCGTGCTCGTCACTTCGGTATCACTCAAAAGCTCACCGCTAAAATCACTACAATGAATTCTCCATATTCATTCACAGACGAAATGGTAAGCGGAGCTTTTCACAGCTTTACACATACTCATACTTTTACCGAAACTGAAGGAACTACCACTATGAAAGATGTGTTTGACTACAAATCACCTTTTGGTATACTAGGTAGGCTAGCTGATAGCCTATTCTTAAAAGAATATATGACCGACCTCCTTGCCATAAGGAATCGAGCTCTTAGACATCATCTAGAAGGTCATTAACCTACTGCACCGCTAACTTAATAAGTATACAGAAAACAAACCCACCTAGATAAATAAGTATCAACATCCTCCCAGATCTTTTATCTAAGTCAAAATTTAAAGGAGATGTTCTACTTATATAGTCATAGTACTTATAGTATTCATTTATAAAAATAGTAATGGCACTAAACCAAAGCATGGATGTAATTACTCCAAAAAAGAGACCTACAAGTACAGGTAAATTAAAAACGGTAAACCCTAAAATATACAGACCAATAAGCCCATATACCCCACATAATAAATACCTCAAATTCAAAGGAAATTTCTCTAATCCCCTAGCATACTCAGCTAGTTTTATCTTATCCCGATGCTCTTTATTTCTACGAGCTCGTTCTTTTCTGGTAACTGGTGGTGGAGTATACTTGCGAGTTCTAGTACGTGCTGAAGTGACAGATTCTGATCTAGTTTGTCCGTAAGACAAGTGCCTCTTTAGCCGAGTATCATACTTAGACTTTTTCACACTTGTCTCCAGTGCTTCCTTAGCTACATTTAGTCGTTTGCATATATCTATAGCATCTTCTGAGTTATTTAAATCTGGATGATATTTTTTTATTTCCTGTATATATGCCTTTCGTACATCCGTCCAGTTTGAATAATTAGGTAGGCCAAATATCGTATAATGATTAGTCATAGAGCACAGCAAAACTAAAATATTCTTGCGTATGACTTCTCATTTGACACTGCAACAAAAAAAAGAATTAGTAATCGAGAATAAACCACTACTGAAGTACTTACAAAATCGCTAATCTTGTTATACAAAATCCAATGGCGAAACATAAAAAGACATTTGAAGATCTTGGTTTAGGTGAACAAGCTTCTGGCGGTAAAATTCGTACACTTAATAAGGACGGTACCTTCAACGTAAATAAGAAAAACATTCCTTTTTGGGAACGGGTAAGTTTCTTTCATGCACTAGTCACCATGACACGGCTAAAGTTTGTGGGTGTAGTCATCTTTTTATACTTCTTCGTCAATATGTTATTTGCATCTATCTACTACTCCATAGGAGTGGAGCAACTGACAGGCATAGAAAGAGGCGGTGGTTTCCATGATTTTTTAGAAGCTTTTTTCTTCAGTGCACAGACTGTCACTACTCTAGGATATGGTCGTGTGGCACCACTAGGCCTCCTGGCTAATAGTGTAGCCGCAGTAGAGTCCATGTTGGGTTTACTCAGTTTTGCCATAGCTACAGGGCTGGTATATGGAAGATTTTCTAAGCCATCTGCTAAAATACAATATAGCCACCACGCAGTGATAGCTCCGTATCAGGATATCAATGGATTTATGCTCCGGCTTCTAAATCCTAATGACAATCAACTACTGGAAGTCACCGCTACTATTACCTTTTCACTTCTTAGAATTAATTCTAATTTACGGGAGTTTCATACGTTAGATCTCGAGCGATCATCTGTAATGTTTCTTCCCAATGTGTGGACGATAGTGCACCCTATTAATGAGGTAAGTCCTATGTTTAACATGAATATACGAGATTTAGAAAACCGTGATGCTGAGTTTATCATATCGCTAAAAGCATTCGATGAATCATTTTCTCAAGTGGTTTACTCACGTACTTCTTATAAACCTACAGAAATAAGATGGGGACATAAGTTCACCTACATACTAGACCATACGGATAGTGGCATAGGCGTAGATGCCAGCAGATTAGACGAATCTCAACCCGCAGAACTGAACTAGAAAAGCTATATTTACATTTCACATAAAACAACTAAAGTAACCGATGTCAACATTTATCAGAAACTTGATTATCTTTTTAATCATCAATTTTGCCGCCTTAGGAATAGGTATGTTTCTTATGGGAGAAGGACCCACTGGAGATTACTATCAGACTATAAACAAAGCCCCTTGGACTCCCCCGGGATGGGTATTTGGTGCAGCTTGGACGCTGATAATGATTTGCTTTAGCTTCTATATGGCTTACTGGACAGATTCTGAAAGCGATAAAACTGTATTGGCTCTATTTGCAGTTCAATTCATATTAAACGTAGGATGGAATCCATTATTTTTCAATTTACATATGGCCCTTCCTGCACTGATAGTCATCCTAGCACTGACCATATTAATAGGCTTTTTTTTATTCAACAACTGGAGTCTACTCGGCACTAAGTCACTTCTCATAGCTCCATACTTTATTTGGTTATGCATAGCAACTTCTCTGAATTGGTATATTGTAGTGAATAATTAGGTGAATTTTTCCTCTTCGGTATTATTCCCAACTCACCTCTATTAGTGTACTACAATTCTTAAAAGTATCAATACGCCTTTATACTATGAACCTAAAACCAAGGTTTATATTTATGATCACACGTCCTCCAATAAATCCAAAGACAACGGTTTAGTAATAAATTTTTTCACAAAAGGGTACTGAAAGGAGTGCTTACGATCTCGCTCATGGCTAGAAGAAGTAAGCATAATCACACTGCAATTAGCTATAAACACTTTAGAAATTTTATTGAACTCCTCAAGGAAACCAAATCCGTTCATTTCAGGCATTTGGATATCAAGAAAAATATAGTCTGGAAATTCTTCCCCATTTTTTTCTAAAATAGCCAAGAATTCCAGTGCTTCAATCGCTGAACTCTTTACACTTAATTTCTGTGGCATTTTATTTTTTGCGATAATATGTTGAGCAATATAACTGTCAATTTGATTATCGTCGATTAATAAAACATGTTTCATAATGGACTATTAATTAAATATCCCTAATTGATTTGGAATCGTAATGCTAAATTTTGTTCCTTGCGTTAATTCAGACTCTATCTTCATTGTACCATTTATCTTTTCAATGGCCTCTTTGGCAATATACAATCCAAGTCCTGAACCAGTAGACAACTTAGTAGCTCTGTAAAACATATCAAATATTCTTCCTAGATTCTTTTTATCAATACCAATACCGCTGTCTTCAATACTAATAGTAGCAAAATCATTACTGCAATTAATATTAATCGCTATAAATGCATTCTCTTTTAAGTTATCTTTATACTTAATGGCATTTGAGATCAGATTACTAAAAATCATATTCACTCTGGCTCTATCTGAAATGAATTCCATTTTCTGATTAATCTCAAGCTTCAGTTCTATTGTATCGGCTCCATCCATATATCCAAGATTCTTCATCATCTCAACAATAGTCTTTTCGCAAACAATTGCTTTCTTTTTCACTTCCTTGCGGGCATTGCGTGAATAATCCAAAATATCTTCGATAAAATTATCCAGTTTTATGATACTACTCTGCATCATACCCATCTGTTCTAATTGATTTCTATTGTCTGGGCTGATATCATTTATGATCATATTTGACAAACCCAGCAGTGACTTAAAAGGCGATCTCAAGTCATGTGTAAGCTTCCCCAAAAATAGTACTGTTAAAGAGTAGAAAAAAGTAATTAAATTTAACGGCACAAAAAATGAGAAAAAG